>Ga0315900_10007809_pt1 | contig 13928 bp, 11 predicted proteins | sample LakEriMetagenome_FD_203521 | JGI IMG/M metagenome (GOLD analysis project Ga0315900, IMG submission 203521) | Freshwater fungal communities from buoy surface, Lake Erie, Ohio, United States - Buoy 12 MA114 | ecosystem: Environmental > Aquatic > Freshwater > Lake > Lake biofilm | place: USA: Lake...
CATCGGCCACAAGATCGGCAAGTCGGACGAGAAGAAGCAGTTTCGCCGGCTCTTCAAGGCCGACGACGACTTCCACGACCGCGACGACCCCGATCGCACGCTCCCCGAGCGCGACAACTGGCTGGTGGCGCGGCAGAAATATCTCGCCGCCCAGCGGCTCGCCGACTCGGGCGCACCGCTCAAGACCACCGCGCTCATCTTCCACAGCGAGCCGATGATGGCGGCCATCAACTACGCCCGGGCCACGGAGGAGGACGGCACCTTCGGGGCCGCCGCCCGCGATGCGTGGAAGCTGGCCGGTGACGAGATGATGAAGTTCGCGATGCGGGAGATTCCCACGAGCTGGGAGGTGCCGATCCGGCTCGGGCTGCGGGAGGACGAGTTGGCCCGGGCCGCGCGGATCGCGGCCGAACTCGAAGCCCTGCTGCCGGGGCGGTTCGCGGCCCTCGAGCAGCGGCTCCGCGCCGGCCTCTCCGCCGCGCAGCAGCAGGCCCTGGCCACGCCGCCGCTCGACCGCAGTGACGCCCAGCAGCAGCTCGCCGCCGAGGCCGCAGCGTCTCTCCGGGTCACCTGGCCGATGGTGGCCCGTGACGCCCCGGCCGACGTGCAGGCCAAGGCGAAGGAGCTGGCGCGGCAGTACGTGGAGGCCCAGGAGACCGCGGAGATCATCGACCGTTACCGCGACATCGTGAACTTCGACTTCTGGCGGGCGGCCTGCGAGGCCGAGGTGACGGAGCCGGCGCTCCTGGCCCGCGAGAAGATCTGGGAGGCCGACCGGGAGTTCCAGAACGCCCGCCTGCAGACGGCGAAGCAGGCCTTCGAGGAGGCCTTCGCCGCGTGGCGGCAGGTGCTCGACGCGTCGCCGGTGCTGCGACAGGACCAGATCACGGCCGACGACATGCGCGACATCGTGGCCCGCTACCGGAAACTGCTCGAACAGCTCGACGAGCCGTTCCCGAAGCCGTTCGTGCTCCAGGACGTCCTCGACCGCGCCGGTCCCGCCGGCGACTGACCCCACGGGCGGCCGCGAGCGCCGGCCGCCGCCCCGGCGCCATCAGGCCAGGATCGGCTCTATCACGTGGCCGTGGACGTCGGTGAGCCGCCGCTCGATGCCGTTGTTATAGAACGACAGCCGAGTGTGATCGAGGCCGAGGAGGTGCAGGATCGTGGCGTGCAGGTCGTAGATCGTGGCCACGTTCTCCACCGCCTTGTAGCCGAACTCGTCGGTCGCGCCGTAGGAAAAGGCCCGCTTCACGCCGGCGCCCGCCAGCCAGACGGTGAAGCCCGCGGGGTTGTGGTCGCGGCCGCTGGCCCCCTTCTGGAACGTGGGCATTCGGCCGAACTCGGTGACGAAGGCCACGAGCGTGTCGGCGAGCAGGCCGCGGTCCTTGAGATCGCGGAGCAGGCCGGCCACCGGCTGGTCGAGGATCGGGGCGTGCACGGAGTACTGCTTGACGAGCGTTTTGTGGCCGTCCCAGTTGCCCACGCCCTCGCCCATGGCATAGGCGCCGTTGAAGAGCTGCACGAACCGCACACCCTTCTCGACGAGCCGCCGGGCGAGGATGCAGTTGCGGGCGAACCGCGCCTTGAGGGTGTTCTCCGTGTCATCGGCGCCATATAGAGCGAGCGTGGCCGCCGTCTCGTCGCGGAGGTCGGCGATCCGGGCGGCGGAGAGCTGCATCTTCGCGGCCAGCTCGTAGGCGCTGATCCGGGCGGCGAGGTCCGTGTCGCCGGGGTGGGCGGCCAGGTGGGCCTCGTTGAGCCGGGCGAGAAACGCGCGGCCGGCGCGGTCAGCATCCTCCGGCAGCCGCGTGGGCCGGGCAAGGTTGGGGATCGGCTTGTCCGCATTGAAGGGCGTGCCCTGGAACACGGCAGGCAGGAAGGCGCTCTGCCACTGCCGCGGCCCGACCTGTGGTACGCCGCGGGGATCAGGGATCGCGACGAAGGCCGGCAGGTCGTCGCACGCGCTGCCCAGGGCGTAGGTCACCCAGGCGCCCATGCTGGGGAAGCCGTCGAGCGTGAACCCCGTCGCCATCTGGTTCTCGGCCGGGCCGTGGGTGTTGCTCTTGGCCGTCATCGAGTGGATGAAGCACATCTCGTCGGCCAGGTCGCCGATCCGCGGCAGGAGATCGCTCGTCATCTTGCCGCTGGCGCCGCGCGGACGGAACGCCCACTGCGGCTTGACGAGGTTCCCCTGCTCCCCCTGGAACGTGATCAGCTTCGCGCCCCCCGGCGTCGGCATGGGGGTGTCGTGGAGCCGCACGAGCTCGGGCTTGTAATCGAACGAGTCGACGTGCGACAGGGCACCCGAGCAGAAGATCACCACCACGTTCTTCGCCCGCGCCGCGAAGTGGGGGGGCCGCGGCGCGAACGGCCGGGCGGGATCGATCCCCGGGCGGATCGGGGGCTCCGCCGCCCCGAGCCGCTCGTCGTGCAGCAGGGCCGCCAGGGCGATGCCGCCGAGGCCGGTGCCGCCGAACTGGAAGAACGCCCGGCGATCGAGCATCCGCCGGCCGGCATGGGAGAGGTGGTGGTGCATGGGGAGCTAATGGACGGTGATGAATTCGCTCGCGTTGTACAGGCTGCGGCACAGGATCGGCAGGCCGTGCTCGCGGACGAGGTCCGCCCCGGCGGCGATCTCGCCGGGCGTCGCCTCGCGGCCGAAGGCGAGGAGCACCGCGCGGGCCGCCTGGCGCGACGCATCGGGGCCGACCTCGGCGGTGACGCGGGCGGCGAACCGTTCGGCCTGGTCGAGGAGGAACTCGCCGTTGAGCATGTTGAGGGCCTGGAGCGGCGTGGTGCTCACCGTGCGGGCCGGCTGCACCTGCCCGGCATCTGGGCAGTCGAAGGCGCCGAAAAAACTGTCGAGTTCAGCCCTGGGCTTGGTTTGGTAGACCATGCGGCGGAAGTCGGCGGCGGTGAACGTGGTTTTCGTGATGTAGAGCTTCACGTAGTTGGAGTTCGGCTCGAACAGGTCGAATCCCGGGCCGCCCAGCGTCCGGTCGAGGCTGCCGCTGACGGCGAGGATCGCGTCCCGCAGCGGCTCGGCCTCGAGCCGCCGCGGCGGATACCGCCATACGAGGCGGGAGGCGGAATCCGCGGCCAGGCCGTCGGCCCGCGCCGTGCTCGCCTGGCGGTAGCCGCGGCTCGTGACGATCAGCCGGTGGATCGCCTTCAGCCGCCAGCCACCTTCCAAGAGTTCCGCGGCGAGCCAGTCGAGCAGTTCCGGGTGCGTGGGGCGGCCCCCGTTGACGCCGAAGTCGCTCGGCGTGTCGACGATTCCGGTGCCGAAGTGATGCTGCCAAAGCCGATTGACGATCACCCGGGCGGTGAGCGGGTTGGCCGGGCCCGCGATCCAGTCGGCGAGGGCTTTGCGGCGGTCGGCCTCGGGGGCGGATCCGTCGAGGGTCCACGCCGCGCCGAACCGCGTCAGGCTGCCGGGGGCGATTTCCTCGCGCGGCGCCGTCGGGTCACCCCGGAAAAAGCGGTGCGTCTTCGGAGGCTGCCGGAAGGTGCCGAGGTAGGCCTTGCGGGGCTGCTTGAGGCGGGCGAGCCGCCGGTCGAGGTCGGCGACCGTCGCGGCGAGGCTCTCCGCCTCGGCTCGCTCGTTCGGAGACAGCCCGGCGAACGTGTCGGCCGGCACTGACTCGCCACCGAAGGGAATCCGATCGCGGTGGCTGGCGACCGTTTTCCATTCGCTGCCGTCGAGTGACACGGCCACCTCGTACTGCGTGGCCAGCCGATCCGAATACTTCGGCATCGGGCTGCGGTCGCGGCTCCATGCCACCCGCTCGATCTCCGTCGGCGCCGTGAACTCGAGCTGGACCCAGCCCTTGCCGGACTCGTCGGAGATCCACGAGCGGGCGTTGCCGTAGAGGCCGTCGTTGACGTGGGCGAGCGTGTGGAGCGGATTCGCGCCGTCGGCGTAGGTGCCGGAGGCGGACGGCCGGGCATCGCGGGCGGCGTTGCGGCCCTCCGCGGTGAACACCTCCAGTTCGTCGATGCAGGGCTCGCCGCCCGACGTCGCCAGCACAGTGAACCGCAGGTACCGGGCCTTTGTCTTCGGGAAGCGATCGACGTTCTCCCCTGGCGCCACCTGCGGCCGCACGCGGCCTGCCGGCCCAGCCGGCCGGAGTTCCGCGAGCCGCCGATCCGCGGCCTCACGCTCGCGCTCGAGCGCCGCGATGTCGTGCAGCCGGCGGCGTCTTTCGGCAGGCGATTCGAGCGGTCGCTCCCCGTGCTGCACCCCTTCGAAGACCGCCTTCACGCGGTAGTAATCGGTCTGCGGCACGGGATCGAACTTGTGGTCGTGGCAGCGGGCGCAGCCGACGGTCAGGCCGAGAAACGCGGAGGCCGTCGTGCTCACGATGTCGTGCAGCTCGTCGGCCCGCTGGTTGGCGGTGAGCTGGGGATCGGGGGACAGCACGCGATCCTTCGCGCCCCCGACGAGGAAGCCTGTGGCGGCGTCGGCCCCCAGCACGTCGCCGGCGATCTGCTGGCGGACAAAGTCATCGTAGGGCATGTCGGCGTTCAAGGCCTCGATCACCCAGTCGCGGTACGGCCATGCATGAGGGCGGGGTGTGTTCGTCTCGAAGCCGTCGCTCTCCGCGAACCGCACGACGTCGAGCCAGTGCCGGGCCCAGCGCTCGCCATAGTGGGGGGAGGCGAGCAGCCGATTCACGAGCTCCTCGTACGGACCGTCGGTCGAACCCGCCGCTCGGCAGGCCGCCTCGAAGGCCGCGATCTCCTCCGGCGTCGGCGGCAGGCCGACGAGGTCGAACGACAGGCGGCGGATGAGCGACCGCGGCTCGGCCTCGGGACTGAACGCCAGATCCTTCTCCGCAAGTTTCCCGGCCAGGAAACCATCGATCGGGTTGCCGAACCCCGCGCCTGCGACGACCGGCGGACTCGGCCGCACCACCGGCTGGAACGCCCAGTGGTTCGCCCCTTTCGCCGGGGCCGCATCCCCGGCCGGCAGCAGCGACTCGGGCAGCGTCTGCAGGTCGTCGGGCCAGCGGGCGCCGGCGGCGATCCAGTCCTGCACTAGTCGCCGCTCCTCGTCGCTCAACGGCTCGCCGTCGGCCGGCATCCGCGACTCCTTGTCGGACGTCGCGATGCGGACGAACAGTTCGCTCGCCTCGGGCTTGCCCGGCACGATGGCCGACGTTCCCGAGTCGCCGCCGGCGATCGCCCGCTCGCGGACGTCGATTCGGTAGCCGCTCTCGGCGGTCGCGGGCCCGTGGCAGGCCCCGCACTTCGCCGCCAGCAGCGGGGCGACGCGGGTGGCGAAGTCCGGGTCCGTGACGGCGGCGATGGCCGGCCCCGCGGCGAGTGCCGCCCACAGCGCGAGACCGAGAACTAGCGGCCTCCGGCGGGGAACCCAGCGGCGTGTCATGCGAGCCTCTCGTCGCGCGTGCGGGTCCTTGTCAACGACTGGACGACGACTCGCATTATACGTCCTCGACCGCGCCGGCCCCGCCGGCGACTGACGCCGCCGCTATTCGCGCCGCACGAGCAGCTTGTCGATGCGGCGGCCGTCCATGTCGACGACCTCCACGACCAGCCCTTGCCAGCGGACCACGTCGCCCGCCACGGGGATCCGTTCCAGCTCCGCCAGCACGAGGCCGGAGACCGTCGAGTATTCCCGCGACGTCGCGCCGAGCTTCAGTTCGAGCCGCTTCGCGAGATCCTCGACGCTCGCGCCGCCATCGACCAGCCAGGAGCCGTCCTCCCGCTGCATGAAGGCGTGCTGCTCCTCGCGGCGGTGCTCGTCGTGGATCTCGCCGACGAGCTCTTCGAGCACGTCCTCGAGCGTCACCATGCCCTCCGTGCCGCCGTATTCATCGAGCACGATCGCCAGCTGGTTCTTCTCCTTCTGGAACAGCTCGAGCAGCCGGTCGAGCGGCATCGTCTCCGGCACGAACACCGCCTTGTGGAGCATCTTCTTGAGCTCGATCGGCCAGCCGAGGAAGGTGTTGCGCAGCACGTCCTTGATCGACACGTAGCCGAGGATGTGGTCGAGCGAGCCCTCGTAGACGGGGAGCCGCGAGTAGCCGGCCATGGCGATGGCGCCGAGGATCTCGCCCGCCGGCGTCTCGATGTCGAGGGCGTCGAGGTCGATCCGCGGCCGCATGATGTCGCGGACCGTCCGCTCGCCGAGCCGCAGGGCCTCGGCGGCCACCGACTGCTCCACCGCCTCGAGCACGCCCTCGGCCCGGCCCGCCTCCAGGAGGTGCTCGATGTCGTCCACGGACACGCTCGGGCCTTCCTGCTTGTGGGCCCCGAGCAGGAACAGGACCGCCGACGTGGCGGTGCTCATGCCCCACACCAGCGGCCGGGCGACGCGGGCGAAGACCTGCATGATCGGGGCCGCGATCCGGGCGAACGACTCGGCCCGACGCAGGGCCAGCCGCTTGGGCACGAGCTCGCCGAGGAGGAGCGTGACGAACGACAGCCCCATCACGAACACGGTCAGCGCGATCGTGCGGCTGGCGGCGGCGATGGGCGGCGGAGCGTGCCGCTCGATCCAGCCGGCGAAGTCGTCCACCAGGTGATCGCCGCCGTAGGCGGCGGCGAGCGTGCCCACCAGCGTGATGCCGATCTGCACGGTGGGCAGGAAGCGGTCGGGGCTCGAGGCCAGCTCCAGGGCCGCCCGGGCGGCCGTGTCGCCCTGGTCGGCGAGCTGCCGGAGGCGGCCGCGGCGGCTGGCCACGATCGCCATCTCCGCCCCGGAGAAGAACCCATTGGCGAGGATCAGTGCGAGGACGATGAGGAGTTCCGTCAGCACGCCGCGGCCTCGCGGGAAACGATGGCGAGGTTGTCGCGGTGGATCACCTCCTCGTAGGGCACCGAGCCGAGCACCGCGGCGATGGCGTCGGTCTTCAGGCCGGCGATCCGCCGCAGCTCGTCGGCTGGATAATTGACGAGGCCGCGGGCGAAGGGGCGGCCGGTGCCCGTGGTGAGCGCGACGACGTCGCCGGCCGTGAACTGCCCGTCGACCGACACGACGCCGGCCGCCAGGAGGCTGCGGCCGCCGTCCACGACCGCCTCGCGGGCGCCGGCGTCCACCACGACGCTGCCGCGGGGCTCTGCCGACCAGCCGAGCCAACGCTTCCAGGCCGGCACCGCCGCCGCGCGGCTGGAGAACAGCGTGCCCACGTCCGCGCCGCGGCACACCTCGTCGAGCACGTGGTCGTTGCGGCCCGACGCGATGATGCAGTTGCCGCCCGCCTCGGTGACGATCCGCGCGGCGGCGATCTTGCTGGCCATGCCCCCCTTGGAGAGTCCGCCGAGCCGGTCGCGGGCCAGCCCTTCCACGCCGCCGTCGATCCGCGGCACGTGGCGGAGGATCGCGGCCCCCGGTTCGCCGGGATGGCGGTCGTAGAGGCCGTCGACGTCGGAGAGCAGCAGCAGGAGCGGGGCCCCGAGGAGCGTCGCCACCAGGGCCGCCAGGCGGTCGTTGTCGCCGAACGACGTCCGCAGCTCCTCGACGCTCACCGTGTCGTTCTCGTTGATCACCGGGATGGCGCCGTAGTCGAGCAGAGCCCGCAGGGTGTTGCGGATGTTGAGGTAGCGGGAGCGGTCCTGGAGGTCGTCGGCCACCAGCAGCACCTGGGCGGCGTGGCGGCCGCGGCCGCGGAAGGCCCGCTCATAGGCCTCGATCAGGCAGCTCTGGCCGATCGCCGCCACGGCCTGCAGGCTGGCGAGCTCCTGCGGCCGGGCCGTGAGGCCCATCCGCCCCATGCCCGCGCCCACGGCGCCCGAGCTGACGAGCACGATCCGGCGGCCGGCTGCGAGCGCCGCGTCGAACTGCCGGCCGAGGGCTTCGATGCGGGCCGTGTCGAGCAGCCCGTCGGGACCGGTGAGCACGCGGGTGCCCACCTTCACCACGATCAGCCGGGCCGCGGATGCGAGGTCGAGTCGGGCCGAATCGGTCATGGTGGCGGCAGGGGGACTGGCCGCCGCGAGTCGCGCGGCCGGCGGAACGAAACCGGGCACATCCTACCCGCGCCGCGCCGCTCCGGGCCACCGGCATGGTTCCGAAACCGGCGGCGCCGGCATGGTCGGTTGAGGCGGGCTGCCGTCGAGCCGTATATTCGCCTTCCAGCCGCGAGGATCGCGGCCCAGACGCCGCCGGAGCCGCACGCATGAGCGATTTGCATCACGAGTGTGGCCTGGTGGCCATCTATCACCTGCCGGTCACGGAGACGAGCCCGCTGGCGCCGGCCCAGGGGCAGGAGGAGGTGTCGCGGCTGGTCCCGCGGATGCTCCTCGACATTCAAAACCGCGGCCAACTCTCCGCGGGGATGACGGTCTGGAACCCGGCCCGCAGCAGCCTCCTCGCCACCTACAAGGAGGTGGGCAGCGTGAGCGAGGTGTTTCGCATGAGCCATCGGGGCAAGTATGAGAGCCTGATGGAGCAGCATGCGGGCCGGGCCGCGATCGGCCACGTCCGCTACGCCACCTGCGGCGCCGAAGACCGGGCGTATGCCCAGCCGCTGGAGCGGCCGCACATCCAGAAGCGGAAATGGTTCGCCTTCGGATTCAACGGCCAGCTCGCGAATTATCCCGAACTGCGGGCCGAGATCCTCGCCGCCGACGACACCCACCTCGCCCGCGACAACGACACCGAGGTGCTGATGCACGCCATCGGCCGCGAGCTCGCGGGCGACGCCAACCCGACGCCCGCCGAACTCCTCGCGGCGATCTCCCGGCGGTTCGACGGCGCCTGGAACATCGCCCTGCTCGACGCCTGCGGCCGGCTGATCGTGGCCCGCGACCCGCTCGGCATCCGCCCCATGGAATACGCCCGGCTCGGGCCGCTCGTGGCCGCCGCCAGCGAGAGTGTCGCCCTCCTGAACCTCGGCTTCCCGGCCGAGTCGATCCACTCGCTGGAGCCGGGCACGGCGCTGGTGGTGGACGGCGCGACCGTGCGGGTGGAGCGGTTCGCGGACAGCCCGCGGCGGGCGCACTGCTTTTTCGAGTGGATCTACTTCGCCAACGTCGCCAGCACGATGGACGAACGGAGCGTGTACCTCACCCGCAAGCGGCTCGGCGAGGAGCTGGCGCGGCTGGAGACGGTGCCCATCGACGAGGACACCGTCGTCGTGCCGGTGCCCGACACCAGCAAGGCCGCCGCCGACGCCATGGCCTACCGCCTCCGGATCCCGTCGGTGGAAGGCCTGATCCGCAACCGCTACACGGGCCGCACGTTCATCGACGGGGCGGCGAGCCGTCGGGCCAAGGCGGAGACGAAATACACGCCGCTCCGCGAGGTGCTGGAGGGGAAGCGGGTGATCCTCGTGGAGGATTCGATCGTGCGGAGCACCACCATGAAGGTGCTCCTGGGGCGGATGCGGTCGCTGGGCCTGGCCCGCGAGATCCACGTCCGGGTCGCCTGTCCGCCGATCGTGGCGCCGTGCTTCTACGGCATCGACATGTCGACGATCGACGAGCTGTTCGCGCCGGAGTTTCTCCGTGGCGGGCCGCTCACCGAGGCCGCGCAGGCGGAAATGGCGGCCCGGCTGGGGGCCGATTCGCTCCGCTATCTGCCCGTCGAGGCGGTGGCCCGGTCGATCGGCTTCGACGCGGCGGACCTGTGCGAGGCCTGCCTCACGGGCCGTTATCCGACGCCGGCCGGCGAGCGGCTCTACGAGATCGCCGTCAGCCAAGCGTCCCGCGGCGTCGCCGGCCGCACCTACGAGGCGGTGTCGTAGGGCGGCAGTGGTGAACGGGAACCGCCACGACGCTTTTTGTGGGAGCGGCGGGCTGAACCGAGAAGCCCCGGGTGGCAACCCGGGGACACCGGGTGTGAAAACCAACCCGCTGTCGATGCCTTACGACGGCATGCGTTTCGCCGCTTTGACCCCGCATCGCATGGCACGCGGGCTCGTATTCGACGCGGAGTCCCCCGGCTTCCGCCGGGGGCTTTTTGTGGGCGTGGCGCATCCCAAGCAGCCCCGGGTGTGAACGCCTCCTGCCGGGGGCTCACCCCAGGACGACGAGCGCCGCCCGCCACACCGGCGCCCCGGCGAGCCGGGTGCGACGTTCGAAGTGGGTGCGGTAGTCGAGATCGTGCTCCGGCTCCTTCGCCGCCTCGGCGACGGGCGGGGCGTAGAGGCCCGTGGCCGCGGCCAGCTCGAGGGTCTCGTTGAAATACTCCTCCACGTCGGTCCACACGTGGAGCCGGCCGCCCGGCACGACCACGCGGGCCACCTGCCGCAGGAACGCGTCCGAGAGCACCCTTCGCTTGCGGTGCCGGGCCTTCCACCACGGATCGGGGAAGTAGACGTGCACTGCCTCCAGGCAGGCGGCGGGCAGGACGTCGCGGACGAGGGCCGTGCCGTCGCCCTGGATCATCCGCGCGTTGGTCGCGGCCGCGGCCGCGAGCTTGCCGGCGGCGAGCCGCGCATAGCCGGCGGCGATCTCGATACCGAGAAAGTTGCGGTCGGGTCGGGTGGCCGCGGCGGTGGCGAGGAACAGCCCCTTGCCGCTGCCCACCTCGAGCTCCACCGGCAGCGGGGCCGGAAACAGGCTCCGCGGATCGCAGGCCGCCGGCAGCGCGGCCGCGGCGAGCAGATGGGTGGAAAGATCAACGGTCGGATCGGGCTTCTTGGGAGGGCGGCGGGGCATGGGTCGAACGCGCCGGCGTCAGCCGCCCACGGCTCCACCGGTGGCCTGCGCCAGCGCGTCCACCGGCAGCGGCACGCCCTTGATCACGCCGTCGACCACGATGTTCTCGCGGACGAGCCCCTGGAAGCGGCAGACGATCATCGCCCGGGGCCGCACCCGCACCCGTTCCACCGTGATCACGAGCCGGTCGCCCGGCACCACCGGCTCCCGGAACCGCACGTCTTCCAGGCCGCCGAAGCCGACCACCTTGGCGTCGAGGAGGTTGTGCTTTTGCGTGTAGTAACTGGAGAGCTGGGCGGCCGCCTCGCACATCATGACGCCGGGCATCACCGGCATCACGGGGAAGTGGCCGCGGATCCAGAACTCGTCGCGGGTCACGTCCTTGTAGCCCACGCACAGGCCGCGGGACTGGTCCTCGTGGACGATCGCCGTGAGCTGCTCCATCTCGAACCGCTGCATGTTCCAGCGGCGGATCTCGTGGATGTCGGCGATGACCTTGTCGAGGTCGTACGCGCTCGGATGGATGATGTAGTCACGCGGGGCCATGACGGCTCGTTCCCCCGTCGTTCGGCGCGAAAAAGCCGGCGTCGGCCTCGCGCAGACGATTGTCAGGTGCGGATGTGCTTGCGCTTGGCCTTGCGGGCCTTGCTGTTGGCGGGGCGGGCGCCGTGGTTGGCCTTCTTCAGGCCGCGGTGCGGTTTGGCCATGGTTTGTCCGGGGGGCTGCAGGGCTGGGATCGGGAAGTACGAGGTTGTACCACGGCCGCCCGCGCCGTTCCACCGCTCGTCATCGCCCCCGCTCGGCGGCGATGGCCTCCCGCAGGCTCGTGCGCACGATTTCCACGAAACTCGCGCCGAGGAAGCCGACGATCGCGCCGATCACGGCCGAGGAGAGTCCGCCGAGCATCGCGCCGGCCGGGGTGCTGGCGGCCAGCAACAGAAGCGCCGCGGTGCCGGCGACTCCGCCGCACGCGGCGCCGATCCCGGCGGAGATCCGCACCAGACGGCCCATGTCGGAACGCCGTTCGAGGAGCGACGGTGACGCGCTGGGGAGGGCGGGGCGTTCGATCCGCGAGCGGTGCCGCCGCAGATCGCTGTCGGTGGCCGCGCGGAGCCGCGTGCCGATGGCGTTGCCCGCGACGTGCATGCCGACGCTCGCCGCCGCGACCACGAGGGCCAGCCAGCCCGCGATCCCCAGCCAGCCGATCGCCGCGCAGGCCACGGCGACCACGACCACGAGCCACGAATAGGTCACCGGACGCATCCGCCAGACTCCTCGACCGGCATTGTAGTCCGGTGCGGCGCGGCTGGGCGGAGGAATCAAAAGCCTGCCACGGCGGCGTGGCCGTAGATGGGCAGGAGCCGGTAGTAGACCTCGAGCGTGAGCACGGCCAGCGCCGTGTGGGCCAGGCGGCCGCCGGGGGCCGTTTCGGGATCGGCGAAGAACCAGCTGCCCGCCTCGTGGCCGATCGCCCCCTGCCGGGCGACGAGCTGGTCGCGATTGCGGGCGTTCCAACGCGGCCAGGCCGGATGGTCGCGTTGCAGCAATGCCTGGGCGAGGTAGAAGTTTTGATATACGCCGTGGGCCGCCGGTCCGGGCTTGGCGAGCGCGGCGAGGCCGCGGTCGAGCACCTCCTCGCGGTCCCAGCCGGTGTACATCCGGCACAGCAGTCCGATCGCCGACGTGCAGGGGCGGGCCTGGGGGCTCTGGTAGCCGTAGGCGGCGCCTCCCTGCGTCTCCACGCGGTCGAGAAACCGGCAGACGCCGTCGAACGTCGGCGATGGCACCTCGAGGCCGGCCATGGCCGCGCTCTTGAGGGCCGTGAGCTGCCAGGCGGTGACGGTCGTGTCGCCGGCCTGCCCCGGCAGGTACCGCCAGCCGCCGCCGTAGGCGTCTTGCGCCGTGACGATGAACCGCACCGCGTCGCGGACCGGGCGGACGAGCATCTCGTCCTTCGTCATTCCGAGCGCCTCGGCCAACGCGAGCGTGGCCACGCCCTGGCCGTACATCGTGCCCTCGGCGAGATCCCCGCCGCGGGGCGTGGGCTGGATGCGGCTCATCAGATAGTAGAGGCCACGGGTCACCGTCTCGCGATAGCCGCCGGCGGCCTGCGTGTGGCCGGCGCCGAGGAACGGCAGCAGGGCGATGCCCGTGGCCGCCGTCGTGCTCGACACGGTGCCGGCATCGCGGCAGCCGCCGTCGCATTGGCAGCCGGAGAGGTCGAACCGCCACGAGCCGTCGGCCGCCTGGTGCCGGGCGAGCCAGGCCAGGCCGCGTTCCACCGCCGCCTCGCTGGCGGCCGAGCCGCCGCGATCGCGAACCGCCGCGCCCCGGTCCGCCCCGCTGCGGCGGGCGAATGCGGCGGCGATCGCGTCGCCGCCGGCCGTGCCGGCCGGCGTGGGCTGGGCGAGCGAGGCCGGTCGGGCGACGACGCCGGCAGCTTTGGTGACGACGGCCGTGACCGGCTGGTCGGGCAGCAGCGGCACGAGGGATTCCGGCGCCGCGGCCGGCTCGGGTACGAGCGGCGGTTCGGGGTCCGCGGCGGCGAGCGGCGCGACCGGCGGCGGGTCCGCGGCGGGCGGGCCCGGCATCACCGCCTCGGCGGCGGCCGCGCCGATCTCATCGGCGGCATCCGTGGCTGCGGAGATCGCGATCACGATCGGCCGGGGACGCGGTGGGGTGCGGCGGTCGATCCACAAGACCGCGAGCCCGATCAGGACCAGCAGGTGCACGACGGCGCTGGTGTAGCCGGATCGCACCGTCGGACTGGCGACGAGCCGTTGGATGCCAGTCGGCGTGTCAGCGGGCATTTCCATGCCGTCGTCATCGGCCGCCGGCGGTGGATCGCTGGATCTCGACGGTGACTTTGCCGGTCAGGCAGTCTGGCCGCGCGCCGCGTGCGTCCGCAGCCCAGGTTGCTCACCGGGAAGGCGATCATTCACGAAAGTCTTCTTCGGTCACCTGGTTGCGGTAGATCGGGAGGTGGCGGTAGTAGACCTCGAGGATCATCGTGGCCAGCGACGTGCAGTAGAGGCGGCCGGCGGCGTGGGCGCCGTGTCCGCCTTCGACGCTCTTGTACCAACTGCCGGCCTCGTGCCCCTCCTTGGCCTGGGCGTCGAGGAGCATCTTCTTCATCTTCGCGTTCCAGGCCTGCCAGACGTCACCTTCGATGTGGTGCATGATCTGGGTGGCGTAGTAGTCGTAGTACAGGTCGTTGGTGGGCCCCTTTTTGGCGAGGAACTCGACGCCGCGTTGGAGGGCCGGGTTCTCCTTCTTCCAGCCGAGGTACATGCGGC
>Ga0315900_10007810_pt1 | contig 13928 bp, 13 predicted proteins | sample LakEriMetagenome_FD_203521 | JGI IMG/M metagenome (GOLD analysis project Ga0315900, IMG submission 203521) | Freshwater fungal communities from buoy surface, Lake Erie, Ohio, United States - Buoy 12 MA114 | ecosystem: Environmental > Aquatic > Freshwater > Lake > Lake biofilm | place: USA: Lake...
CGCATGCGGATGCCGGCCTTCTTGGCGTCGTGGACGGCGGCGTGGACGATCTCGAAGTCGGCGAGCGGGGCGTGGGGCTCGTCGCCGACGTAGGTGCGGCTCGTGCCGTCCGCCGGGATCGCCGAGGCGGCGCAGAGGAAGTCGCCGGGGGCGACGTCGGGCGCGATCGAGCCGCAGGTGCCGAGCCGCACGAGGCGGCGCACGCCGAGCTGGATCAGCTCCTCGATCGCGATCGCCGCCGAGGCGCCGCCCATGCCGGTGGTCTGCACGCCGACGCGCAGCCCGCCGAGGGAGCCGGCCCAGCCGCGCAGGCCGCGCGTATCGGTGACGAGCTCGGCGCCCTCGAGGAGCTCCGCGGCGATCAGGTCGGCGCGCTGCGGGTCGCCGACGAGGAGCGCGTGCTCGCCGAAGGCCCCGGCCTGGGTCTGGAGGTGCTCGGGCATGCGGGCATGGTACGGCAGCGCGGTACGGTTCCGGCATGGGGGCGGAGCAGCTGCGCGCGGGCTCGGGGGCGGTGCTCGCGATCGCCGTCGCGGCCGCCGCGATGTTCTGCATCCCGTACTCGACGCAGGCGATCGTGCCCGAGATCGGCGCCGACCTCGGCGCCGGCCCGGCCGCCACGGGCCTGACGATCACCGTGGTCGTGGCCGGGATCGCCGTCGGCGCCTGGATCATGGGCCCCCTGTCCGACCGGATCGGGCGGCGCGCCGTGATGCTCGGCTCCTGCGCGCTCCTCGCCGTGCCGACCGCGCTGATCGCGCTCGACGGCGGGCTCGTGCAGCTGCTGGCCCTGCGCGCCGTGCAGGGGCTGCTCCTGCCGGGCCTCCTGACCGTCGCCACCGCCTACGTCTTCGAGGCCTTCCCGTCGGCGCGGGTGCCCACCGTCGTCGGGCTCTACACCGCGGCGCTCGTGCTCGGCGGCTTCCTCGGACGCACGATCCCGGCGTTCCTCGTCGACGACATCGGCTGGCGCTGGTCGCTCGCGGCCCTCGCCCTGCCCCTGCTGGCGAGCGCCGCGCTGCTCGCGCTGCTCCTGCCCGCCGCGCCGCCGCCCCCCAGGGCCCGCTCGCCCCTGCGCGCCGTCCGCGCGCACCTCGCCAACACGCCGCTCCTGCTCAACGGCCTCGCCGCGGGCTGCACGTTCTTCGCCTTCGTCGGGCTCTACAGCGTGGTGGCCTACCGGCTCGAGGGGCCCGAGTTCGGGCTCTCGGCGGCCCAGGTCGGCGTCTTCTACGTGGTCTGGCTGGTCGGCGCGCTGACGCCGTTCGCCGTCCGGCTCGCCGGTCGCGTCGGCCCGCGCGCCGTCCTGCCGGTGTTCCCGGTGATCGGCCTCGTCGGCCTCGCGGTCGGCTCCCTCGGCTGGCTGCCGGCCGTGGTCGTGGGCCTGGCCGTCCTCGCGGGCGGCCTGTTCGCGATGGTCGGGGTCGCGCAGCTCCTCGTCCCCCAGCTGACGCTGCGCGATAGGGGGAGTGCGATGAGCGTCCACCTGACGATCTACTACCTGCTCGGCTCGATCGGGCCGTTCGTCCTGGGGGCCGCGTGGAGCGCCGCCGGCTGGTCCGGCGCGGCGCTCCTGGCCGCTCTGGCGCTGGGGATCGCGCTCGTCCTGACCCTGCTCCTGCGGCGCTCCGCGCCCGGCCCGATCGCGCAGAAGCCCGAAGCCGACCCGGTGCTATCGTGAGCCCGAGGCCGGTCCCCCGCCCCCGACGCGCTGGAGCACGATGAGCCGCATCTTCCGAACCGCCGTGTTCCCCATCCTGGTGGTGATCCTGCTCGCGTTCCTCGCGCAGCGCCTGCTCCTGTCCGACCAGAAGCCCGAGCAGCCGCCGCGCGACTGGTCGACGATGCTGACGGACCTCAAGGACGGCGACGTCGAGTCCCTCCAGCAGAACACGGCCAAGAACAACGTCAAGGTCACGCTCAAGCCGGCGTCCGACGCGGCCGCCGACGCGGAGCCCGACGCCTACACGGTCGGCATCCCCGGCGAGAAGGCCTGGGACCAGGTCTACGAGGAGTACAAGGGCGAGGTCAACGTCGCCGGCTCGGAGACGGGCGGCTCCTCGTGGGTGTCGCTGCTGGTCGGCATCCTGCCCTTCATCCTCTTCCTCGGCCTGTGGCTGTTCCTGATGAACCAGATGCAGGGCGGCGGCTCGCGCGTGATGAGCTTCGGCAAGTCCAAGGCCAAGCGCATGAGCGTGGACTCCCCGAAGGTCACGTTCAAGGACGTGGCCGGCGCGGACGAGGCCGTCGAGGAGCTGCACGAGATCAAGGAGTTCCTCGAGAACCCGAAGAAGTTCCAGTCGCTCGGGGCCAAGATCCCGAAGGGCGTGCTGCTGTTCGGGCCCCCGGGCACCGGCAAGACGCTGCTCGCGCGCGCCGTCGCCGGCGAGGCGGGCGTGCCGTTCTTCTCGATCTCGGGCTCCGACTTCGTCGAGATGTTCGTCGGCGTCGGCGCGAGCCGCGTCCGCGACCTCTTCGAGCAGGCCAAGACCAACAGCCCCTGCATCATCTTCATCGACGAGATCGACGCCGTCGGCCGCCACCGCGGCGCCGGCATGGGCGGCGGCCACGACGAGCGCGAGCAGACGCTCAACCAGCTGCTCGTCGAGATGGACGGCTTCGAGGCCTCCACGAACGTGATCCTGATCGCGGCCACGAACCGCCCCGACGTGCTCGACCCGGCGCTCCTGCGCCCGGGCCGCTTCGACCGCCAGATCGTCGTCGACCGCCCCGACCGGGCCGGCCGCGAGGCGATCCTCAAGGTGCACGGCAAGGGCAAGCCGCTCGGCACCGACATCGACCTCGGCGTGCTCGCCGGCCAGACGCCGGGCTTCACCGGCGCCGACCTCGCCAACCTGATCAACGAGGCGGCGCTCCTGACCGCCCGCGCCGGCAAGAAGACGGTCACGATGCTCGAGCTCGAGGAGGGCATCATGCGCGTCCTCGCCGGGCCCGAGAAGAAGACGCGCCTGCTCAGCGAGGAGGAGCGGCTGATCACCGCCTACCACGAGATGGGCCACGCGATCGTTGGGCACTACCTGCCCAACTGCGACCCCGTGCACAAGATCTCGGTGATCTCGCGCGGCCAGGCGCTCGGCTACACGATCTCGCTGCCGAGCGAGGACAAGTTCCTGGTCACGCGCGCCTCGCTCAACGACACGCTGGCGATGACGCTCGGCGGCCGCGCCGCCGAGGAGCTCGTCTTCAACGAGATCACGACGGGCGCCTCGAACGACATCGAGAAGGTCACGGCCACGTCGAAGGCGATGGTGATGCGCTACGGCATGAGCGAGAAGCTCGGCCCGCGCGCCCTGGGGGCCCGCCACGACCAGCCGTTCCTCGGCCGCGAGTTCGGCGCCACCGCCGACTACTCGCCGGAGATCGCGCGCGAGATCGACGAGGAGATCCGCCGCATCATCGAGGACGCGCACGAGAAGGCCCGCACGATCCTGCTCGAGCACATGGAGGCCCTGCACCGCCTCTCGAAGATCCTGCTCGACCGCGAGACGATCGACCGCGCCCAGTTCCTGAAGCTGCTCGACGGCGTCCCCGAGGACGAGGTCTGGGCCGCGGACGAGACGACGGCCGAGGTGCCGGGCGCCGAGGGCGCGGGGGAGGGCCGCACGACGGGCCGCCCGCGGATCCCCGGGTTCCCGCTGCCGGCGCCGCCGGACGCGCCGCCCGCCGGCGCGTAGCGGGGCCACCGCAGCGCCGCCGCGCGTCCTCCGGTAGGCTTCGCCGTCGTCGGGGCGTCCCCGCTCCGCGCTGCCGTCTGAATCGCCGGCAGCGACCCACAGCCAAGGATCGAATCGATGGCCAAGGCCGGAATCCGCATCGCAGTCACGATGGCCTGCACCGACTGCAAGGAGCGGAACTACGAGACCAAGAAGTCGAAGCGGAACACCCCCGACCGCATCGAGCTGAAGAAGTTCTGCCCGCGCTGCGGCAAGCAGACCGTGCACCGGGAGACCCGCTAGCCCCGTGGCGGACGAGCCGGACAACGGGCCGCAGAAGGAGTCGCGGCAGGAGCGCAAGGAGCGCCGCGCGCGTGAGCGCGCGCAGCGCGCCCGGCCCGCGAAGAGCCAGTCCGGCGCCCCGTCGGACCGCTCGGGCCTGACCGGCTTCATCCGCGAGTGCTGGGCCGAGCTCAAGCGCGTCCAGTGGCCCGATCGGCCGCAGCTGGTGCAGGCCACCGCGGTCGTCCTGATCGCCTGCTTCGTCGTCGGGCTCTACCTGTACGGGCTCGACACCGTGTTCTCCCGCGTCGCCGGCTGGCTGATCACCCAGCAGGCCGGATAAGGAGCGAGGTAACCCCGCATGTTCCGCTGGTACGCCATCCACACCTACTCGGGCCACGAGGACAAGGTCCGCCGCAACCTCGAGCAGCGCCGTCGCACCCAGCAGGGCGGCGACGACGTGCGCCGCATCGTGGTGCCGACCGAGCAGACCGTCGAGACCCGCGACGGCAAGAAGGTCGAGAAGGAGACCCGCGTCATGCCGGGCTACGTGCTCGTGCAGATGGACGCGACGCCCGAGGCGATCAGCCTCGTGCGCAACACCCCGGGCGTGACCGGCTTCGTCGGCGCGCAGGGCAAGCGCGAGGAGATGACCCTCGTGCCGCTCAGCCAGCCCGAGGTCGACAAGCTGCTGAAGGTCGAGGCCGCCGAGGCCAAGCCGAAGCAGGTCGCCGAGTTCCAGCTGGGGCAGATGGTGAAGGTCACCTCGGGCCCCCTGGCCGACTTCGACGGCGAGATCATCGAGATCAACACCGAGTCGGGCAAGCTCAAGGTCCACGTCTCGATCTTCGAGCGCCAGGTGCCGGTCGAGCTCGGCTTCGGCGATGTGAAGCGCCTGGACTGATCCTGTCCTAGGATGCGCCCCGTCCGCGAGCGCGCGGGCGGTCTACGTGGGAGCCGGGCGACCCCCGGCGCTTGCACCACAGGAAGGAAGCGATGGCCGGCAAGGTCGTCACCATCATCAAGCTCCAGATCCCCGCCGGCCAGGCGAATCCCGCGCCGCCCGTCGGCCCGGCCCTCGGCCAGCACGGGGTCAACATCATGGACTTCTGCAAGGCGTTCAACGCCGACACGCAGAGCGAGCAGGCCGGCCGCATCATCCCGGTCGAGATCTCGGTCTACGAGGACCGCTCCTTCACGTTCATCACGAAGACGCCGCCGGCGGCCGTGCTGATCAAGGAGGCGCTGAAGCTGAAGAGCGGGTCGGCCGTGCCGCACCGCGACAAGGTCGGCCGCCTCTCGAAGGACCAGCTGCGCTCGATCGCCGAGACGAAGCTGCCCGACCTGAACGCGAACGACATCGACGCCGCGATGCTGATCGTGGCGGGCACCGCCCGCTCGATGGGCGTGGAGGTGGAGCAGTGAGCGGCAAGCGCCTCAAGGCGGCGCGCGGGATGGTCGACCGCGAGCGCCTGTACCAGCCGATGGAGGCCGTGCGCCTGCTCAAGGAGACGCCCGGCGCCAAGTTCGACGAGACGGTCGAGGTGCACTTCCGCCTCGGCATCAACGTCCGCCACGCCGAGGAGCAGCTGCGCGGCACCGTGATGCTGCCGCACGGCACGGGCTCGAACGCCCGCGTCGCCGTGTTCGCCCAGGGTGAGAAGGCCGCCGAGGCCGAGGCCGCCGGCGCCGACGTGGTCGGCGGCGAGGACCTCGCCCAGCGCATCCTCGACGGCTTCGACGACTTCGACGTCACCGTGGCGACGCCCGACATGATGGTCACGGTCGGCAAGCTCGGCCGCGTCCTCGGGCCGTCCGGCAAGATGCCGAACCCGAAGACCGGCACCGTCACGATGGACATCCGGAAGGCCGTCGAGGACATCAAGAGCGGCAAGATCGAGTACCGCACCGACCGCACGGGCATCGTGCACGTGCCGCTCGGCAAGAAGTCGTTCGGCGCTGAGGCCCTCGGCGAGAACTACGCCACCGTGCTGGAGGAGATCCTCCGCGCCAAGCCGGCCTCCGCGAAGGGCCGCTACATCAAGTCCGTCGTGCTCAGCTCCACCATGGGGCCGGGCATCAAGATCGACCCGTCGCGCGTGCGCGACGTGCTCGAGGAGGCGAACGCCTAACCGCGATTCGTCTCCTCCATCACTCGCGCACCCGACGCCTCAGACCGCCGGCACCGCCCCTCGGGGCGGGTAGGACCGGCGCAGGCGGTGGACGCGGAGGGCGGGCCCACCGGCCGGCCGTCCCGTGCCCGCCGTCACCGGCGGGCACGCGACGGAAAGGAGGTGGTACTGCATGTTGAAGGAGCGAAAGGAGGAGGTCATCGGGGAGCTCGAGCGCGAGCTCGGCGCCGCGACCTCCATGATCGTCACCGACTACCGCGGCCTGGGCGTGTCGCAGCTCGCCCAGATCCGCCGCGAGCTGCGCCCCCTCGGGGCGGAGCTGTACGTGACGAAGAACACGCTGACCCGGATCGCCGCGCAGCGTGCGGGCAAGGAGGGGCTCCTCGAGTTCCTGTCCGGCCCGACCGCCATCGCGTTCTGCGCGGATGACGCCTCGCCCGTCGCCAAGGCCCTGGCCAAGGCGGCGAAGGAGACGAGCATCCTGCAGATCAAGGGCGGCATCATCGACGGCGAGGTCCTCGACGCCGACGGCGTCAAGACGCTGGCCTCCCTGCCGTCGCGCGATCAGCTGCACGCGCAGCTCGTCGTCGCGCTCAACGGGCCGATCCAGGGCCTCGCGAGCGTCATGTCCCAGATCCCGCGCGGCCTCGTGGTCGCGCTGGACCAGATCGAGAAGCAAAAGGCCGCCGCCGCGTAGGCGGGGCCCCACGAACCACACGAACACAAGGAGTCAGAGGTCATGGCTATGACCACCGATCAGATGATCGAGGAGATCAAGGGCATGTCCGTCATGGACCTGTCGAATCTCGTCAAGGCGCTCGAGGAGGAGTTCGGCGTCTCGGCGGCGGCCGCGGTCGCGGTCGCGGCCCCGGCGGCGGGCGGCGGCGGCGACGCCGGCGCGGCGGCCGAGGAGAAGTCGTCCTTCGACGTCTTCCTCGCCGAGGCCGGCTCGCAGAAGATCCCCGTGATCAAGGTGATCCGCTCGGCGACGGGCCTGGGCCTCAAGGAGGCCAAGGACATCGCCGACGGCGCCCCCGCGATGGTCAAGGAGGGCGTGCCCGCTGAGGACGCCCAGAAGATCAAGGCGGAGCTCGAGGAGGCCGGCGCCACCGTCGAGCTGCGCTAGCCCCTCCGGGCGACACGCACGGCACGCGAAGGCCCCGGGCTCCGGCCCGGGGCCTTCTGCGTCTCCGGCGTGCCGCTAGGCCCGGTGCGGCCCGTCGGGGCCGCCGTGCTCGGCGACGGCGGGCGCGTGCCCGCCGCTCGCGCGGGCGATCAGGTTGCCGATGTCGATCGCGTTGCCGCCCTCGTGCTCGAGGAAGCGGCCGATCTCGGCGATCGTGCTCATCAGGGGCGACGGGAAGATCACCGTCGAGTTCTTGTCGACGGAGATCTCCACCAGGGTCTGCAGGTTGCGCAGCTGCAGCGCGAGCGGGTGCTCGAGCATCACGTCGGCCGCGGCCGCGAGCTCGCCGGCGGCGAGGTGCTCGCCCTCGGCGGCGATGATCTTGGCGCGCTTCTCGCGCTCGGCCTCGGCCTGGCGGGCCATCGCGCGCTTCATCGTGTCGGGCAGCTGGATGTCCTTGAGCTCGACGAGGGTGACCTCGACGCCCCACGACTCGGTGACGCGGTCGAGGATGCGCGCGATGTCCGCGTTGATGCGGTCGGTCTCGGCGAGGGTCTCGTCGAGCGAGTGCTGGCCGACCACGTTGCGCAGCGTGGTCTGGGCGATCTGGTCGATCGCGGCGCGCACGTCCTCGATCGCGAGCACCGACTTGAGCGGGTCGACGACGCGGTAGTAGGCCACGGCGGCGATGTCCACGCTGACGTTGTCGTGCGTGATGATCCCCTGGCTCTGGATCGGCAGGGTCACGATGCGCAGGGACACGCGCACGAGCCGGTCGACGACGGGCAGGCGGATCATCAGGCCCGGCGGGAAGGGCTCGCGGCGCACGCGCCCGAAGCGCATCCGGATGCCGCGCTCGTACTCGGCGATCACGCGCACCGAGCTGACGGCGAAGAGCAGGGCGAGAACGGCGAGGACGACCAGGCCGGTCGTGATCGCATCGCTCGTGGGCATGGCGGCTCCCGTGGGCCGAAGGGACAGCCCCGAGGCTAGGCCCGGGCCGGCGCCCCGGATCGGGGGCGGGCCGCGGAGCGGCCGCGGCTAGCCCGGCGGCTGCACGCGGCAGGCCACGGCGGCGCGCTCGGCGAGGTCGCGGTCGAGCGTGGCCAGGGGCGCGCCGGTCAGCCGCGCGAGCGCGACGTACTCGGCCGCCTCGGTGCGGGGGTGGTTGAGCAGGTCGGCCATCCGCCATGACTCCTCCCCGAGCTGCGGGTGGCCGAGCTCGGTGATCGGCGCGCGGTCGAGGGCGCGCCGCATCCGCCGCGCCTCGGGGGCGGGGAGGACGCCGCGGCGGGCGAGGTCGTGCAGGAGCGAGCGGCACTCGGACCAGAGCAAGGGCGGCGCGACGAGGTCGTCGTCGCCGGCGCTCGCCCACGGCGTGCCGGCGGCGAGGATCGGCAGGACGACGGTGGGGTCGACGACCAGCATCAGCCGCCGAGCCTCCGGCCGCCGCGCTGGCGGCGCAGCTCCGCGACCCAGTCGGGCTGGCGCGCCCCCCACGAGGTGCGGGCCCAGCCGGGCGGCAGGTCGAGGGCGGGGCGCGCGACGAGCGCGTCGAGCTCGTCGGGGTGCACGTGCAGCCGCCCGCCCGAGCGGTGCGCGGCGAGGCGCCCCTGGCGCACCCAGCGGCGCACCGTCTCCTGCCCGCGGCCCGTGCGGGCCGCCGCCTCCGCGATCGTCAGCACGGCGCAGATGCTACACCTTTCTGGGGAGATCGTGCGATTTCCGTGGACGCGGGGGGCAGGGAGCGGTACGGTCTGCGCATCCGACGGCCCCCGCCCCGGCAGGGGTGACGCACGGCCGAGGATCCCTGTGGTAGGGTGCGCGTTCGCTCGCCGACCTGCCCGCGCCGAGCGTCCGTCGTCATACCTTCGAGCCCTAGGAGGGCCCGTGGCCTCTGCGAAGCCCCGCCCGAAGCGCCAGCGCCGCAACTTCTCCCATCTGGAGCAGACGCCGGCGGCGCGCATCCTCGACGTCCCGAACCTGATCGACATCCAGCGCGCGTCGTTCAAGCACTTCATGGAGAACGGCATCCGCGAGGTGATCGACGACATCTCGCCGATCGAGGACTACACCGGCACCCTCGCCGTCGAGTTCGGCGAGCACGTCTTCGAGCCCCCCGCGGTCTCGGAGCGCGAGTGCCGCGAGACGGACAAGAGCTACGAGTCGGGCCTGTTCATGACGGTCGCGTTCGTGAACAAGGAGACGGGCGAGATCCGCGAGCAGCGGGTCTTCATGGGCAACTTCCCGCAGATGACGGATGCGGGCACCTTCATCATCAACGGCACCGAGCGCGTGGTCGTGACGCAGCTCGTCCGCTCGCCCGGCGCCTACATCATGGAGCCGAAGGACGCGACGAAGCAGGTCTTCACCGCGAACCTGATGCCGCAGCGCGGCTCCTGGCTCGAGCTCGAGATCGACAAGAAGGGCCAGGTCTTCGCGCGCATCGACCGCAAGCGCAAGCTGCCGGTGACGACGCTCCTGCGCGCGCTGCCCGAGGCGGACGCGATCACGGGCGAGGCCTTCGACACGCACTCCGACGAGGGCATCCGCAACCTGTTCCGCGACCCCGAGACGGGCGAGCCGAACCTGTTCATCGACTTCACGCTCGAGAAGGACCCGGCGAAGACGCACGAGCAGGCGCTGATCGAGGTCTTCAAGAAGCAGCGCCCGGGCGAGCCGCCGACGATCGACAACTCGCGCAAGCTGTTCGACACGCTGTTCTTCGACCCGAAGCGCTACGACCTGACGCGCGTCGGCCGCTACAAGCTCAACTCGCGGCTCGGCCTCGACGTCGACCCCGACGTCCGCGTCCTCACGCACCGCGACCTGATCGAGCTGGTCCGCCGCGTCGTGGTCCTGCCGGGCATGCTCGGCGTCAACGACCCCGAGATCCGCGACTTCGCCGAGGCCTGCCGCGAGATCCAGCGGCCCGACGAGGTCGCCCGCCAGCTCGACGAGTACGAGCACTTCGGCAACCGCCGCCTGCGCACCGTCGGCGAGCTCGTGCAGGAGGCGTTCCGCGTCGGCCTGTACCGCATGGAGCGCGTCGTCAAGGAGCGCATGACGACCGAGGACGTCGACACGATCACGCCGCAGACGATCATCAACATCCGGCCCGTGGTCGCGGCGCTGAAGGAGTTCTTCGGCTCCTCGCAGCTGTCGCAGTTCATGGACCAGACGAACTCGCTGTCCGGCCTCACGCACCGCCGCCGCCTGTCGGCGCTCGGCGCCGGCGGCCTGACCCGCGAGCGCGCCCCGATCGAGGTGCGCGACGTGCACCCGACCCACTACGGCCGCATGTGCCCGATCGAGACGCCGGAGGGCCCGAACATCGGCCTGATCGGCTCGCTGTCGTCGTACGCGACCGTCTCGGAGTTCGGCTTCGTGCAGTCGCCGTACCGCGTGGTCAAGGCCGGCGCCCCCACCAAGGAGGTCGTCTACCTCGACGCCTCCCAGGAGGAGAGGCACCTGATCGCCCAGTCGGACACCCCGCTGGACGCCAAGGGCAAGCTGGTCGGCCCCGTCACCGTGCGCCAGCACGGCGGCGAGCTCGCGATCGTCGAGCCGGACGAGGTCACCCTGATGGACGTCGCCCCCGAGCAGATCGTCTCGGTCGCGACCGCCCTGATCCCGTTCCTCGAGCACGACGACGCCAACCGCGCCCTGATGGGCTCGAACATGATGCGCCAGGCCGTGCCGCTGCTCGTGGCCGAGGCGCCCGTGGTCGGCACCGGCCTCGAGGCCCGCGCCGCGATCGACTCCGGCGACGTGGTCGTGGCGCTGCGCGCCGGCACCGTCAGCGAGGTCGACGCCACGCAGATCACGGTCAAGGCCGCCGACGGCGAGGACCGCTACGAGCTGGTCAAGTTCATGCGCTCCAACCAGGGCACCCTGATCCACCAGAAGCCGATCGTCCTCGAGGGCCAGAAGGTCGCCGCGGGCGAGGTCATCGCCGACGGCTCCTCGTCCGACGAGGGCGAGCTGGCGCTCGGCAAGAACATGCTGGTGGCCTTCATGGCCTGGGAGGGCTTCAACTTCGAGGACTCGATCATCCTCTCCGAGCGGATCGTCAAGGACGACGTCCTCTCGTCGGTCCACATCGACGAGTACGAGGTCGACGCCCGCTCCACGAAGCTCGGCGACGAGGAGATCACGCGCGACATCCCGAACCGCTCGGAGGAGTCGCTGCGCGACCTCGACGAGATGGGCATCGTGCGCATCGGCGCCGAGGTCGGCTCCGGCGACCTGCTCGTCGGCAAGGTCACGCCGAAGGGCGAGACCGAGCTGACCGCCGAGGAGAAGCTGATCCGCGCGATCTTCAAGGAGAAGGCGCGCGAGGTCCGCGACACCTCGCTGAAGGTCCCGCACGGCGACGGCGGCAAGGTCATCGACGTCAAGACGTTCGACCGCGAGGCGGGCGACGAGCTCAACGCCGGCGTCAACCAGCTGGTCCGCGTCTACGTGGCCAAGAAGCGCAAGATCGCCGAGGGCGACAAGCTCGCCGGCCGCCACGGCAACAAGGGCGTCATCTCGAAGATCGTGCCCGAGGAGGACATGCCGTTCCTCGAGGACGGCACGCCCGTCGACATGATCCTCAACCCGCTCGGCGTGCCGAGCCGCATGAACATCGGCCAGATCCTCGAGACGCACCTCGGGTTCGCGGCGCGCTACCGCTCCGACGGCGACCCGAACCCGCCCGAGTGGATCGCGACGCCGGTCTTCGACGGCGCGACCGTCAACGAGGTCGACGGCGAGCTGGTCGACTGGGTCGGCCGCCACAAGGAGTCGCCGGTCACCCTGACCGTCGACGACGAGCCGGGCCGCCGCGTGTCGGGCAAGGTCCAGCTCTACGACGGCAAGACGGGCGAGCCGTACGACCAGAAGGTCGTCGTCGGCTACATGTACACGCTCAAGCTGCTGCACCTCGTGGACGACAAGATCCACGCGCGCTCGACGGGCCCGTACTCGCTCGTGACGCAGCAGCCGCTCGGCGGCAAGGCGCAGTTCGGCGGCCAGCGCTTCGGCGAGATGGAGGTCTGGGCGCTCGAGGCGTACGGCGCCGCGCACACCCTCCAGGAGATGCTGACGATCAAGTCCGACGACACCGTCGGCCGCGTCAAGGCCTACGAGGCGATCGTCAAGGGCGAGAACATCCCCGAGCCGTCGGTGCCGGAGAGCTTCAAGGTGCTGCTGAAGGAGATGCAGTCCCTGGCGCTCGACGTGCGCCCCCTGCGCGACGACGGCCGCGAGGTCCAGATCTCCGAGGAGGACGACGAGCTGATCCGCGCCGCGGAGGAGCTCGGCGTCGACCTGTCGGCGGAGCGCAAGGGCGACGTCGACCTGGACGGCGACGGGGTCGACGACCTCGCGGAGGAGGACGCCGATCCGGTGGCCGCCGACGCGACGCTCGACTCGGTCGAGGACATCTCGGAGGCGGGAGCCGACGAGGAGGACGACGACGCCCTCGCGCTCGGCGCGGGCGACGCTGACGGCGAGGAGGGGGACCTGTAGGCGCCCCGGGCGACGACAGGCATCCCACCCGCAAAGGAGACAGACCCATGATCGACGTCAGCGACTTCGACTACATCAAGATCGGCCTCGCCTCGACGAAGGACATCCAGTCCTGGTCGAGCGGCGAGGTCACCAAGCCCGAGACGATCAACTACCGCACGCTCAAGCCGGAGAAGGACGGGCTCTTCTGCGAGCGCATCTTCGGCCCGACCCGCGACTGGGAGTGCTACTGCGGGAAGTACAAGCGCGTCCGCTACAAGGGCATCATCTGCGAGCGCTGCGGCGTCGAGGTGACCCGCCAGAAGGTGCGCCGCGAGCGCATGGGCCACATCGACCTGGCCGCGCCCGTCTCGCACATCTGGTTCTTCAAGGGCGTCCCGAGCCGCATCGGCTACCTGCTCGACATCGCGCCGAAGGACCTCGAGAAGGTCCTCTACTTCGCCGCGCACATCTGCACCCACGTCGACGAGGAGGCCCGCGCGGCCGACCTGTCGGAGCTGGAGCGCAAGATCGTCGGCGAGCGCGAGGAGCTCGAGGGCGAGCGCGAGGAGGAGGTCGGCCGCGTCGCCGAGCGCCTCCAGCGCCGCCGCCAGTACATCGCGACGGGCTCCGAGGACGGCTTCGACGACGACGACGAGTACTGGGCGCGCATGCTCAACGCCTGGGCCGAGGAGCAGGGCTACGCCCTGGCCGAGGACCGCGCGCTGGCCGGCGGCCTGCTCGCGCAGGTCGCGCTGCAGCTGACCGACACGACCAAGAAGGTCGTCACCGACACGATCCACCGGATCGCCGTCCGCGAGGACCGCGACCTCTCCGCCAAGGAGATCGAGGCCGTGGCCGCCGTGGCGGCGGACGCCCTCGACATCCTCAAGGAGGACGTCAAGCGCGTCCGCGACGGCAAGGGCGCCCAGAAGAGCGCCGGCCGCCGCGGGCTCGAGCAGGCCGCGCAGTTCCTGGCCGGCGACGACGGCGCCAAGGACGGCGAGGCGCTGGCCGAGAAGCTGACGGCCGGCGGCCGCACCCGCAAGGACCTCGACAAGGCGCGCGCGCTCGGCAACGGGCTGCTCGCCGACGTCGTGCGCTCCGCGCCGGACCGGCCCGCCAAGGGCTTCGACGTGGCCGCCCTGACGGGCGAGCTGTGCCTCAAGGCCGAGGGCGGCATGAGCCCGTCCGACCGCGAGCGCGTCGACGAGTGGACGC
>Ga0315900_10007811_pt1 | contig 13928 bp, 10 predicted proteins | sample LakEriMetagenome_FD_203521 | JGI IMG/M metagenome (GOLD analysis project Ga0315900, IMG submission 203521) | Freshwater fungal communities from buoy surface, Lake Erie, Ohio, United States - Buoy 12 MA114 | ecosystem: Environmental > Aquatic > Freshwater > Lake > Lake biofilm | place: USA: Lake...
CTATGGCGACACGCGGCCCATCCACGCCATCGCCGCCCGCCTCGCGCGCGAGGCGGGGATCCTCGTGCATGTGTTCGAGGAGGGCTATATCCGCCCCTACTGGATCACCTATGAGCGGGGCGGATCGAACGGCAATTCGCGGCTGATGTCGATGTCGATCGCCGAGATGCGCGCGGCGCTGAGCTGGGCCGCCTCGGACCCGCCGAGCGCGCCCGCCCGCTGGGGCGAGATGCGCCAGCACGTCTGGTATGGCGCGATCTATCACTGGTTCGTGCTGGCGCGGAACGGCGGCTATCCGAATTTCCGGCCGCATCGGGCGACGTCGGTGATGCGCGAGTTCGTGCTCTATCTGCGCCGCCTTCTCCTGATGCCCGTGCACTCGGTCGGCCGCTTCCTCGCGCAACGACGCATCCGTAACGGCGGATTTCCCTATCATCTCGCGCTGTTGCAGCTCGATCACGATGCGAGCTTCCGCGATCATTCGAGCTTCGATTCGATCGCCGACTTCATCGAACTGTGCTGCGCGGCCTTCGCGATCGGGGCGCCGCGGCACCATCACCTCGTGTTCAAGTCGCACCCGCTCGAGGATGACCGGGTGGCGCTCGGGCGTGTCATCGCCGAGGCCACGGCGCGCCACGGCCTCGGGGGAAGGGTGCATTTCGTGCGCTCGGGCAAGCTCGCGGCACTCCTCAACGATGCGCGCTCGGCGGTGACGGTCAATTCGACTGCCGCCCAGCAGGTGCTCTGGCGGGGGCTGCCGCTCAAGACGCTCGGGCGTGCGGTCTATGGCAAGCCCGAGCTTGTCTCGAACCAGCCGCTGATCGAGTTCTTCCGCAACCCCCGCCGGCCAGATACCAACGCCTATCGCGACTTTCGCCACTACCTGATCGAGACGTCGCAGATCGCGGGCGGGTTCTATTCGGCGCGGGGGCGGCGGATGCTGTTGCGGCAGGTGATCGACATCCTTCTGGCCGCCGAAGATCCCTATGACGCGCTGCGCATGGGCACGGCCGCACCGCGCCACAAGCTGCGCGTCCTGGGATAGGGGTAAGCGATGGGATGGCTCGGGCGCCTGTTGCGGACATGCCTGCTCTGCGGGCTCGGGCTGGGCTTCGTCGCGGGCTGCGCGATGCCGCGTTCGGGGCCAACACGTGCCGAGATCGTCTCGGGCGCGGCCGACCCGGCGAACCCTTCGCCCATCATCGAGGTCGACGCGCGCGTGGTCGAGGCCACGCGGAACGCACCGCTGCCGGGCTTCGGGATAACATTCCGCAACACGCTGCCCATCTCGCCCGACCTGATCAGCCCGGGAGATATCCTGACGCTGCGGGTCTATGAGAACGTGCGCGACGCGCCGCTTTTGTCCGAAAGCGGCGGGCAGGGCACGATCCAGGACCTCGTCGTCGATGGCGACGGCTATATCTTCGTGCCCTACGCAGGGCCGGTGAGGGCTGCGGGCCTCACGATCGAGGCGCTGCGGGTGGAGATCACCGAACTGCTTGAACTCCAGACCCCCTCGCCGCAGGTGCTGCTGAACCGCGCGGCCGGTGATGGCGCGACCGTCAGCGTCTCGGGCAACATCGGCGCGGGGATCTTCCCGATCGAGCGCCCCACGCGCACCCTGATCGGGATGCTCGCCCGCGCTGGCGGGGTCCAGAGCGATCCGGGGATCACGCTGGTCCGCGTCACGCGCGGGCGCGAGAGCGGGCAGGTCTGGCTGTCCGATCTCTATGAGGATCCGGGCCTCGACATCGCGCTGCGCCCGGGCGACCGGATCATGGTCGAGGAGGACCGCCGCGCCTTCATCGCGCTTGGCGCCACCGGCCAGCAGACGCGGGTGCCCTTCGAGAGTGCCGAGATGAGCGCGCTCGATGCTCTGTCGCGCGTAGGCGGGCTGTCGGCCGATCTGGCCGATCCGACTGGGATCTTCATCCTGCGGCGCGAGCGGGCCGATACGGCACGGGCACTTGGTGCCGCCGAGCCCGTGCGCGATCCGCAGCCTATCATCTATCTTCTTGACCTGACCTCGCCCAAGGGGCTCTTTCTGGCCGGCAGCTTCGAGGTTCGCGACGGCGATGTGTTCTACGTCACCGAGGCGCCCTATGCGCAGTGGCGCAAGATGACCTCTGCCCTCTTCGGCGCGGCGAGTTCGGCTGCACAGTTTGACCAGCTCGCGAACTGACACCGCTGGCGGAAGGCGGCTCTGCGTCCTTGCGGCAGGGCTCTGGCGGCGCGGACGGGTGCGGCGGATCCTGACGCTGGCGGGCTGGCGGCCGGTGATCGGCCTGCCCGGGCCGGGCGATGCGGTGGGGGTCTGGGGCGCCTCGCCCATCGCCTGGCGGGGCGAGGTGCTGGCGCGGGCGACCGGCGCGCCGCTCCTGCGGATCGAGGATGCCTTCCTGCGCTCGGTCCTGCCCGGTCGGGCGGGGGGCGCGCCGATCGGCCTGATGATCGACGATCTGGGGGGCGTGCATTTCGACCCGGCCGCGCCGAGCCGGATCGAGACGATCCTGTCGCAGGACCCGCTCGACGATCCCGCGCTTCTTGCCCGGGCGCGGGCGGCGATGGCGCGGCTCGCGGCCGGGCAGATCTCGAAATACACGCTCCACGACCCGGGCGCGGCGCTGCCCGAGCCGGGCTATGCGCTGGTCATCGACCAGACGCGGGGCGACGGGTCGGTGCGGGCCTGCGGCGCGGATGCGGCGCGCTTCGGCGCGATGCTCGCGGCGGCCGAGGCTGAACACCCCGGCGCGCCCGTCCTGATCCGCCGCCACCCGGAAACCGCGCTGGGGCTGCGCCCGGGCCATTTCGGGCCCGAGGTACTGACCGGCCGCACCCGCCTTGCGCCCGACGGGTGCAGCCCGCGCCGGCTGCTCGAGGGGGCGCGCGCGGTCTATACCGTCTCCTCGCAGATGGGGTTCGAGGCGATCCTCGCGGGGCACCGCCCGCAGGTGTTCGGGCGGCCCTTCTATGCCGGCTGGGGCCTGTCGGAGGATCGCGACCCCGCCCCCCTGCCCCGGCGCGGGCGCGCGCTGACGCCCGAGGCGCTCTTTGCCGGGGCGATGATCCGCGCGCCGGTGTGGTTCGATCCCTGCCGCGACCGGCTCTGCACGCTCGAGGAGGCGATCGACCAGATCGAGGCCGAGGCGCGCGCGCATGCCGAGGATCGCGCGGGCCATGTGGGCGTCGGGATGCGGCTGTGGAAGCGGGGCCATCTGAACCGCGTCTTCGGCCGAAGCCGGCGCATGGTCTTTGCCGCCAACGCCGCGGCGGCGGTGGCGCGGGCACGCGCGACGGGGCGGGCCGTCGCGGTCTGGGGGGCGGGAGCGGACCCGGCCCTCGCGGCCCCCGGCATCGTGGTGCGGCGGATCGAGGACGGTTTCCTGCGCTCGCGCGGGCTCGGGGCGGAACTCGTGCCGCCCCTGTCGCTCGTGGCCGATCCGGTCGGGATCTATTACGACCCCACGCGCGAGAGCGGCCTCGAGCGGCTGCTCGAGGCGCCGCTGCCGCCCGGGGGCCATGACCGCGCGGCGCGGTTGATCGTGCGGCTGCGCGAGACCGGGGTCGGCAAATACAACCTGCCGGGCGCCTCGCCCGATCTGTCGCGCCTTGGCGCGCGGCGGCGCATCCTCGTGCCGGGGCAGGTCGAGGATGACGCCTCGGTGCGGCTGGGATGCAGCGGGGTGGCGACAAACCTCGGCCTCTTGCGGGTTGTGCGGGCGGCGAACCCCGACGCCGCGATCCTCTGGAAGCCCCACCCCGACATCGAGGCGGGGCTGCGCCCGGGGGCCGTGCATGCTTCGGACCTCGCGGGGCTTGCCGACGCGGTGCTGGACGGGGTGTCGGCGGCGGCGGCCATCGCGGCCGCGGACGAGGTCTGGACGATGACCTCGACGCTCGGCTTCGAGGCGCTGATCCGTGGCCTGCCGGTGACGTGCCTCGGCGTGCCCTTCTATGCGGGCTGGGGGCTGACGCGCGATCTGGGGGGCTCGCCCGCGCAGCGCCGGGCGCGGCCCGATCTGGAGACGCTGGTGCACGCGGCCCTCGTCGCCTATCCGCGCTATGCCGATCCGGTCTCGGGCCTGCCCTGCCCGGTCGAGGTCGCGCTCGACCGCCTCGCCTCGGGCGCGCCGCTGCCGGGGCCGCCCGCGCTGCGGCTGCTTGCGCGCGTGCAGGGCTGGGCGATGGGGGCGGTGGGGCCGGTCTGGCGCTGAGGCCGATCAGCCCCCCCGCGCCGTCCGGATTGCCCAGGCCGCCAGAGCTGCAAGCACCTCGCCCGCCGCGGCGTTCAGGGCAGCCGCCACCGTTTCGGGATCGAGATCGGCAATCGGGGCGGCGGCCTCGAACCGGCGCGCACCAAGGCGGCGCGCACCGCCTTCGGCCAGAAGCTGGGCTGCAAGCGCCGCGCGAACCCCGGCCGCGCCATCCGCGCCAAGCACGACCTCGAAGGCGACGAGGTCGCTCACCAGCAGGTGGTCGGGTGGGCCGGCGAAGGAGGCACGGCCGACATGGTCCCAGCCCCCGGTCGCCTCGAAGCCGCGCACGAGCAGGGTCTGGATCACCTGCGGCGCGGCCTCGGTCCAGCGGGCATCGGGCAGATACTGCGCCTCGATCGGCGCCGGCCGCACGAGGATGCGGTCGGTCGCTAGCGCCCCCGAGGTCGCGGGCAGCGCGATGACAAGCTCGGTCCCGATCGGGGCGCCGGCGGCCGGCATGTCGCGATCGAGCGCGAGGTCGAAGGCGGCCGACGGCCCCTGCGCTGAGCCGAGCGCCGACAGGACGGCGCAGCCGGGCAGAAGCCCAAGCGCGGCAATCCCACCGATGAGCGCGCGCCGGTCAGGCCGTGCAATGGCGTCGGTCATGGGCGGAACTCCGGATAGGGGCGCTCGATCAGGAATCGGGCCGGATCGCGCTCGATCAGCCGCACGAGGCGGTCGAGCGTCGCGATCAGGGTGCGCGCCTCGCGCGCGGCTTCGGTCACCTCGGCCAGACCGCGGTCGGTGAAATCGGCAACAGACGGACCGGCGGCGTCGATCATGCCGGCAAGGTCGCCGAACGCCGCATTGGCCTGCCCGGCGGCCGCGCGCAGGTCCGCGGTAACGGCGGGCAGATCGGCTGCGACCTCAGCGACGGCTGCATCGATCCGCGCCACCGCTGCGCGCAGGTCGGCCGCGATTGCCGGCGCCTCGTCCCCGAGCACCTTCTCGGCCCCCACGAAGGCACCCTCGGCCGCGATCAGGGCGCGGTCGGCGGTCACGAGCGCCGCCTCGATGGCGCCCAGCGTCTCGGTAGCGCGCGCGAAGGTCTCACCCGCGCCGCGCAGCGTCTCGGCGACGGCGGGCTCAAGGCGCGCGACCGCCCCCGCCGCAGCGCCGAAATCCGCCCCCGCGGTTTCGGCCACGCGCGAGATGGTCTCGGCCGCCCCGCGCACTTCGGTAAGCGTCGCGGGCAGGTCGGTCGCGCCCGCCTGCGCGAGTGCGGCGACCGCGGCATCCGCCCGCGCAATCATCGCCCGCGTTTCGGCCACGAGCGCGCGCCCGTCGCCCTCGACCAGCGCATCGAAACCCGTCGCCGCATCCTCGACCGCGCCCACCATCGCGGCAAAGCGTTCGACCGCCCGGTCGGCGGCCGCGATCGTCGCGCCCAGCTCCTCGAGCCGCTGCGTCGCCTGCGCGCCGGCGGTGCCGAAGCTGCCGATGGCGCCTTGCGCCTGCCCCGACAGCGCCCCGATTTCCGTCCGCAGGGCCGAGGATGTCGCCTGAAGATCGGCGAGCAGCGCCGGCACATCGGCCGTGAGCAGCCCCTCGGCGGCCTTGAGCGCGCCCGCCCCGCTTTCCATCGCGCGCTCGCCCCGATCAAGCGTGGTCTGCGCGCGCTGCGCGAGCGCGGTGACCTCGGCCAGCGCCGCATCGACCCGCCCGAGCGTCTCGCCCGCGCGGGTGATGAGGGGTTCGAGCTCGATCGTGAAGCCCGCGATATCGGTCGAGGCGGCCGCAACCGTCGTGGTCAGCACGCTGAATTCATCGAGCGCGACGACGAGGTTTTCCGACGACTGTTCGAGGTTTTGCAAGATGCGCTGCACCTTGGCGCTGTTCTCGGCCGAAAAGAGCTCACCGCCGCGGGCGAGCAGATCGAGGATCTGGGATGTGATCTCGGGGGCATCTTGCGAAAGAACCTGAAGCACGGACCGGCCCGCGGTGATCTCGGGCACGCCACCGCCGGGCGCGCGCAGAAGCGCCGCCTCGGGCGTGCCTGCGCTGATCCCGACATAGGAAACGCCCGTCACCCCCAGCGTCTCGATGGTGGCGATGCTGTCGGTCCGCACCGGCGTTCCGGCGGCAATCTCGAGTCGCACGAGGATCGTGCCGTTCATGTCGGGCGCCAGGCGCACGTCCACGACCTGCCCGACTGGAAGCCCGGCGAAGCGCACCTCGGAGGCCTGCGCGAGGCCCGAGACCGAGGAGAAGCGGACATCGAAATAGGCGAACTGGCGGCGCAACTCGATCTGCGCGAACCACAGGAAGAACGAGATGATGCCGACAAACCCCGCCAGAACGAAGGCACCGATCAGGACATGGTTGGCACGCGTCTCCATCCTTCAGTCACGTCCCTCGAGGCCAACGCCGGCCGCGCGCGCGCGCGGGCCCTGAAAATATTCCTTCACCCACGGATGCTCGACCGCGCGCATCGCGCTGAGCGTTCCCTCGACCAGGACGCGCCCTTCGGCCAGCACCGCGACGCGGTCGCAGGTTGCGTGAAGCGTATCGAGATCATGGGTCACGAGAAAGACCGTAAGCCCCAGCGCGGCGGAAAGATCAAGCAAAAGCCTGTCGAAGGCCGCGGCCCCGATGGGGTCGAGCCCGGCTGTCGGTTCATCGAGAAAGAGAAGTTCGGGGTCGCGTGCGAGCGCGCGCGCCAGCCCCGCGCGCTTGCGCATTCCGCCCGAGAGTTCCGAGGGATACTTGTCGCCCGCCTCGGGTGGCAGGCCCACCATCGCGATCTTGAGGTCGGCGAGGTCGCGCCGGATCGCGATGGGCAGACCCGCGACCCCGCGCAGCGGAACCTCGACGTTCTCGCGCACCGTCAGCGCCGAAAAGAGCGCGCCATCCTGGAACATCACGCCCCAGCGCGTCTCGAGCTCCGCGAGCGCCTCGGGCGGTGCGCCGACGACCTCGGTGCCGAAGACGCGGACCGATCCGGCAAAGGGGCGGTTGAGGCCGGTGATCGTGCGCAACAGCACCGACTTGCCCGACCCCGACCCGCCCACGACCCCCAGCACCTCGCCCCGCCAGAGGTCGAGGTCGAGGCCCTGATGCACGATCTGCGGCCCGAAGCGCGTGCCAAGCCCGCGCACCGCGATGACGGCCTCGCGCGGGGCGCTCACAGCCCGACCTCGGAATAGAAGATGGAGAAGAGTGCATCGATCAGGATCACCGCGAAGATCGCGCGCACGACCGAGGCCGAGGTCAGCCGGCCGAGCGAGTCCGTGCTGCCCTGCACCTGCATCCCCGCGTGGCAGCCGACGAGGCCGATCACCACGGCAAAGACCGGCGCCTTGAGCATCCCGACCGTCACATGATCGACCGAGGTCTCGAGCAGGCGGGTGCGGAACATGGCGGGCGAGATGCCGAGGTCGATCCACGCCATCAGCGCGCCCCCCGACAGCCCCGCGACATTGGCCAGGAGCGTGAGCACCGGCAGCGTGATGACGAGCGCGAGCACGCGGGGCAGGATCAGAGCCTCGGCCGGGTCGATGGCAAGGGTGCGCATCGCGTCGATCTCCTCGCGCATCTTCATCGCGCCGAGCTGGGCGGTGAAGGCCGAGGCCGTGCGCCCAGCAACGATGATCGCGGTCAGCAGCACGCCCAGCTCGCGCAGGACCGAGATCGCGATGAGGTCGACGACGAACACGTCCGCCCCGAAGCGGCGCAGCTGCGTCGCGCCCTGAAAGGCGAGCACCACACCGATCAGAAAGGCCATCAGGACGACGATCGGCACGGCATTGAGGCCGACCTGCTGGCTGTGATGGACAAGCGGCGTGAGCGGAAAGCGCGTCGGCCGCAGCGCCGCCCGCCCCACGAGCGCAAAGAAGAGGCCGAGATAGCCAAGAAGGTCGCGGCAGAGCCGCCCCACCTCAACGGCCCAGACGCCGAGCGCCGCGAGCGTCCGCATGAAGCGGGGTGGGCGTGCGGCGCGCGGCGCTGGGCCGGGCAACGCCGCCGCGACCGCCGCGATCAGGCGCGCATGGCGCGGATCCGCGCCCGTGGCCGCCTCGATCCCCGCCTGGCGCATCAGGCGCACCAGCGCCCAGGCCCCCGCGGTATCGATCCGCTCCACCCCCGCGACATCGACCGCGCGTACCGCGCTAGGATCGAGCGCCGCCAGCGCAGCCTCGATGCGGGCGATGTCGGCCAGCACGAGTGCGCCCCGAACCCGCGCGACCCCACCCGATGCAAGGTCAACCACAAAGACGCCTTCGCCCGATGCCGCCACGCGCCTCTCCGGATGGGGCCGCCGCACCGCGCGGCCCTGGATTGATGCCGACTCAGTCCGCCCCGGCCGCCACCGCGAAGTCGGGCATGAACAGCCCTCGCGGCGAGAGGGTGAAGATCTCGCAGCCCGTCGCGGTCACGCCCACCGAGTGCTCGAACTGCGCTGAGAGCGAGCGGTCGCGAGTCACGGCCGTCCATTCATCGGGCAGGACCCGTGTCTCGGGCCGGCCGAGGTTCACCATCGGCTCGATCGTGAAGAACATCCCTTCTTCGAGCACCGGCCCCGTGCCGGGACGGCCGAAGTGCAGCACGTTCGGGGGCGCGTGAAACACCCGCCCAAGGCCGTGGCCGCAAAAGTCGCGCACGACCGACATGCGCTCGCCCTCGACGAAGCTCTGGATGGCATGGCCGACGTCGCCAAAGGTGGCGCCGGGACGTACCGTCGCGATCCCGCGCATCAGCGCATCATGCGTGACGCGGATCAGGCGTTGCGCGAAGGGCTTGGGGGTGCCGGCCACATACATCCGCGAGCTGTCGCCATACCAGCCATCGACGATCACGGTGACATCGATGTTGACGATGTCGCCATCACGCAGCAGGTCGTCGCTCCGCGCGGCCTCGGCGCGCCCGGTCGGCACCGCGCTGCCGGGGATGCCGTGGCAGACGACATGGTTGACGCTGATGCACGAGGCGTGGCGATAACCGCGATAGCCGATCGTGGCCGAGATGGCGCCCGCTTCGGTGACAAGCGCGGTGATGCGCGCGTCGATCTCGCCCGTGCCAATGCCGGGCGCGACCATCGGCGTGATCTCGTCGAGGATATCGGCCGCGACGCGCCCCGCGCGGTGCATGCCCGCGAAATCCTCGCGGGTATGGATCCTGATCCCGTCACGGGTGATGCGCGCTTCGCCTGACGACACGCCCGGCCTCCTGTCCCTGCGTCCGTGTCATACCGCCGTTGCATGGCCAAGGCCAGACCCGAGCATGCCATCGGGTATTTGAAACCCGCCCGCCGCCCCCCTATAGCTTGCGGCGGGGCAACAGGAGGCAGGCATGACCAATCCCACGGCAGCGATGCTCGTCATCGGGGACGAGATCCTCTCGGGCCGGACGCGCGAGGGCAACCTCGCATATCTTGCCGGCGAACTCGGCAAGATCGGCATCGTCGTGACCGAGGCGCGGGTCGTCTCGGACAATCATGGCGCGATCGTCGCCGCACTCAACGCGCTGCGCGCGTCAGCCGATCACGTCTTCACCTCGGGCGGTATCGGACCCACGCACGACGACATCACCGCCGACGCCGTCGCGGCGGCGTTCGGTGTCAGCATCGGTGTGCGCGCGGATGCGCGCGCGATCCTGCAGGCCCATTGCGACCGGCGGGGGATCGAACTCAACGAGGCGCGCCTGCGCATGGCGCGCATCCCCGAGGGGGCAAGCCTCATCGACAATCCCGTCTCGTCCGCGCCCGGTTTCACCATCGGGAACGTGCATGTGATGGCAGGCGTGCCGTCGATCTTTCAGGCGATGGTCGCCTCGGTCCTGCCGAGCCTCGCGGGCGGGCCGCCCATCTTGTCGCAATCGCTCGAGGTGCTGCGGCCCGAGGGCGCGATCGCGGCGGATTTCGGGGCGCTCGCGGCCGAATACCCCGACCTCTCGATGGGCTCCTATCCGTTCCAGCGCAACGGTGTTCTCGGTACGAACCTCGTCGTGCGCGGAACCGACGGCGCGCGGATCGACGCCGCGATGATCCGCCTCGCCGCGCTGTTCGGCACGCCCTCGTGAACATGCCGGACGCCCGCGCGCTGTTTTCGGTCCTCGAGGCGACATGGCCCGCCGCGCGGTCGATGCGCGCGGGCCCCTTCGTGCTGCGCGAAGGCCGTGGTGCGGGCAGCCGGGTGTCCTCGGCGACCGCAACCGGACCCGCGACGGCCGCAGACGTCGTCGCAGCCTCGGCCGCGATGCGCGGGATGGGGCAAGAGGCGCTCTATCGCATCGGGCCGGGTGACGGGGCGCTGGATGCGCTGCTGGCGGATCTGGGGCATGAGATGCGCGACCCGACGCTGATCCTCGCGGCCCCTCTTGGCGCGGTATCGGGCGAGGTGCCGCCCGTTACGGCCTTTCCCCACTGGCCGCCCCTTGCGGTGCTCGAGGACCTCTGGACGGCTGAGGGGATAGGTGCCGCGCGGCAGGGGGTGATGGCGCGCGTCGCGGCACCGCGCGCGGCGATTCTCGGACGCGTCGGTGACCGCCCCGCAGGCGGGGCCTTCGTCGCGGTCTCGGGAGATGGCGCGATGGTGCATGCGGTGGCGGTGCGCGCGCCCCATCGTCGGCAAGGCTTGGCGCGCATCCTGATGCTCTCGGCCGCCCGCTGGGCCGAGGCGCAGGAGGCGGGGTGGATCGCGGTGGCCGTGACCGAGGCGAACGCGCCCGCCCGCGCGCTCTATGCGGGCCTCGGGATGGCCGAGGCCGCGCGCTATCACTATCGCGCCGCACCCGGGTGTTGACCGCGCCGCCCTCGCGGTCTATGCCCCTCACCGCGCGGGTGGCCGGATGGCCGCGCGGCGGGCGACCGTCGCGAGGAAAGTCCGGACTCCATGAAGCGGCGGCGCCGGGTAACGCCCGGCCGGGGAAACCCGAGGGAAAGCGCCACAGAGAACGAGACTGCCCCGGGTCCGCCCGGGGCACAGGTGAAACGGTGGGGTAAAAGCCCACCGCGGACCGGGCAACCGGGACGGCACGGCAAGCCCCGCCGGGAGCAATGCCGAATAGGGGCCTCGGGCCCGGGCGGGCAACCGCGCGGGTAGGGACGCTTCAGCCCGAGAGGCCCGGGTTGGCAGCACGAGCGCACCGGCGACGGTGCGCCCAGAGGAATGGCCATCGAAGGGGGCAACCCCGGAACAGAATCCGGCTTACAGGCCACCCGCGCACCTTCGCCCCGATTTATTCAGTATAATCTGCTGGATGGATCGGCGGTGTCGGATAACTTTCACGAGATGATGGGCGTCTCTTCTCGCACGCAACGCCCGGACCTCCTGACTCGCCTGACCTCCTAGACGATAGAAAAGCGCTTAGAGGAACCTTCGGGTCGTGAAGTGATCAGAAGGCGCGTATCCCGCGCGCCTCCATGTCTTCAATGAGCACAAAAAGCCCGCTGGGCCATATAACCCCCGTGTCTGCTAGCTCGTTCACCCTCTTCTTGAAATGCGAGAGCGAGAACGGGCCGCTTCCCCGGAACTCTAGGTAGAACCCGTTCATCCGGTCGATCATGTCCAAGATGGACTGATGGTGCTTGCGCTTGCGCGGCTTCTCCTTGACCACAACGGCCACTCCAAGCGCTCCTAGAAAAACGAGGATCAGGGTCCCGACGACGGCGAGACCAGCCCCGGCGAGGAGCATACCGTCGAAGGGGAGAGCCGGGATGACAAGCGGAGAGGCAACGATCCCGGCCGAGATGAGCCAGACCCAGAAGACCAGTTTGGAGACGCTCCACAAGGCCCTCAAGACGCTAGGCGGCGCGGCGTCTTCGAGTTTACTTGTGCCGGTCAACTCGTTTTTCCAAATCATATCATCGATGAAGGCTACGATCTCAACGTGCGTGAGGGCCTGGAGCAGAATCCGGTCGACCTCTTCCGACTTGAGGTAACTCTTTGCGTAGTCCCCAACCGCTGCGGATAAGTTTTCCTGAAGGGCGTCTAGCTTACCATGTTTCTTGACGTGCCGAACAAGGTGCTGGACCCGAGGCGGAACACGGAGTGCCAGCTCACGCTCGACCTGCTCGGGGGACAACTGAGCCCCCTCTATCGTGGAATACGGCAGGCCTAAGCGGGCGTCGGCGATCGCGTCGGCCACCCGGTTGGCTTCGTCGAAAGCCGCGAGCGCCTCTTCTGATCCTGGGGGGAGCGCCCTCTCGCAACAGTAACGCTCCGCCAAGCGCAGCAGGGCCGCGCGAAGCAGGTAGATGTCGGATCTGCGCTCCGCTTTCTGGGCCTCGTCAGGTGCGTCTGCGGGCACCATTATCGAGTTTTTGAGGTAGATCTCGACTGACCTGCTGTGTGAGTTGTGCGACCTTGATATTGCGTCCTTGAACGTTTCTAGAGTCAATTGCGTATCTCCCTCACGGTGATAGGCTGAGGTTTCGTATATCATAGATCATGTCTGAAAAATTCCGACGGATGAAGACCAGCTTACAGGCCACCCGCGCAAGGTGCCCCGGATCGGACACAGGCTGCGCGCCAGCGGGGTGCCGGTGGGCTTCGCTGTGGCCACCCCGATCCCTCCGGCACTGCCCGACCGGTGAATCAGGAGGGACTTCCTCATCCCGCCGATGCAATCCCTGAATCGGCGCGGTCGCGGGCGCTGCGGGCGGCGCGGACATCCCCTGTGTCGGACGAGGCAGGCGAGATCACGCATGCAGCAGGGCCGCCTGCGCCTACCGGGGGCACAGCCGCTTGCGCAGGGCCACCCGTGGGGGCATAGCGGGGCGTGTCGGCGCCGCAGCCATCACTGGGCGGCCCCGGCTGGAGGAATTCGCGCTGGCCCGCCCATCCCGACCGCAGCAGACGACGCTCATCGAGGATCGCGCGCTCAGGCTGCGCGCGGCGTGGCTCTACTACAACCGCGCCCTGACCCAGGTCGAGATCGCGCACCGGCTCGGGATCAGCCGGGTGAGCGTGATGCGCCTGCTCGACGAGGCGCGCCGGCGCGGCGAGGTGCAGATCTGGATCAACCTGCCGCCCGGCGAAACGGCCGAACTCGCCGCCGCACTCGAGGAGCGCTTCGGGCTCGAGCAGGCCATCGTCGTGCCGGGCGAGGGCACGGCCGAAGAGACGGCGCGCGACGTCGGCGCGGCGCTCGGGCGGTATCTGTCGGAACGGATCAGGCCGGGCATGACGGTGGGCGTGGGATGGGGGCGCACGCTCGATGCCTCGCTCGCGGCATTCCGTCCGCCTCGGCTCGAGAGCGTGCGGGTCGTCTCGCTGCTCGGCGGCATCATCGAGGCGCGCGGCCTCAACCCCATCGATTTCGCCTGGCGGCTGGCCGGCGCGCTCGGGGGCGACTGCCTGCTCTTTCCGGCGCCGCTGATCGTCGACAGCGCCGAGACGCGGCGGCGGCTACTCGAGGATTGCGGGCTCGCGCGCATCGCGGAAGTCGCGCGCGGCATGGACATCGCGGTGGTGAGCTGCGGCGATATCGGCGCAGAGGGCACATCGCTCAGCCAGGGGTTTCTCGATCCGGCGGATTACCTCGGGCTCGTCGCGGCGGGGGCAGTCTGCGACACGATGTGCCACTTCCTCGATGCCAAGGGCCGAAGCGTGGTGCATCCGGTGCAGGAGCGGGTGATGTCGGTCGGGCTCGATGTCGTGGCATCGGCCCGACATGTCGTGCTTGCCTCGGGCGGCAGGCAGCGGGCGGTTGCGATCGGGGCCACCATAGCGC
>Ga0315900_10007812_pt1 | contig 13926 bp, 13 predicted proteins | sample LakEriMetagenome_FD_203521 | JGI IMG/M metagenome (GOLD analysis project Ga0315900, IMG submission 203521) | Freshwater fungal communities from buoy surface, Lake Erie, Ohio, United States - Buoy 12 MA114 | ecosystem: Environmental > Aquatic > Freshwater > Lake > Lake biofilm | place: USA: Lake...
GGAATCGAACCCTCGTCTTTAGCTTGGAAGGCTATTGCTCTACCATTGAGCTACACCCGCGGGTCACGAGCCGCCCGCCGGACGCGGGTTCGCGTCGGCCGGGCAGGGATGAGACTGGGGAGTGCAGGATTCGAACCTGCGAAGGCATAGCCATCAGATTTACAGTCTGACCCCTTTGACCGCTCGGGAAACTCCCCTGGGTTGTCGGTGCGTGCTCCTGAAGGCTCGGCTCGGTGTATTCGGCTGGGAACGGGCGGTCTCTCGCGATCCACTGCGGCCTATGCCGGTTGCGCGGCATGAACGGGCTGCAGCAGGTCACCCGATCCGCTCGGCCACTCGACGCCGTCACCGAATCGGCGCGGTCGTGCTGAGCTAGCGGCGGGAGTTGAACCCGCAACCTGCTGATTACAAATCAGCTGCTCTGCCAATTGAGCTACGCTAGCGGCCGGTCAAAACCGCGAAACTACGAAGTGTACGGATTCGAAGGAGCCATGCAAGCCGGCCGATTTCCGGGGCCGGCACGGGTATTTTCGGTGTATTTTCCGCCCTGTGGTCAGCCGAAGGCCAGTTCGACCATCGAAAAATCGTCGTTGAAATCGTCCCGCCGGGCGACGCCACGGATCACGGACACGAGGCTGTCGATGGGGCTCTCCGGGCCCGCGGGCGGAGTCACGAGGGCGGCCAAAAACTCGCCGAATGGCCACATCGAACCGTCGGGACGGCTGATTTCGAAGGCACCGTCGCTGTACACGAACAGCCGGGCGCCGGGGGGAACATCGGCCACGCTCGACTCGAACTCCAGTCCATCCACCGCACCGATCAGGGGCCCATCCGAGTCGAGCATCTGCGGCGGCGCCCCGTCGGGGCCGAGCAGGACGGCCGGCGGATGCCCGCCGCCGGCCCAGCGGAGCGTGCGGGTGGGCAGGTGATACACGCCGTACCAGATGGTGAAGAACATGTCGTTCTGCCGCTCCATCGGGAAGGCCTTGTTGAGCGCGGCGAGCACGGCGCCGGGATCGTGAAAGTCGGTCTGCGGCAGAGCCTCGCTGCGGATGGCGTTGAGCGCCGACACGGAGAGCAAGGCCGCCCCCACGCCGTGGCCGCAGACGTCGAGCAGGTAGACCGCGAAGTGGTCGGCATCGAGGGCATGGTAGCCGAAGGCGTCGCCACCGAGCGCCGCCGACGGGATGAACCGCCAGTCGGCCCGAAGAACCCCTTCGTCCCGCGGAGGGGGCAACAACGACCGCACGTAGGCGGCGGCCGTGGCGATGTCGTTGGCGAGCGTCTGCTGGCTGGCCTGCAGGGCCGCGAACGCCTCGTTCCGCTCCATCAGCGCGATATAGCCCCGCGAATGATGGCGGATGCGGGCGGCCAGTTCGAGCCGGTCCGGCAGTTTGACGATGTAGTCGTTGGCCCCGAGGGCGAAGGCCTCGGCCTTCACGGCCGGCTCCTCCTTGGTGGAGAGCACGATGATCGGCACGTCGCGAAACCGCTCGTCGGCCCGGAACCGCCGCACCAGTTCGAGGCCGTCGATCTCCGGCATCACCAGATCCTGGAGGATGACGGTCGGCTGCACGTCGGCCGCCGTGGCGAGCGCCGCCGCGGCGTCCTTGCAGTAGTGGAAGGCCACGCCTTCCTCGCCGGCGATCATCCGGCGCACGGCCTCGCCGATGATCGGCTGGTCATCGACGAGGAGCACGGTGGCCCCGCGCGGGGCGGGCGATATGGGGGCGGACATCGGGTGGCCAGAAGTGCGAACACGGGCGCTCGATTGCATCCGTCGGCCGCGGGCCGCGTAGCACCGGCTCGGGGGCGGCAAAAGTCTCGTCGCTGGGGCGAGGATACGCCCCACGCTCCTCGAGCGTTCGCCGACCCCCTCGCCTCGCCCAGCGTGCCAGAACGTTGTTCCGACAAAGGATCGAGCCGTTCTGGCGAAGATGCTACCACACGGTCAGGGCTTTTTTCGCGGTCGGCAGGCGGGCGATTCGGCCAGCGAGAAGACGAGCACCTCCTCTCCGGTGACGGTGGAGATGTCGTGGTGCACGCTCACGAGCTTCACGCCCGTCGCGGACTCGACCATCTCCTCCAGCCGCGGCCGTCCCGAGGCGACCATGTGGGCCCGCACCTGCTTGAGCAGCGCCCGGCCATTGCCGCCGTCATGGTCGAAGCCGTTGCCGTTGCCGTTGCCATGACCGTTGCCGGCGCCCCCCCGGGGGGCGATGAGCTGGCGTTCCGCCGGCGTCAGCACCCCCTGGAGATGAACGACGAGGAGCCCCCCGAGCAGGTGCGCCCGGATGTCGCGCGGCCCGCGGCCGACGAACTCCTGCTGAAACCGTGAGACGCCGTCGCACACGGCCGCCTCGATCTCGCCTTGGGACTTCATGGTCAGCCCCCGGCGCGCCGCCCACCCTCCGTCCCTGAAGTCAGGCCCGCGGCCGTCCCATTGCCGTTTCCGTTGCAGATCCGATCCCAGACCTCGCGGCGGTGGATCGGCATCTTCTGATCCGCCTCGAAGCCGAGCCGCACTCGCCCACCCTCGATGTCCAACACGGTGATCTGCAGGACCACCTGATTGTCTTCAGGCCGCCCGATCACCACGCTCTCCCGATTCTTTCGCGTCAGCACCAACATGGTTCACCTTCTTCATGGTTACGGATCCCTCCGGATGGTTTCCTCACCGACGGGCGGCTCCATTGCCGCCCGCCATTTCGGCTCGTTGCGGGGCCGTGGCATGCCGATGGTCGTTGACCGGCACGCCGAGTGCCGGCAGGCCACGCCCCAACAGGAACAGGTCGACCGCGGACGCGGTCGTGAATGTCTTGAGCACGCTGCCCGTCGCGGTATCGACATGCGCGATCGCCCCCTGAAGCGTCACGCCGGTGCTGCGGCGCACGTGGCCGACGAGCGAGTCGAGCGAGCGATCGAACAGGTATTGGTGAAAGTCGCGAACGCGATCGGATCCCTGCTCGTCGGCGGCCAACCGCCGCTCGACGGTCGAGAACGATTCGTGCAGGCTCACGACCATCCAGCCGTCGTGGGCCACGACGGTGACGCTCGTCGGCGCCCGGCCGAGCAGGAGGTGCTCGAAGGTGCCGGCAGCCTGTGCCACCTGACGGGCGAGTCGTTCGGCGGAGTGTTTCGTCATCGGTGGCGGCCGTGGGCGATCTCGGTGGGTACCAACGAAAAAAGCCGGCGAGAGGGACCGCCCGAAGGCGTTCTCTCTCGCCGGCTTACGCTGCGACGGACCCTCCAGCGGCCGTAGCCACCAGACTGCCCCTCGACTCGTCTTCCGTCAGTTTTTTGGTGCAATCCCGCGAATGAGCCGCATATTTCGGCGGCCCAGTCGCTGAACGGGCAGGATTATATTGGGGGGTTTGGGGAACGCAAGCAAGATTTTCCGTGCGGATTCGGCTGGGCCGTCTTCAGGTCGCCGAATAGGCCTCGTATCGGGCGCCGACGCCCACCGCCCGCAGGCCGACACTCCCCGCTGCCGCGATCGTGTAGTCGACCGACGCCGCCACGACACGGCCGTTGAACCGCGCGGTCAACTGGCCGCCGACGACGTCGAATCGCAGCCAGCCCCGGCTCGCGTAGACGCGGCCCGCCGACAAAAGCGTCCAGCGTCCGCCAGCGTGCCGGAAGATCTGCACGACGAACCCCGTCCGGCCGCGAGTCAGTTGGGCCAGATACATCGACTGGTCCCCGGGCCCCGCGTACCGGGCCACGAGGCCGACGCTCCGACTCGCGCCCAGGTTGACGAGCGCACGCTGCACGGTGTTCGCGACCGCGGTCCCACGCAGCGTGGCGATCGAGCCACCCGCACCGGTCGAAACAGCCGCTCCGGCGGAGGCGACGAATCCGCCGATCCGGCACACCCAGTCGGTGGCGAGCGGACCGTCGCTGGCGAACTCCTCCGCGAACGGCAGCGACACGACCGTAGACACGACCACCGTAGGAGGCGGCGTCGTGGCCGGCGGCACGGGCACCGGGGCGACGCCGAGCGATGCCAGGGCCGCGAAGGCGTCGAGCCGCCCCCCGGTCACGGTCTTGCCGGCCAGCGAGGCCAGCGGCGTCGCCGTGCCGAGGATCGCCGCCCGCACCTGGGCCACCGTGATCCCCGGCTTCGCGGCAGCCAGCAGGGCCACGGTGCCGGAGACGTGCGGGGCGGCCATCGACGTGCCGGACAGGGCGGCATAGCCGCCTGCCTTCCAGGTCGAGAGGATGAATGTGCCGGGCGCCGCGAGATCGACCGTCGTGGCCCCGTAGTCGGAACTGCCCGCCAAGACGCCGGCGGACGCCAGCGACGCGACCGCGATCACGTTGGGCAGATCGTAGTTGCTCGGATACCGCGGCGTGACGTCGTTGTCGGTGCCGTGGTTGCCGGCGGCCGCCACGAACGTGATGCCCGCCTCGCCCTGCTCGCGGATCAGGCCCTCGATGACCGACGAGTAGCCGGCCGCGGCCTCCCAGCTGTTGTTGGTGACGACGACGTTGATGCCGAAGTCCCGCCGCATGGTCGTGGCGTACCGCAGGGCCCCGATCACGGCGCTCGTCGTGCCGGCACCGGAGTCGTTCTGCACGCGGAGGACCATCAGCGATACCCGCCAGTTCACGCCCGTGACGCCGACGCCGTCGTTCCCGACGGCCCCGATGATGCCCGCCACGTGCGTGCCGTGGCCGTAGCCGTCCTGCACGTTGGCGTTGTTGTCGACGAAGTTCCAGCCGTGGATGTCGTCCACGAAGCCGTTGCGGTCGTCGTCGAGGCCGTTGCCGGCGATCTCGCCGGGATTCGTCCACACGTTGGCCGCCAGGTCCGGGTGCGTCAGGTCGATGCCGGAGTCGATGATCGCCACCACCACGCTCCGCGAGCCGGTGCAGATGTCCCAGGCCTGCGGGGCGCCGATGTCGATGCCCGGGCTGCCACCGGACTGGCCGGTGTTCTGCAGGTTCCACTCCAGAACGAACGACGGGTCGTTCGGCAGGGCCGTGGACAGGATCGAATCGTCGATCCCGGCGTACGGGGCGACCGAGAGCACCGCCCGCCGCTCCAGCGACTCGGGCGCCGAGAGCGGGCGGGCGGTGCGATGCCGGCGGGATGCCGAGCGAACGAGCCATTCCATGGCGGTGCTTCCTTGCGCGAAACGGTGTGCGAGTCCCTGCGAGGAACGTGGTGTCCCTCAAGAAACTTTCCTTTCGAGAAAGCTCTCGACGGCATCATGGGGGCCACCGTCGCGGCACGACGCCCGGATGGTCGCCGCACAGCGAAATGGCGGATTTGCCAGGGATCCAGCAGGCTTTTCACCACCTGGACACCTGCGCGATCTGCCTTCGGGCTTCCCAGGACCCCCAGGTTGCCCAAGTCGAAATCCACCGCTTCTCTCACGACCCGCCCCCACGGCGGCCGAAACCTCACAACACGGAACCCCACCCAAGAGGGGTTTCGCGGTGTCCGGCGGGTGCGGCGCCGGTGGGGCTGCAGGGAAGCTTCCACCGGCGCCGGCTCGGCCGGGAGGCGACCGCGGAGACAGGTCATGAAGTCCCAGGGCGAGATCGAAGCGGCCGTGTGCGACGCCGTCTCCCGGTTCCAGGTCGAGTACATGGGCCGTGGTCCGCACCGCGTCCACGCCCACCTGATCGAGAACCGACTCTTCGTCCATCTCCAGGGTGTGCTCACGGCCGCCGAGCAGCGGCTCGTCGATGGCGAGGCGAACGGCCGCGGCGCCGAACTGCTCCGGCAGCTCCGCAGCCATCTCGTGCTCGCGGGCCGGCCGATGCTCGAGTCGCTGGTCCGCGACGCGGCCGGCGCGCCGCCGATCAGCGTCCACCACGACATCAGCCCGACGACAGGCGAGGAGGTGATCGTGCTCACGCTCGCCGCCCCTCCCCAATGCCGCGACCGAAAGCGGCGGTAATCCGACTCACACGTGAGGCTCGCGGAAAAAGGTGACAGCCACCATTTGTCTGGAGACCCCGGCCTTCGGCCGGGGCCGTGTCGCCTTCGGCGACCGGCAAATGGTGGCTGTCACCTTTTTCCAGCCCGACCGATCCCAGTCGGTGGCCGAAGGCGTTCGGCACATCGGGCCGCCGGTGGCGCGGGGGTGGGAAACCGCCCCCGCCCGCCGGCGGCGTGCCCGCCCAGTTGCTGTTTCCCGAAGTTTTTTGTTCCGGGAGGGGGTGCCCCGCCACGTCGCCGGGCTATGGAAGCAAGCGCAGGCACGGATGCCGGAGCGCAGCGGACATGCAGTGAGCGGGGGCCCGGAAGGACGCAGCGAACGTCCGGAGACGTGGCGGGGCACCCCCGACCCACGGAAGACCCGGGGGCATCCCAGTTGCACGATCGGCGGCGCGACCGTTGAATCGTGGGGCCGCACCGCGGCTCCCGTTCCCTGGAGGCTCCGATGGCCAAATCGCGCAAGGGCGTCGTGTCGCAGAAGGCCGAGACCGCGGGCATGCCCGCCGCGATCGAGGGCCTGGGGGTCTTTTATCTCGGGCAGAAGGTGGACGAACGGTCGGGCACGCCGACGGCCGAGCCGCTGCTCATCGACGCGAAGCGGTTCACGACCCATGCCGTCTGCGTCGGCATGACGGGCAGCGGCAAGACGGGCCTGCTCATCGGGCTGATCGAGGAGGCAGCGCTCGACGGCATCCCCACGCTCGTCATCGACCCCAAGGGCGACCTGGCCAACGTGCTGCTGTCGTTTCCCGATCTCGCTCCAGGCGACTTCCTCCCCTGGGTCGAGCCCGACGCCGCCAAGCGCGAGGGGATCACGCTCGAGGCGCTCGCGGAGCGCACGGCGAAGAAGTGGTCCGACGGCCTCGCCGCGAGCGGCCAGTCCGGTGAGCGGATCCGGCGGCTGCACGCCGCCGCCGAGATGGCGGTGTTCACGCCCGGGAGCCGCAGCGGCCGGCCGCTGGCGATGCTCGGCAGCCTCGATGCGCCCGGAGCCGAGATCGCCGACGATCCCGAGGCCCGCCGCGAACGGATCGAGTCGCTCGTGTCCGGCATCCTGGCGCTGGTCGGGATCGATGCGGAGCCGGGAACGAGCCGCGAGCACGTCCTGCTCTCCACGATCGTGGACGCCCTGTGGAAGAGCGGCCAGAAGGTCGATTTCGGCACGCTCGTGCGGGCCATCCCCGCGCCGCCGATCGAGCGGGTCGGCTTCCTCGACCTGGAAAACTTCTTTCCCGCCGGCGAGCGGTTTCAATTGGCCAGCCGGCTCAACACGGTCGCCGCGGCCCCCGGCTTCGAGGCCTGGCTCGACGGCGAACCGCTCGACGTGGGCCGGCTCTTGTGGACGCCGGAGGGCAAGCCGCGGGTGGCGGTCGTCTCGATCGCCCACCTCGCCGACGCTCAACGGATGGCGTTCGTGACGCTGCTGGCGGGCGCGACGGTCTCGTGGATGCGGTCCCAGGGGGGCACGTCATCGCTGAAGGCCATGTTCCTCATGGACGAGGTGTTCGGCTACGTGCCGCCCACCGCCAATCCGCCGAGCAAGACACCGATCCTCACGCTCATGAAGCAGGCCCGGGCCTACGGCCTCGGCGTCGTGCTCGCCACGCAGAATCCCGTGGACCTCGACTACAAGGGCCTGTCGAACGCGGGGCTGTGGTTCCTGGGCCGCCTCCAGACCGCCCGCGACAAGGCCCGCGTCCTCGACGGCCTCGAGGGGGCCGCGGCCACCGCCGGGGGCACGTTCGACCGCGGCCGCCTCGATCGGCTGCTCTCGGGCCTCGAGCAACGCCGCTTCCTGATGCACAGCGTGCACGGCGAGGAGGAGACGCTCTTCCAGACCCGCTGGACGATGGCCTACCTTCGCGGCCCGCTGCTCCGCGAGGAGATCCGGCGGCTCTCGTCGGCCTCGCCCACGGCGCAACCCGAGGCGGTGTCGGCTCCAGTGGCCGGTCCCGGCCGCTCGCGTGGCTTCGACGGTGGTCCGCGGCCGATCCTGCCGCCCGGCATTCGCGAAGTGTTCCTCGCCCCCGACGGTCCCGTCGATCCCGAGCGCGGCGTGGTCTACCGGCCGGCGATTCTCGGCCGGGCCCGCGTCCGCTATTCGCGACCGAGCCCGCGGATCGAGATCGACCGTGAGGTGATCTGCATGGCGCCGGCCGGCGACGTGCTCGGCGAGTCAGCCTGGGAGGCGGCGGAGACCTTCGCCGAGGCACCCGAGGTCGAGCCGGCGCCGCGCCAGGGTTCGTTCGCGCCGCTGCCCCCGGCGCTCTCCGGCCCCCGCGGCTACACGAGCCTGGCTGCGTCGCTGAAGAGCCACCTCGGCCGCACCTCCAAGCTCACCGCCTGGCGGGTGCCGGCGATCGACGCCGTGTCACGCCCCGGGGAGACGGAAGGCGAGTTTCGCGCCCGCATCGCCCACCGCGTGAAGGAGTGGCGGGACGAGCGGATCGAGGAGGTGCGGGCGAAGAACGCCACGAAGCTCGCCAGCCTCGTGGACCGCATCGATCGCGCCCGGCAGAAGGTGGAGAAGGAAAAGGCGGAGGCCAAGAACCAGTCGCTGCAGACCTATGTCTCGATCGGCACGGCCGTGATCGGCGCGCTCTTCGGCCGCAAGAAGATCAGCGCCACCACGATCGGCCGCGCCGCCACCTCGATGCGGTCGGCGAGCCGGGCCACCCGGCAGCAGGCCGACGTGGCCCACGCGGAGGAGAGCCTGCAGACCCTGGAGGAGCGGCGACAGATCCTCGAGGAGGAGATCGAGCAGGAACTCGACCGCATCCGCCTCGAGGCGTCGCCGCACCAGATCGCGCTCGAGGAGATCGACATTCCCGCCCGGAAGACCGACATCGCCGTCGAGGACGTGGCCCTCGCCTGGGTGGCCGAGCAGCCCGCGTGAGCCGCCGCCCATGACCGCGCCGTGCTGCTGGTGCTCGAGGAACGGGTCTTCGTCCACGGACGGCGGACGGTCGTCTTCGGCTAGCCCCTCATAGCTCCATCAGCGTGCGGAGCTTGGCCAGGGCGCGGCTGCGGATCCGCGACACTGTGCCCTCGCACACGCCGAGCACGTGCGCGATCACGACCTGGCTCTTGCCGTCGAGGAGCATCTGCACGACCGTTCGCAGCTGGGGCTCGAGTCGATCGATCGCCGCGGCGAGCCGATCGTGGGTCTCCGCCTCGGCCTCGAGAGCCGCCGCGGCCCGGCGGACCACCAGCGCCTCGCGCACGTCGGCGATGGCCGCCGAGAAGGGCACGCTGCGCCGCGCGCGGCGGCCGCGGCTGCGGGCCACGTCGAGCGCCCGGTTTCGGGAAAGGATCCGGATGAAGGCGGCGCCCGTGTCGGTGCCCGGCTCGTCACCGCGAAACAGCGCCACATGCCGCTCACCTTCCAGGCCGCGGGGCAGCCGCCGCAGGTGGTCGAGCACCAGCGACACGACGTCGTCCACCGCCGACCGATCCGCGATCCGCCGGCTCCGCAGCACCCGCGTGGCGACGACCTCCACCATCGGCCGGACGGCGACAACCAGCACCGCGAGTTGCTCCGGGTCGGCGGTGGCCTGCCAGCCGTCGAGCAGCATGCCGATGCTGGCTCCGGCAGCGCCGCCGGATTCACGACACGCCACCGCGCTCTCGACCGCTTTCTCGTCCATGGTCGCGATCTCGATCCGGTTGGTGGGCGTCCCGTCCGCTGAAAGCCCCCACCTTCCGTGGATGGATGGTGACGGCATGGCCGGCACGGTTGGTCTTTGCCAGACGGTGCCGAGCAGAAAAATCGCACGGCGCGCAATTCCCCACCCCCGGCGAGCGTATCCATCTATGGAGGGGGGCGCGGCACGAGGCCTGCCCCACGCGGAACACCGGTTGCAAGGAGTGCGTCATGCCGACGAGTCTCTCGCAGTGCGCGCAGGCGCTGACGGAGGAGGGGGTCCGCCATCACGTCGATCACGAGGAGCAGGCGATCCGCGTCGCGTTCGTGACGCGGCACTATCGCAATCTGCGCGGCGAACGGCTGGCGATCGTGCGGATCGAAACGCCCGACGACGGCCATCGTTGCCGGGTGTCGCTGGGCAGGGCCTTCGCCGTCGGCGCCGATCCCGACGCGACCTGCGGGCGGCTCTGCAGGCTGGCGGCCGACACGCCCCTCATCGGCATCGAGTTCGACGCCGATCACGAAGACCTGCGGATCGTGGCGGAGATGCCGATCGAGGACGGCTCATTGTCGCGGCTCCAGTTGCTCTCGATGGTCGATCGGCTCGTCGAGGCCGCCGAAGTCTGGCACTTCGCGCTCGCACCGGAGGCGCGAGCGCTGCTGCGAGGCAAGGACGTCGCCTGACGAACCGGCGGGCGATTTGCAGAACCACCCCAAGAGGGGTACTCTACGGACTCGTTGGCCCCACCGCGCCCGCCATCTCCGGCACGCAGCGGCCACGCCATGACCAACGGTGCCGATCCAGACGGCACATTCCTGGTCGTGGCAGATCGTCGGCTCCGGCCGACTGGGGGTGTTCCGGATTTTTTCCGGCCGGGTGTGGCGATCTTCCGCTGATGCGATTGCTTCGCACCCTTTGATATCCACACCATGCCTCGCAACTTCTCGCGCCACGAGCAGTTTCTCCGTATTTTTGCCCTCCTCGAAATCCTCTCCAATGCCCGGCAGCCTCTCGACGACCAGTCGCTGATCGCCCAGCTCAAGGAGCGTCTCGGACTCTCCCGGCTATCGAGCCGCACGCTCCATCGCGACTTCGATTTCCTGGTCTCCTGCGGCTACCCGATCGATCACCTGCCCCTCCCGGGCATCCGCCGCTACGGCTGGCAGATGGCGAAGGACACGGCGGCGGGCCGGCGGATTCCGGCGGAGCCGCTTACGCTCCTGGAACTCGTGGCCTTCATGGTCGGCCGGGACCTGCTGCGGACCTTCGAGGGCACGATCCTCTGGTCCGGGATCGAGTCGCTCCGCCACAAGATCGAGCGCGGCCTGCCCGAGGCCCTCGTCGCCCGACTGGAAGGCGCCAAGCGGGTCTTCCACGTGAAGCAGTTCGATCCCGCCCGCTATGCCTCCCGGCCCCGCTTGCTCTCCACCTTGAGCGCTGCGATCACCGACTGCCGCGAGATCGAGATCGACGAACGGCTTGCCAAGGACGGCTCCGCGGGCCGGCGGCGGCTCCGCCCCTTGCGGCTCGTGATCGAGCCGCCTCGGGTGCAGCTCCTCGGCATCGACGTCGCCCCCGACCGGGCGGATCCGCCCGTCTTCATCGACATCGACCGGATCGACAAGGTGACGCCGCTCGACGTGACGTTCATCCCGCCCGCGATCGACGCCGAGGCGCTGCTCGCCGCCCGCGGCACGGGCGGCTGAACCGGCCGGTCAGCGGCCGCGCTCGGCGTCGCGGACGTACTTGTGGCACTGGATGCACTTCATCGTCACCTCCATCCAGGCCAGGGCCGCGCCGTCGAGGTTGCGGGCCTTGGCGGCCGTCCGCAGGGCGTTGCAGGAGCGGCGAAACTCGTCGCTGTGGCGGGCGTAATCGGCCGTCTGCAGCACCTGCCAGCTCGAAGCCTGACTGGCGAGCGCCAGGTCGTTGGCCCCGCGGTCGATGAGATCGAAGTCCTCGACGGCCAGGCCCTCGAGCACGTTCTGGGCATGGCCGAGTTTGGCCCGCATGAAGGCCGCGACCTTGTCGGGCTCGACGGCCGGCTCTTCGGCCGCCGGCATCCCGGCGACCATGGCCAGCGTGGCCGCGAGCAGCAGCACGCCCGTCGCCAGCGGCCAGGCCCGGTCAGTCCAGCCCCAGGTCCTCGTTGTAGCCTTCCTGGACGACGGCATTTTCGTTCCTTTCGTGATCGAGCAGGTGCTGCGTGAACCGCTCCGCGGCGGCCGCGATCCGATCCCACGACTCCGCACTATCGGCTTTCTCCAGCGTGGCGATCAAGTCGTCGAGTTCGGCCAGAAGGGCCGGGTGCTCGGCCATCACGGTCCGGGCCGCGGCCGAGAGCCGCGGCATCCGCGCGATCGACTCCTCCAGATACCCGCCCGTTTCCTCCTGGCAGAAGTGGGCGCGGAGATGGGTGCGCAAGTGTTCCAGCGACTCCCGCAGGGAGGTGACGCACCGGCCGGGGGCCGCGAGGCAGGCCCGCATGCCGACGAGCTGGGCATGCAATTCCCGATGCTCGGCCAGGATGTGCCCCATGATCACGGGGTCGGCCCGATCGATCGAACTCATGATGGCGTTGCTCCGCGTGCGTGCCCTGACGGGAAAGCATAGGCTTCCGGATGGCCGGGCAGACTGCCAGGCACCGGTCGTTCGGCCGGGCCAGACGCCGCCGCTCGCGAGACACTTGGTCGCCCTCATGGCCACTTCGCATCCCTCCACCACCGCGCCGCCGACCGCAGCCCACGATGCGTTTCAGGCCCGGGCGTTCCTCCTGGGCCAGGGCATCGACATCACGGCCCTCGGCTCCACCGACCGCACCGGCGCCGCGCCGCTGGTGCTGGAACTGCCGGGTGGCGGCGGAGCCGTGCTCTTCCGCTACGGCGCGGCCGTTTTTTTCCGCGCGGCCCCGGCGGCGATCGCCACGACGCTGCTGCGTGTCGGGCCGCACGTCCGCCAGCCGTTCCCCGATCAGGAGCAGGAGACGGAGCTCCTCGACATCCGCATCGACCCCGCCGGCAAGGAGACACTCGAAGGCAACACCCTCGTGCTCGCCGACGCGACGCCCGAAAAACTCCAGCTCGTGGCCGACATCCTCGCCAAGAGCGTGTCGCTGGCACACCACGAGCGGAGCATCGAGCGGCAGTTCGAGCGGATCGAGCCGTTCGCGGTGAACCTCGACCACTGGGGCCGCGGCGGCCGCGCGGCCCGGGAGCTCCTCCAGCACCTGGGCACGGCGCTGTTGGCCGAACATCGCGTCGTGGCCGGTGCCCGGGTGGACGACGCGCCGGAACTGCTCTGGGACCACCCGGAACTCGAGCGGCTCTGGGCCCGCCTCCGCGACGAGTTCGAGATCCGCGAGCGGTTCGCGGCCCTGCATGGCAAGCTGGCGCTGATCTCGCGGACGGCCGAGACGGCCCTCGATCTCCTCCAGAATCGCCGGGCGCTCCGCGTGGAATGGGCGATCGTGGGGCTGATCGTGTTCGAGATCGTGATCACGCTCGTGCAGTGGTGGCTGGCCGGGTTTCGTCCGGACGCGGTATAACCGCGTCTTCTCTCCCCTTTGGAAGCACTCCATGCGGATCGAATCGTGGCTGATGGCGGCGGGGCTGGTGGTCGCGACGGCGGGCGCCGCGGCGGCCCAGCAGGTGGCGGTCGAGGAGTTCACCCTCCCCAACGGCATGCAGTTCCTGCTCGTGCCGCGCAGCGACCAGCCAAACGTCGTCAGCGCCGGCTGGGTGGCCAAGGTGGGCAGCGTCAACGAGCGGCCCGGGATCACCGGGATCAGCCACTTCTTCGAGCACATGATGTTCAAGGGGACCGACACGATCGGCACCCGCGAACCGGAGAAGGACGCCCGCTACCGGGCCGAGCAGAAGGCGCTCCGCGACGAGATCAACCGCCTCGTCTGGACCCGGCAGTACGGCCGGTTCTTCAAGGGCGAGATCGACGATCCCTGGAACCCCGCCAACGACACGCAGGAGATCCGCGTCCTGCGGGCCAAGCTCGACGAACTGATCAAGGCCCAGCAGGGCCGCGGCCAGGCCGGCCCGTCGGCCGCGACGATCGTCAAGGACGAGTTCGACCAGGTCTACACGAAGGCCGGCGGCAGCGGCATGAACGCCTTCACGACCTACGATCTGACCTGCTACTTCATCACGGTGCCCGCCAACAAGCTCGAACTCTGGGCCTGGATGGAGAGCGACCGGCTGCACGACAGTGTGTTCCGCGAGTTCTACTCGGAGCGCGACGTCGTCCACGAGGAGCGCAGGCTGCGGACGGAGAGCACGCCGACGGGCCGCTTCGAGGAGCAGTTCGACGCGCTGT
>Ga0315900_10007813_pt1 | contig 13926 bp, 7 predicted proteins | sample LakEriMetagenome_FD_203521 | JGI IMG/M metagenome (GOLD analysis project Ga0315900, IMG submission 203521) | Freshwater fungal communities from buoy surface, Lake Erie, Ohio, United States - Buoy 12 MA114 | ecosystem: Environmental > Aquatic > Freshwater > Lake > Lake biofilm | place: USA: Lake...
ATGAGAGGAAATATCAAAAATTCCTTCATCCACTTAAAGGATGTTTCCTACTTCGCTCCTGAATTGAAACAACTCGAATTGAGAGGAGAAATTAGTGGTGACATAAGCGGGACAGTAGAAAATTTAACCGCCAGAGATATGAAAATCCGCTGGGGTAAAAAAACTTCCCTCAACGGGAACCTTTTCATCAAAGGTCTTCCTGAAGTAAGCAATACAACATATAAACTTGACAAAGCCACATTACAAACAGACGCCAATGACCTTTACGATCTTGTTCCTGCACTGGAGCAACAATTGAATATGGACCTTAACAGTGCTGGGCTTATGGTATTTACCGGGAATACTTTTGCAGATAACAGAGATATGAAGATTGCAGGATTGCTGAAAACAAGCATTGGCGACATCAGCAATCAGGTAGATCTAAAGGGCATCTATGGTACAGATCTGAAATACAATGTAAAAGGAGAGCTCAGAAACTTTGATGCAGGAAAATTATTGAAGATACGTGGTCTAGAAAAAACGGATGGTCCTTTTTCAGTAAATGGTGACACCAAAGGAAATGTTGACTACGATGCTCGTTTGAACAATATCCGGTTCAATGATTATGCATTTAGAAATGTTGCCATCAAAGGCAAACTAAAATCAAATATTTTAGAAAATACGGTAGATATTGATGATGAAAATCTGATTGCGGCTCTGGATGCCAATATTGATCTCAACCATAAAGAACCCAGAAGTATTGTTACCGCGAAAGTTTACGCATCCGATCTTAAAGCCATCAAGTTAACTTCCCAGCCGCTGGAGTTTACGGGCAGCGCCGTTATGGATATGGAAGGTAATAATCTTGACAATCTTAACGGTAATATTCGATTCAAAGACATCACGGTATTCAAGGAAGGTCAGCCCTATGTATTTGACAGTCTTTATTTCAAATCAGGTAAAGAAGGGGAATACAGAAGTCTTACATTATCAGGCAGAGATATAGATGCCAGTCTTCATGGAAAATTTGCGTTTGCGGAACTACCCGCTACTTTCAATCAGTATTTCAGCAGCTATTACCCTATGTATTTTAAAAAAACAGCTGCTCCCAAATCAGATCAGCAACTTGAATTTCATGTAGACCTCAGGAGTACTGGTAGGCTATTGAGTATTTTCAACGAAAAGCTCAGTGGTTTCAACTATAGCAAACTTGACGGGAAGATTGATACGAGGAGCAGATTATTCATAATGGATGCAGAGATCCCAAAATTTACCTACAACGATCTTACAGTGTATGATTTTTTAATCAAAGCACGCGGCGACAATGACAGCCTTAAAATCTATTCCAAAACAAGTTCTATTGTTTTCAATGACAGCTTGTTTTTCCCCAACAACGAAATCAACATACGCTCCTCCAAAGATGTCTCATTGGTCAATATAAATACATCTTCAGAACAAACACAATACGGCGCAAAGCTTTCAGCCAGCATCGAAAATTTGAAGGATGGAATCAAGCTACACTTCAATCCTTCTTCGATCCTGTTCAATGAAAAAACATGGATGATAGAAGAGGATGGAGAAGTTATCATCAGCAAGTCGCTTTTTGATGCAAAGAATTTTACAATAAACAACGGAGAACAATCCATCAGCCTCATCACTTTACCTACTGAAGCACTAAGACCGCAAACCATCATCCTGAGTTTGACGAAAGTAAACCTCGGTGAAATTTTACCTTTTGTTTTGAAGGAGCCCAGGATACAAGGTATCACAACCGGTGATCTAACCATTGAAGACCCCTTCAACAAAGCGAGGCTGTATCTGAATGCCCAAACAGAAAAAACGAGATTCGAGGAGGATTCAATTGGGCTAACTTCTATCAATGCATATTGGGACAGTGAAGAAAAAAGAGCCAGCTTTAATTTCGACTCAGACAATCCCAATTATCAGCTTGGCATTAACGGTAAACTGGATATGAAAGACAGTTTACACCAAAAAATTGAAACCAATATCAATCTGAACAATATCAGTCTGTCAGTACTCAAGCCATATCTGGGAATCGTATTCAGTGATATCAAAGGATTTGGTAATGGAGTATTACAAATCAAAGGCGAAATAGATAATCCTTCTTTGGTTGGGCAAGTGAAAATAACAGATGCCAGGGTAACCATTGGTTACACCCAATGTACTTATACCCTTTCTGACCCCACGATAGAGTTCATGCCTGATAAGATCAACTTTGGTGATATCAAACTAAGGGATGTATTTGGAAATACAGCCACCCTAAAGGGAAATCTCGAACATCGCTTCTTCAGAAATTTTCGATATAATATTTCAGCCAATACCAGAAAACTACAGGTACTCAATACACAGAGGACAGATAATGATCTTTTCTACGGCAAAGCCATTGGCAGGTTTAATTTTTCCATGACGGGTCCTGAAGAAGAAATGAAAATGAAGATCGAAGGAGCACCTGTTGACAGCTCAGTGATCAATATCCTAACCACCACTTCCAGCAAGCAGAAAGCCGATGTGGATTATATTATCTGGAAAAACTATGGTACCGAGGAAAAACAAAAGCGTACCGAATCTAACGAGAACCTCATCATTGACCTGGATTTAACCGCAAGCCCTTTGCTGAAAATGAATGTGGTACTGGATGAGCTCACAGGTGATATCATTTCAGGCCAGGGAAATGGAAATTTAAAGATTCATACCGGGACAAAAGAGAATCTGAGTATGAATGGCCGGTATAATATCGAAGGAGGAAGTTATAATTTTAATTTCCAAGATATCTTCAAGAAGCCATTCAGACTGATGGGTGGTGGCAGCAGTTATATCAGTTGGAATGGAGATCCTTTTGATGCTGAGATCAATATCAATGCACTGTACCTTGCAGAGAAAGTCAGAATGAGCACCTTGTTCACTGATCCGGGCAACAGTGCTGTTTCAGGCATAAGTTCAGATCTGCTGAGGGAGATCAGCGATGTTGAGGTCAGATGCAATCTCTCCGGCACTTTGAGCAAGCCTAATCCTGCATTCCAAATCGTAATACCTCAGAACAGTTCAGTACGGAACAATTCAACTGTTGACAGCAGACTCAAAACCATCAATCGTGATCCTCTTGAGGTGAGCAAGCAATCAACCTATCTGATTGTCTTCAAAAGCTTTGCACCCCAGGCGGCTGTGGTGGCAAGTGATCTGAACAGTGAACTGATCAACACAACCATATCGGGTGTAATCAATGGCATTTTATCCAACAGTATTCAGAATTTATTTTCAAAAATGCTAGGATCATCAGTTGACGTGAATTTCAACTATTCCAGAACGATGACATCAATGGGTGGACAAAGAACTGGAAACACTTCACAAAACAATTTCAGGGAAAATGTAAGCCTTCAATTTATCAAAACATTATTGGATGATAAACTCATCATCACTTTTGGTAGTGATTTTAATTTTGCTGCTGCAGGTGGAAATGCTTTGGCTTCGGCACAAACCTTTCTTTTTCTTCCGGATGTAAATGTTGAATATAAGATCACTCCGGATGGAAAATTCAGAACATCCTTCTTCTACAGAAGCAGCTTTGATCTATTGTCTACCTCTGGCAAAAGAGATAGAACCGGTGGAAACATATCCTTCCGAACTGAGTTCGATACCATGTTTGGTAAACGAAAGAAAACTGTCGCCCGTAAAGAGCAATAAAAAAGGGCCGTCTTGCGACGGCCCTGAGATCGAAACATTTTTCAATCATTAGAAGTTGTAACGAACAGTCAGCTGACCTCTCCATCTTGTAGACAGATAGTTGCTGCCGCGTAAATCCAATATATCGGCTGCTGTTCTGTTGGTCATATTTCTGTATGTAAGACGGGGTGTTAGTGTATTACCGGTTGCTGCATTGATCCTATAGCCTTCCATGCTCACAAGTGAGTATGCATCAACTCCGGGAGTAGCATTCACCCTACCCCAATTCCTGTTGAGGAAGTTTGTGAAGTTGAACATATCAAAGATCACTGAGAATCTGTGCTGGTTAGAACCTTTACCTATAGAAAGGTCCTGCTTCACCTGTAGGTCAAGCAAGTGGCTCCAAGGAAGAACAGCTCCGTTCCTGTCTACAAACTGTCCACGCTTCTTATTCAGGTATTTATCATTTGAAATATACTTGTCAAATGCTTCCCATTGCTGTGCTACAGAAACAGTAACACCGGAAGAAACATAGGATTCGGCGAAACGGCTCCAATCAGCCAAATCCCTTGGCACATAGATAAGGTCGGTGGTTTCACCGGGGGCACCATTCTGATCAAAGATCATGCTGCGGGAATAAACATAGGAATAAGCACTGCCGGACTGTCCATTATAGAACATTGTCACCGTTGTTCCAAGGTGATTCTGCGCCCAGTTGAAACGCTTGGACACAAATGAACTGATCCTGTGCAATTGGGCAAAATCTGATCTGCTCAAGGCGACATTGTTTCTTCCGTTCTTGCTTTCAATGAATCTCCACTGAGAGTTGTTCTGTGAGCTGGTACCATCAAACAAGGTGTAAGAATCACCAAAACCATAGTTGATGTTAAAAGACCATCCCTTAGAAAAACTCTTATCGAGTGCAGTGGTCAAATTATAAGAGAACCCTTTATTCCTTTTACCATTGGAGATGATGAAGATACCAGTAGAATATGGGTTCTGTATGCCGGCAGTCAACGGATCGAAATCGAACCTGGAATAAACGGTGGATGTACCTACAATGTTGAGATATACATCTTGTCCAAGATCATTTTTGGTCCTTGGATCAGCAAAAACATTGTAGTAAACGATCTCGTTGATATTACGCTGGAACAATAGGTCACCAGTCCACTTCCATCCTTTTCCAAGGTCTTTATCAAAACCGAGAGATGCTTTCAATACCTTAGGCAGTTTGAAGTCTTTAGCGATAAGATCAATCTGTCCGGAAGGAGTGGCAACATTTACCCCTACATCAGAAGGCTTGTACTGATTGAATGGATCAGCTCTGAAAGTAATATTGGGATTATTCAGTGTAGGTAAAGCTCCGACATTCACACCGGTATTGTTGTAAACACCACCAGGCCATACCAGAGGAACACGACCCGTGAATGCGCCAATACCACCACGGATGCGGAAACCTTCTTCAGCCTGGTATGTGAAGCCGATTCTTGGAGAAAGGCTCAGTTGAGGCTGTGGGCGCTGTCCGGATCTTGCCCCTTGCACATCCCATACCTTTGAGATGACTGGCAATGCAACATTGTTGAAATAGGTATCCTCATTCGGTGTGGTAAGGAATTCAAAATTATCGAAACGAACACCATAGTTCAGTTCGAGCTTGTCATTCACCTGCCATTGGTCACCGGCGAAGAAACCAGCACGAAGAGTATTGAATTCAGTACCTGCTGCACTTCCGTCACCAGTGATGTTGTCACGCAAGGAGAAAGAACGTCCATAAGTGGCAGGACGTCTGTCATTCAACCAGTCGGCAACAAAATTGTAAACATAGTTGCCGTAGCTATCCCTTACAAACAAATTGTATGAGTTGCTGAATTCTACATCTAGACCAAACTTATATTGGTGATCTCCAACAGTATATCTGAATTCATCGAAGATCGCAGTATTGTTTTGCTTCAGCTGGTTACCTGTTGAGAAGTTCTCCGTTCCGAATACATAGCTGGTTCCGTTAACGGAGTTGAGCGTAACACGTGGGAAATCTTTACCCAATGGGTCACGGTCATCAAATACATTGGTGAAGGTTACCAGCAATTTGTTTGAAAGCTTGTTGGAGAAACGGCTGTTCAATTCCAGAGAAGCAGAATTTGTTTTGCTGGGGATCACATATCCATTGTTAAAGAAATTGATACGGGTACTTGTACTTGCACTGGTTAGTGAACGCTCAGAGTTTGCATAGCGGTATGAGATATTCAAACGGTGCTTGCGGTGGATGTTCCATGTCAACTTGGCCGCAATCTTGTCTGAATTCAGCAAATCGGGAATATCTGTGTAGCTGCCAGGATCATATCCCAGGCTATTGAGTTTATCCTGGATCAATCTTACTGAGTCGGCAAAACCTGCTCCAGGAGGGTTTCTGAAAGTGGAAGGATCAAAGGGCTGAGGCCTCTCATCACGCTGAAATTCCGCACTCACAAAGTAGAATAATTTATTCTTAATCAAAGCTCCACCCAGAGTTGCACCGATGGTTGTGGCACTGAAATTGGGTAGCTTAGTAGCACTTTCCTTTGGACCCGTTGGGGTTTGTCCGGCCATATTCTGGTTCCTGGTGATCCAATAAGCCGAACCCTTTGTTTTGTTTGTACCGCTCTTGGTGATGGCATTCACTGAACCTCCGGTGAAGTTACCCAATGAAACATCATATGGAGAAACTCCGACCTGGAAGGACTCTATCGCATCAATACTGATGGGTGATGAACCGGTTTGGCCACCATTGGTACCGGTTTCTGAGAGTCCGAATACATCATTATTAACCGCACCGTCAAACATGATCTGGTTGTAGCGGTTGTTCTGACCGGCGATGGATATACCACCTCCGAAAGTTGTTTTAGCCTGTGGTGTAAGACGGATGAAATCAGTCAGATTTCTTCCTACGGTAGGCAGGTTCTGAATTTTTTCAGTTGAAATGGAAGTACCAACACCACCATTTACGAACTGATTACCTCTTGAACCGGTGATCACAACCTCCTTCAAATCCTGTGAGTTGCTGATGAGGGTAAAATCAACTTTACCTGTTTCACCAAGGTCGAGGTAGATCTCGGTTTTCGTCTGAGGCTTGTAACCCACAAAAGAAACCTCAACTGAGTATGGACCACCCGGTTGAATGTTGGATACGTTGAAACGACCATTGGTAGCTGTAGCTGCTGAAACAATGGTTCCGGTAGGAACATGGGTGATTTTCACCGTAGCACCTGAGAGTGCTTCTCCGCTGGTTGACTTGACGGTTCCTGCCATTGAGGAAGTAGTAACCTGGGAGAAGATTGAACCTGTGACCATAAAACTCATGGCCAAAATGAAAAACGACTTTAGTACTTGCATAAGCAGTTGTTTAGGATGCAAAATTATTGAGGTTTGAGGAAAAAACTTGGCGTTTGTATTAACAAACAATTAAGAAAAATAAAAGTTCAGTAAGTATGTGATAATCAAGACCTTGCCTTAATTTTTTGTATTTGCTCCACGAAATCATTGATTCCCATTGCCTTATCCGCATGAAATTCTCCGATTCTTGTCCTTCTCAATGATGAAAGATAAGCGCCACACCCCAATGCATTTCCAAAGTCATATGCGAGGCTTCTTATATAGGTGCCAGTTGAACAAATAACCCTGAAACTCACAATATTTTCTTCAATTGAAACGATGTCAAATTCCGAGATGGTTATTTTCCTGGGTTCCATTTTCACTTCCTTCCCTTTTCTGGCCAAAATGTAGGCTGGCTTGCCGCCTTGTTTGATGGCAGAGAATGCAGGGGGCACCTGCATGATTTCACCTTTGAAGGATTGGGTTGCATACAAAAGGTCATCCAATTTCAGATGCTGATAGGGGCCATGATAGATTGGTTCACTTTCAAGATCATATGTTGGGGTTGTATAGCCCAGTGTAAAGGTGCCGGTATATTCTTTCTCTGCGGCCATGTATTCATTGATCTTCTTTGTGTATTTACCTGTGCAAACTATCAGAAGTCCAGTTGCCAACGGATCCAAAGTGCCGGCATGTCCGACTTTACTGATCCCTGTCTGGATCCTTATTTTTTTAACCACATCAAAAGATGTCCATTCAAGAGGTTTGTCCATTAACAAAACCTTTCCCTCCCGGAATTCATCATTCCATAGCTGTTCTTTCTTATCGTACATTTGCGCAAAGTTACATCCATACTTTTTATCAATGGCACTGATCCATCATAAAGACGTAAAACGAAGATTCCAGCAGCAGGTAGACAATGCCGCGGAATATGTTATACCCTTCATTGAACAAATCACAGCTATAGAACCGAATATGAATATAATGGAGATAGGTTGTGGTGAGGGAGGGGTGATGGTTCCATTTTTAAAAAAAGGCTGCAATGTAATTGGAGTCGAGTTGGTTGATGAAAGAGCTGAAAATGCCAGAAGCTTTTTGTCGGAATATATTGCATCCGGAAAGGCACAGGTCATCAATATGAATATCTATGATGAAGAGGCATTAAAGAATTATAAGCAACAATTCGATCTTATCCTGCTAAAAGATGTCATTGAACACATCCATAACCAGGAGAAGTTTATCCCATACCTGAAAGAATTTCTAAAACCGGGAGGAAGGGTTTATTTTGGTTTTCCTCCCTGGTACATGCCCCATGGAGGTCATCAACAGGTTTGTCACAGCAAAATGTTGGGAGCCATGCCCTACATCCACTTGTTGCCGGTACCTTTGTACAAGGTTTTGTTGAAATTATTCGGAGAGCATTCTAATACAATAAATGAGTTGCTGGAGGTAAAATCTACCGGCATTTCGATTGAAAGATTTGAGCGATTGGTCAGACATGCTGATTATAAAATCGAAAAAAGAACTTTTTATCTGCTGAATCCAATCTATCGATTCAAATTTGGTTGGAAGCCCATTGTGCAGTTCAAGTGGATTGCTGCTATTCCTTTCCTAAGAAATTTTTTAACTACCTGCGCTTATTACTTGATCAGAAAATAATCATTGCCTAACGAACCTGGTGTTGATATTGCTGGAAACATCAGTGAGGCGGATTTGATAGATGCCGGGAGCAAGACCAGCGATATCTACATCTTCTTCCAACTGATCCATATGTCCCCTCTTGACAATTTGCCCATTGGAAGCAATGATCGCATAATGCCTGCCATTGTTGTCATATGGGAGGTTCACCAATACTTTCATTGTAGATGATTGAACAGGATTGGGGTAGACAACAAGATCTTTTGTATTGACTGTTAGAACCTCGGGAGTTATGTTGGCATTCCAAGCTTCTGCAAGTCCTTTTGACTGAAGAAGTGAAGCTCTTGCGGAACCTGTTTCAAACTGACTCCTCATTACTCTTTTTTGTCCTTCGGTAAACATTCCCATGCTTGCATCATTGGTGAAATCCATGAAATTCATGAACATCTCGCCTTCCTTAGATGAATTGCAGGCAGTTACTCTGGGAAATACAGGATCCCCGGAGTTTCCTCCTCTTTGTTTTGGGGTATCCTGAATACCATCATCTCCACATTGCTGATCACCCCACAGATGCTTGAGCCCCATCCAATGACCCACTTCATGAGTGAGGGTTCTTCCTTTATTGAAGGGCGCTACTACTTTTCCGGTTGTTCCAAAAGCATCATACCTCACAACAATTCCATCAATGGTTCTGTCTGCTCCAGGAAAAGTGGCATAACCAGTAAGACCTGGTACAGTATTGCAAACCCAAATATTAAGATAGGAACGGGAATCCCAGGTTGTGCTTCCGCCGTTGGCTACAGACTTGATTTTGTCGTCGTCTGTCCACATCATTCTGGTAGATTTCTTGTGTATGATACCTGTAGTAGGGCGACCCATCGGATCTACTTTGGCCAGCTCAAAGCGTATGTTGGTATTGGCTGAAACCTTGGCAAAAACAGATGGCACTTTATTAAAGTCATTATTGGTTCTGCTGAAATCCGCATTCAATGCATCGATCTGGGATTTAATTTGAATATCGGTAATATTTTCAACCGGCTGATTATGAACCACATGAACCACTACAGGTATAGTGATGGTTCTCTCAGCTGATAAACTGTTACTCTGGGAAGTAAATGATGTTGAAACTGGAATGAACTGTGAATTGCACTGGCGTTGTGCCATAGTTGCAATTGCATTCAGTATTGTAAATAAAAAGATGAAAAGCCTCATGATTACCGTTTGGTGATGAGGTTTTCAGTAAGAAATGGATTTTATGGTTTTTCTGAGGATTTGGAACACCCGAAACCGGGTATCGGACCTATAACGCAAAACTTGTCCTTTTATTTTACAACTGCAAGTTCCTAAAGCAAAAAATATGTGAAATTTGGGCCATGGTAATAAAAAAGGTATTCCCGTCACTGCTGCTGATCAGTTTTATGGCCTCATGCGGAATAGAGAACAATAGAGATGAGGGGCCATCTGAACCTGAAACCACTATACCCGCGCCAGTTAGCATCAATTATGCGGTTATAAACTCCTATCCACACGATACTGCCGCATTTACGCAGGGACTTGAATTTTACAAGGGCTTACTCGTTGAAAGTACCGGATTGATGGGCAGGTCGAGCCTAAGAAAAGTGGACCCCAAAACCGGAAGGGTACTGCAAAATATCAAGATGGGTGACCAGATCTTTGCGGAAGGCATCACGATTCTGAATGATACGCTCTACCAGCTGAGCTGGCAGAATCATGAAGTGTATGTTTACGACATGAAATCCGGTCTGAAAAAGGTCTCCACCCTGCCATGGTCAGGCGAAGGCTGGGGCATAACACATGATAGTGCGCAACTGATTATAAGTGATGGATCAGATAAACTCTATTACGTGGAACCCCGGACATTAAAATTGAAAAAAGTGCTCAGCGTAAGGGACCAATATGGTGCGGTCAACAATCTCAATGAACTGGAGATGGTAGAAGGGTACATTTTTGCCAATCGCTGGCAATATGATTATATATTGAAAATTGATCCTGTCAGTGGCCTGGTGGTGGGCACGCTGGGCATGAAGGATTTTCTGAGAAAGAATACCAAAAAAGATATCAGCTACATGGATGTTCCGGGTTCAACGGCTGAACAATCGGGCGCAGTGTTGAATGGCATTGCGTATGATAAAGAAAAGAAAACACTTTTCATCACCGGAAAATTATGGCCTGAAGTATTTGAGGTCAAGTTACAATAAGCAAGCACTTAGGAAACCAATTCATAAAATTGGAGTAAATTCACACCCAATATTTCGTTTATGATTGATGCATTTGAAAAGATTCCGGTTCAGATTCATGAAAACAATAAAGCGGCTGCTCGTTCAATAGCGAAGGAGATTGCCGATTTGATCAAACAGAGAGCGGCAGAGGGATTGAATTGCGTGCTTGGCATGGCTACCGGATCAACCCCAAAAACTTTGTATGCAGAATTGGTCAGATTGCACAAGGAAGATGGATTGAGTTTTAAAAATGTAATCAGTTTCAATCTTGACGAATATTTCCCCATGAAGCCAGATGCTCCCCAGAGCTATCACACCTTCATGCATGGACAATTGTTTGATCATGTGGACATTCTAAAAGAGAACATACACATCCCTGACGGAACAATTGATAAATCGGCGGCTGCATCCTATGCAGCTTCTTATGAAGCCAAAATTGAAGAGGCCGGTGGAATAGATTATCAGATCCTTGGGATTGGGCTCAATGGCCATATTGGATTCAATGAACCTGGATCCAGCCGTAATTCCGGTACCCGGATTATTGCTTTGGATAACAGCACCAGGCTGGCGAATGCCTATGAGTTTAACAGTATCGCCGATGTGCCCCGTCTTGCCCTTACGATGGGTATTGCATCCATTATGAAATCCAGAAAGATTGTTCTCCTGGCATTTGGAGAATCGAAGGCCAATATCATAAAAGCATCTATTGAAGGGCAGATAACAGACAATATTCCTGCGACCTTTTTGCAGGAGCATCCGAATAGTATTTTTCATCTTGATGAGGCTTCTGCTTCTAAGCTGACCAGGTATGATGCCCCATGGTTAACAGGACATATAGAATGGAACGAAAAGCTCATCAGGAAAGCTGTTTGCAGCATGGCCATGAATCTTCGAAAGCCATTGTTGATGCTGACAAGGGAGGACTATCATCAGGAAGGTCTCTCTGAACTGGTGGAAAAGCTTGGTGGAGTTTCAGAAGCCAATCTCAGGGTGTTTAATGGTCTTCGTGACACCATTACCGGTTGGCCGGGGGGTAAACCCATGGAAGATATTCCAAGACATCCTGAAAGAAGGAATCCTGCTTCGAAGAGGGTTATCATATTTTCTCCCCATCCAGATGATGATATCATTTCGATGGGTGGCACTTTCATGCGATTGGTGCAACAGGGTCATGATGTACATGTTGGATATCAGACTTCCGGGAATATTGCCGTCAGTGATGAGTTTGTGATGCGTCAGATTGATTTCGCTGTTGAGTTTGATACTTTTTTTGAGATTGATAAAAAAAGTTTGGCTGCCATGATCTGGAAGGATGCGGCATCATTTATCAGAACCAAGCGTCCCCATCAGAAAGATACACCTGAGATCAGAAATATCAAGGGTATGATTCGCCGGACAGAGGCGCGGGCAACATGCAGATATGTTGGTGTAAAGGATGAGAATATTCATTTCATGAATCTTCCATTTTATGAAACCGGTTTGATACAAAAAAATCCTCCTTCAGAGGCTGACATCCAGATTCACGTAGATCTGATCAGAGAAGTTAAGCCACATCAGATCTTTGCTGCTGGAGATTTTGCAGATCCGCATGGCACCCATAAAGTTTGTTTTGATGTTATGTATGCTGCTTTGAAGAGGTTGAAGGCAGAGGGGGATCCTTCAGTAGCTGACTGCAGACTATGGCTTTATCGTGGGGCCTGGGCGGAGTGGAATATCTGGGAACTGGATATGGCCATCCCGATGAGTCCGGATCAGGTACTGCAAAAAAGAAATGGCATCTTCATTCATCAGTCGCAAAAAGACGGTGTAGTATTCCAAGGTACTGACAGCAGAGAGTTCTGGCAAAGAGCAGAGGACCGTAATGCAGGCACCGCGAAATTATTTGACTGTCTTGGCTTACCACAGTATGCTGCACTTGAAGCATTCATGCAGTTTGATTATTGAGCAGTATTTGAATAGCAAGAAGAAATTGGCTATCATTTGGCAGGTTGTCTGAAGAATCTGAAGTAGTTTACATGCTCAAATTTTCACATGGCGATAATTCTTTTGTTCTTCTTCATTCACTGGTTCTTCTCGTTGTTTTTTCACACTTTTTTCCTGCACCGCTATGCGTCTCACCAGATGTATCTGACCAACCCAAGGTGGGAAAAAACCTTTTATTTTCTGACCTGGTTTTTCCAGGGTTCTTCTTTTCTGGTACCGCGAGCATATGCTGTAATGCACAGGATGCACCATGAGTTCAGTGATACGGAAAAAGACCCCCACTCCCCTCATTTCTTCAAGGACATCTGGCAGATGATGCTGCATACAAGGAATATATACAATGCTTTTGTTCGTAATCAGATTGCACCTCTGGAAAAATTCACCAGGGAGTATCTGCCGGTTTGGAAATGGATGGACAAGGTTGGAGACAATTTGCTGACCCGGATCGCCTGGGTAACCGTATATGTAGCCATTTACATCTTGTTTGCTCCGGCATGGTATTGGTTCTTGCTGATACCGGTTCATATTCTCATGGGCCCGATACAGGGGGCCATAGTGAACTGGTGCGGACACAAATATGGCTATTCCAATTTTGACAATGGAGATCATTCAAGGAATTCAGAGCGTTGGGGAATATTTCTGTTGGGCGAGTTGTTTCAGAACAATCATCATTATTTTCCCAAGAGGGCAAAGTTTGCGGTGAAGAAATTCGAATGGGACCCAACATATTTTGTGATGCGTATTCTCAATAAAATGAAGATCATCCGCATACAATATCAGGATTCGGGTGTTTGAATTCAGAAAAGTTCTTACATTTGCAACCCATTGGCCCCGTAGTCCAGACGATTTCGCATCGCGAAATGTCTGGATGCAGACAACTGCCTTCGGCAGTTCGTCAGCACTCAACTGGGCACACAAATTGGCCCCGTAGCTCAACTGAATAGAGCATTTGACTACGGATCAAAAGGTTTCAGGTTTGAATCCTGACGGGGTCACGAAAACCACTGCATCATTGATGTGGTGGTTTTTTTATGCCCCATATCGTTATGTAATGTTG
>Ga0315900_10007814_pt1 | contig 13924 bp, 8 predicted proteins | sample LakEriMetagenome_FD_203521 | JGI IMG/M metagenome (GOLD analysis project Ga0315900, IMG submission 203521) | Freshwater fungal communities from buoy surface, Lake Erie, Ohio, United States - Buoy 12 MA114 | ecosystem: Environmental > Aquatic > Freshwater > Lake > Lake biofilm | place: USA: Lake...
AAGGCCAGGAGCTTCGCGTCAGTGCGAGTTCGGTGGTTCGAGCGCGGTTCTCTCCATCAAGTCAGCCTCGTTGGCAAGCGGCACGCCCGAGCTTGGCTGGGAAGCTTGGTTGGGAATCTTGGCTGGGAAGCTTGGTTGGGAAGGGTGGCTGGGACCTTGGAGTCGGCCAGTGGTTGCACGTTGCGGCCGAGTCGGCCGCGTAACGGGTAGTAGAAATCAGGGAGTAACGATGGTCGGACGAAGCCAAGTTGAGTGTCCGCCGAGCGGTTTGCTTTGCCGCTGGAGATCAGGGAACCGCCTGCGGGAGCGGTCAATTTCCGGCAGTTGGAGGGGAGCGTTGACCGGTCTGGGGCTGTGGGCTCTCGGTTGGTGGCTGGGGAGCCTGCCAGCCGTCTCGGTGTTGGCTCAGGAATCGGACGTGCCGACCATGTCGGAGGCCGAGGCCGTGGAGTTTTACCAGACCCGGGTTTTGCCGGTCTTGGAAAAGAACTGCTTCGAGTGCCATCGCAACGATCCGGCGGAATTGGGCGGGGGCTTTTCGCTCCGCTCCCACAAGTCGGTGGCCAAAGGGGGAGATTCCGGTCCGGCAATCGACCCGGCGAATCCCAAGGAAAGTCTGATCGTCAAGGTAATCAACTACGACGTGTACGAGATGCCGCCGGACGGCAAACTGAAGAAAGAGGAAATCGCAGACCTCACCCTTTGGGTCCAGCTCGGGATGCCGGGGCTGGAAGAGGGCTCAGAGGAAGCGGACCAGCCGGCTGGTCATCAAGTCCCGCAAGTCGACGATCAGGCGCGGAATTGGTGGGCCTTCCGTCCGGTTCAGGCCTCTCAGCCACCCGCGGTGGCCAACCAGGCTTGGGTCAAGAATCCGATTGACCAGTTCGTGCTGGCCAAGCTGGAGGCTGCGGGAATTCAGCCCGCGCCGCCGGCCACCCGTGCCGCTCTGGTTCGCCGCGCCTACTACGATCTGATCGGGCTACCGCCGACGCTTGAGCAAGTCGAGCAGTTTGTCAACGATTCCGATCCGGCGGCTTATGAGAATCTGATCAACACGCTGCTCGAGTCACCTCACTACGGCGAGAAATGGGGCCGGCATTGGCTCGATTTGGTCCGCTACGCCGAGAGCAACAGCTTCGAACGCGATGGGACCAAGCCGTTTGTCTGGCGCTACCGCGACTACGTGATTCGCGCGTTCAATCAGGACAAGCCCTACGCCCAGTTTCTGCTCGAACAATTGGCGGGCGACGAACTGCCCGAGGTGACTGCCGAGACACTGGCAGCGACCGGGTATTACCGGCTCGGGCAATGGGATGACGAGCCAGCCGATCCGCTGCAGTCGCGCTACGATGAACTGGATGACATTCTCGCGACGACGTCGCAGACGATGCTCGGGTTGACGGTCAATTGTGCCCGCTGCCACGATCACAAAATCGATCCGATGCCGCAATCGGATTACTATCAGATGCTGGCCTTCTTTCACAACATTCGCGGCTACGGGGTGCGCTCGGGGGATTCGGTAAAAGAGGGTTCGATTCGGCAGTTTGGCAATGCCGAATCCAAGGAAGCTCTCGAAGCCCAGCGACAGCGGATCGCCGAACTGATTCGCGAGATGGGGCAACTGGAGGAAATCGCCAAGCAGGATTTCATTCCGGTCGAGCACGAGGAGTTTCAATACGAGTTCCAGCGAATACCGCTCCTGAAGAAGCGGGTCGGCAAGGCCTTGAGCGCGGAACAGTTTGAGCAGTACGTTGCGTGGGCGAAGGAACGCAAGCAGTTGGAGCAAAACCCGGTCGCGGGTGAGCAGGAGATCCTCTGCGTGAAAGAGCAGGGGGTGGCGATTCCGCAGACCTATGTGCTCGCTCGGGGCAATCCGCATGTCCAAGGCAAACCGGTGGAGCCCGGGTTCCTCTCGGTGTTGTCGCTGCCGGTCCCGCCGATCGAGCCTCCGCCGCACGGCGAGTCGACGGGACTGCGGACTGCGTTCGCCAAATGGCTGATCGATCCCGAGCATCCGCTGACCAGCCGCGTGATGGTCAATCGCATCTGGCAGTATCACTTCGGACGGGGAATTGTGCGGACCAGCAGCGACTTCGGTTATCAAGGCAGCCTGCCGACGCACCCCGAACTGCTCGAGTGGCTGGCGACCGAATTCGTCGAGCGGGGCTGGAGCATGAAGGAGATGCATCGCCTGATGATGCTCTCAAACACCTATCAAATGGCTTACGTCAGCAACGCGGAATTGGAGCAGCGGGATCCGCTCAACGACCTGATGTGGCGGTTTGACTTGCGACGCTTGACGGCGGAAGAGATCCGGGATTCGATTCTGTTTGCCAGCGGCAGCCTGAACCTCGGTGGAATGTTTGGCCCGAGCATCTATCCGCTGATGCCGGCCGAAGTCCTGGCGGGACAGTCGATACCCGGGAATGGCTGGGAGACTTCCCAAGGCGAGGCCCAGAACCGTCGTTCCGTTTACGTGCATGTCAAACGGAGCCTGAAACTCCCCGTGCTCGCCAATCATGATTCGGCCGATTCGGACTTCAGCTGTCCCGTTCGCTTTGTGACCACCCAGCCGACTCAGGCTTTGAGCATGCTCAACAGCGACTTCAGCCTCGAGCAGGCGGAGAAGCTGGCCGAGTTGGTGCGCGGGAAGCATCCCGAGGATCTGGCTGGGCAGGTGAAAACGGTGTTGGCGCGGATCACCCAGCGCGAACCGAAAGCCGAGGAAGTCGCCCGTGGCGTGAAACTGATTGAACGGTGGGTCAGTCAGGAACAACTCGATCCGCGAATGGCATTGCGGAATTTCTGTCTGTTGGCGTTGAACCTGAATGAGTTTGTGTACCTCGACTGAGTCCGCGGCGAGCGGTGCGGTCGGAAAGTGAATTGAGCAGAAAACAAGGGTCAAGACGATGAGCAAGGCACGCCGCGCAGCGACTGGGAACTTTTGCGGACGGACCCGCCGGGAATGGCTCTGGGAGGCAGGGGCGGGCTTTACTGGCGTCGCTCTCGCCGGGTTGTTGGAGCAGGGCTTTTTTGCCAGTCAGGCAAGCGCGGCTGATGGGGAGACGAAATGGGCAAACCCGCTCGCGCCGAAGCAGCCCCATTTTCCGGCCAAAGCCAAATCGGTGATCTTCCTTTACATGTACGGCGGGCCGAGCCAGATCGACACGTTTGACTACAAGCCGAACATGTACGGGATGGACAACAAGACGGTCGAAGTCAAAACCTTTGGTCGCGGCGGGCATCGCAATCAGGGACGGATTGTCGAACCGCGTTGGAAGTTCAAGCAGTACGGAGAGTGCGGCAAGTGGGTTTCGGATCTCTTTCCGAATCTGGGGCACTGCGTCGATGACATCGCCTTTGTTCACAGCATGACAGCCGATTCGCCGATCCATGGTTCGGCCATGCTGCAGATGAATTCGGGAAAGATCACCAGCGGCAGTCCCTGCATCGGATCGTGGGTGAATTACGGCTTGGGTTCGGAGAATGAAAACCTGCCGGGCTTCGTGGTGATGCTCGATGGCCGCGGGGGGCCGATCAGCGGACCAAAGAACTGGAGCAGTGGCTACATGCCGGCGACTTATCAGGGGTGCATCGTTCGCTCGGAGGGGACGCCGATTCTCGACCTGAAACGCCCGGAGTCGATCAGCGATAACGTCCAGCGGCAATTGCTCGATTCACTGCGCCAGTACAACGACGAACATCTGCAACTGCGCGGCGGGAATTCGGACTTGGCCGCGCGAGTGGCCAGTTACGAGCTCGCCTACAAGATGCAGGCCACGGCCCCCGAGGCGGTCGACCTGGCTCAGGAGACAGAAGCAACGAGAGAACTGTACGGGCTGAACGATCCCAAGGCAGCCTATTTTGGCAAGCAATGCCTGATGGCCCGGCGGTTGGTCGAGCGCGGAGTCCGGTTTGTGCAAGTGTATTCGGGCGGCAATCACAACGACGCCAACTGGGACGCGCATGGTGACCTGATTGTCAATCATGAAATGCATGCGGCGGAAACCGACAAGCCGATCGCGGGACTGCTCAAAGACCTCAAGCAGCGAGGCTTGCTTGAGGAGACACTGATCGTCTGGGGTGGTGAGTTTGGCCGCCAGCCGACGGCCGAGTACGCGACAGGAACTGGCCGCGACCACAATTCCTATGGCTTCACGATGTGGCTGGCTGGAGGCGGAATCAAGGGCGGGTTCAGCTACGGCAAGACCGACGAGCTCGGCGCGGCGGCGGTGGAGAATCGGCTGCACGTCAAGCGAATTCACGCCACCATTTTGCAGCAAATGGGGCTCGACCCGAATCGCTTGAGTTATTTCTACGGTGGACTCGACCAGAAACTGGTCGGTCCCGAGGGCGCCGAGCCCATTCGCGAACTGATCGCCTGAGAAACAAAAAGAATTGGGGGGCAATTCACGAATTGTCACCCGACCCCCGACCCCCGACCCCCGACCCCTTTTCTTTTTCAGAATATTTCTCCAGTTTGCTGCATCCATTTTTCCTGCTTGAGCGAAGAGAGACAGTGTTGTGGCTGCCGGCTACCCACGGTGGTTGGCTGGCGGCCAGAAATCAGTCCTCAACGAACGTGAAGGAAGAGAGCAATGAAGGTCTTTGAGATGCGTGCCCTGGTCTGGTTGGCGGCAGGGGTTTTATCAGTGATCGGCCAAGCCGCTGCCCTGGCACAGTCAGAGGAACAGTATGAGTCGGCGGAGTACAAGGTCGTGATCTCGGAGGGCAAATTCGAGCTTCGCGAATACCCCGACTTGATGTTGGCAGCGACCAGAACCGAACTCGAATCGGAAGACGCAGGTGGCGGCTTCATGACGCTGTTTCAATACATCAGCGGCGCGAATGAAAAAAAGCAGAAGATCTCCATGACTACCCCGGTGTTCATGGAGAGCCAAGATGATGGTTCCAGTGTTCAGATGGGCTTCGTCATGCCCAAAGAGGTCACGGCTCAAGGTGTTCCCAAGCCAAATGTTGGTCAAGTGAAGCTGCGGAAGCGACTGGGTGGCCGCTTCGCTGTAGTCCGTTTTTCTGGAATGATGACTGAGGAGTCAGTGGATAAGTCCGAAGCCGGCTTGCGGGAGTGGATGAAGTCCAAGGGGCTTGAGGCAGACGAGGCTGGCGAGGGAGCTGGCATCGAAACGGCGATTTATGATTCGCCTTTTACGCCCGGCCCGGAACGGCGGAATGAACTGCTGGTTCGTTTGAAGGCGGAGAAGTAAATCCGCTTGCTCAACGCTGAAGAAAGAAAAAAGGACGGGGGTCAATTTACGAATTGACCCCGTTTCCGTTTCTGCTGCTGCGCCGTCAGGCCGCAGGGTCGGTTTCCCGCGGGCTGTGAACCAGCCTCAGCAGGAGCAGTCGCTCCAGCCCATCAACATCGGGTGTGCCGAAGAGCAGGACGCCGAATTCGGCCGGGACCGAGGCGAGCCCGGCGACCAGCGTCTGACCGGTCCGGAGGTCGACATCGACTCGCAACTGGTCGAGCAGATTCTCTGTTTGCGAGGTTTGCAGTGCCAGTGACGAATCGAGAACTCCGACGCGGGTCAGCGGCTTACCGTGCCGCAGTAAAGGACGAAGGGTCAAACGCACTTGGCCCTCGCCGGAAGGATGAGCCGAGATTTGGACCAAGCCTGTCACCTGTTCTCCCGCACCGGCCGTGATCTCCGACGCTTGCCGGATTGTCCAACTCGCCTCCGGATAAATCGGAGTCAGGCCTACCAGCTTGGGCTGGCCCTCGCGCAGCGTCAGCCGCCAGGCGGTGCGGTCGCCGGTGGGGCTGAGCGGCGACTCGGCTGAGATTCGCCGCAACGCGGGATTCGCGCCTCCCGTTTCTGGCTCCGCCTCAAGGACGCGGATCAGCGGACCGGGGAGTTGGTTGGGTGCGACCGCGACCCGCATTCCATTCTCATCCCAAGTGCGGCGTTGCAGCAAACCGATGGCCTGACTGTCCCAGTCAGCCCAAAGCGGTTCCAGCTCTTCGCTTTGTTCGGGCCGCAACGTCACCACTGCGACGAGCAGGCCCATCCCCCCCGGAGCCGAGCGAAGCGTTCCCAGACGCGGGCCATTTTTGGTGGTCGCTGTCGGCTCCCTCCAGAGTTGGCAGCCGGTTTGGAGGCCAGCCACCATCCCCAGCAGGACCGGTCCCAGCAAACTCTGCCGGGCGAGCGATTGGAGAAACTCGCGGCGCAGCACGCCGGTCCGGGCCGGCGTGGTCGCAAGCGGCGGAGTGGAGTTCTCAAAGGGCATCGTTAAGTCCTGTTGGCAGCTAGCACTGCTGGAATGGAATCAGGGCAGGCCAGAGGGAGGAATATCGCCACGGGGACATGGCGTCAATCCGAATCTGGCAGGGGTGCGGGGGGAACAGGTGACGGGAAGTTCGCCGCGCAACGCAGCTTGTTCTTCACCCAGCTGCGGAAACAGGGGTGCCGTTCGTGCCGCAAGCGAGGCGCAAGGGCACGCTGACGAGCGAACCCCTGTCATCGAGAACTCAACCTCTCCCGGTTTGGCTCACAGGCGAACCGGTAGCCGGAGGGAGGTCGTCAGGTGCCCACTTTGAGAGTTTGGCGCAGTGGGTGATAATTCGCGGCAGAGTTTAGGCGTGTTGCAGGGCTGGTCGAGTCAAGTTTCGGCTGGCGATGACGACGTACTGGAGGTGGGGCCGGCCGGCGCCCCGCTTTGGACTGGTTCGAGGCTGCAGACAGAAGGTTTGGGATTCGCCGGCGCAGGAGAGTGTCACGATGGGTTTGGTGCCTTTGCGAGTAGTTCTCGATCACGCCGCCGAGCATGGTTACGGTGTGGCCGCTTTGAATGTCAATAACATGGAGCAGATCCAGTCGATCATGGAAGCGGCTCATGAGACCGACTCGCCCGTCATCGTGCAGGCCTCGCGCGGGGCGAGAAAGTACTCGCAGGACAACTATCTGCGGCACCTGATGCTGGCGGCGGCCGAACTCTATCCTCACATTCCGGTCGTGATGCACCAGGACCACGGCAACAGCGTCGAAACCTGCCTCAGTGCGATCGAGAATGGCTTTACCTCGGTGATGATGGATGGTTCGCTCAAGGAAGATGGCAAGACTCCGGCGGACTATGCCTACAACGTGGCGGTGACCCGCAAGGTCGTCGAACTGGCTCATGCCCGCGGAGTTTCAGTCGAGGGAGAACTCGGATGTCTCGGCTCGCTGGAGAGCGGACATGGCGAGCAGGAAGATGGTCATGGCGCCGAGGGGCAGCTCTCGCACGATCAGTTGCTGACCGATCCGGAAGAAGCCGAGCGATTCGTCGCTGAGACCAAAGTGGATGCGCTGGCAGTGGCGATTGGCACCAGTCACGGGGCCTACAAGTTCACCCGCAAGCCGGACGGTGAAGTCCTCGCGATGTCCCGGATTGAAGAGATTCACCGTCGTTTGCCCAACTGCCATCTCGTGATGCACGGCAGCAGCAGCGTCCCGCAGGAACTGCAGGACATGATCAACAAGTATGGCGGTCAGCTCAAGCAGACCTGGGGCGTGCCGATCGAAGAAATTCAGCGGGGCATCAAGCACGGCGTGCGGAAAATCAATGTCGACACCGACAATCGCCTGGCGATCACGGCTGCGATTCGCAAGGTCTTTGCCGAGTCTCCCGAGAAGTTTGACCCGCGCGACTATCTCAAACCGGCCCGGGATGCGATGCGAGCGGTCTGCCGCGATCGGATGATTGCATTCGGCCAGGCAGGGCACGCCAGTGGCCTGAGAAAGCAGTTGGGCTGATGACCCCGATCGGATCCGAGATGCAGTGGTTGTCCCAGGCGGAACGCGAGGCGCGGATCCTCGCCCCTTACGCGATGCACAGTTGCGATAGTTCCGGGAGGAAACATCCGGAAGCCGAGCATCCGTATCGCGGTCCGTGGCAGCGCGATCGCGACCGGATTCTGCACAGCTCGGCGTATCGGCGGTTGAGCGGCAAGATGCAGGTCTTCACCGGCGAGATGGGAGATTACCATCGAACCCGCCTGACGCACACCCAGGAAGTTGCCACGATCGCCCGTACGATCGGGCGGGCTTTGATGCTCAACGAAGACTTGATCGAAGCCTTGGCCCTGATGCATGACATTGGGCACCCGCCTTATGGACATGCCGGCGAGGATGCGCTGCATGAGTGCGTCGCAGACATCGGCGGCTTTTCGCATAACCGGTTTGCCTTGACGATCGTCGAAGAATTGGAACTGCGGTACAACGGTTTCACGGGATTGAATCTCACCCGCGAGGTCTTGGCGGGGCAAGCGACCCGGGCCGACAAGCAGAACGCTGGTCTGCACCGGCTGCTGGAAGTGCAGCTGGTCGATGCCGCGGACAGCATGACTTACGATGCCCACGACACGGATGACGCGCTCAAGCTGCGGCTGGTGACGCTGGACGAAATGCAGGAAGTTCCGCTGGTCCGAGCCGTTGTGGCTGAAGTCCGATCGCGTTACCACCAGCTGACCCCGCAATTGCTTCGAAAGACGGTCGTCCACCGGCTGATCGACCTGCAGGTGTCCGATACCTTGGCCCGCTGCCAGCGCGAACTGCAGGCCAGCGACTTCAATTCGCCTGCCGAGGCGATTGCGAGTGATTTCAGGATTGGGCCGGGTGCGGAGTTGGCCGGACAAAAACGGGAACTCGAGCGATTTTTGTACGAACGGGTCTACCGACACCCCCGCCTGGTGGCCGTGCGGACCGCAGCTCAGGACCGATTGCGCCGGATGTATGAAGGATACTGCTCCCGACCGGAGTTGATTCCGGCCCATTACCAGGAGCGATTACACCAGGTCGGCCCGCGGCGGATGGCCGTTGAGTACATCGCCGGCATGACCGACCGATTCTGTGAAGAGACCTTTGCCGCACATTTTGCCGGGTGAAGGGTAGTCAGCCCCAAAACGGCCGACATACAATACAACGAGCGAATTAAATTTCCGCTGCCCCAGAGCTTGCTCCGGGGATGATTTCCAGCCACGGCTTTTTTTATTCCCCCGGGGCTGGGCTTGGTGTCCTTTCATTCCGGTTGCCCACGTAGCTGAATCGAAATTCGATGCTGAATCGAAATTCGATTTGGACTTGGCCGGTCTATTCCGGCGACGCGTTGATCATCCTGCAACCGAACCGTTTTTCCTTTACTCAGATGGTAAACGTCTATGGAAATCGCGCTATGGCTGCTTCGTGCGCTGTTCTTTCTGGTCGCCATCGGTCTGGCTGTTACGCAGACTTCATCAACTCAGCCGAGCCAAGGCTGGTTGAGCATTTTCCTGTTTTACACTCTGGGCGCTCTGGCGGTGATTGCCGCTGATGTCTTTGTCCGTCGCAAGCGGATCGATATTATCTCCAGCGTCTACTTCGGACTGGTGGTCGGACTGTTTTTGACCTACGTCATGAGTCTGGCCCTCTCGCCACTGTTTGCCCAGTTTGCTCCGCAGCAAGGGGACAAAAACTGGCAGTCGCTCATCATTACGTTCCTGGGGATTTCCCTGTCCTACCTCTGCATCAGCCTGCTCTGGCAGACCAAGGACGATTTCCGGTTCGTGATTCCCTACGTGGAGTTCGCCAAGGACCTGAAGGGTGCCAAGCCCTATATCCTCGATACGAGTGTCGTGATCGACGGACGGATCGCCGACATTGTGGAAACCGGGGTGATCGACAACCAGCTGATCATGCCGCGGTTTGCCCTGATTGAACTGCAATCGATTGCGGACAGCTCGGACAAATTGCGCCGCGCTCGCGGCCGTCGCGGCCTGGATGTGCTCAACCGCCTCCGCGGCAATCCAAATATCGATTTCAAGGTCTACGACCGCGAATTGCCCGATATGAAGGGCCAGCCGGTCGACATCAAATTGCTGACCCTCGCCCGGCATCTGGGCGGGAAAGTCGTGACCGGAGACTACAACCTCAACAAGGTCGCCAAGCTGCAAAACGTCCCGGTGATCAACCTCAATGAGGTCGCCAATTCGCTCAAGCCAGTGTTCCTGCCCGGTGAACAGGTGCGGGTCAAGGTCGTCAAGCCAGGTGAGGGGCCCGGGCAAGGGGTCGGCTATCTCGACGACGGGACGATGATTGTGATCGAGGAAGGGCGAAACCATCTCGGTGAGCATGTCGACATCACTGTCACCAGCATGCTGCAAACCAATGCGGGGCGGATGGTCTTCGGGCGCTTCGAAGCCGTTTCGAAGAACTGACGGTGCAGCTTGCCTACGGTGCAGCTTGCCTACGGTGCAGCTTGCCTACGGTGCAGCTTGCCTACGGTGCAGCTTGCCCGCTGATGAGCATCGCCCCGGTGGCGACATCGCTTGGCTTTGTCGCCAAGGCAAGTGCTGCCCCGAGGGTCCTCCGTTCGGACTGCGGGATTAGCCTCCGCGCCAGCCGTCTTCAGCCGCAGCGATCTTTTGCGGAGTCGATTGCCGGGCGATCGACTCCAGCCCGGCGGCAGTCGTCGGGCACCTTGCTGGGAGTGCTAGCGAATCGCTACCGGCGCTGGGTACCCGATAAATTCAGGCTCGCGAGATCGGCCGTTTTGTTCTACCATGCTCCGGCGTAGAGTCCCGGTTGGGCTTCCGCTGTTCCCGCTCAAAGGATTGAGAAGCATGTCGACTGCCGAAATTCGGTTGGTTCGGAATTACGACCGCGCCGCTTGGTTTTATGAGACCTCCGCTGCCGTTTTTTCGGGAGGCCAGATTCGGGCTTCCAAGAAATACACTGCGGCTCAGGTGAAGGCCGGGCAGAAGATTATCTTTCTTGGCGTCGGCACCGGCGAGGAAGCGATCATCGCTGCCCAACGGGGAGCTCACGTGACCTGCCTTGACATTTCGAGCGGCATGCTCGAGCGGCTGGAGGCCCGCATGAAGCGACGTGGACTGAAGGCGGAGATTCTCTGTCAGGACGCGTTTCAGCACGACCGACTGGGGTATTACGATGCGGTCGCCGCCAATTACTTTCTCAACGTTTTTCGCCACGATGACATGCAACGGATGTTGAAACACGCTGCCGGTCTGGTCCGCCCCGGCGGCAAGTTCATGGTGGCTGATGTGGCTCTGGCTCGCGGGAATCCGCTTTCCAGGATCTTTAATCTGGTCTACCTGAAGACAGCCATGGCCACCTTCTGGACGCTCGGCTTGGTGCCGCTGCACCGGAATTACGATTACGCCCAGTACTTCTCCGATGCCCAGCTGAAGCTGAATCACATTCGTTACTTCCGCCTGTTCAAGGGTGGACCAGTTGTGTTTCAGACATGGGTCGCCACCAAAAAGAAAAGCCGTTGATCGCGAGCCGCCGCACCGCCTCGCTTGCAGCGTGCGGAGCTTGGCCGGCGGCTGTCGGTCGCGCTCGGCTGTCGGTCGCGCTTCGACTAGTGGTCTGCTCCGGGAGCTCCGGGCAGGCGGGAGAGAGTCGTTTCGCTGCCCAGTTGAACAAGCGCCCGGGCCCCCGCCCGCGATCCTGACTGTGGACAACCCACGCACTTTCCGCAACTGCCAGTTCGGCCTTGCCAGAACCGGGCCGCCCGAGCGAGGCAATATCCCGCAGCGACGAGAACCAGCAGCAGGGTCAGGAGCGTTTGCATGGACGATCCGGTAACGGAAAGGATGTTGAGCGAATTAAAACAGTAGGCTACCGAGCTGGTAGGTCAACAGGGCCCCGAGGTAGGCGAGCACAGTCATGTAAGCAAACGTGACCAGCGGCCAGCGCCAGGAATTGGTTTCGCGCTTGATTACCGCCAGCGTGGAGACGCACTGGGCACAGAGGGCAAAAAAGACCAGCAGGCCAAGGGCCATCGGCAGGTTGAACAGCGGTCGGTCGGTCCCCTCCCAGCGGGCTTCCTGCAGTCGCGTGCGAAGCGACTCGGAATTCTCATCCGTGTCCGAGCCGAGTCCGAAGATCACGCCCAGCGTGGAAACGACGACCTCGCGGGCCGGGAAGGAGGCGAGCACCGCACTGCCGATTCGCCAGTCCCAGCCCAACGGCCGCACTGCAGGTTCCAGCAGTCGGCCGGATCGAGCCAGATAGCTTTGCCGCAGGTAGTGACCGTTGAGTTCCGCCTCGAGTTCCGCCTGGCGTTCCTGCAGTTGGGCCTGAAGCTCCGGACTTTCGGCCCGCTCAAGTTGCTCCGCGACGCTGGCCAGCCCCGTCTTCAGGTCGGCCGGAACGGTTGCCTCGGAACGCGGGAAGTAGGCTGCGGCCCAGACGAGAATGGTCATCGCCACAATCAGCGTGCCGGCATCGCGAATGAAGGCCCAGCCCCCCTCGCGCATCCGTCGCCAGATGGTTCCCAGCTGGGGGAGTTTGTAGGGCGGAAGTTCGATCACAAAGCTGCTCGGCTCGTGGCGAAAGAAGAACTTCTTCAGTACCCAAGCGACGCCAATCGCGGCGACGACTCCCAGCAGATAGAGACCCAGCATGGTCAAGGCTTGCAGGCTAATCAGTCCCCCCAGAAAATGAACCGGCGGGACAAAGGCTGCGATCAACAGGACATAAACTGGCAGGCGAGCACTGCAACTCATCAGCGGCGCAATCAGGATTGTCACCAGCCGCTCGCGATAATTGGTGATCACGCGCGTCGACATAATCCCCGGAATCGCACAGGCAAAAGAGCTCAGAAGCGGAATCAGGCTGATCCCGCTCAGCCCGATTTTAGAGAGCAGCCGGTCCATCAGAAACGAGGCTCGGGCGAGATAGCCCGAGTCTTCGAGGACGCCGAGAATCAGGAACAGGACGAGAATCTGCGGGAGAAACACCAGCACCCCGCCCACGCCTTCAATCACGCCGTTGACCAGCAGCGAATGCAGCGGACCCGGGGCCAGCAGCCAATCGACGCCACTGGCCAACCAGCCCTTGAGCGCGTCGATCAGGGCCGAGGCGGGCTCGGCAGCTCGAAACACGATTTGGAACAGCAGAAACAAGACCGCTGCAGCAATCAGGAATCCCCACAGAGGATGGGTCAGCCAGCGATCAAGCTGATGGCTGAACGGATGCTGACGCTGCTGGGGTACTTGCCGGATGAATTGCTCGCGATGAGCCGAAATCCAGTTGTAACGCGCCCGCGACTCTGCTTCTCCGACGGTCACCCCCGAGGCGGCGACCAGGTCCTGCTGTTCGCTGCGGGCAGATTCCAGCAGCGGTTTCCCCACGATAGACTGCAGCCGATCAGCCATGTAGCCATCGGTGTCAAACAAGACTCGCGTGACGACGAACCTCTTGAGCTGACAATCGTCCGGACAGCTTTGGTCCAGCCGCGTCAGTCGGTCCTTGAGTTGATCGGTGAACGGGTCGTGCGGCACTACCGGCGGGCAATTGACCGCCTGCACCAGCGCCTGCTTGAGCGACTCGATTCCCTGCTTGCGATTCGCTTGAATCGGAATCACCGGAACGCCCAGCAACTTGCTCAATTCGGTGGTGTCGACTTCAATCCCCCGCCTCCGGGCGACATCGGTCATGTTCAGCGCCACGACCAAGGGGCGTTGCAGGTCGAGCAGTTGGCTGACCAGAAACAGGTTGCGGGTCAGGTTGCTCGCGTCAACCACGCAGAGGATCACGTCGGGAGCCCGCGAGGCGGGACCAGACCCGAGCAAGACCTGCACGGTGAGCATCTCGTCCGGCGACCGGGGAGCCAGGCTGTAGGTGCCCGGAAGGTCCACCAACTCCATCCGGGTTTGGCCGTATGTCAGGGTGCCCTCACGCCGCTCGACCGTTACACCGGGGTAATTGCCCGTGCGCTGGCGAGAGCCCGTGAGTGCGTTGAAGAGGGTCGATTTGCCTGTGTTGGGATTGCCCAGGACCGCGACCAGCGGAACCGCAGCGCCGGGCGGATTCGCGCCGTTGTCCGAGAGCCGTTCGCGTGGTGTGTTGGTGGGGGCCATGAGTTTGGGAAGTCTCGAACATTTGGCTCCTGACAGCGGTGCCGGGTTAGGAAAACC
>Ga0315900_10007820_pt1 | contig 13920 bp, 10 predicted proteins | sample LakEriMetagenome_FD_203521 | JGI IMG/M metagenome (GOLD analysis project Ga0315900, IMG submission 203521) | Freshwater fungal communities from buoy surface, Lake Erie, Ohio, United States - Buoy 12 MA114 | ecosystem: Environmental > Aquatic > Freshwater > Lake > Lake biofilm | place: USA: Lake...
TGCCCGATCGCTACGACGATGGTGGATTCACCGGTGGCAACATGGATCGTCCAGCGCTCAGGCAATTGCTGGCGGATATCGAAGCCGGCAAGGTGAACTGCGTGGTCGTCTACAAGGTCGACCGACTTAGCCGCTCGCTGATGGACTTCGCTCGTATGCTGGAAGTCTTCGAACGCAACCAGGTCGCTTTCGTCAGCGTGACACAGCAGTTCAATACGACCAACTCGATGGGCCGGTTGATGCTCAACGTGCTGCTGTCGTTTGCCCAGTTCGAACGCGAACTAATCTCGGAGCGAACACGGGACAAGATCGCTGCTGCGCGACGTAAAGGCAAATGGTCTGGTGGCATGCCGCTGCTTGGATACGACATCGAGCCGCAAGGTGGCAAGCTTCGAATCAACGAGGTCGAGGCCAATAGAGTCAGGGCGATCTACGACCTGTACTTGGAACGTGAATCGATCATGGCGACCATCGCTGAGCTCGACAACCTCGGTTGGAACAACAAGTCATGGAAAACGAAAAAGGGAACGCTTCGGGGCGGCTCTCCGTTTACCAAAGCAACGCTGTTCCGACTCCTGACCAATGTGACCTACATCGGCAAGCTTGGCTACAAAGACGAAGTAAACGAAGGAGAGCATGATGCGATCATTTCACCGGAGGTTTGGCAGAAGGTTCAATCGCTTCTGAGACGAAATGGCCGAACTGGCGGTGTCGAGGCGAGAAACAAGTTCGGCGCGATGCTCAAAGGAATCCTGCGATGTGCATGCTGCGACTGTTCGATGACACCGACGCACACGACCAAGAATGGATCGAAACGGTACCGTTACTACGTTTGCATGAAGGCCCAGAAGCGTGGCTGGAAGAACTGCAAGTCGAAGTCAGTGCCGGCCGCCGAGATCGAGAAGTTTGTCGTCGACAAGATACGCCACGTTGGCCACGACGCGGCGCTCGTAGACGAGGTGGTGGAACAAGCCAAGATCCAATCCGAGCACGAACTGGGGGCACTTGTGGCCGAACGGGACGAGCTTGTGAAAGAGCTGGAATACTGGAACGAAGCCATTCGCGTTGCCGCTCCCAAGATTAAGCCAGGCTCGCCGGATGCAACTTCTCTGGAACAATTAGCCGACTGGCACGAGAGTCTTCGTCGCGCCGAGCATCGGCATGCGATCGTAAACGCGAAGCTGGCAGCGCTGCAGGCCCACGCACTAACCCGCGCAGATGTCGTCAACGCATTGACCAGCTTCGAGCCGATCTGGGAATCGCTCACAGTCCGCGAGCAATCGCGGATCGTCCAGTTGATCGTGAAGCAGATCGATTACGACGGAGCGACCGGTCGCGTGACCATCACCTTCCATCCCGATGGCATCAAGACGATCGCCATGGAGAACCGTCCTGAACTTGTGGAGGCCGCATCATGAGCAAGCCAGTAAGCGTCGACTTTCAGTTCTCAATCAAACAACGCGGCCGCGGGGCCAAAAAGCGAATCGTAGAAGGGGCAGCCCAATTGGACGAGTCCAAGCCAGCACTCGAACGCATCCCCCGCATCTCGCGATACATGGCACTCGCGATCCACTTCGAGGACCTCATCCGGCAAGGCGTCGTCACCGACTACGCCGACCTCGCCCGCCTCGGGCACGTGACAAGAGCCCGTGTTACGCAGATCATGAACCTACGGCTCTTAGCACCTGAGATACAAGAATCGCTCTTATTTACATCTTGCTTTCCAGAACAACTAGACCTTCGTACGCTGCAAAGAGTCGCAAGCGAAAAATGCTGGAAAAAGCAGGTTGCGCTATTGGAAAACCAAAAGGACTGAGTCTCCGCAACATGGTTAGGCCATTAATCAGGACCGACGACAGGTCTAATTTTCGACGCTTGCTGTCGATCGCCAAAATCGGTTCTGCAACTTGATCTGTAACTGATCTGCAGCGTTCTCCACCAACTCTTCAAGCTGATCTTTATCGGTCCCCCAAAAGCAACTTCGATTCCATAGCAATTTTGTTAGAGCTAAGAATCCACTGTGGATGATCAACATGAACGACTCGGTGGAAAGCGTCTTCGTCAGCAGAACACCCTGAGTACCTGCTACCTGTGCTGGCCCGGTTTGCTTGTACATAATCTGGCGAGCCCACTGGTGACCATGAGCAATACCGGAAAGCAAACGATAGTTTTCATCTAGCCCCAAGACATCCCGGATCATCTCCGTTGCTCCAGGCATTTTAATTCCAATCCCACTTTTGCTATCTGGGGGAACGGTCAGCGAGAATCCTGCCGCTGTCGCTTCTTGCTCAAGAAGAGTGATCTTCTTATCGAACTCGAATTCCATTGCCGAGTCAGCAATACATGACGCAAACTTGCGGCATTCAAGTATTCCACTTCGTTTGAACGCAAACACTCGTGCCTGTCGCTTCAAAGGGTCTGTGTCCGGGTCAACTAACCAAGCTCCGATAGCACAGCTTTCTAGCATCGATCTAATGCATGTGAAACAAGCGGTAGCGGTCGCTGGCTCAACAACAAGCTTAGTCAGTCCGATGAGGTGGTCACCGCCATCCTCAATTGAAAGCGCGGCATGGGATGCGGCCATCATTACAAAACGGCTTGTGGATATGGCTTCCTTAGCCGCCACGGAGTCCGTAGCTGGCGCAGCAGGCCAAGCACGAACAACTTCCGTCACGCCATCGAGGTACTGCTCAATTGCCATGCACATTGCTCGAACTGCATCGCGCGTACTGCTCATTCGTTTCCTTCCTTAGCATTCAAATTTCCCGCCCAAGGGACGAGTTTCGTCGCTTGCGTTGCGTATTCGCAGTCAACATCGCGGCGAAGCATCTTGCCCCTGTAGCCGATAGAAGCAAGAAACGCCTGCTGAAGAATTCCGCCCGTCTGATACCAAAGGTCGCCGCGTTCTTCGTCACCGTTGGTACGGCTGAAAAGGCGCTCCGCTTTTTTGGGTTCGGCATGTACCAATGCATTTCGTACATCAGCTAGCACTTCGACCAAATTCGCGAGATTGAAAGCCTTGGCATAGGCGCTAATCGCAGCTGATTTTTGGGGAATGTCGCAGCTGATATTGTTTAGAGACAGCAGCCAGCGTATTTTGTCGCTCGCTGGCAGTGACTTGAATCCAGATTCACTGCAAAGCTTTCTAACCAATACAATCTCAAGCCAAGCCAGGCATTCAAGGGAAGACTGTTGCAGGATAATAGCTCCCTCAACGCCGCCGGCGCACTGTTCGGACTCAACCAGCCAATGGCTTGCAGTTTGCAATGCAGGTCCACGCGTTTTGTCTTGAAACGAACAATACATCGATTTGTAAAAATCGCTGAACGAAGAACGCATCATTTTATCATACCAGGAAATTGCTCCACCGTTCCGCATTGTCTTGGTAACAGATAAGCGGGTTTCAATGAGATTTCCGGAGGAATCGTAGATCCAAGGTCCGAGGAGACCGACCCATCGACATTTCATCAAGCTGAGAACCCGAAACAAGTGCGAACCCACTTGTTCGATACTCTCTAAGTTCGCTGGTTCAATGAACTCGCAGCTTGCTACATGAGTTGGTTCGTACACAACGCTACGCGGTGTCGGTTCACTTTGCAGTGCGTCGATTACAATCTTGTGATCGTCTACCGTTGATTCGAGTCTCCCTAAATAGGAATGCTTCCCACGGTTCAATGGTTCGCCGTGCACATGCGGCCCGTTGATGACGATAAAAACTGCCTTGAGAGCAGCTGAGCTTTCGCCAATCTGGTTTGTTTGCAAATCAAGATACCCGGAGATTTCGCTTCCAGATTTTGTAACCTTACATACCACCTCTCCGAAGGGCTCGCCGCAGTCGAACGTCGCGTCGCTCAACCCAGATTCAAACCAAGCCTCCAAGAAATCAGGAGTTTTGTGAGGAACAAACTCAAACCTAAACTCAGGAGCCGGGTGCATGCAAAATATGATCTTCGCTTTGCCTGCTTGTGTGCGCGTGTCTTGTCGGAGGACTGTGTCACCTTCCCAAAACACGAACGGCGACTGATCACTGGATAGATGAATTGGCGGTTTGAGAGCATCCGGCAAAGCTCTGGTTGTTTGGTCGTCCATGGATCACTCATCATTCCTGGAAGGTTCTGCTTCCTGCATCAAAATTCACTTTGGGCTAAAGACATCTGGAGCCGCACTCTGGTTCAGTAAAAATGCGACAGTACAAATGTGGAGTCATTTTGACGTTCGCGTTTCGGACCGCAGCGTGTACTTCGCCACTTGCTCGGCCACTCGTTGAAGTTCATCTGAATTAAGCGTTGCTAGGGCCCTGAACACTTCCGGTTGCTCAATGATCCGGTCAGCAATGCGCTTGGGGACGTGGTGGGCGAGCAGCAATAGCTCCTCTTCGTCCGCCTCCAGTACGTCCGCAAGGCGGTGGATCAGCGACTCGGACGCCGTGCCCTCGAAGTCGAGTTTGTCGTTCTCGACTTTGCTCAGATACGAAAAACCGACGCCGACCAACGGAGCCAGTCGGCGGAGGGAATAGCCTTTTGCCTTGCGGAGTTCACGAATTCGGTCGCCGAACTTGTTCATCTTCATTCCCTGCTTGTTCCAGTGAGGCTATCATTGTACGATTGTAGCAGCTTGCAGGCAACATGTGGCCATGCCTGGAGGTCATTTCTCACAATCACCCAATTGATGGAGCGAACGGTTGAACGCGGTCGAGATCGAAGAAGCAGTCAGTAAGCTGGTCGAAGAGTCGTTCAATGCGGCTGAGTTCTCGTACGCTTTCTTGGAGGCGTTCGGCAACAAGTCTGCGACCCTTCAGCGACTACGCAGCGTCGGAAAGAACTCGACGAACAAGACGGACGTGGCAGGCGACGGAATTCATGCCGTACTTCAGCGAAATAACATTCATATCGCCACGTGCTCTGCGGGTGGCACCGACGCTGTCGCTGGCCTACTAAAGCGTTTGGTGGATAGTTCTGCATCGAGCAAACACAAAGCGAAGTTTGCGCTGGCGACGGATGGGCATACGGTTCACGCAGAGTGCCTGAATTCGGAAGATCCGCCATTGGTGTGCGAGTTCAAGGAACTGGCTGACCACTTTGGTTACTTCCTGGAGCTCGCTGGGATCTCGACCGTTCGGCAGATCCGTGAGAACGCCTTCGATATCAAGGCCACAGGGCGACTGAATCGCTTGTACGTCGAACTGCTACGCAACAATCCGGACTGGGACGGGGACGAGCGGCGGGAAGAGCTCAACCATTTCTTTGCGAGATTGATCTTCTGCTTCTTCGCGGAAGACACAGGGATCTTTAACGGCAACGCGCTCTTTACCGAGACCGTTCGTCAGATGAGCGATCCGAGCGGCGAGAACACGGATTTTGTTCTTGCCGAGGTCTTCCGCGCAATGGATGTGCCGACGAAGGCACGCGACGCAGCCAAGCTGCGTCCGTGGGCGGGCCAGTTCCCGTACGTCAACGGAGGACTGTTTGGGAGTAACGGCTCAACGTCCGAGCGAAGCACGGTCCCAAAGTTCACGCAGATCGCACGGTCGTATCTGTTGCACATTGGCTCGCTTGATTGGACACAGATCAATCCCGACATATTTGGTTCGATGATTCAGGCTGTTGCTGACGACGAGGAGCGTGGCGCGTTGGGCATGCACTACACGAGCGTGCCGAACATCTTGAAGGTCTTAAATCCTCTGTTCCTTGATGACTTGCATGCGCAGCTAAAGGAAGCTGGCAAGAATCCCCGCAAGCTGCTCAATCTTCGAAAGCGATTGGCTCGCATTCGCGTCTTCGATCCGGCTTGCGGAAGCGGCAACTTCCTGGTCATTGCTTACAAAGAGATGCGCAAGATTGAAGCCGAGATCAATATTCTGCGGGGAGAGCCGGATCGGGCCTCGGAGATTCCACTCACCAACTTTCGCGGAATCGAACTAAGGCACTTCGCTGTCGAAATTGCTCGCTTAGCCCTGATTATTGCAGAGTACCAATGCGACGAGCTTTACCGGGGCCAACGCTTGGCCCTTGCCGAGTTTCTGCCTCTCAATAAAGAAAACTGGATCACCCACGGTAACGCACTGCGTTTGGATTGGTTAAAGGTTTGTCCGCCGACAGGAACAGGCGGCGTCAAGCTAGTTGAGGATGACCTTTTCCAGACGCCTCTGGATCAAATCGAGATCGATTTTGAGAATGAAGGCGGCGAAACCTACATTTGCGGAAATCCGCCTTACCTTGGCAATAAACTGCAAACGGAAGAGCAGAAGGCCGACCTGGCTGTGGTTTTTGACCGCAGGGTAACTGGGTGGAAGTCTCTCGATTACGTCGCTGGATGGTTTATGAAAGCTGCAGACTATGGCACAACGACAAGTGCTGCCTCTGCGTTTGTTACAACCAATTCACTATGCCAAGGCCAACAAGTTGCTCTATTGTGGCCAACGATTTTCAAAACAGGGCATCACATTCAATTTGCTTATACGTCATTTAAATGGTCCAATCTAGCCAGCCACAAGGCTGGCGTTATCGTCGCTGTAGTCTGCATCTCGAATGACAAGAATAAAAAGAAACGTCTATATGAAATAGGTCAAGATGATTCTGTAATAGAAAAGATATGCAGCAACATCAATCCATATCTAGTTGACGGCCTTAATGTTGTTGTAGAGGCTTTGCGCGACGCGCCTCAAGACCGGCCTCCAATGTTGTTCGGCAATATGCCGCGTGACGGCGGAAATCTGCTAGTTTCACTTGATGAAAAAGCGAAAGCTGCACACGACTTGATCTTCGTGCGGTACCTGCGTCAGTTTGCAGGCTCTGAAGACTCAATACACGGAAAGCCGCGATATTGTCTCTGGTTGGATAAAGAGAATTACGAATCTGCTCAAAATTCAGCTGAAGTCGCAGAACGGCTCGACGCAGTCCGAAAAATGCGGCTCGCAAGCAAAGCCGAATCAACTCGTGAGTACGCGAAGCTTCCCTATCGCTTCGTTCAAATTCAGGGTGTTGCCAAGTACTCTTCGCTACTAATTCCGCGTCATTCGTCGTCAAGGCGAACTTATCTTCCAGTAGCACTTCTTACATCACGGACGATTGTGGCAGATAGTGCGTTTGCGATTTACGATGCGCCGCTATGGGTACTGGCGATCTTGGTTTCGCGTTTACATCTCACGTGGATTGCAGCGGTTTGCGGTCAGCTCAAGACCGATTACAGATATTCAAATACACTCGGTTGGAATACTTTTCCACTACCAAAGCTTACAGAGCAGAATATTCGGGATCTTGCTGACCGTGCAACAGAGATCCTTGTTGCTAGGGAATCATATTTCCCTGCAACCTTAGGTGAAATGTACGATCCAGAAGGAATGGCTGATCAATTTCCACGAGTTCAGTCTGCTCACGATCTTAACGACGAAGTTGTCGAGCGAATTTACGCTGGTCGTGTTTTCAAGAACGACACCGAACGGCTTAAGACACTATTTGATTTATTTGTTTCTGATGCCAATAGTTGCTCAATACACGCACTCAACGGAGGAGCTTAGTTAATGGCCATCGTAAATTACATTACACAACCGGATGATCAAAGTACGTCTGGCGCAATTTCTCAAGCCCTCCAGGATATCGCGATTACCCAAATGGATATTGCTGCTGCGTATATGACAGTAAGCGGCATTAAGGTGCTGTTCGACGTTTTGAATAAACACTCCGTTGCGCAGAGCGGTGACATCACTAAGCGGTGGATTACATCCTTTGACTATTGCCGTACCGATCCATTGGCGCTAGAGGCCATCCTGTCTTTGCCGAAATCATCTGTGAGAATCTATGGGGCGGACGCAAGTCTCTCGAACAATGGTGTGCCTGAGGTTCCGTTTCACCCGAAGGCGTTCCTGTTTTCTGCGCCTCAGAAACATTGTGCATTGGCTGGGTCGGGTAATATTTCTCGGTCGGGTCTATTGAGAGGTATTGAGTTGGGGCTCGCAGTTAGTATCGATAGAAATATCAGAACTGAAGAGTCTAGCGCGATCGCGGCTGTTGAAGCGCTACAGAATTCGTTTGAAAGAAGGTGGAAGGACTCTTCCCCACTTCGTGAGTCGCTTCTTTCGAAGTACAAGCTCATGTACGAAAAGGCTGAACGCATAAAGAATGCTGTGCCAACGGAGGACGATACAGCATCCAGCGATCGGACTCGGGGTTCGTTGTCGAGCGATAACCTTAAGACGCTGCGAATCTGCAAGCACTTGTGGATCGAGGCTGGAAATATTACCCGCAACCGCGGCAGGGACGTGCCAGGTAACCAGTTGATGATGAAGCGACTCACCAGGGTGTATTTTGGATTTGAAGCAACTTCGATTCCGGAGAATTCACCAATCGGTTCCATAAAAATTGCCTTCAACGGTAGCTCATTTGATAACTACTCGCTCACCTATAGCGATAACAAGATGGATAAACTTGTTCTTCCGATCCCCGGAACCGACGGACCAGATTCCTACGATGGCGAATTGTTGTTGTTTGAGCAAGTAGGCCTAAATCGCTTTCGCATGTCGCTAGGAACATCACAAGACCGGAGCAATTGGTTACGAAGAAGTCGCCTAGTCGATGGTGCATTTACCATGTCCAGTGGTCGGCAGTGGGGGGTATTTTAATGTCGGCAAAACCAAAAGTTGGGATAATGCCCCCATTTTCTAATCCAACCACGAACCCAGTCTCGCAGGACAACGACATGAGTGAACCAAAAGCAAAGTCGATGCCAGGGGTTAGCGTATGCTACGCCGGCGATGGAAAATCGATAACGTCGAACGCTATGGGCATGCGTGCCATGCAGCAACGCGTTTGGCAGTTTCGTGGCGAGCAGTATTTGCTACTCAAGTCGCCGCCAGCGTCGGGCAAGAGTCGAGCGCTCATGTTCGTGGCTCTCGATAAGCTGCATCGCCAAAACCTGAAGCAGGCGATCGTGGTCGTTCCTGAAAAGTCGATTGGTGCGAGCTTTGGTAACACTCAGCTCGGCAAGGATGGTTTCTTCACCGACTGGACCGTCGCTCCACAATGGAACCTTTGCAACGCGCCCGGTACAGACGGTGGAAAGGTTGAAGCGCTGGGGCGTTTTCTGGCTTCCGAAGATCGCTTGTTGGTATGCACTCACGCCACGTTCCGTTTTGCATTTGAAAAGTTCGGTGTTGAAGCCTTTGATGATCGACTTATTGCCGTCGACGAGTTCCACCACGTTTCAGTAAGCGACGACAATCGACTCGGCGAGTTCGTGCGACAATTGATCGAACGCGATAAGACGCACTTGATCGCCATGACGGGTAGCTACTTCCGTGGCGACGCTGCGGCCGTGCTAATGCCTGAGGATGAGAGGCGGTTTGTGACGGTGACTTACACCTACTACGAACAACTCAGCGGCTATAAGCATCTGAAGCAGTTGGACATTGGTTACTACTTCTATTCTGGCAGCTACCTTGACGATCTGCCAAAGGTTCTCAACGAAGACGAAAAAACGATCATTCACATCCCGAATGTTAACAGCCGCGAGAGCACCCAAGACAAGCACAAAGAGGTTGAGCACATACTTGAGACCCTAGGTGAGTGGCTGGGCACCGATGACGCTACCGGGTTTCAGCTTGTGAAAACATCGACAGGACGAACTCTGCGAATTGCGGATCTCGTGGACGATGAACCGATCAAACGTGAGAAGGTTGCAGCGGCGCTCCGTGATCCAGTAGGTCGCGAGAATCGAGATCATGTTGACATCATTATCGCCTTGGGGATGGCCAAAGAGGGTTTCGATTGGATTTGGTGCGAACATGCCCTGACCATCGGTTACCGCAGCAGCTTGACTGAAATCGTGCAAATCATCGGTCGAGCGACACGCGATGCTGTCGGCAAGACAAAGGCCAGATTCACTAACTTGATCGCCGAGCCGGACGCAGGTGAGCAAGCTGTTACCGAGGCGGTCAACGACACACTCAAAGCGATCGCCGCTAGTTTGCTGATGGAACAAGTGCTCGCACCTCGTTTCGAGTTCCGTCCAAAGACGCCAGCCAACGTGCCGACCGACCCCAACGTTCCGAGCGGACCTCAGCCTGGGTTGGACTACGGAACTGACGGATACGATCATGGTGGTTGCAATGTTGGCGTGGACCCTGCGACTGGCGGTGTTCAGATTGAGATAAATGGGCTCATCGAACCCGAGAGTGACGAAGCAACCAGAATCTGCCGTGAGGACCTCAACGAGGTTTTGGCTTCCTTCGTTCAAGACACCCGCACCGTCCAGGATGGCTTGTTCAATGACGAGCTTCCACCTCAGGAAACAACTCAGCAGCGAATGGGCAAGATTATTCGCGACAAGTACCCCGACTTGTCTGAACAAGACCAAGAGGCCATTCGGCAGCGCGCAGTTGCAGCCCTTAACCTGATTCAGATGGGTGGAAAGAAAGCGAGTGGCAGTGGTGCAACTTCGAACACGGCGCTGATCGACGGGATTCGCCGCTATGTGACCGATGTTCGAGATTTGAATGTCGACCTAATCGACTCGATCAATCCTTTCGGCGAGGCGTACAACATTCTCGCCAAGACGATGAACGAAGAGCGATTGCGACAGGTCCAATCAGCGATCGCTGGCCGGCGAGTTCAATTGACACCTGAGGAGGCTCGCGATCTTGCGAAGCGCGCCTTGAAGTTCAAGAACGAACGCGGACGCCTGCCTTCGATCACCAGCCAGGATGCTTGGGAGCGACGCATGGCAGAGGGCATCGCATTCCTGGCGCGAATGAAACAGGAGAAGGCAAGTGGCTAAAAAAAAGACGAAGGAAGCGGCATTTACGGATGACGATGATACGCTTTTGGCTGAGCTTGGTGTTGAGACCGAAATCAAGCAGGATCAGACCTACACGACCAAGCAAGAACGGATCATCGCAGGGTTCGAAGACATACAGCGGTTCTATCGAGAGCACGAACGGCTTCCTCAGCACGGTGAAGGACGTGATATCTTTGAACGTCTCTACGCAGTCCGCTTGGATCGGATTAGAGCAAGCGATGAATGCTTGGATCTACTAAGGCCGCTGGATGCCGACGGAATTCTGACAGATCGTGTCTGTGAACCTTCCGAAGAGTACGAGCTGGACAGCGACGATGAACTCTTAGAAGCACTCGGCGTAAGCCCTGAAGACAATGATATCACGACGATGAAACACGTTCGTTCGGCTGCCGAGCGCAATGCAGAGCGAAACGTTCCTGAAGAAGTTGCCCAGCGCAAACCGTGCGAAGACTTTGACGCTTTTCGGCTGGACTTTGAAGCAGTTCAGGCTGATCTAGAAACCGGACGTCAATCAACCGAGTTGTTCAAGACCAGCAGTCGATCTCAAATACGCAAGGGCGACTGGTTTATCGTCGACGGCCAGAAGGCGCTGGTTGCAGAGACAGGTGAATGGTTCACTCCTGAGCACGGCGAACGAGATCGACGCCTACGAGTCATCTTCGACAATGGTACCGAGTCAGACTTGTTACTTCGTTCATTGCGACGAGCGCTGAACAAAGACGAAAACAGCCGGCGAATAGTGCCGCAACAAGCCGAGATTGAAGAAGACTTTAGCGACTTAGGCCCGCTCTTCTCCAATGTCATGGAGGACGGCGACTGCGAGTCTGGTGCGATCTACGTGGCACGAAGTCTCTCCGACAATCCATTCGTGCAAGAGAACCGCGAACTGCTACACAAGATCGGGCTCACCACCGGCGATCCCGAAAAGCGAGTGTCCAACGCCAAGAAGGAAACGACGTATCTCTTCGCCGCGGTGGAGTTGGTAGCGGTCTACCGATTAGCGAACATCAATTGCAAAGCGTTCGAGTCGCTGCTCCACAAGTTCCTCGCACGCGCTCGCATCGACCTAGCGCTGGCCGATCGATTCGGTGGAAAAGTGCAACCTCGGGAGTGGTTCCTTGTTCCATTACCAGTGGTCGAAGAGGTGGTCGAGCGGATTAAGGATGGCAGTATTAGCAAGTACAGATACGATCACGTTAACGCCCGACTGGAACTGGTTTGAAACATAGACATGACGCGAATTTCGATGGCCCTGGGACGCGAAGATGCCGTCACTGGCAATCGCTAGACTGTTATCATTTGGACGCCTACAATAGGGCAAAAACAATGGGTTCTAACATGCTCGGAGGCTCTCATGGTTAAATCTAAAGAAGCGTTTTCATGGAAAGATGGTGTTCTGCCGGTTTGTGGAATCCATAGTCAAGTCAAGCTTGACATCTTGCGAGACTACATTCTCGCGTACTTTCAAACTGTTGCCGCGAAACCATTTATACCAAGAATCCCAATCTACTTTGTCGATGCTTTTGCTGGGGGCGGTTCGTTCAAGTCAGTTTTGACAGGAGCTCCAGTTGCTGGTTCACCTTTTGTGATGCTAAATGCAGTCCATGAATCTGAGCAACTCATCGCAGCACACCGCACGAAAGAGTTTTGTATTGATGCGACCTTTATGTTCGCAGACAGCGATCCATTTGCTATCGAACAGCTTTCTCGCAGCGTGGTCGCGTCAGCCTATCGCGACAAGTACAACAGTGGCAAGATTCTTATAGACAACACAGCATTCGATCAGTTTCTTCCAAAATGCCTGAGTAGAATCCCATCGCGATCTACGACTAAAGCGATCTTCTTTCTTGATCAATGTGGTTGGAATGCCGCAACGATTGACCATTGCAATCTGATTCTGAATCATCTCCCGAAAGCGGAAATCATTTGGAATATCAGCGTTGAATCAATGGCAAGCTACGCGACCGACGATGAGCGGTTTCGCAAAGCTGCGCATAAATTTGGAGTGAACCTCGACGATGCGTTCACAGACAAGCCAAAGCTTAGCCACTTTCGAGATTGGCGAAAACTGTTATTGATGGTTTTTCTGACTCAGATACGGGCAAAATGCAAGGCCGAGTACGTGAGCCCCTTTATGATTCAACATGATGGGTGGGGTTACTGGCTTTTGCACTTAAGCAATCACCCCCAAGCGAACAATGTCATGAAGGGTATGCATTGGAAACACCAAAATGACTCCCTGCATGAGGGTTTCGCCGGTCTTAATATGCTCGAGTTCAATCAGCAGAATTTCAATCAACCAAGCCTGTTTCGTTTCGATACTGCAGCTAGCCAAGCAACGCATGAAGCGTTGTTTACGCAGTTAATGACTAGAATTCATTCGCTTGGTGATCGGATTGAGCCAGGCGTGCGTTGACCTGCGCCATCGTGTGAACGTTCCGCCATCGCAGCTTTGGGTCATCTGGTTGTTGCAAGGCGTCGAGCGAATGACGCAATCGATCGAGGTAATCGCGTGCAACGAGGTGAAGGTTCTCGTAGGGAGCTGCCGGCTCAAGGGCTGGTTGGGCCATGGTTGGTTCCTGGTTGTTGGAGAAACGAAAGACGATCCTCAACAGTCAGCCAGCGAATCGCAAAAACATCAAGCCAACATGCGAGCATGTTTTGCGAAATTCTTCCAAACATGTGGCTGCGCCGGCGAACGGCAGTTTCGCGACGTGTCGCGTTGTGTTGCATGTTGGGCTTATGTTCGCATCAACGAGAAAACGCCCACACGGTGTAAACGTGGGGCGATTGGTGGGAAGCGTTCCGTGCTTCGGGCTTGTCTACAAATCGTGCGGTACCAGGATGGCAGCGCCGTGGCCGGAGACTGCGATCGAGTCTCCGTTGGTCGTTCGCGCGAACAGAACTGGGCCTTGTCGGATCACGTCAACAACGCTGCCGACGTCGAGTCTGCGATTGTTGATCGTTCGCAGGTCGTAGGTGATGCCTGGCTCTGGAGTTGCAATCTCGCCGTCGGCCAGGTCATCCACCGTTCGCAAATCGTAAAAGTATTTCACCGGCTTGGTCTCCTAGCCTCGAGCCGTGAATCGTCCGCGTTCGGTCTTTACGAACTTGCTGTCGTCGCCCTTG
>Ga0315900_10007821_pt1 | contig 13920 bp, 17 predicted proteins | sample LakEriMetagenome_FD_203521 | JGI IMG/M metagenome (GOLD analysis project Ga0315900, IMG submission 203521) | Freshwater fungal communities from buoy surface, Lake Erie, Ohio, United States - Buoy 12 MA114 | ecosystem: Environmental > Aquatic > Freshwater > Lake > Lake biofilm | place: USA: Lake...
GAGCTTATTCAGGAGATGCTTCTGAGTGGATAAGTAAAAATATAACAAACACTCACGATAATTCTTTTTTAGTAGATGTTGATACATGGGAAGGCTCAGACGAACCACTTCACAAAAGTATGGACTGGAAATCTGTAGAAGATATATATGATGAAAAAACTGAAGAATATAGAAAATCTGGGAAAATAAAAAAGTTTAAAGGTACAAGTGACGAGTTCTTTAAAGGTAATACAGAAATTTTTGATTTTATATACATTGACGGAGACCACACTTCTTACGGAGTGTTGAAAGATGCCGTAAATTCCTACGAATGTTTAGCTGTAAATGGCATAGTAGCTTTTGACGACTATAGGTGGTCTGCTGGTTTAGGTCCTCTAAAAGAACCTAAGATGGCTATAGATAGTTTTTTTCATGTATATCAAGATAGAATAGATATTATGTTTAAAGATTACCAAGCTTGGTACAGAAAGGTACGCTAGGATATGAGCGACAAAGAGAGGAAGACTATGAAGGTTGCTATTTACACAATAGCTTTAAATGAACTTCAATTTGTAGAAAAATGGTACAACGCTGCTAAAGATGCAGATTATTTGCTAATTGCAGATACTGGATCTACAGACGGAACTGTAGAAAAAGCTAGAGAACTCGGAATTAATGTTGTAGAAATTAGAGTGTCTCCTTGGAGATTTGATGATGCTAGAAATGCTGCACTAGCCGCACTACCTCTTGATATTGACATGTGTATATCTCTTGATATGGATGAAGTAATTACACCTAACTGGAGAGAGCCACTTCAAAAAGCTTGGGAGCAAGGAATTACTCGTCCTAAATACAAACATGTTTGGTCTTGGAATGATGACGGAACTCCAGGTCTTGAATTTAGCTATGACCACATTCACGCACGCAAAGGATATCGCTGGCGTCACCCAGTACACGAGTGTCTTTATGTTTACGGAATGGATCAAATAGAAGGTTGGATCGATGAAATTGAAACTCATCACCACCCAGATCCAACAAAATCTAGATCTCAATATCTTCCATTACTTGCAATGTCTGTTAAAGAAGATCCACACAATGATAGAAATGCTTTTTATTATGGTAGAGAGTTATATTTCTACGGTAAAAATGAAGAAGCTGCAAAAGAATTAAAAAGATATTTAAGTATTCCAACTGCAGTGTGGGCGCCTGAAAGAGCAGCAGCCATGAGATTTATTGGAAAATGTCTTCCAAGTGAAGCAGATATATGGTTTAAAAAAGCCGTAGAACAAGCTCCAGGTAGGAGAGAAGCTTTAGTAGATCTTTCTAAATATTACTACACACGACAAGAATGGGAAAATTCTTTATATTATGCTAAGCAAGCATTGGAAATAAAAGAAAAACCTTTAGAATATTTATGTGAAGCAGAGGCTTGGGGTTCAGCTCCTCACGATTTTGCATCTATAGCTTGCTATAGATTAGGTAAATATAATGAAGCTTTAGAATATGCGAAGCAAGCTTTAGACATAAATCCAACAGATGAGAGACTAAAGGAAAACTATAACTGGTGCGCTAAAGCAGTTGTAGATGAAAAAACTAAGTAGAAGATTTTTTCTTCTTTTTAGTTTTTTTCTTTTCTGATTTTTCCTGTTTATAAGCTTCTACTGCATTTGCACTAGTTCTACTTCTCCAAGCAAAACCACACTCAGTGCAAGTAACAACTTTTGCTGTAGTCCATCTTCCTCCGCCATCTAATTGCTCGACAGATGTTTCCAATTTAGATGGACGAGCTGTGCAATACGGACAGTTAGGGAATCTTCGTCTTCTAGTTTCTTCACCACTGTATGAGACAGATAAAGCTCTACGAATATCAACTTCATCTTTACCACCCCAAATACCCCAGATTTGACGGTGCTCTAGAGCCCATTGGAGACATTGCGACCTAACAGGACAGGTAAAACACATGTTTTTAGCTGCATACTTCTCATTGAAGTCTTTAGAGAAAAACCAGTTTAAAGCATGTCTATTGCTAGGCTTGGCACAAGTCGCGTTTTGTTGCCAGTTTAGATTATCAGCGGGTTTCCACACACAACTATATTAGACTATAAACTATCAGAATATGCGATTAGACACGATTATGTCACTATATGTAATTATCTAATTATATCTCTATCCAAGTTGTTGGAAGTATAGAATCTACAAAATCTCCATACTCTGTTTCCCCATGTTCATCACAAACAGAATACTCTTGATCATCATCCACAAACCCCGCCCAACCGTAATAAGGAACGCTTTTATCGATCATGGAAAAACCATCTCCAAGAGAGATAGCAACTCCATCTCGCTGTAAAGCTGAAGCTAAAGCTCTTCTAACAAGATCATTTTCTAAATCTATGTGCTCAAAAGTATAATAAATAACAGATGAATCAATTTTGCTTTCGTAGCCAAGACCCTGCCATTCTTCCCAAAGAGATTCCCCTGGGCGCTGGTCTTTCATTAACTACTCCTGATCTTCCTCTGGAGGACTAATATTTAGTTCAAAATCTGGACTAGGTTTATCTGTAAAATAAACTTCACTGGTTAATTTTAATTCATAAATACCAGCTATAGTGACTGCGCCACACATAGCGCAAACTTCTACACTTCCATTATTAATTTTTTGAGGTACTTCTACCCCTTTTAATCTCATAAGTATTCTTCCAGTTTTGTCCATACTTTCTGGTTCCCATCTAGCATGAGATTCCATCCAGCAAGCTTCACAAATGGGAAAAGGGCTTATGACGGGTTCTGCAGCCATAAGCCCCTACTTTCTAATAAGTTAGGTTACTAGTCTACTCTTCCTCTATAAGTATGTTTCTTGTTCTTCTGATGAGCTTTCTTTCTTGAGGAGTAAAGCCTCCCCAAAGGCCAAATCTTTCTTTATTTATACCCCATTCGCCACACTCTAAAAGATGTATACAGTTTTGACATACTTTTTTTGCCATGCTGTAGTCAGCTTGTCTGGCTCTTTCTTTTACTTCATCTCTGTCTTCTAAATAAAAGACCTCTGTACCTACCTGAGCACAGAGGGCTTCTTTAAACTCCCAAGGTGGTGTCAATTTAGACACTTGAACTCCCTAACTATTTAGATGCTTCGGACTCTATCTTTCCTACCTCATAACCACAGCCAGCATAACCAGCAATATCGATCCAAGTATCTGGTTGGAATCCAGACCCATGAGCAAAGCGAGCCATCTTTAAGCCAACCATCATCATGGCTACTTGTTCATTAGAAATATCTTGACCAAGTATTACAGACCAGATCTTTGCTGTTCTAGTAAAGTTTTCTTCAGGTCCACCATAGTTAGCGTTTCTATCCTGAGTTGTTATACGAGCAGCTTCACGCAAAGCTTCTACACGATAGGGAGTGTCGGTAATTTGCTTTGCGTACTCGTTAGTTTCAACTTTTATTGTCTCTTCAGACATGTTTTATCCTCGCTGTCACTTTAGCATTGTATGTTGTTTTCTTTTCAGAGCTTTCAGATATGTCTATCTCATAGCTAGCGTGCTTACCAAGTTGTTCAACTGGTTTATCTATAAAGTCGGCTATTTTACTTTCTGACTTTTCAATGAGATCTTCATAAAAATCTCCTTCAACTTCAAAAATAAAAGTAGCAACTTTCATTACGAGATTCTCTTCTCTAACTGCTGAGGAGTGTAGTGAAATCCATCCAACATAGGTTCTTTTCCATCAGTAGTTTTTACAATAATGTCACCATATCTAATAGAAACAACCTTGCCACGACGACCATTGTGGGTTTTGCCCATATCGCCATCAAAAGCGTTCCACTTAACTCTTACTTCGTCAGCTATGACAATCTGACCAGCTTGAGCAGGAACCCAAGTTTCGTTCTTATCTTCTTTCACAATAGCGTGTCCTAAAGCTAGCTTGCTGAATATCTCAACAATCTGACTTAGATTAGCTTCGTTTTTCTTTGGGTCTGGATCTGTATTTTTTAGATCTTCCCATTTTTCTAGTAGGGCAAGAACATGATCTCCAACAACTCGCTTTGTGCGGTTGTTAGTCAATTGCTCTTTGACCCACGGCATATCTACTTTGGCCATTTCGCTGTCCTTTCGTACAGTCTTGCCTAGACTAACGACAACTGGCTCTGTTTGTCCAGAGCCTTTGCCGTTTTTTCCAGAGATTCCTCGTATGAGGGAGCTGCTTCTCTGTAAAAATCTTTTTGATTTTGAGCCATCATTAGTTTTTCCTCTGGACTCATTTCCTCTATCGTCGAAGGTAAATACGCCCATTCTGCTCCTAGCTCCGCTGTGTGACGCCAGTCAGTTACTACAGGAACACCTGCCATAAGAGTCTGAGGTATTGCAACAGACCACCAAGGATCTCCACCTTGGTATGTGCTAATAAGTGTTCCAGTTGACTTTTTTATTTTTTCTATAACAGCGTCATTCGTACTGTAATTGTTGTGTCTAGTTGTGTGGATCGGGAATTGTATAGTTTTAGATATTCTTTTTGTCCAAGCTGACTTAGTATTGTCAGCACACCAATAGTTTCCGTATATAGGCTCTGTTCTATCTTCTGCAGAATCTATAAGAACTCTGTCATAGCAAAGAGTTACTATGTTATCTTCAGAAAGATTAGGTATAGCTTCAACAACTACTGACTTAGAAAACCAAGGCATACTTGGTATATATGATTGTTCCCATTGGTCTGTATGTAAATGGTTTATAAAAGAATCTATCTTTTCCCTATTTTCTTTCTTTAAAGCATCCTGATACTGAACTCTTTTTTGATAAAAGCTTTTATAAAAATCGTCAGTTTTATTGTAAAAATCTCTAATTGTGTTTTTAATTTTTTGAGGTTCTGGCATATCAATAATAAGTTTTAGTTTGCCTAACTCTCTAGCAGTTTCAGCAATTGCAAATGCTCCGTAAGAATAATGAGCAGATATGTTACTAGGAGAAGATATACCGACAAATATTAAGTCAAATGAATCTAGATACTCTTTCGTGTAACCAAATCTTGGGTAGTTAACTACAACTTCATGCCCAAGTTCGGACATAGCTTTAGACAAAAGCCCCGTAAAAGAAGGGTGTCTAACTATGTTGTTACTAGAAGCTTGAGAAGCTGTACATCCAGTTATAAGTATCTTCATATTTACTTTCTTGGCTTACTAAATTGCTACCCAACAAAAGCGTTGGGTAGCAACCTAGCAAAACCAGCTAGAACGGAGCGGCTGGGGCTGCAGCAGGTGCAGGAGCGGCAGCAGGTGCTGGCGCTGGAGCAGGAGCTGGAGCAGGTGCAGCAGCAGTTGCGGCAGGAGCAGGTGTCTCCCCATTCATTGCAGCAATTGTCTGTGCGCTTGGGTAATAGTTCTTGATTTCGTTCTTCTTAGCGCCGTTATATAGACGGCTACCAATCTGAGCACGGAATCTACGACCCATTAGTGCTTGCTCGATCTGAGCATTTGTTGGATTGTTATCAAAGTATCCACGACCAATTCCCATGGCGTGAAACTTCTTGAATAAGATCCCCAGCGCTGCTGGTGAATCAGGTGAGACAACTAGGTTGTCCCATACAAGACGCTTATTGTGGGCTCCGCCCTCAACCTGCGCCTTTACTTTGAACATGGTTTTGCCAGATTGCGATGTTGTCGCAGTGGCTTCAACGACTACGAGATCGTAATCGCCGTCTGGAAGCGGATCATAATTACCCGCGTCTCCAGCATCCTTAATAAGTTCTGCCCAATTGCGTGAACTCACTTGGTGCCTTCTTTCTGTGTTGTAGTTTCAGCTGCCGCTGCTTGTTTTGGTCCAAAAACAATGTCGAGCATTCGCTCAATTGACATGTCTTGTTGTTCTACGACTTTGCCGAGGCGTCCTTGAACACGCTCGCCAGCTTCGTATTGATTTGTTCTCTCAACATACATACGACGAACTTTGTATGGAGGTTGAGTTGGATCTGGGTTCATCCGTTCTTCAACGGTGATTGCCCCCAGAATGTCGTAGAAGTATGGAGCCTGAATTGCTAGCTGTCCTTGTAAGTATGGACGATAGCGACCATCCTTGTCAGTTCTAGCCATTGCAGTAAGGACCACAGCTTCTAGTGGATTAGTTGGGTGCATAGTTAAGTCGCGGAGGTCTCGTAAAAGACCGCCCATATGACGCAACAATTCACCCCACTGTTGCTGAGTCATCTGATTAACACCAGCAATGTTCTCCAAGCATTTAACTTGAAGTTCAGATACTGAGTCAATAATCAGACTCTTAAAGTGGTGCTTTCCAAGTTGCAACCACTGATATGTTTTGAGAACCGTGTCATAGTCACGAACAGTAACTACAACGGTGTCCCAAGTACCATCTGCGACAGGTGGTTCCTCTCGCAATGGATCCCAATACTTGACAATGATAGGCAAAAACCTGTGACCGCCTTCAACATCAAGCATGAGCCGTGGGTAAGGTGCAGTGACAGCAAGACTTGATTTACCAACCTTGCTCTCTCCGTACACCATTACAGTAAGAGAGCGTTGAATTTCGCTCATCGTCACTCACTTCCTTTTTTCTCGTTTGTTTCGTAGTACGCATATGGGTCTGCGACCTCATATGAATCGCTAAGTGCTTGTTCAGCGGCGCTTCCGTCGTCAAACATTGGGCATATAGCGAAAAATTGGCACTTCCACTTGCAGTCACGAGTTGGTCGTGGGTATGCAAGATAGGCTGGTTCCCCACCTTCATCTAATCCTTTTCGGACTCTCATCAAATCTGAAATAGTTCCGTGAATGCGATTCCAAAAAGATCTCATTGTAAAAATATTATGTCTAACTTCAATCTGATCATAAAAAGGAGGACGAGCTGCAGCTGTGCGCTTTACCTTTTTTAGCATCGTAAAAATGCCACCTTCAGCACGATCAGACTCATCGCGTTTGGTTGATTCTAAAAGCATGTAGGTGAGAACTTGCTCATTCATATTTGCCAAGTTAGCAAAGTCGCTAAGAGAGCCACCGACAGTTTTAAAGTCACGGAACATACGAACACCGTCTGCCTTGCGACGAACACGCATGTCAAGCTTTCCTTGTAGTTCAACTTCTCCATTAAACAAAGGAGCAATGATGGTTTCTTCTGTAGAAATAACTTCTAGCTCAGCATCAATTCCGTTTTCTTCAACCCACTGCTCATAACCTTCAAGCATGATGCGACCCATCTCAGCTTCTTGCTCCAGTTGAAATGTGTCTTGAAAATCTGCAAGCAAAGCTTGACGATCTACATCTACAAGATCAGAGTGAGCTTTAATTAATGGAATATTTTGAGCATAGTGAGCATCTAAAGCTGCGTGGATACGGCTACCAAATGCAAGAGCACCAGTTGTATCTTTGTATTTAGGTTGTAGGCGACGATAGTAAGTAAGCCACCACTTGCGACGACAATCTTTAAATGTTTGGATTTCTGAATTTGAAAGTCTTACAACATCACTCATAGCAAACCTGCCTTGTCATCCTTGAGTAGTTTCATTAATTGATCCCTATCCCGAACAATCTGTTCGAAGTTGTCAGACTTTGTTTCAAGAACTTGAATAACTCTCTCTTCAATAGTTCCCTCAGTTACATAGTCCATAATCAAAATGGAGTCGTGTATTTCGCTTCCAATACGATGTACTCGATCCAAGGCTTGCTTGTGGTCAACTAATGACCACGGTCTTTGAAGCATAACCAAACGGCGTGCTGCAGTCAAGGTAATACCTACACCACCAGCCTGAGCCGTGAAAAGAATCCACTTTATACGACCCTCTTGAAAATCATCTACTGCTTTTTGACGCTCGTCTTCATTTTGAGCCCCAGTGATAAGTCCGTGAGGGATTTTTGCTTTAGTCATAGCAGCACTTAAAAGATCGATTAACTGACGAGAAACAGCACATACGGCAACTGAGTCATCTCCAAAATCACCATTGGCAATATCATCCATAAGAGCATCTACTTTGCAAGAAGGTTCAGCAAGAATTGCTTTCATCTCCCCCGTTGATTCATCAACTGTCATATCAGCATAAGAACTAGCAAACTGAAGTAAACGAGTGGTTTGGGTAAGGATGCTTGGAGCGGTAAGAGCATCACCAGACTCTAACTCTGCAATCATCGTATCTCGCATTTGCTCATAAGCTTTCTTTTGTTTGGTAGACATCTCAACATCTCTACGCTCAGTCAAAACTGGAGGTAGATGTGGAAGCACCACTTTCTTTAGCATTCGTCGCATAACAGGGTTTACAGACTTATAAAACTCATCTTGCATCATTGGCTTAACACCAATAACCATCATTCCACCAAAAGCGTTAAGCATTACATCGATCATTCGATCAATCCATTTGGTTTTGCTAGGCCAGTCTTTTGGAGATAGCCAGTGAAGAATTGCCCAAAGGTCAACTACATTGTTAGCAATTGGAGTTCCTGTTAGTGCAAAACGAATCTCAGCGTCTCCAGTAGCAGACCAAAGAGCACGGCTCTGCTTAGATTTAGGGTCTTTAGAACGATGAATTTCGTCTGCTATTACAGCTTTAAAATCTATATTGTTTAATTCACGAGGGTGCACTTCACAGCGGGTCTCTGAAACACCTTCATTCTCGCCACCACAAGCTTTGCAGTGGACTAAGGCTATAGACCCGTAACCAGACAGTCTTGAGTGAGAGCGTAGAGACTCCCAATTAATGATGTAGACATCTGCTGGGGTGTCAAACTGCTTCTTGCGCTGGGCTGCAGTTCCCTTTATTACTTGGGTAGTAACGCCAGGCCACCACTTCTGAAATTCTCTAGCCCAGTTTTTCTTCAAGGTATTAGGACAGACGATAAGGGCTGGGAATACCTGCTCCCCAGAGTCTTGTATAGCCTTTAAAGCACGGATAGCTTGGGCAGTCTTACCTAAGCCGGGCTCGTCTGCCAATAAAGCCTTACGAGCCGTTTTAAGGAACTGTACGCCAGCTCTTTGATGAGGAAACAGGTCTTCATCTCCATCTGCGCTCTCAAGCTCTCTGAGGGCGTTTGAAGGGGTAATACGGGTGTTTAATTCATTAGTTGCCCATTCGGAAAGGTTAGGACCTATCGTTAATCCGTCTCTAAATGTTGATCTTAGAGCTAAACAGGTTGTCCAGCTAAGGGGAGCTCTCCAAACCTGATCTTTAGGGCTCCAAGAAGCCCCTGGAAGGCTTTTACAGAGCTCTTTGTAGCGCCAATCAGTAGTTAGTAAGATGTGCTTTTTATCAGCATCTACTTCGGCTATTACGGACAACTTACCCTCTTTTCTATGTCATTATGTCATATGCGGTTGTAAAACTTTTTTGAAGAAGTTTATCTTACCGCATATTAGTCTAGCAGAACTCTTGGCTTCCAGCCAGTTTTAACCAGTCTTAATAGGGCGTGTCGCATAGCGTCATTTGCGTGCCCATCTCCGCCTACATGCCATGTCCCTACCTTTTTTAAAGCTTCGTTGGGAAACATGGCTTTAGCATCTGCAGGAGATTGAAATATAATACTTTCTGGGTCATATCCGTTAGAACGGCATAGATGTTTTAGAACCCCTATTTGCTCAAGGCTATAGGGCGCTTGAGAGTTACGGACTGTCTGAGCATTAATGGTAAAGCGCTCGCATACAACTACAAAGTTTTCATATTTTTTCCAACCTTGTAAAAAATTTTCTATGTAGTTTGCAAACTCGTGTGGTTGAACTTCTGCAGATGCAACTCGCTTTGGAGTCTCTTCATCATAAGAAATAAAAACAACTCCGCTAGCTTTACCGGGATCTACTGATAAAACATATCTCATTTATACTTTTGACCCCAGTTCTCTAAAGGACCATCAACATCTGCTGTTAATGGAACTGACCAACCTTCTGTAGTTGTCATACATTGACGAACTAAACGCTTAATTTCTTCAGCGTCCTTGCGTGGAGCTTCAAGAACAATTTCGTCATGCACTGGAACAATAAGGTAGTCGGTCAAGTCTGCTTGGTCAAGCTTTACAAGATTTGATTTAAATACTTCAGCAGCTCCACCTTGAATTAAATAATTGACCAATGTATAAGTGCGGTTTTCATCACAAGGGATACGACGACCAGTCCAAGTGTGGACATAGCCTTGACCTTCATTACGAAGTCTTGTTTGACCAATATGATCAACTTGCTTTTGGAATATAGACATTCCTGGATAGTTAGCATCAAAAGAGTCGGATACAGAACGCATCTGCGCTTCTGGAACTCCAGCAGTTAGAGCTTGCTTTGCAACCCCTGCTCCGTATAGTCGTCCATAAACAACACCCTTGATCAAGTTACGGCGCTTGTCAGACTTCTGCATATCTGGTTCCTGATAAACCTGACGACCAATCTCAGTAAATGGGTCTGACCCTGTTGCATCTGCGTGATGGAATAGTTTGATGAGATTCTCATCTTCAGACAAAGATGCAAACATACGAAACTCGACCTGATCCAAGTCTGAAGTGATGATTACATGATCGTCTTCTCTTGGTATAAACGCTGTCCGAACTGTGTCATCTCCCTTTGGAAGAGTTTGTAGAGCTGGATCTGTAATAGACATACGAGATGTACGAGCGCCAAGGGTCTTTACAGATGGATGAACTATTCCATTAATCGACTTGCTCATAAAGTTTGAGAAGTAAGTATTTGCAAGTTTATCTGCTTTTCGTTGTTTTAGAACAATATCGGCAAGATTTTTCACTTCATCATTGCCATTGATCATTAACAGCTTAAGTTGATCTTTGGACGCAGACTTTGCTCCAGATGGAGTTGTCTCCGTGATATCTGCACCTAGACCTTCAAACAAACGAACAAGCTGAATATTGCTAGTTATGCTAACTCCACCATAAGTGTCTTTTGCCCAAGATTTAACAGACTCTGAATAATTTATAAGCTCGTCAAATTTCTTTTTTGAGTAGTCAAGATCAACTCGAGCGCCATTGATTTCCATACGGGTAACAATTTTTCGTGTTGCCATTTCAAGTTCGTAAGCACGGTTGTATGGACCTTCAGGACCACACTTTTTGTAGAAGATTTCCCAAAGGCGCATCGTCAATACAGGATCAAGAGCACCGTAAAGCCAAAACGGCTCAAAAGATGTAGGAACTGTTCCCCAAGTCCAACCGTTTTCAATAAGAGCAATATCTAACCCTTCTTGCATTGCCACAGCTTTTGAATCAACATAAAGAGCAGATAATGGTTTAAGAGCACCAGATCCCAGCGGGTCAATGATATGAGCCATAATCATTGTGTCGTGTGCACGCTCCCATGGAATGCGCCAACGAGATTGAATTTCAAACCAACGAGCTTCGAAGGCAATGTTGTGACAAACAATAGGTCCATCAAATTTATCCATTGCTTCGTAGAAAACACCAGACCATTCATCCCAAGGAATTGACCAGCCTTGCATCCCATCTCCAACTTGAACAAGCCGTAATTTTCCATGCCAAGGAGACAGAGCATCTTCTCTTTTACCGCCAGGCAATTCACCAGTTTCAGTATCAATTGCAATAGCGTTATAAGGTCTGCGTTCTCCAAGCCAAGCAATAAAATCTCTTGCTTTTTCTACGGAGTCAACAAGGTGTAGTTGTACATCACCAAGTCCATTTGTCACTATTCGTCACTCTTTCTTCTAGTTGTTAGGGGATTATCTCCACCTGATATATAGCTTCAATCTTAGGGTCGTTCAAAGATGCTCTTTCAAGCAGCCTTTGAGCTACATTAGTAAGATATCTTGCACCACCAGCATCATATTTGTAAAGCGCATCCAGCACCGCGTCAGGGTCTTCGCTTACCTGAGCCCAGTTGCGATCAGTTTCAGGAAAAATAATAGGTAAGTTATATGATGGATTGCATTCTTCACAAGGTATGGAATCAGTTGATAGCTCTTCTGACGAACCTTCTTTAAGACCATACCGCTTTACAAGCGGGCATGTTGGAGTGTGGAAAACTATAGAAACACCTACTCTAGAAAGTATATAAGAACCATTCTCTGTTCTAAAAAGTTTAAATTCAATCCAACGAGTAGATCCACGGCGCCATGAAGAAGATTCTCCAAGAAGGCGTCCGTTGAACTGAAGAGTTCTAGAGCCGTCTTTTACTTCATGCATTTGGTACTGGCTCCCCCGTTTCTGGGTCATGGGTATGATCTTCAGAACCATCATGAGTGTGAGGTGTATCAGCTGCAATTATTTCTGCTATTTGCTCCTCGGTAAGGCCGTCTAGAGATATCTGCTGTCCATTTGATGCTGTATAAATGTGTGTATGAGCGTTTCTTTCTTTATAGTAAATATAACTCCACCATAAACCGATTTCATTAATTGCCCATTCCATATCTGGCCAACCTTTTACAGGCCAAGGCTCACCATTAACTTCCTCATCGTATTTAATAACTGAAAGAGTCTCTGATCTGTCTTGTATGTACTTAAGAACATTTTCAAGATGCTCGTAAATTAGTTCTACAGTTAGCTCTAATTTTTCAGCTTCATTACTTATGTTTATAGCAGTATGGACTTCTTCTCCGTTAGAAGCTTTAAAAAGCTTACAAATGTACGGTTTGTTTACAGGCTCATAATTTGGGTGGTACGATATCATATCTTTTCCTTCAGTCTCTGAATCTCTTCTTTGAGAGAGTCTATCTCATTTTGCTGCTTTTTGACTAGTTCTAACACAAAAACAGATAGAAGACCGTAATTTACAGATTCTGGAAGACCTTTAGAATCATAACCTATTACTTCTTCAACACCGTTTTCTATTAGATCTTCTGCCATATAACCATACATCCATTCTCTATTTGGATGAAGGTGCTTAAGCTCTCTTTTGTACTTAAACTTCTTGAGTTTTAAGTTAAGAAGTTTGTTTATATTTTCTACTTTATAGTCTTCTATTTCTTTTTTAAATCTTATAGTAGAAGTGTTTTGATTAACTGTTACACCTATAACACGAGTGTATGGGTGTTGGTGGTTAGTTACGCTTATAGGAGTTTGTTGGTTTATCTGTTGACCAGTAGATGTAACAAATATGCTTCCAAGATTAATAGTTGCAGGGTGAGTGTGAGCCCCAACTGTTCCACCGCCACTATGAGTATGGTTTCCAGCTGCTACTTCATTAGCACCTAGCCCTACAGCAATATTAAGTCGTACAAGACCAGCTGCTGGCTGACTTCCACTGATAACTGTTTTACTTAATGGAGTTTGTGGTAATAGTCCTGCGTTTACAAGTTGACCGTAAGCAGTAGATGCTATTTTAGGAAATGTAACTTCAGCATTTCCTATTTTTTCACCTGTAACAGCAAGATCAGCAATTTTTCCAGTTGTAACAGCTAAATTATTTATTTTTGCATTTGTAACAGCAAGATCAGCAATTTTTCCAGATGTAATAGATAAAGCACCTATCTTTTCATTAGTAACTGAGCCTGTACCTAGTTGAGCAGCTAAAACTGTTCCAGCAATAATATGAAGATTTCCTCGTACAGAATTTGCTGCCATTTTTGTTTCTGTAACAGAAGAAGCTCTAATTTTATTTGTAGTAACTGCTCCGTCTATAATTCTGGTTTCTAATACAGCATCAATACCTAGCTCTTGATTTCCTATAGCTCCAGTAGCAATTTTTGCTCCAGTAATGGTGTCATTGACAAGCTTATCGTTAGAGATAGTATTATTTGTAATTTTAGATCCATCTACTCCAGAAGCTATTTGAGAGTCTACAATTTGACCTGTAACTTTTGTTGCAGAAACCGTATCTATTTTTATATCTGTAACATCTCCGTTTACAATTTTGTCAGTAGATACAGAGTTTTGCTGTAAGTTTCCTTCTGCAACAGAAAGAGAAGCTAACTTAGCATTAGTTACAGCTCCGCCTTCTATCTTATCTGTAGTGACAGCTCCATTTGCAATTTCTGAGGTTCCAACAGCATTAGGCGCAATTTGTAAT
>Ga0315900_10007822_pt1 | contig 13916 bp, 12 predicted proteins | sample LakEriMetagenome_FD_203521 | JGI IMG/M metagenome (GOLD analysis project Ga0315900, IMG submission 203521) | Freshwater fungal communities from buoy surface, Lake Erie, Ohio, United States - Buoy 12 MA114 | ecosystem: Environmental > Aquatic > Freshwater > Lake > Lake biofilm | place: USA: Lake...
TGAGGCGAACGAGCGTGCTTCGTGAGGTCAGCTCGATGCGTCGGCTGTCCGGCAGCGTCAGCACGAGCAGATGGGGCTTCAGGAAGTTTCCCGATCGATCAAAGTCCGCCTGATCGGCCGCGGACATCCCCGCGGTTGTCACGAGCTTTCGGCAAGCGGCTCGCCACCCTCGCGCTGGGTGTAGAACTTCAGCTTTTCGGCGGCTTCCGGCTTGAACTCCAGCGTGGCGTTTCGTCCGGCGGGCAGGGTGACGAGCATTTCGGCACGGTCGCCTCCGACCGGGATGATCTTGCCCGGCGCGGATTGTTCGATGCGGTCGTCGGTGCCTCTGCGGCCGTTGGTGAGGTCGATTGTGCCGTCGTTGTTGGAATCGACGTCGAGATCGACCCAGGGGATGTGGGTGGCGATGACGTGGAACTGGAGCGCCGAGCCACGGAGGGCGGGGAGACATCGTGGCGCTCCTGGTGCACGTCAGAACGACCGCCACGCGGGGGCGTGGCTGGCGGGGAGGAGCGTACGATAACGGGGGGGGCGTCAAGCGGCCGCGGATGAGAAATGGTCGAGCGGCGGAGAGCGACCCAACCTTGTAGCGGCGGTCTCTGACTCAACATGTAGCGGCGGTCTCTGACCGTCGAATGCGTTCCCAGGATGCGAGGCACGACGGTCGGAGACCGCCGCTACAGGGGATGGACGGAGCCCTTCTCTGGCTGATCAATCGCGGCGCGCCGACCGGTCAGTGGCTCGCTGCTCTTGCGATCACCGGCGAGCAGCAGCCCGTGGAGATCCGTGGAACACCCGCTCCCTGCGTTCGATGCTGGCGGCCCCGTCCGCGACGAACGCCTCTGCCGGCGCGGGCGTTTCGGGTACAGTCATGGCTGGCTGGCACCGCCCACCGGGAGCGCATGACATGGAACCGCGGCAGACCCACGCCCGCAAGGAATACGACCGCGCCGCGCTCGACGAGGCGACGATCGACCGCGACCCGCTGCGGCAGTTCGCCGCCTGGTACGACGCGGCCGTCGCCGCGGGCGTGCCCGAGCCCGAGGCGATGACGCTCTCCACCGCCACCGCCGACGGGCGGCCGTCGGCCCGGGTCGTGCTCCTCCGTGGCTTCGACGCCCGCGGCTTCTGTTTCTTCAGCAACTACGACAGCCGCAAGGGCCGCGAGCTCGCCGCCAATCCCCACGCCGCCCTGACCTTCCATTGGCCCGACCTCGAACGGCAGGTGCGGATCGAGGGAACGGTGGAGCGGACGACCGCCGCCGAGTCCGACGCCTACTTCCACAGCCGGCCGAGCACGTCGCGGATCGGGGCCTGGACGTCGCCGCAGAGCGCGGTGATCGCGGATCGGGCGGCGCTCGAGGCGCTGTTCGCCCGCTTCCGCGCGGAGCATCCCGACGACGCCGCGATCCCGCGGCCGGCCCACTGGGGCGGCTATCGGCTGCTGCCGGAGCGGATCGAGTTCTGGCAGGGCCGGCCGAGCCGGCTCCATGACCGGCTGCGGTATCGCCGCGGGGCGGATGGCTGGGCCGTCGAGCGGCTCGCCCCCTGACGCGGCCCGAGCCTCGGAGACGTGCAGCCATGACGGCCCCCGACCTTCGCCTCACGGGCAGACTCCGCTTCCTCGGCACGGGCACGAGCGTGGGCGTTCCGGTGGTCGGCTGTGACTGCCCGGTTTGCACGAGCGCCGACCCGCGCGACAAGCGGCTGCGGACGAGCGTGGCCCTGGGGCTGCCCGCGGGCACGCTGCTGGTCGACACGACGCCCGACCTGCGGACGCAGCTCCTCCGGGCGGGCATCGGCCGGGTGGATGCGGTGCTCTACACGCACGACCACGTCGATCATGTCTACGGTCTCGACGACGTGCGACCGCTGTGCACCTGGGCGGGACGGTCGATGCCGGTGTTCTGCGAGGAACGGGTGGAGCGGCGGATCCGCCGCTCCTTCGACTACGCCTTCGAGACGCCGCCGGCCCCGGGCGGCGGCATCCCCAGGCTCGAGTTCGAGCGGATCACGACGGCCCCCTTCGAGTTGCTCGGCGCGGTCGTCGTGCCGTTGCGGCTGCGGCACGGGGTGTTCGACGTGCTCGGCTTCCGGTTCGGGAATCTCGCCTACTGCACCGACACCAATCAGATCCCCGACGAGACCTGGCCGCTGCTGGCGGGCCTCGACACGCTCGTGCTCGACTGCCTGCGGGAGTCGCGGCACCCGACCCACTTCTCCCTGGCCGAGGCGCTGGCGGTCGCCGAGCGGGTCGGCGCCCGGCGCACGCTGCTCACGCACATGAGCCACGAGATCGGCCACGCCGCCGTCTCCGCCACGCTGCCGGCCGGCGTGGAACTGGCCTACGACGGCCTGGAGGTGCCGCTGCAGGTGACATCGCGGCCACTGTAGCGGCTTTCTCCGACCGTCGAATCCTGGCCTGTGGCTCCACCACCCGGATTCGCAAGCCTGGAGGCTTGCGCCACTTGGGGCGGCGGTCTCCGGCCGTCGTGCCCGATTGCTGGGAAGCCCGAAGCGTGAGCTGAGGGAATCCGCGTCGCTTCACGCGGGGCCATCCCTATTCCCTCGGCGCCCGCCTCGGGCTTCAAGGGCGAGGGCGTGGCACTGCGGAGCAATGACGACGCGATCCCCGGAACTGCGGGGGCTGGCCCCATGTGGCGCACACCTCCAGGTGTGCGAATGCGGGTTGTGGAGCGCGGAACCGCATTCGCAAGCCTGGAGGCTTGCGCCACTTTGAGCGGCGGCGGCGTCAGTCGAGGTCGATGCGGCGCAGGCGCAGGGAGTTGGCGATCACCGACAGCGAGCTCACGCTCATCGCGGCCGCGGCCAGCATGGGGCTGGTGACGTGGCCGAGCAGGGGGTAGAGCGCCCCGGCGGCGACCGGAATCGCCAGCACGTTGTAGAGGAAGGCGAGGGCGAGGTTTTGCCGCACCGTGCGCATCGTGCGCTGGGCGAGCCGCAGCGCCCGCGGCACGGCCTCGAGGCCCCCCGAGAGCAGCGTCAGGTCGGCCGTCTCGATCGCCGCGTCGGCGGCCGAGCCCATGGCGATGCCCACGTCGGCGGCGGCGAGGGCCGGGGCGTCGTTGATGCCGTCGCCCACGAAGACGACCGTGCGCGGCCGGGCGGCCCGCCCCGCCGCGGCCCGCAGGGCCACCACCCGATCGGCCTTGTCGCGCGGCGTGAGCCCGCCTGCCGCCGTTTCGATGCCGAGGTGATCGGCGACGTGTCGCGCCACGGCGGGCGCGTCGCCGGAAAGCATTTCCAGCGCCAGTTCCTCCGCGGCCAGCGCCGCGAGCACCGGCCGCGCCTCCGCACGGGGCGGGTCGGCGATCGCAAACGCCCCGATCGCGCGGCCGTCCGCCGCGACGTGCACGACCGTGGCGCCATCCGCGCATGCCACCATGCCGTCGGCGTTCGGCACCGGGATGCCGCGTTCCCGCAGGAATCCGCCGCTCCCCACGAGCACCTCGCGGCCCGCGACCGTGCCGCTCACGCCCCGCCCCACGACGGCCGCGACCGCGGTCGCCGGCTGGATGGGGATGCCGGCGTCGTGGGCGGCGGCCGTGAATGCGGTGGCGAGGCCGTGCTCGCTCGACGCCTCGACCGCAGCGGCGAGCGCCAGCACCGACCGCAACGGCTCGGTCGCGAACGCGGCGGGCCGCGTGGCATCGAGCGTCGGGCTCACGGCGCCGTCGAGTGCTGCGGCGGCGACGATCCGCGGGCGGCCCTGCGTGAGCGTGCCCGTCTTGTCGAAGACGATCGTGCCCGCGCGGGCGAGCTGCTCGACCGCGCCGGCCGAACGCACAAGGATCCCCTCCCGCGCCCCGCGGCCGATCGCCACCGTCATCGCCAGCGGCGTGGCCAGCCCGAGCGCGCAGGGGCAGGCGATCACCAGCACGCTCACGGCCGAGAGCAGGCCGTGGGCCAGCCGGGGCTGCGGCCCGAACAGGGCCCAGGCCAGGAAGGTCAGCGCCGCCACGGCCAGCACCGCCGGTGTGAACCAGGCCGCGACGCGATCGGCGAGCTGCTCGATCGGGGCCCGCTGCTGGTGCGCCTCGCGGACGAGGCGGGCGATTCGCGCGACCAGCGAATCGGCGGCGGTCGTGCTCGCCGCGACGACGATCGCGCCCGCGCCGTTGATCGCCCCGCCCAGGACACGATCGCCGACGGTGCGGTCCACGGGCAAGGGCTCGCCGGTGAGCAGCGCTTCGTCGCAGGTGGTCGTGCCCTCGCGGATGATGCCGTCCACGGGGATGCGTCCCCCCGGCTTGACCCGCAACAGGTCGCCCACGCGGACTTCGGCCAGCGGGATCGTCTTGGCCTCCTCGGCACCGCCGCCGCAGCAGGCCGGCCGCTCCCCGCCGAGCCGCTCCGCGGTGGGCGGGGCGAGATCCATCAGGGCTCGCAGCGCCGCCGTCGTGCCGCGGCGGGCCCGGCTCTCGAGCAGTTGCCCGAGGAGCACGAGCACGACGATCGTGCCGGCCGACTCGAAGAACACCTCCACGCTCCCATCGGCCCGGCGAAAGGCGGTGGGAAACAGTCCCGGGGCGAGCGTGGCGACGACGCTCGTGCCCCACGCCACGAGCACGCCGAGCGTGATCAGGGAGAACATGGTCGGCCGTCCGCGGCGGAAGCCGGCGAGGCCGCCGGCCAGGATCGGCCAGCCGCCCCAGAAGACGATCGGCGTGGCGAGCGCCAGTTGCAGCCAATTGCCGCGGGCACCCGTGAGTCCCATGCTCTCAAACCAGGCGGCGACCGCGTGGCCACCGGTCCACGCGGGGAGCATGTGGCCTGCCATGCCACCCATCGCGACGATGAGGAGAACCGCCGCCAGCAGCGTGCACACGGCGAGCCGCCACATGTCTCGGCGCCGGGCGGCGATCTCATCCGCCGCCTGGCCGATCGGCTCGAGCGCCATCCCGCAGATCGGACAGCTGCCCGCCGCGGAGGCCGTGACCTCCGGGTGCATCGGACACTGCCACCCGAACTCGCCCACGTCGGCACGGGCGCAGCACGGCCGCGGCCCAGCGGCCGGTGGCTTCTCCGAGACCGGCTCGGGCTGGATGACCTGCAGTTCGAGCATGCGACAATTCTACGGCGCCGCCCCGCCCGCGGTGGCGCGGGGGCCTGCATCCCGCCGCGAACAGGCCACGAGCCGGGCGAGGGTCTCCGCGGCGGCGCCGCTGTCGATGGCGTGTTCCGCAAGCCGCCGCGCGGCCGGCAGGTCCGGCGCCCGGCCGGCCGCCCAGAGCGTCGCCGCAGCATTGAGCACGACGACGTCGCGGCGCGGGCCGGACTCGCCGGCGAGCACGCCGCGGATCGCCGCCGCGCTCTCGGCCGCGTCCGCGACCTCGAGATCCGCGGCCCGGGCGGCGGGCAGTGTGGCCAGGCCGAAGGCTTCGGGAGCCCATGCGTGCCGCCGCACGCCCGCGGACGACACGTCGATCACGTCGGTCGGCCCGAACAGGCTCACCTCGTCGAACGCCCGGGAGTCGGCGCCGAGATGGCCCGAGACGACGAGTGTCCGGGTCGCGCCCAGCAGCCGTGCGGCGTCGGCCACCGCCTCCCGCACGCCCGGTCGGCCGACGCCGATGACCTGCACCGCGGCGGCCGCCGGGTTGCAGAGTGGTCCGACGAGATTGAAGACAGTCGGGCGGCCGAGCGCCCGCCGCAGCGGTCCCACGCGGGCCATCGCCGGATGATGGGCCGGCGCGAGGCAGAAGCAGATGCCGGTCTCGCGCAGGCAGCGGGCCACGGCCTCGGGGCCGGCGTCGATCGTCACGCCGAGGGCCTCGAGCACGTCGGCCGATCCCGTCCGGCTGGAGACGGCCCGGTTGCCGTGCTTGGCGACCGGCTGGCCCGCGGCGGCGACCACGATCGCGGCGGCCGTCGAGATGTTGAACGACCCTGACCCGTCGCCGCCGGTGCCGCACGTGTCGGCGACGAGCGAGGTGCCGTCACGTGGCACGGGCAGCATCCGCGCCCGCAACGCCCCGGCGACGCCCGCGATTTCGGCGGCCGTTTCGCCGGCATCGGCCAGCGCCACCAGCCAGCGGCCGAAGGCGTCGAGATCGAGCGTCCCCGCGAGCACGGCATCGACGAGCATGTGGATCTCGGCGGCCGTCGCGCGGTGGCCGGCGCGGAGGGCGGCGGCCAAGGTGTCGGGATCGGGGGTGGTGCCGGTCATGCGTGGACGGGCCGCAGGTGCCTGCGGCCGCCGGTTTCGGATAGGATTTCGCAGCCGAGACGGCCGCAGCCCGGAACGGCGCCGCGGTGAATCGATTCAGGGAGGCGCGGGGATTGGCGTGAGGATGCGGAGCGTGGCGGACATTCGCCAGCGACGCAACTCATGCCGTCCCCAAGCCGCCGAACCGTTTCGCTGGCCGGCTCGGCCCCGTGCAGTTTACACGCCTTCCACAGAGAGCCCGCAGTGCCCCCGTCGCCCGCGCCCCGCAAGGTGATCATCGACGTCGATCCTGGCATCGACGACGCCGTGGCGCTCGCCCTGGCCCTGTTCGACCCGCGGCTGGAGGTGGTGGCCGTGACGGCCGTCGGCGGCAACGTGCCCCCCGCCCAGGCGACCGAAAACCTCCAGGCCCTCGTCGGCTTTCTCGATCCGCCGCGGCTGCCCCGGCTGGGCGTCGCGGCCGGCGACGTCGTCCTCCCGGCCCGGCCCTTCAGCATGCACGGCACCGACGGCCTCGGGGGCGCGGAGGTTCCCCGGGTGCCGCTGCATGGCGGGCATCTGTCCGAGAAGGTGATCTGGGAGTGCCTCAAGGCCCATCCGCGCGAGATCACGATCATCGCGCTGGGGCCGCTGACCAACGTCTCGCGGGTCCTGGCCCGTGATCCGTCGATCGTGGAGCTGATCGGCGAACTCGTGATCTGTGGCGGCACCGTGCACGGCGCCGGCAGCGCGACCCCGGTGGCCGACTTCAACTTCTACTGCGATCCCGCCGCCGCGCGGCATGTCCTCCGGGAGCCGCTCACCAAGACGCTGGTGCCGCTGGAGACGACGTCGCAGGTGGTCCTCGGGTTCAGCCTGCTCGACGAGCTGCCCGGCGACTTCTCCCGGGCCGGCCGGATCCTCCGGCGGATGCTCGGCCACGCCTTTCGGGCCCACCGCCAGATCCTGGGCAGCGAGGGGATCTGCCTGCACGACGTCGTGGCGCTCGTGGCCGCGACGAACCCCGAGCTCTTCGAGCGGGTGACCGTGGCGGCCGACGTGGAGACGGCCGGCGAGCTGACGGCCGGCATGCTGGTGGTCGATCGCCGGCAGACGCGGCAGTGGCGGCCGAACGTCGACCTGCTCGTCGGCTGCGACGCGACGGCCGTGCAGGACTGCATTCTCCGCGGGTTCGCCGCCGCGGCCGACGCCACCTGACGCGGCCCCCGAGCCGGCGGGAAGCCATGGCCGGATGCGGTCGCGCTACTCGAACGAGCTGCGGCTGGCGACCGGGATCCGCAGCGGCATCCGCTGCCGGTTCCGAAAAATCACCACTTCGACCGTGCGGTCTGCCGGCGTCATGCTCACGAGGCTCATGAGATGGTCGTCATCCTCGACCGGCGTGCCGTCGTACTCGAGGATCACGTCGTCGCCACGGACGCCGGCCGTGTCGGCCGGGGCTCCGGGAGTGACCGCCACCACCCGCGCGCCCACGGGCCGCACCATGCCCAGCTGCCCTGCCGCCCGGGGCGAGAACTCCTTGTCGAGCGTGACGCCGAGGTAGCCCCGCGACACCGAGCCGTTTTCCACGAGCTGCCGGGCGACGAACAGCACCATCGGCATCGGGATCGCGAAGCCGATCCCCTCGTTGCCGCCCGAGTTGCTGGCGATGCAGGTGTTGATGCCGACCACCTCGCCGCGCAGGTTCACCAGCGGCCCGCCGCTGTTGCCGGGATTGATCGCGGCATCGGTCTGGATGAAGTCCTGGAACTTCACCGTCCCCTCGCCGAGCTCCAGGTCGCGGCGGCCCTTGGCCGACACGATGCCGAGCGTCACGGAGTGGGCGAGGCCGAACGGGCTGCCGATGGCGAGCACGGTGTCGCCGATTTCGAGCCTGTCGCCCTCGGCCAGGCGGGCCGTCTGCAGGTCGTCGCCGGCGAGTTCGAGCACGGCGATGTCAGTGCCGGCGTCGGACCACAGCCGCCGTGGCTTGACTTCGCGGCCGTCGTCGAGTCGCACCGCGATGGCATCGAGCTCGGCCCGGTTGACGACGTGGCGGTTGGTGAGCACGACCGTCCGCCCCGCCACCTTTGCGATCACGCCCGAGCCCGTTTCGTCCTCGGTGGCCTTGCCGTTCCGCGGCCGCTGGAGCGGCTTCGTGGCGTCGATGTGGACGACGGTGGGGCGGATCAGTTGCATCAGCCGCCGCAATTGGCGGCCCTGCTGCTCGAGGTGCTCGGCATCGCGGGCCGCCTGCTCGTAGAGCCGCTCCCGTTCGGAGGCGGACAGGCGGGCCGGACGCATGGGATCGACACGGTCGTCGCGGCCCACGACGGCGGGGACGGGGGCCAGCCGGACCACCGGCTCCTCCGCCCGCAGCGGAACGGCGGCGAGCAGCCAGCCGCCGGCCAGTGCCAGGCGGTGCAGGCGACGGGACGCAAGAACAGGCCGCAGGCTGGACATGGGGTCCTCGAACCGCTGGTCGGGAACCCGGTCGATGATAGCAGTCGAACTGCACCCGACGGAACGCTTACAGTTCCAGTTCGCCGCCGACCGCCTCTTCGCTCGCCTCTTCCGCCTCTTCCCGCCGGGGGGCGTAACCGCCGCCGCTGCGCTCCAGCTCCCGCTGGCACTCGATGCACATCGTGGCGTAGGGCAGGGCATTGAGCCGGGCCATCGGGATCTTGCCGTTGCACACCTCGCACAGCCCATACTTGCCCGCCTTCATCCGCTCCAGGGCGTTCTCGATGTTGGCCAATTCACGGCTCTCGACCTCGGCCAACTGCGAGCTGATCTCGTCCTGGGTGGAATCATAGGCCGCATCCACGACGTCGCCCGGCGACTCGCTCCGCAACTCCTTGAGCAGGGAGAGGTCGCCGGCAAGGGCGCTCCGCAAGGCGTCACGCCGCCGGACGAGGATCGCCCGCAGGTTCAACAGTGCTTCATGGCGTGCCATGGTTGCCGCTCCGGGGTGTCGGAGCCCGCCCGGCCGGCCCTCAACTGGCCGCGCCGGTGCGAGCCGCAGCCAATAGTACGGGGCTTGGGGAAGGATGGTTCACGCCAGGAAAATCGGCAGGAGTTGTGCCGGAAATACAGCGAAAACCGGTGGCGACACATCGCGGGGGCCAGGTGGACTTTGCCGGCCCCTGGCGAGGCGTTTGTCACGGAACGCTCGCGGCGATGGTCCGCCAGGCGGCCATGACGTGGCGGCGTTCGGTGATGGCGCCGCCGATCGCCAGGCGGATGGCGTAGCGGCCGGTGACGCGGGCGTGGGTGAGGAAGACCGTGCCGCCGGCGTTGACCCGCTCCAGCAGGGCGGCGGTCGCCTCGTCGCCGGCCCGGAGGGCGAAGCAGACGAGGGACAGCGATGGCGGGCAAAGAAGTTCGAACCGCGGGTCGGCCGTCACGCAGGCGGCGAACTCCCGCGCCCAGGCCACGTGGTCGCGGACATGCCGCCGCAGGGCCTCGGCCCCGAGCATCCGCAGCGTCAGCCACAGCTTCAGGGCGCGGAACCGGCGGCCGAGCGGCACCTGCCAGTCGGCATAGTCGATGACCGCGCCGCTCTCGGTGGCGGCATTCCGCAGGTACTCGGGCTTCATCGACAGGGCCCGGGCCAGGGGGCCGCGGTCGGCCACCCAGAGCACGTGGCAGTCGAAGTTCACCAGCATCCACTTGTGCGGATTGAAGCCCCAGCTGTCGGCGCGGTCGGCTCCGGCCACGATCGGCCCGCGCAGTTCCGGGCAGACAGCCGCCGTCCCGGCCCAGGCCGCATCGACGTGCAGCCAGGCGGCATGGCGGCTCGCCGCCGCCGCGATCGCGGCCACCGGGTCGATCGCCCCGCAGGCGGTCGTGCCGACCGTGGCCGCCACGAAGAAGGGCCGCAGGCCCGCCGCGGCGTCGGTCTCCAGGGTGGCCGACAGCGCCGTGGCGTCCATCGCGCCGCTGGCGTCGAGCGGAATCCTGCGCAGGCCGGCGGCCTCGATGCCGGCGATCCGCAGGCCCTTCTCGACGCTCGAATGGGCATCGATGCTGCAATAGGCGACGAGCGGCTGGCCGGCGTGCGCCGCCAGCGCCCGATCGCGGGCGGCGATGATCGCGCACAGCGTGCCGCTCGATGCGGAGTCTTGAATCACGCCGCCCCCCGGGCCCGTCGCGGCGAACCGCTCTGGCAGGCCGAGCAGATTCCGCAGCCACTCGATGCAGTGGGTCTCGAGCTCGGTGCAGGCCGGCGCCGTCGCCCACAGCATGCCCTGCACGCCGAGCCCGGCCGCGAGCAACTCACCGAGAATCGACGGCCCGCAGGTGCTCGCCGGGAAGTAGCCGAAGAACGACGGATGCTGCCAGTGCACGAGTCCCGGCAGGATGACCCGGTCGAGGTCGGCGAGCACCGCGGCGAGGGGCTCGGGCTGCTCGGGGGCGGCGGCCGGCAGGGCGGCCCGGATGCTGCCCGGCTCGACCCGGGGCGTGACGGCCCGGGATTCGAGCGTCGCCCAATAGTCGGCGATCCAGTCCACGACGGCGCGGGCTTCGCGGCGAAACCGCTCCGGCTCGAAGGCGGCCGCCGGATCCATCAGGGTGTCTCGCCGTAAGCGGTGAGCACGAGCGACCGCGGTCCGCCCCGGTCGCGATGCTCGCACAGGTAAATGCCCTGCCATGTGCCCAGCAGCAGCCGGCCGTTCCCGATCGGCACGGTAACGGACGACCCGAGCAGCGACGCCTTCACGTGGGCCGGCATGTCGTCGGGGCCCTCGATGGTGTGGGCGTAGGGAAAGCTCTCCGGCGCGATCGCGTTCATGGCCGCCTCCATGTCGCGGGGCACGTCGGGGTCGGCGTTCTCGTTGATCGAAAGGCTGGCCGACGTGTGCCGGATGAACACGTGCAGCAGGCCGACCGAGAAGCGGGGCATGCCGCGCAGGGCGGCCTCGACCTCGGCGGTAACGAGGTGAAATCCGCGCCGTCGCGGCGCGAGCCGCACTTCGGTCTGGAACCAGGCCATGGCTTCCGATGTGGGGAGAAATGCCGGGAGAGGATATCATCCTTTCGCCGCGACGCGGGCCGTCGCGGTCCGCCATCCTGGTCACGGTGCCGCCATGTCCCTGCGATTCGAGCAGCTCCGTTCCGCCTGGTGGCTCGCGGTCGCCGCCGCGTTCCTGTGGATCCTGTGGCTGCTGGGACCGATCCTCACGCCGTTCCTCGCCGGCGCGGTGCTGGCCTACATTCTCAACCCCGCGGTGGACTGGCTGGCTCGCCACCGCGTGTCGCGGGCCACGGGAGCGGCGCTGGTGCTGCTGCTGGGCTTCGTGGCGCTGCTGGCGATGTTCCTCATCGTGGCACCCTTGATTCGCAAGGAGTCGGCCGAGCTCGCCGCCCGCGTTCCGGCCCTGCTCGCGCGGCTCGACGCCTGGCTGGCCCCGACGCTGGAGGCGTGGCTCGGCCGCGAGGTGCACGTCGATTTCGAATCCCTCAAGGCGCTCGTCACCGAGAAGGTGCAGGGCAGCGACGGCCTCTTCGGGAAGCTCCTCGCCTCGGCCCGCATCGGGGGCCTGGCGGTGGCGGGCTGGATCGGCACGCTGGTGCTCATTCCGGTGGTGCTCTTCTACCTGCTCGTGGATTGGCACGACATCGTGGCCCGTGTCGATCACCTCGTGCCCCGGCGGATGCACGGGCAGGTGCGGAGCATCGTCGGCGAGGTCAACGCCGTGCTGGCGGAGTTTCTCCGCGGCCAGTTGGCGGTGATGGGCCTGCTCGCCGCCTACTATGCGGGCGGCCTGTGGCTGGGGGGCATCGAGTTCGCGCTGCCGATCGCGCTGGTGGCCGGCGGCCTGGCGTTCGTGCCCTACCTCGGTTTCGGCACGGGGCTGGCGCTGGCGCTGATGGTGGCGGCGCTGCAGGCAGAACCGATGCGGAATCTCGTCGTGGTGGCGGTCGTGTTCGGCATCGGTCAGCTGCTCGAGAGCTTCGTGCTCACGCCGCGGATCGTCGGCCAGCGGATCGGCCTCCATCCGCTGGCGGTGGTGTTCGCGCTGCTGGCGTTCGGGCAGGTGTTCGGGTTCTTCGGCGTGCTCCTCGCCCTGCCGGCCTCGGCCGTGCTGCTCGTCGGGCTGCGGCACCTCAAGGATGCCTACGTCGCCAGTTCGTTCTACGCCGCGGGCTGACGGTCACTCCGCCTTGCGGCAGCGGACGAGCGTGCGGACGGCGAAGGCGGTGCCGTACTGCATGTGGTAGTCGTAGAACGGGTAGTCCCACCAGCAGCCGGCGGGCTCCTGGAGCGGCAGGAGGATCCGCGCGAGCTGGTCCTGCAAGGGCGGCCGCACCGCGGCGGGCAACGACTCGATGCACTCGGCCGCGTAGAAGTGGCCGTAGAAGAAGAAGTAGCCGGCGACGGCGAACCACGACTCGTGCGGGATCGGCTTCTTGCGGCCCAGGTCGAGCCAGCCGTTGCGGGCGAAGAGCCGCTCCAGCCAGGCGACGGTCGCCGCGTCGGTGACGTCCTCGTCGCCGAGCCGCCGGAGCAGGGCGTTGCAGGCCTGTGAGCGGCCGAGGCTGCCGGCGGGGAGGTTCACGGGATGCTGCGGCACGTACTTGAGGTATTCGCCATAGAGATAGCTGCGGTCGGGCTTCATCTGCCGGCGGATGGATGCCAGGCCCCGGTCGAAGAGCTTCTGCGGCACGTCGATGCCGAGGTCGCGGGCATCGGCCAGCGCAAGAAGCACCGTCGCGGTCGTGAAGCTGTTGGGGCTGCCGGCCGGCTTCTTCGAGCCGACGTCGAAGTCGTAATAGCCCCAGCCGCCGTTGACCGTTTCGTAGCGGTCGAGCAGTTCCACCTGGCCCTTGATGCAGTCCAAGATCCGGGACTGGGACGCGGCGTCGCCCGCCTGGCGGCGGTGGAGCAGGGCCAGGGCCTCGATGCCGTAGGCATGGCCCCAGACGTTGTACAACGCGTCGGGCGTGGCCCGGCGCAGCTTCGGCAGCCGTTCCAACAGCCAGGCCAAGCCGCGATCGATCGCCTTGCGAGCAGCCTCGTCGTCGCGGCCCGATTCGACCAGTGCGGAGACGCACAGCGCCGTCACGCCGGCGCGGAAGGCGTGATGGCCGCCCGGCGGGGGCGCGTAGATGTCGATGCCTCCCTTGGTGTTGTCGGCCGATCCCCACGAGCCGTCCTCGCGCTGGCTCGAGAGCAGGAACTTCACGCCGCGGTCGATCGCCGCTTCGAGGTCCGCCGCGGGGAGCGGCTCGACCGCCGCTGGCTTCGGTCCGACCTCGGCCTGCGTCGGTGCCGCCGGTTCGGCCACGGCGACGCACGTCATGAGAGCAGCGGCCGCGATCGCGGCGGCGCAGGTGAAGACGCGGCGGTGCAGGCAGGTTGTGGCGGTCACTTGCTCGAAGCGGCCGGGGTGGCGGTGGCGGGCGTGTTGGCGGCGGCCGAGACCTTTTCGGCCTCCGGTTTGGCCACCGGCTCGGCCTTCGCGGCCGCCGGCTCCTTGCGGGCCGGCGCCGGCTTCTCCAGCAGAATCTCTTCGCCCACGGCGAGGCCGGCCGTGATCTCGGCGAGCTCTTCATTCGCGCGGCCCACGGCCACGGTCCGCTTCACGGCGTCCTTGCCCGGCTCGGGCACCACGAGGACGTACCGCTTTGCGTCGTCGAGCTCCTCGACGAACACCGCCTTGCGCGGCACGGCGAGCACCTCCGGTCGGAAGTCGGCGACCACGCGGACGTCGGCCTCCATGCCCGCGACCAGGTGCGGCCG
>Ga0315900_10007823_pt1 | contig 13915 bp, 6 predicted proteins | sample LakEriMetagenome_FD_203521 | JGI IMG/M metagenome (GOLD analysis project Ga0315900, IMG submission 203521) | Freshwater fungal communities from buoy surface, Lake Erie, Ohio, United States - Buoy 12 MA114 | ecosystem: Environmental > Aquatic > Freshwater > Lake > Lake biofilm | place: USA: Lake...
TGGCGGGTTATCACCTGCGAACCTTCATGATACTCCGAGCAATGTTTCATCCGGTGTTTATCACTTCGGCGGACGGAATCCAGTCTTTCACAATTTGGGATGCAGAATTTTACCGCCGATTTTGTGAGCACTGGTGCGGACATCCGGATGCGGAGGACCTTAAGTGGCTGGTCTGTGGGCATGCAGTTACCCATTTGAAGCAGCGTTGGGAGGGCTTTGCGCAGGCGGCTGTTGCAGATCTTGCAGGGGTGGAATTGACAGATCCGTCTTTTCCCCGACAGATTCTGCAGCGAATACTATCCGGGAAACGCCATCTGGTAACTGACCGTGCTGCACGGGTGATTCGTTTGTTGAACTGGGGCGGCAGGCCGGCAGTTGCGCGGCTGTTTTTTGACTTGTTGCTGAACGCATTGCTGGAGCCGAGTTTCGGCGTTTCGGTTCATACACTTTTTCGACTGGTCGTTCAGCTACGAGGAATTATCAGCCTTCCGGAGTCTCTGTTGACGTTTTTGCGGCAGCAGTTGTCGGCGTTATTCGGAACAGAGAGTGGGAGGCTTGAGGATCTGGCGAAAGTACTGGAGCGTGGCGACGAAGTAGGGTTGCGTGGACTGTTGTTTCTGACGCAGGGGCTGCTGGTATGCGGTCGCGATATGATCGCCGAAGGGAGCGATCGTCGCCGGTTTGCTGGGGTTCTTGAACAGCATTTACTGCTTTTGTCTCGATTTTGGAGCAGTGAGAGCCCCGTGACCGTTCCCGGGGGGGGGGACGGGGATCAGTCAGCTGCCGGCAGTATGGAGCGAGTGCTTCCCGAACGAAGATTCGAGTTGCGATGGTGGATTGAGGTGGCGGACATATTCCGAAGGTGCGAATCATGGGACAATGGAGAGTCATGGAGGATCCTGCAGCGATTCTGGGGGAGGCCCGCTGAGCAACCGGCAATATCGCTTGAGCCAACGGAAGCGGCCGGTCGTTCTGAAGCTGTCATGACGGCCGAGACAGCAGTGGATGGTTTGATGCAGGACCTGGTGTTTCAGTGCACTGTCGATTCGGACCCGGCGATCGGGTTTCTGCTGTGGCATGAACTTGCCGAAATATTGATCTCGATTGCGGGACGAAACAGGGACCTGTCGAAGTTTCGTCATCAGGTGCTGTATTGGATCTCCGGACATGAGGTACCGCTGCGGCCTGGTGAGCCGGGGTCACCTCAATGGGAAAAAATCGCGGCCCAGAAACGGATGCTGATGCCAGCCCGTTTTGTGAGATACCTCGACATGTGCGTGCGCGGCTGGCCGAGCAACAGTCCGGAATTCCGTGATTTGTGTGACGCAGCTGTGCATGAAGTGATTCGCATTACCTATGAGGATATCTGTCCGGGAGCTGACCGTTTGGAGTTTATCAGGTCAATCCAGGAGATCATCGCATCGGTGCGAAATACAGTGCTAGCGGCGATGAGCGATGCGGGCTGTGAAATCGATCCGCTGACATTATCGGAGTGGATGGAATTGCTGAACCATCGGCTGCTGATCGAGCAGTTCCTGATGGGGGATGGAGTCCGGGTTACTAGTGCGGGCAGTGTGGTTCCGCCGGGGGCGTGGGGGGCGAAGGATGTCTGGTTTGATGGCGATGGTCCGACAGTGTCATCGACTTTAGAGAATTCGTTGAGTGATTGGTCCGCAGTCGCCACTGATGTGGAGTCGGTCAGTGTAATGCCTGTAGCTCACGAACCACGCCACCTGTCAATTGGCGTGGAGGAGGTTGAGGAATCGGAATTCGGGCAGGAATCATCCAAAGGCGGGAACACAGATAAGCTCTCATCTGTGCCGGCCGCACTGCGGCATGCAACCGGGTTTCGCAGTCGATTGAGGGATCACATGGGACCAGCCACGATCTGGCTGCGAACGATGTTCGATGAGAAAGGGCGGTTGCGCTGGTGGGCGTTCCGAAGGCCGGTGGACCAGTCTGAGCCGCGATTGATTGCTGCGGGAGTGAGTGGCCGCGGAGCGGTTCAGCGCCTGCGGCTGGAATCAGAGATTCTGGAAGCAAAGCTGGAGGCTGCATTTCATGCTGTGTGGGATGACGTCCAGCGTGCTGCGATCTGGGAGCAACTGGATCCCGGGGGAATCCTGCGACATGTACTGCCAGAGAATCTGGATGGGGCCAGTCCTGAGTCTCTGGAAGACTGGCTGAGCAAAGCGTTGAAGGCAGCGGGGAGAGTCAGGCAGTTGGGTTTGCAGGCTGAGGGCTGTTCCAGAGTCCCGATTCCCGGAATCGCACATTTCGCTCGGGTTCTGTGTAACGCCATCAGTCAGGCTCATCTGCGCGGGCTGGATCGCACCGTGAATGGCTGGCAGGAGATCGTAAGAATCGTGGAAGGTAACTGGCTGAAAACGGCGGGTCCTGACGGGCAGCGCTGGCGACAGGCACTGGATGCCGTGCTGAATTCCGCATGTGCGACGCACAGAGAAGCCATCGCGCAGGAGTTGTGTCTTGATGAACTCTGTCCGCACCTGACTTCCGATACGGACCTGTTGTTGACCGTGGACGGGATTCTCTCAGCGGCTCCCCTGGAATTCCTCCCTGTGGCCGGCATTCCGCTCTGCCAGCGAGTGCGATCCGTAGCGATGGTTTTGTCAACCAGCCTCGCTGTCACCGAAGCTCAGACGCGGGAGCAACCGACCGGCGACAAACCCAGCAGGGAGATTTTTGCGGCTGTTTGGGAATCCGCATCGTTGAGACTGGAAAACTGTGCTGACGGGTTAGGGTTATTGCATGCCGGCCTGCATCAGTTGTCCGCAGGGGCTGCGGGCAGAGCAGGACAGTGGAAATGCAGTTCGGCGGCAGATACACCGCGCGCGGACCGGGCAACGATTCAATCCACTCTGGCGGCACGTTCTTTTCCCCTCGTGATTATTGGAGGCCATGGGCAGGTGGGAAGTGGTGCCTCCGGCGACCATCTGCGGAGGTCAAGGATCCGGGTGGCGCCCCGTGTGAGGAGAACGCAGGAGACTGGCGGACAGCGGAACCGCTCTGATGTGTGGCAGGGCGAGGGGGATTTTCGAGGAAACGAACTGCTGCTGCTCTGTTCCTGTCTTGTGGGCCGTTTATATCATGATGATCAGGATGGGATCCGGGGGTTATTCACCGAGACACTTGTGAATGGTGGTCGCGTGTTTGTGGGAGCCCGCTGGCAGATTCATGGTGTTTACAGTGCGATGTTTTGTCTGCGTGTTACAGAGCGACTGATGGAATCGCTGAACGAACAGCAGGCTGAAGGGTGGGATGGTCCTTTTCGGGCAGCACGAATAGTGAATGAGGTACGAAATGAGTTTCTGCAGAAGCTACCCGGAGCATTTCATGCAATTTCAGCTTTCACCTGCTTCGGACTTTCATCATTGTGAGTATCGTCATGGAAGCGGGATCAAGGCTGCACAGCGGGCCGATGAATGCAGCAGTCTCAGCACGGCATAATTGCGTGATCTGACTGTATTCCATAACGAATCGATGGTAAACTGCGACACTCCAGTCCACTTCAAGGTGAGATATGCCAGATCGTCATGAGATTGAGAATTGGCTTGTTCGTGAATACAACAGCTTACTGGGATACGCTGAAAGTGTCGGTAGAGCCAGGGGCTGTTTCGACAGGAATTCAGCGGAGGATGTCCTGCAGGAGGCTCTGCAAAGTTTTCTGTCTCAATGGCAGACAGTGGTGCCTGAATGCTGGCGTTCCTATTTATGCATAGCGATCCGGAACAGGTGGTCCGATCACTATCGAAAAAAGCGTACCACCAGATGTGTGTCCGTAGCGGCTGAGATTCTGGATCAGGAGTATCCTGATTTGAAAGCTTCCTGCAAAAACGAGTACCTGGAGGCTTTTCACGATTATTTGCCGCGCTGCCTCGAACGCCTGACCGAACTCGACAGAACCATGATTCAACTCAAATATGTTGAGGGGTTGGCTCAGATTGAGATTGCAGGAATCATTGGCAAATCAGCAGCAAGAGTCAGTCAGCGACTTCCTGAATTGGTGTGCAAACTGCGAAACTGTCTGAATTCGTACTGGACCCGGGTCTGAATTCCTGCTGAAGTCTCGGAAACAGGTTGAAAGAATTATGGCTCCACAGTATTCAAACGTGCAATCCAGATTTCCGATGCTGCTGGCAGCGGTCAAGTCCCGGTCGGCAGACAGCGGCACAGTGGCGGACCTGAAACTTGCTCTTGAGTCTGTGCTGCTCGATATGCCCAGTCGGATCGCGTGGATGCAGGTGCTCTGTAGCATCACTGACGGCCGTTACCCCACGGCTGCAATTTTGTCTGAGTCCGTAGTATCGGACATTCTGCAGTCGGGGCTGGATTGCCTGTCCGAGTCAGAATTGTTTGATCTGGCCATGAATCCATGTGGATTGTCTCAGCTAGCCGCAGAGATTATGCAGGAACCCACAGATTTTTGGTGGGATCGGTATCGAATGCCCAGTGAACACACGGGTGGTACCGCTGCGATCCAGACTGCATTACGGCAGTTGAAATCCGCAGCATTGGATTCGCAGTCCGAACCAGTTCGACCGCTGATCAGAACCGGGGGAACAACTTCTCGGTCACCGTTTCTCATTTCACTGTCACTGGGTTCTTCAGGCCGTTCGGATGAGGACGATTCAATCGCTTTCCGTACTGAGATACGGGTGTCGGGGATTGATCCAGCGTCCCTGACGCAGCGACTTGTTCGTGTTTCGAACGGTTGCTGGACTTTATTTCAGGCGTCAGAAGCAACGTTGCGTTTCGAAGAGTCTGCAGCATTGCTCGCAGGACTGCCGGGGGAGCATCTGGTTCTGCAGCTTTCGTTTCCCGCAGGTGGTTCCTGCGAGCGTGTGGGAAAAGCCCTTGAAGCCTTGTGTTCGGGCTTGTGTACACATTTGCAGATTGGCAACAGTCAGGTTGTCGTTGCTGCCAACGCAATTACCGAGGAGCTGCGCAGGTTGGTGGAGGCATGAGGCTGCCGGGTTGACGGCATTTTGGGGATTGCGGGGACCGGGCGAGGATTTTTGGGGGTGCGACGCACTGTTTTGCCAGTATTGAGTGGTTGCACAATCCGAGATGCTGCTGTCGATCAGCTTTTGAGCAAGGCGGGGCGAAGTAGAAGTTTACTTGTATTTTCGCGCAGCATTCCAATTTTTGAGCCGATGTATGTCGCTCGGGCTGCAGATTTTCTGCGAGGCGTCGCTGCAGCCTTCGATCAGCAGTGCGGAGACGTTCAGTCCCCGTTTGTTCCTGCAGTCTGCGACGAGTTGCACGGTGTGCGGGCTGAGGTGGTAATCTCCGTCGCTGATGATTGCGATATCGGCTGTAGACCAGGTGGTGTCCAGAAGGCATTTCTGCAGACTGCGCTGCAGTGGTGCGTCAATGTCAGTACCACCATGAAAGTTCCACTGCAGGAACTCAGCGAGCCGATGCAAGCCGTCTGCATTTGGTGTGAACTCGAAGTCGAGCGTCTGCCCGGGGCCGGAAAAGCTGATGACAAAGATCCTTCGGCTGAGTCGTTGTGCGATTTGGCAGAGCAGCAGAACGAGCGCTTTTGCCATCGGTTCGCGGATCCCTGCTGCCATGGAGCCGGAAGTATCCAGCAGGGCGATCAGCGGTCCGCTGCGCACAGGACTACCCTGCGAATGCTTAGCCTGAATTGGCACCTCCAACTGTTCAACATCTGTTCCCTGCACCTTCCAGGTTGTCAGTTGGCTTTCGATGAATCTCTGGCACCAGACGGCTCTCAGCTGAGGAAGTGCAAGGAACGCCAGTTCGTCAGAGAGCATGAGATCTATGTGATCACTTTGGTCAATACCAGTAACGTCCATTACGACCCCGGGCACGACGAGATCGCGCAGAACTTTGCGAGTTTGGGTGCAGGCTTCGATGAAATCAGCGAGACGTGAAGTTCGGTCATCGTGTGCGGTTTTTTCGAGCCTTCCAAGATCCTCAAGGACTTGTTGTAACTGGGGATTTGACTTTAGCTGTGACAGAGTATCGCGAATTTTTTCGACTGCGGATTTGCTGAGATTTCCAGAGGACAGATCCCAACCTGAAGCCGCGAAGCCAAGTTCTTCGATGACTTCCCGCAACAGTCCAGAGTCTCTGGCTGTGTGGATGATTTTCTCCGAGTGTGTCAGTGTTTGGAAGCAATTTCTTGCCGCTTGCCGTTCATTCTGCATGCGGCTTCTTTTTTCGTCCCTGTTCTTAAAGAGGTGTTTTCTGAGTAGTCCCCACAGTCTGCCGCGATTTTTGATGGACGGCGCGTCTTCCTGCTGACCCATCTGATGATCGTGCTGTAAATCGGATGGCGTCTCGTTTCCAGCGGTGGCGGCCTGCTGTTTCTCAAGCTTTGCCTCCACGCAGTTAACGACGGCGTGCAGCAGTCGGACGACACGTCGGGCATTTTCCACCCGCCCCATACTCCAGTCCTGCACTTCTGGGTTTTGGTCGAGCCAGCGAAGATATTCATAATACACGGCATCTCCGGGCCAGGAATTCATGGGAAGAACAGGCCGCCTCCGTTCTGTCAGCGCGGCCTGCAATTCCTGCTCTTCCGATCTTATGGACAGTCCTTTCATTGACGGGTTCCCCTTTTGCTGAGTTGAATCAACGTTGAGAGTTGTACCCCCCTGTGGATCCAGTTTAGCGCCTTGGCCGCAGACGTTGTCCTGCGGTCGGATTTGTCGCGGTTTGCGCTGCCGCTGACTGCATCACCGGATCTGGTGAGGGCTGCGGCGTCGGATCTGGTGAGGCTGCGGCGTCGGATCTGGTGAGGGCTGCGGCGTCGGATCTGGTGAGGGCTGAGGCGTCGGCTTTGGCAGCCATTGCTTTTTGACCATCAACATCGCCGGCCCGAGGATCATGAACTCGCTGAATTTCTGTGGATGTCCCTCGATCGGGGCAATTCTGGAAGGTGTGTTCGCAGAACGAGGGTGCCTGTGGTGCGCCTGGGCAGTGGACTGGTCATCTTCACCAGTTGGATATTGCAAATCCTCGTCTGGCGTCTGGTCGCTGTCGTCAGCTTCGGAGTTTGGCTCGTCATCCCTGCCAGTAAGTTGTTCTGAATCCATATCCGATTTGCCCTGAGCTGAAACGGGCAGCAGGTGAACACTGGCAAATTCGGACCTCAGTCCCTCAATGAGTGCCTGCATTTGATTATTCCAATTCTTTGCCTCCCGCCCAAGTTCGGGATCACCGTCGACAAGTCGCCCAAGGTTGAGCAGTCCAGTTTCGCAGCTCTGCGAAAGTGCATCGAGCTGTTGTACGACTCCATTCACGTAGCGTTCCACAGCCCCCGCTAGAGTGCCGCAGAGTGGCGACGGCGTAGCAGCAACGCCGGCGCCGCCGGATGTAGTTTCTGCAGGCTGATTGTCCTGCGGCGTGGAGCCAGTCGCCGCAGGAGCGTACTCCACTCCAGATGATGTCATCCATTTCAGTTTGTTATCCTCCGACGCACTGGGGGTTTTTTGTGGGTAAATGAGACCTGACTGGCAAGCATCGGTGAAGACACGTTGCATGATATAGGGCTCAGTCTCTGAGCCGCTTGAACCACTGTCGTAAACCGTCTGCTCAAGATCTGCATACAGGTCAATTTTGGGAACCACCAGAATCAGATGAGCTTTGTCGCCCGCTGGGCGTTCACTCTTACACACGGTGAGAATTGAGTCAATGAAAGCCAGCTGGCTGACGTCCGCAACAGATTCGGAGCCGCCTAAGCCTGCGCTGATCTCATCAGGTCGGTCCTTGCGAGCATTCCTGCGACATTGGATGAGCCGTTGCAGCTTCCCCGCCTGTGGGCCGGTCTCAATCCGTGAAGCGAAATCCGGATCAATTGAAGGATCAAAAAACGCCACGATAATGTCCGCACTGCGGAGAGTTTGCCCCACAAGCGGTGAGGAATCACCTTCACGAAGCCGTTGTGTTGCCTGTTCGCCGGCGATGTCGCTGACGACAAAATGCAGCCGTTTCCCATGGCTTTGGGCCGGCCAGAGCGTGAATTCTATACAGTGATAGCTGCTGATTTCGGTGCGACTTGGGGTTTTCCGAGCATTAAATGCTGACCTCAGTCTGTCCATCAACATATCAGAGTTTGCCGAAAACTGATAAGTGAATCCTGATTTCTGGCTAAGTGCTGCAGGAAGCGTCTTCATCCCTGAAAGGAATGCATATGACTTTCCGCAGCCGGGTGAACCTATCAGAAGAATGCTGTAGGTTTGCTCGTCTTTAGGAATCCATCCGCAAATGTCCTTGATTCCGAAGTCGGTCGAACCATCCGATATTGTGGTCTCTTTGAATGAAAGCATCTGTGCGGGCGGTCCCTGACAGCCGAATCCAAAGATCCGTGAAAGCAACTGACCGATATTTGTGTCTCTGATGACTCTGATGAACCATCCGTGTGCCGTCTCGTCGCTGGCCCTCGTTATTTCGGCGATGCTTTGCAGCACCTCAGAGTATTCCATACGAATATCGAGGATGTCATGAAAATACACTTCTGTGGATTGCATCAGCCGCCGCAGGGAATCGAAAGTGATCGCGGTAATCTCCGGCAGGCGGTACTCGCCATTTCCAGTTGGCAAGCGTCCCTGCGGGCTGAAGTTCTTTATGATCGCGTCTCGCCCGCCTGCTGTCATGTGCATCAGCATCAGAGTCACCAGAAATGCAGCCCTTTCGCAGCGGTTCAGCAGCGCAGATCGCAGGTCTTCCGGCTGCATTCTTTCATCACCGTCGGTGGGTGCTGTGGCTGTAGCTGTGGCTGTGGAAGGTGCTGTCTTTAGGGAGAGGTCTCTCGTAGATAATTCGGCATAGATGCTCGTGTCGAAGTGAGACTTGTCTTCAATCCAGTGTGCCAGCAAGCTCAGATACTTCATCAGATAGCCAGCGCCTGTGGGGCAGAGTTTCCCAAGCTGGTCGATGACGTGAACGATACTGACGTCCTGTGCCCCACCTTCGTCCTGCTGCTGCGGAGAGTCATCGTTTGGGGCGTTAGCAGCTCGACAGTGTTTAATCCTCGCTTCAGCGCGTATTTTCTGAACCCAGAGGGCAACTCGAGGTTCGTCGAGAGTGATAGCCGTCGTGGCGGCGAACAGGTCCGACTTTTCGATCGGCAGTAAAAGGTATTCAATGATCGCGCAGATGTCCGGACTTGGCGGAGCCTCAGAGCCTGTTGAATCGCTGGATGATAATAAAGTGTGCAGTTTTTTGATATGAGCCATAATCAATGCCTGCACATCACCGTTGCTTAAACACCAGATGATGTCATCAACAAGGGCAAAGTGTCCCCCCTGCTGGCGACCCTCGGCTTGAATGCTCCGAGTGTGCTCTTTTGCTTGAAATTGTTCTAAATGCGGTGTGAGGCGGTCGACGTCGATTGTCCTGTCGATGATCGGATTTCTGCCCTCAACGCCGTCGTTTATCTGATTTAGTGTTGTGGCAATCGAAATTACGTATTGGCGGTAGCTGCGGAGATGTCTATTGAGACTGTCTCTGGTTTTGTCAGCGAGCACTGGTCGAACACTTCCCGGACGTCTGAGTGTAGCGAGAGTGCCGCATTTGGGACATGCAATATACGGGGCATCGTCGCTGAAGGGTGTCTTGATGAGGGCTTCGCGGGTATTGGAGTTGGCCATCGGAAGAGCTCTCTTTCGGAATAAAGGTCGTAGTGAAGAATTACTGAAGTATCAGAACGATGCGGAAGCTGGTCAGTTGATTCTGGTTGTGCACGTCTGGCAGCGGTGTTTCGAGAGTGTTGAAGCACTCACTGCGGGACTGCAGATAACTTCCTCCGACCAGCACGCTTTTGTTGTGCGATGAGCATTTTTGAAAGCAATTTCCGAGCAGCGAATGGAAGTGCGGGCCCTGACGGAAGCGTGTGTCGTCCACAGTTGTGACGTCAGGGGTCCTCCCGGTTTCAGATTTGCAGTTGATTGGAATGGCATCCAGTGCGGCCTTTGGTTTGGCTGTGGGGTCAAGGCTGCTGACAGCGGCTCGCCATTCGTCTGGAGTTGGCAGTCTGCAATCTCGAAGATTGAAGCCCTGCTGATGCAGTAGTGGTTGAAGGCGTTCCTTCAATTTCGAAAAGAAGGCATTCAACTCAACTTCGGAGATGCCGCGTTTGGGCTTTGTTGAGCCAGTGGGGTCTTTCAACGTCCTGTTCCAGTCTCTTTCTGAAATCATGGTTGCGGACATCAGGAAAGGGTCTGGTGTCGCTGTGATATGCCATTCGGCTGCATGTTTCTGCTGTGTAGCGACATGCACGAATGTCAAACCGTCAAGGTCGATGGTTTTGGGGATTGTCAGGTCAGTCCGGGGGACAAAGATGTCGGCGGTTGCCGTTTTCAGGGGAAACTGCAGCGACTCAAGTTTTTTGAGGCATTCTTGCAGGCTTGGGTGATTGATGACCGTTTGGTGGTTCCTGCTGTTGCTCCTGCTGTGCTCAGCGAACATGCGTCTCAGCAGGGGTTCAAGTGTCCAGATCGATTCCAGATCGTCGAAATTGTGTTCCTGAGCATCTGACAACTGCTGCAGACATTTCAAAGCATGGATGGAGGCCTGCACCTGCTGTTTCTGCTGGACGGTGCGTTGCTTGACTGGCGTTGCGTGGACATTTTTTTGGGTTTGCTGCGATTGTTGCACGCACCACTCGACGACGGTCACTGGATTATCGGTTTGTTCACCCAGTGCTGAAATGTCTGCAGTTAGCCTGCAGATCATGGACAGGTCATCCCTGTGACAGGCAGTGAGTTCCGGCAGCAGAGCGAGTTCCGGAACCCCGATAGCGGAGCGACCGTCGTACCATGCAGCGATCTGCATGAGACGCAGGATCAGTTTCCAGCGACGATCACTGACGTAGAATGGGGGGCGGGAGTTCTGGCTTTTGGCCAGCGTAACGGCGAGAGTCTGGCTCTCCTTGTGGAATCGAGAACGCAGTGCCAACAGAAGTCTTAACAGAGGAAATGGAATCAGCACAGTGGCCGCTGATTGCCAGGCCAGATCGAGGTCACTGATTCGGAACGGTTGTGCTGAGCATGGTTCCGGCAGGGGTGGAAAGGCGTTGGCAGGCAGTGAGTCGTCGGTTTTGTCGAGGTAGGCCCGGAAGAGTGAGGGCGCGGAATCATCCGGCAGATTGTCGAACCAGAGACGCATAATGAATCGGTCGAAGAGTGCAGTGAGAGCATCCGAGGCAGCATCAGCGGCAGCCGGACGTGGCAATTCGTTACTTGCCCCAATGAGTGAGATCAGGGGTACTTTGGAGACGGAATCGCCATTGCGGAAGGATCGCTCGTTTGTCAGAGTCAGGAGGGAATTCAGTATCGCTGAATTGGCCTTGAAGATTTCATCGAGGAAGGCAATGTGCGCCTCTGGCAAATAACCCGCTGTGCGGCGTTGATGTCGGGAATTGAGGAGTGCAGGAATATCGAGGGGACCAAAAATCTCCTCTGGTTTTGTGAAACGCATCATCAGCGTCTGAAAGATGCGGATGTGTTCACTGGAATCGGGTGCAGCCTGAAACAGTCCGCAGATTTCCGTAGCCAGCAGACTTTTGGCGGTCCCGGGCGGGCCGATCAACAGTGAATTCTCTCTGGCCAGCGCTGACAAGAGCACGAGTCGGACTTCTGTGTCACGGCCGATCAGGCGAGCCCCGAGGTACTGGACATTGGCTTTTGCCTGGTTTCCCATACTGCTTTGGAATTCTGGTGTGCATTTCTGCTGCATGGTGATTGACTCAGAGAAGAAGTCCTTATGGTGTGTCGTTAGTTCCGTAATCAGCAGAAGGAAGACGTTTGGCGACGGGTGAAATTCGGCGAGTTCAGTTGGATTTCAAGAAATTCTTGGGAAACTCGCGATTTTTACCGGCAATTTGAGGTGCATCCAGGTTCATTGTCGGGCACGACTCAGGCCGCCGCAGTAGAAGAGATTTGCAACCTTGAAGTTTCCCCGGTTTCTCTTGGCGCTAACACGGCGTTTGATTGACATTTTTGCTTTTCAATCCCTCAGCCACGGCGTTGGTAATCTTCTGTGTGCAGTAACTCTCAACATTCCTGAGTCGCTCCCTGATGGATTTCGCCACGGCCCTCATCGGCTCGAGCTTTGTGTGGATCGCTCGCCGGTACCACTCGTTGTAAAACCTGGTCGCTGACGCTGCGGTTTTCTGGACGCAAAGATCGCGGAGCACCTCTTTGTACGCACATGCCTTTCCGGTCTGGAGCTGACGAGCTTAGGTTGCATCGAAGATGCATTTGCTGGTTCTCGGTGAGATTCTCAAAAGTCGACAGCCACGTGTAATTTGTCCACAGCCCTAGTCGCCATCTGCATCACGTGAAACCGATCGTGCACAATCTTGTTTTCCGCCATCGGCGTTGGCTTCAGACAAGCCGACAGTTGATGCATGTCGTACTGCTGGGTTGATCCTGCGTCCACCAGGCTACTGCCGCCCTGGACAATAGTTACGCATCGGGGCTGTTTTGAATTGCTCTGCCGCATTCAGGCAGATGCGTTTCCAGAATTTCGGCAGGCACCGTATTCCACGTGTATCACTGTCCGGGTGATCAACATCGAAAGGTAAGCGGATTCGCTCTTCGTTGTTCATAGGTACGACGATCTGAAAGACTTTAACCCCCGGCGATAGGGAACTCAGGTCACCGCCAATCACCAGACAGCGTGAAGGCTGCCCAGTAGAATGGTGAGACATCAGAGAATTTCTGAGAGTCTTCAGCCCGTTTGACGCTGCGCAGAAGCTCACTGACTTGTTGCGGATTTTTCAATAAGTACAACTGAGCCTCTCGCATTGCATCGAGTCGTGTCATTTTCTTCTGCCAAAGGTTGCGATAGAACCTTTCCATCAGAAACTGAGTGACTCGATCATCTACTTTCCACAGGCTGGCAACCGTGGTTCGCACTCCACTGATCTGGAAGGCGCGCTGGACACTGATCAGGCCTTCCCCGCCAGCCGAGCTTCCAAGTCCCGTTTCGCAGACTGACAGCACAGCCGTGTCCACTCCGCTGAGCGGCAGAAAGGCAATTTCCTGTGCCGTCAGGATGCCATCGTCTTTGCCCGGCTCCGGCTGAAGATTTGCACCCGCCAGAGCAAGACCGGACAGGACGTCCGGATTGAAGCCCCTGGCCTGAGACTCCAACATCTCGGCAGGGAATGCAACGCTCGATGTTGCCGGAGCACCGACTGCTGCCCCTGGAACGGCCGCGCGCACGATGGAAACCACCTGTGTTTTGGTTGAGCCTGAAGGCTGCACGCGAAGGCGCACTGTCGAACCCTCCAGACCTCGGATCCGCTCTACAATCTGCGGCAGCGGCATGCCGGCCAGCGAGAGGATTTCACCATCTCCTTCGCCAACTCCGATGATCACGTCACCGGCTCTCAGGTTCCCGCCTCTGGCTGCCGGCCCATCCGGATGCAACTGGCCAACGACAGCTCCCTCTTCCACTGCCTCCAGTCGTGCTCCGATTCCCGTTATCTGCGGCACAGGACCTACCCCTGCTGCCGGCGACAGAATGGTAGATGACCTCTCTGCAGCGTCGTTGATGGCTTCCGGAGAAAACGCTGACTGGGCTCTGGCCGGTGCGAAAAATCCGTGTGTTGCCACGTGGATGTGCCGAAACTTACCAGCGTTTACTCGAAACGCTGCTTCGGAGGCCTCCGTCTGCTTCAGCAGCTGAATATCTGTGGCCTTATTTCCCGGTATTTCGGAATACAACTTCCTGATCAACTCGACTTCTTCAGCCGCTCCGGGAAGGGTTTCGTATTCGACGTCAACCCGGTCCCCCGGGTACTCGCCGATAGGCCGTTTTCTTCGTTCCGTAGTCGCCGTACCATCAGCTTGCGGTGCTTCGCTGTTGTAGTCCACATTTCCCAGCAGCAGCAGCCCTTGGGAGGTTGTGGTGT
>Ga0315900_10007825_pt1 | contig 13914 bp, 11 predicted proteins | sample LakEriMetagenome_FD_203521 | JGI IMG/M metagenome (GOLD analysis project Ga0315900, IMG submission 203521) | Freshwater fungal communities from buoy surface, Lake Erie, Ohio, United States - Buoy 12 MA114 | ecosystem: Environmental > Aquatic > Freshwater > Lake > Lake biofilm | place: USA: Lake...
GGCATGTGGCCCGAGGGCAAGCCGGGCCGGGGTTCCGGCGCCGTGCCGTCGAAGCGGCCCTTGGCGCGGGCATCGAGCACCAGCGCGCTGCCATCCTGGCTGATCCGCTTCACATCGCCGATGCCGGCGAGGCGCCGTGCGATCAAATCCGGCACGAATTCGGCCGGCGCGACGGGACCCGGGGCGCCGGAGTCCAGCGCGCGGCCCTCGGCCTTCCATTTCGGCAGCCCGCCATCCAGCACGGCGGCCTTCTCATGCCCGAAGAGCCGCAGCAGCCACCAGCCGCGCGGCGAGGAATGCAGCCCCTTCTGGTCGTAGAGCACCACGCGATGCGCGTTGGACACGCCGAGCGCGCCCATCACCTTGGCGAAGCGCCCCGCGGTCGGGACCATATGGGGCAGGGTGGTCTCCTGGTCCGCGGCCTCATCGATGTCGAGGAAGCGCGCGCCGGGGATGCGCGCCTTGGCGAACTCCGCCTTCCCGTCGAGCGGCTCGTTCGGCAGGTATTTCGTGACGTCGAGCACGATGAGGTCGGGCTTGCCGAGCTCACCCGCCAGCCACTCGGTCGAGACGATGAGGTCCATCGCGCGCTTACTCCGGCAGGATGAAATGGATGCGCCGGTTCTGCCGGCCCTTGCTTTCGATCTTCGTCACCTCGACGCGCCCGATCTCGCCGGTGCTGCGCACATGCGTGCCCCCGCATGGCTGGAGATCAACCGGCGTGGCCTCGGGGCCGATGCGCACGAGCCGTATCCGACCCGCCCCGCGCGGCGGCTGGACGGAGAGGGTGCGCACCATCTCGGGCTTTGCATCCAGCTCGGCCTCGGTGATCCAGCCCGAACCCGTCTCATGGTCGGCGGCGATCAGAGCGTTCAGCCTCTCGGTGAACCAGGCGGCGGTGGGGGGCTCGGGCAGGTCGAAATCGAGCCGCGACTTGTCGGCGCCGATCTGGTTGCCGGTGGCGTAGATGCCGGGCAGCAGGCTGCACAGCAGGTGCATGGTGGTGTGCATGCGCATGTGGCGGTGCCGGCGCGCCCAGTCGATCGAGACCGTCACGCTCTCCCCCACCGCGGGCGGCGTGGCGCCGGGGGCGAGGCCGTGCAGGATCACCCCCGCCTCGCCCTTGATCGCCTCGGCCACCACCGCGCTGCCCGTGGCCCAGGTGAGGGCGCCGCTGTCGCCCGGCTGGCCGCCCGAGCGCGCGTAGAGGATCGTGCGGTCGAGCACGATGCCGCGCTCCTCCACTGCCAGCACGCGCGCGGTGCAGTCCTTGAGGTAGCTGTCTTCGGCAAAAAGCGCTTCGGTGGTCATGCCCTGGTCCATTCTGCGCGCAGCCTGGCGCGGTTCACTTGCAGCCACAGCAGCGCGAGCGCGGCCGGGGCGTTCTGGATGACGTTGTCAGCCACCATGGCGAAGGCCTGCTCGGCCGTCACCACGCGAAGCCGTGTTTCCTCATGCTCGGTGGCGAGGCCATGCGTGGCCGAGTCCGTGTCGGGCAGGTCGACCTGCGCGCACCAGGAATGGATCACCTCGTCGCAGCCACCCTGCATCAGCATGTGCCGGCCGATCGGCGCCATGGCGCGGGCGTTGAGGCCGGTTTCCTCCGCCAATTCGCGCCTGCCGGCGGCCTCGGGGTCCTCATGCGCTTCGAGCAGCCCGGCGGGGCATTCGGTCATCACGGGCGCGAGGCCGGCGGCGAGTGCGGGCAGGCGGAACTGCTCGATGAGCGCGACGCGGTCGGTGAGCGCGTCATAGGGCAGGATCAGCACACCACGGCCGCGCCGCCACAGCTCCCAGGTCAGGGTGCCCGAGGGCGTGCCGTCGAAGCGGGCATGGCGAAAGACCACGCGTTGCAGGGCGAAGCGCTGGCCCCAAACCACCTCATCTGCGTCGATCTCCAGACCGGGGAAGGGGGGGATGGGGGGGGCTTTGGGGTGCCGTGGGGGATGGCGGGGCGGGCTGGCGCTCATGGGCTGGCGACCCTACGCTCGGGAAAACGTCAGGTCCATGACCCCACCCTCTTCGCCCGCCACGCGCGCTCGCGCCATTCTGATGCTGCTCGGCGCCGCGGGCACCTTCACCCTTGCGGCCGCCGCGGTGAAGGCGCTGGCGGGGGCGATACCGATCGCGCAGGTGATCCTGTTTCGCAACCTCTTCGCCCTGCCGCTGCTGTTCCTGCTGCTGACGCAGGTGGGTGGGCTGCGCAGCCTGAAGCCGCGCGTGCCCTGGCGCTTCCATGCCGAGCGCGTCTTCTGGGGCATGGGCGGCATGGTGGGCGCCTTCTACGGCTACACGCATCTGCCGCTGGCGACGGCGACGGCGCTCGGCTTCGCCATGCCGCTGTTCCTGACGGCGCTGTCGGTGGTGGTGCTGAAGGAGCGCGTGGGCTGGCGACGCTGGTCGGCGGTGGCGGTGGGGTTCGGCGGCGTGCTGATCATCGTGCGGCCCTTCGGCGGTGAGTCGCTCGATCCGCTGGCCGTCGGGCTCGTGCTCTATGGCGCGCTGGCCTGGGCGCTGGCGATGATGGCGATCCGGCGCATGGGCGAGGCGGGGGAGAATGGCGTTTCCATCGTCATCTGGTTCGCCATCGGCAGTGCCACGGCCTCCGCCTTCGTTGCCCTGCCGCTCTGGGTCTGGCCGGATCCGCGGCAATGGCTGCTGCTGATCGCCATCGGCGCGGTCTCCGCACTGGCGCAGCTGCTGATGACCGAAGCCTATCGCCGGGCGGAGACCACGCTGCTCGCCCCCTTCGAGTATTCCGGCCTGCTCTGGACGGCGCTGCTCGGCATCGCGATCTGGGCGGAATGGCCGGATCTTTGGGACCTCGTCGGTTTCGCCGTGCTGGTGGCGGCGGGGCTGTTCATCTGGTGGCGGGAGGCAAGGCTCGGGGTGAAGCGCTAGGCCCGTATCCTTGCGCAGCCGAGAGATTCATACTTATGGTCCGCGAGCTTGGCCTGCTCGCGCGGCACGGCCGCACCCTGTCCCCCTATCGAGGCTTCTGCATCGTGAGCGCCACCCTGCACCCTGCCGCCCCGCATCACCTGCCCGGCTTCCTGCCCGGGGCCGAGGGTGGGGATTGGCTGATGGGCGTCACAGGGGTGATCCTGCTGGGCTCGGTGCTCGCCTTCGGCCTGCTCTTCCTGCGCCTGCACACCCTGCCCGAGCGCATGGCCCATCGCGGCCACAAGCTGCAATTCGAGATCGTGGCCGTGCTCGGCCTGCTCGCGCTGTTCACGCATATCCACCTGTTCTGGATCGCGGGGCTGCTGCTGGCCCTCATCGACATTCCCGACTTCACCTCGCCGCTGCGACGCATGGCGGGCTCGGCCGAGCGGGTCGCGGGGCTGCCGCCGGGCGGGGGCGATACGGTGGCCGAAGCACCGCCGCGCGCGCAGGATCACTGAGCCATGCTCGAGATCATCCTCTGCTCGCTGATCACGATCTTCCCCGACTACCTCTTCCGCCGCTACGTCCAGGGCAAGCGGCTGGGGCATGAGATCACGCTGTTCTCGGTGTGGTTCGAACTGCGCTGGGGCATCGTCACCTGCCTGTTGCTGGCGATCAGCCTGATCACGGTGGTGTTCTACTTCCACCCGAGCAGCACGGCCGTGACATCGGTGTTCCGCTCCGTGCCGATCCTGCCGCAGACCTCGGGCCGCGTGGCCGAGATCTTCGTGCGGGCCAGCGAGCCCGTGGACGCGAACGAGCCCCTGTTCCGCCTGGACGACAGCAGCCAGCGCACGGCGGTGGAGGCTGCGCGCCGTGCGGTTTCGCAGATCGATGCCGCGCTGCTCGGCGCGCGCGCCGACCTCGCCGCCGCTGAGGCGCGCATCCTCGAGGCCGAGGGCAATCTCCGCCAGACGACGGATGAACTCGCCACCAAGCAGGAACTCGCGCGGCGGGGCAACGACATCGTCGCCCGGCGCGAGATCGAGCGCCTCCAGGTTACGGTGCAGACGCGCCGCGCCGGCGTGCTCGCGGCCCAGGCGGCGCGCGATGCGGTGGCGGCGCGGATCTCGGACCAGTTGCCCGCCGATCGCGCCAGCGCGCTCGCCGCATTGGAGCAGGCGCAGGCGGAGCTCGACAAGACCGTGGTGCGCGCCGGCGTGGCCGGGCGGGTCGAGCAATTCGTGCTGCAGATCGGCGATGTCGTGAACCCGATGATGCGCCCGGCCGGCGTGCTGGTGCCCGAGACCTTGGGCGTGCGCGCGCGCTCCCTCGTCGCCGGCTTCGGGCAGGTCGAGGCGCAGGTGTTGCGGGTGGGCATGATCGCCGAGGCGACCTGCGCCTCCCAGCCCTGGACCATCATCCCGATGGTGGTGACGCAGGTGCAGGGCTTCATCGCTGGCGGGCAGATCCGCAGTACGGACCAGCTTGTCGACGTGGCGAGTCTGCGCGCCGGCGGCACGGTGCTGGTGGTGCTGGAACCGCTCTATGCCGGCGGGCTGGATGGCGTGCTGCCGGGCAGCAATTGCATCGCCAACGCCTACAGCTCGAACCATGACGAGATCGCCGATCCCAAGACCGGCACGCTGCGGGCACTCGGCCTGCATGCGGTGGACGCGCTGGGGCTGGTGCATGCCATCCTGCTGCGCATCCAGGCCTTGCTGCTGCCCTTCAAGGCGCTGGTCTTCGCCGGGCATTGAACGGCGGGGCGCCCGCGCGCCCCGCGAGTTCAGGCACGGTGGACGCTGGTGCCTTCCTTGATCGTCTCCACCACCTTCAACTCCGCCAGCTTCTCCGGGTCCACCGTCATCGGGTTATCGGACAGCACCACGAAATCGGCGAGCTTGCCGACCTCGATGGAGCCCTTCGTCGCTTCCTCGAAATGCTGGTGCGCGGACCAGATCGTCATCGCCTTCAGCGCCATGCCCACCGGCACGCGATGCCGTGGGCCGATGATGTCGCCCGTGCGCGAGCGGCGCGTGACCGTCGCACTCAGCACGCGCATGGAATCCGGCCGCGCCACCGGCGCGTCATGGTGCGAGGTGAACATCATGCCCCGGCTCATCAGCCAGCCGGTGGGCGAGATGTTCTCCGCCCGCTCCGGCCCCAGCACGGAATCGCGGTGCCAGTCGCCCCAATAGAAGGTGTGCATCGGGAACAGCGCGGGGAAGATGCCGAGCTCGCGCAGCGGGTCCACCTGGTCCTCGCGCAGCGTCTGGCCGTGGATCAGCACCGGGCGGCGGTCGCCGCGGCCATGCCGGCGCGTCGCCTCGCGCGTCGCGGCGATCATCAGGTCGATCGCGGCATCGCCATTGGCATGCGCCATGATCTGCCAGTTGCGTTCCCAGCAGCGCGAGAAGGCCTCGATCGTCGCATCGGTCGGCGCGGTCTGCAGCCCGCGGTAATCCGCCGCGACGCCGGCGGGCGGCACCAGATAGGGGCGCGTCAGCCAGGCCGTCTTGCCCTGCGGCGAGCCATCGAGCGAAATCTTCGCCCCCCCGATGCGCAGCCGGTTGCGATAGGCTGCCCCGTGCAGCGCGCCGCCAAGCTGGTCCGCCGCGCCGAGGATGTCGGGATAGGCCACCACGTCGATCGGCAGCAGGCCGCGATTCGCCGCCTGGGTCAGCTGTGCGATGGCCGGGCCCATGGCGCGGCCTTCCTGGGCGGTGGTGTAGCCGAAGGAGGCGTAGAACTCCGACCCCGCCTTGATCATGCTGAGCCAGGCCGCCTCGTCGAGCCGGGCGAGCAGCGGCGCGGCGCCGACCAACAGCGCATTCTCCTCCATCACGCCATTGGGCTCGCGCGATCCGTCGCGGCGGCGGAACACGCCGCCCACCGGGTCGGGCGTTGCCCCGGTGATGCCCGCCACCTCCAGCGCCTTGGAATTCGCCGCCGCCAGGTGGCTCGAGGTGTGGATGATCAGCACCGGCACGTCGGTCGAAACCTGGTCGAGATCCTCGCGCGTCGGGTGCCGGCCCTCGCGCAGCTGGCTGTCGTCGTAGCCGAAGCCGAAGACCAGGTTGTAGCGCCGCACCGCGGCCTCGTTGCGCTGCATCCACTCGCGCAGGATGCGGATGACTGCGGGGATGTCGTTGGCCTCGCCATCCGGGGCGGCGAGCATGTTCGCCCCCACCGCCTGCAGCCCGACCATCACCACATGCCCGTGCGGATCGACGAAGCCGGGCAGCATCGTGCGGCCTTCGAGGTTCACCATCCGCGTCCCCGGCCCGCGCGTCGCTTCCACCTGCGCGCGCGACCCCACGGCGAGGATCCGCCCGCCGCGTACCGCCACCGCCTCGGCTGAGGGCTGGGCGTCGTTCACGGTGACGATGGGCCCGCCGCTGTAGATCAGGTCGGCCGCGCCGGAGGGGGCGGGGGGCGTCTGCGCCTCGGCACAGCGGAACAGGCTGCCGAAGCCCACCGCGCCGGCGCCGACCGCCAGCCGCCCCATGCCGCCCAGCACGCCACGGCGTGATGCCGTTGATGACGATTGCAGGGCGCTGCCGAAGGGGCTGCAGGCAATGCACATGACGGTTCTCCCTGTGCTCGCGCCCCGTTCGACGCGGCCGGGCATGGTGGCATCCCCGGGCGGGGTTTGTCGCGCGCTTCCTGTGCCGAGGATTCGCTTCTATCACCACGGGATACGGAGGAACGCAGCATGCCACGTCTCGACCTGCCGCCCGATGCGGCGATGACCGATGCGCAGAAGGCGGCGGTGGCGGAGGTGGTCTCGGGCCTGCGCGGGCGCGTGCCGGCGCCGATGATCGCCTGGCTGCTCAACCCCGAACTCGCCACGCGCGGGCAGAAGCTGGGCGAGCTGCTGCGCTACCAGACCACGCTGGAGCCGCGCCTGTCCGAGCTCGCCATCCTGATCTGCGCGCGACACTGGACCTCGCACCATGAGTGGACGGCACATAAGCGAGAGGGGCTGAAGGCCGGCATGGACCCCGAGGTGGTCGCCGCCATCGCCGCACGCACGACGCCCAAGCTGCGCGATGCGCGCGAGCAGGCGGTCTACGACGTCTCCCGCACGCTGCTCGCCGCCGGGCGCGTGCCGGCGCCGCTCTACGCCAGCGGCGTGGCTGCGCTGGGCGAGCGCGGGATGGTCGAGCTTGTGGGCATCCTCGGCTATTACTGCCTGGTGGCGCTGACGCTGAACACCTTCGAACTCGGCCTGCCCGGCAGCATCGCCCCCGAGCTGAACGACCCGGAGTTCCAGGCGTGACCCAGCGTTTCAGCGACAAGATCGTCATCGTCACCGGCGCCGGTTCGGTCGGCCCCGGCTGGGGCAATGGCCGCGCGGCGGCGGTGGGCTTCGCGCGGGAAGGGGCGCAGGTGCTGGGCGTCGATCGCAACGCAAGCGCCATGGAGGAAACCGCCGCGCGCATCGCCGAGGATGGCGGGCGCTTCATCCCCATCGCCTGCGACGTGACCGATAGCGCCGCGCTGCGCGACATGGTCGCGGATTGCGTCGCGCGCTTCGGGCGGATCGATGTGCTGGTCAACAATGTCGGCGGCTCGGCCGCCGGCGGGCCGGTGGAGATGAGTGAGGAGGTCTGGGATTCGCAGGTCGATCTCAACCTGAAATCCGTCTTCCTCGCCTGCAAGCATGTGCTGCCGGTGATGGAGGCGGGCGGTGGCGGGGCGATCGTGAACCTGGCCTCCACCTCGGGCATCCGCTTCACCGGTGCGGCGCAGATCGCCTATGCGGCCTGCAAGGCGGGGGTGATCCAGTTCTCGCGCGTGCTTGCCGTGCAATATGCGGCGCGCGGCATCCGGGTGAACACGGTTGTGCCCGGGCAGATGCACACGCCGATGGTCGAGGCGCGGCTTGCCGGCCAGCGCGCCGGTGGCGATGTGGAGGCGCTGCTGCGCCAGCGGCTCGCGCGCATTCCGATGGGCTTCGCGGGCGATGGGCGGGATACGGCGAATGCCGTGCTGTTCCTGGCCTCGGCCGAGGCGCGCTTCATCACCGGCACCGAGCTTGTGGTCGATGGCGGCATGTCGGTGCGCTGCGGGTAATTACTTCCTGCTGGCGTCCCGCTCGGCGAGGAAGCGCGCGAAGGCGGCCAGGGCCTTCTCGCTCGCATGGTGTTCCAGCCCCTCGGCATCGGCCTCGGCCGTTTCGGGGTCGAGGCCCAGGGCGAGCAGGAAGCGCACCAGCAATTCATGCCGGGCGCGCGACGCCGCGGCCATGGCCTGGCCGGCCTCGGTCAGGAACAGGCCGCGATAAGGCTTGGTCTCCACCAGCCCATCGCGCTGCAACCGCGCCACCGTGGCGGCGACGGTGGCCTGGGCCACGCCCATGCGCCGCGCGATGTCCACGGCGCGGGCCTCGCCTTCCTCCTGCAGCAGGTCGGCGATGAGCTCGACATAATCCTCGGCGATCGCCGTGCGGTCGGCCTCGCGCTGCTGCGCGAAGCGGGCCGCCTGGTCTTCGGGCGAGGGCAGGGGTCGGGGGGCGGCACGCGGCATGGGGGGAGCCTACCTGAAATCGCGGCTGCCGGGCAGTGCCGCCTTCGGTGCCCGGTTGCCCGGATCGGGCCGGCGCACCTCATCGGCCCGGCCGATATTGCGCTCGGCCCAGGCGGTGTCCGCGCACCCTTCGGCCAGCAGCCCGTCCAGCAAATCCGAGCGGTCCGTCAGGCGGCGGACGATGAGATGCGTGATCGGCACCTCGGCATGCTCCACCACGCGCTCCACCCGGCCTTCCGCCAGCAGCAGACGCCCGCCGATCAGCGCGGCCCGGCAGCGCTGCGCGACGTCCGGATAGACCACGAGGTTGCCCACGCCATGCTCATCCTCGATGGTCAGGAAGACCACGCCCTTGGCCGTGCCGGGCCGCTGGCGCATCAGCACCAGCCCGGCGAGGCGGAGGGTGCGCCCCTGGCGAACCTCCCGCAGCGCCTTCGTGTCGGCCTGGCCGAGCGCCGCCAGGCGCGGGCGCAGCAAGGCGAGGGGGTGCTGGCGCAGCGTCAGGCCGATGGTGCGGTAATCCTCCACCACCTGCTCGCCGCTGCCGGGGGGTGTGAAGCCGGGCGCGGGCTCGGCCATCAGGGGGGGCTGCTCCGCCAGCGGGTCCGGCACATGGGCGAAGAGCGGCAGGTCATGCGGCGCGCCCGCCATGCCGCGCGCCGCCCAGGCGGCCTCGCGCCGCTTCAGGCCGAGCGGCGCGAAGGCATCCGCCGCCGCCAGCGCATCCAGCGCGCGCCGCCCCGCCCCGGCGCGGCGCACCAGATCCTCGACCGAATCGAAGGGCGTGCCATTGCGCGCTTCCCGCACCGCGAGGATCCGCGCGGCTTCCTCCGACGGCAGGCCGGTGACCAGGCGCAGGCCGAGCCGCAGGGCCAATCCGTTGGCGCTGGCGATCTCGGGCTCCAGCGTGCAGTCCCAGTCGCTGGCATTCACATCCACGGGGCGGATCGCCACACCATGCTCGCGCGCATCGCGCACGATCTGCGCGGGCGCGTAGAAACCCATGGGCTGGCTGTTGAGCAGCGCGCAGGCGAAGACACCCGGGTAGTGGCATTTGATCCAGCTCGACGCATAGACCAGATGCGCGAAGCTGGCGGCGTGGCTCTCGGGGAAGCCGTAGCTGCCGAAGCCTTCGATCTGCTTGAAGACGCGCTCCGCGAAGTCCGGGTCATAGCCGCGCCGGACCATGCCCGAGACCAGTTTCTCCTGATATTGCAGTACCTTGCCATGCGCCTTGAAGGTGGCCATGGCGCGGCGGAGCTGGTCGGCCTCATCGGGGGTGAAGCCGGCGGCGACGATGGCGATGCGCATCGCCTGTTCCTGGAACAGCGGCACGCCCAGCGTCTTGCCGAGCACCTGGCGCAACTCGTCCGGGGGGCCGAATTCCGGCGCGGGGGCGGGGTATTCCTCCCGCTCCTGGCCCGATTTCCGGCGCAGATAGGGGTGCACCATGTCGCCCGCGATGGGCCCGGGGCGCACGATCGCGACCTCGATCACCAAATCGTAGAAGGTCGAGGGGCGCAGCCGCGGCAGCATGTTCATCTGCGCCCGGCTTTCCACCTGGAACACGCCCACGGAATCGGCGCGGCGGAGCATGGCGTAGGTCTCTGGGCATTCCTTGGGCAGGCGCGCGAGGTCGAGGTCGCGCCGCGCATGGCTGCGCAGCAAATCGAAGCCGCGCCGCAGGCAGGACAGCATGCCGAGCCCCAGCACATCGACCTTCAGGATGCCCAGCGCGTCGATATCGTCCTTGTCCCATTCGAGGATGGTGCGGTCCTCCATCGCCGCGCGCGTCACCACGGCGAGTTCCACCAAGGGTCCGCGCGTGATGACGAAGCCGCCGACATGCGTCGCGCCATGGCGGGGGAAGTCGATGAGGTCCTGCGCGAGGTCCAGCGTCAGGCCGAGGCGCGGATCGGTGATGTCGAAGCCCTCCTGCGCGGCCAATTCGGGCAGATCGAGGATTCGCCCCGGCCCCCAGCTCGCCTTGGCGAGGCGCGCGGTGATGTCCTCGCTGAGCCCCATGGCGCGGCCCACCTCGCGGATGGCGCTGCGGGCGCGGTAGCGGATGACGGTGGCGCAGATCGCCGCGCGGTCGCGGCCGTAGCGCTGGTAGAGGTGCTGGATCACCTCCTCGCGCCGTTCATGCTCGAAATCGATGTCGATGTCGGGTGGTTCGCCGCGGCTGGCCGAGATGAATCGCTCGAAGAGCAGGTCATGCTGCGCGGGATCGACGGCGGTGACGCCGAGCACGTAGCACACGGCCGAATTCGCCGCCGAGCCGCGGCCCTGGCAAAGGATGGGTTTCGGCTGCTCGCGCGCGAAGCGCACGATCTCATGCACCGTGAGGAAATAGGGCGCGTAGCCGAGCTGCTCGATCAGCCGGAGCTCATGCGCCACGCGCGCGCGCACCGCTTCCGAGGCGCCGCCGGGCCAGCGTGTCTCCAGGGCGGCGGCGCAGCGCGCCTCGAGCGTCTGCTGTGCCGTGCGGCCTTCTTCCAGCAACTCGTCGGGATATTCGTAGCGCAGCTGGTCGAGCGCGAAGCCGGCCGTGGCCTCCAGCACGCGCAGCGTATTGGCCAGCGCCTCGGGGTGGCGCGCGAAGAGCCGCGCCATCGCCTCGGGCGATTTCAGGTGGCGCTCGGCGTTGGGCTCGGCGGCCTGGCCGAGCGTCTCGACGGTGCAGCCGAGGCGAATGGCGCTGAGCACATCGGCCAGGGGCCGGCGCGCGCGGTGGTGGTAGCGCACATTGCCGAAGGCCAGCAGGGGCAGGCCGCTCGCCGCCAGGATATCGAGCCGCGCCTGGTCGTCGCCGGCCATCGGGCAATCGGCGGCGAGCAGCAGCGGCAGGGCGAGCCTTCCTTCCAGCGCGCGCGCCGTGGCCCGCAGATCCTGCGCGAAGTCAGCCTCCGGCCGGGCGGGCGGGATCGCCGCCAGCACCCAGCCCTGCGCGGCCTGCACCATCGCGGCGCGCGTGATGGTGCAGGTGCCGGCCTCGGCCTGCATCCGCCCTTCGGAGAGCAGGCGCGTGAGCCGCCCATAGCTCGCGCGATCCGTCGGCCAGGCGAGCCATGCGCTGCCATCGGCGAGGCGCAGCCGGCAGCCGACGCGAAAGGGCAGGCCCGCCTGCTTCGCCGCGACATGCCCGCGCACCACGCCGGCGAGGCTGTTGACGTCGCAGATCCCGATGCCGGCGAGGCCGAGTTTTTGCGCGCGCTCCACCAACTCCTGCGGGTGGGAGGCGCCGTCGAGGAAGGTGAAGTTGGAGAGTGCCGCCAACTCCGCATAGCCGGTCACGGCAGATGCCCGTGCAGGTGCCAGGCTTGGCCTTCGCGGTAGATCCACAGCCTTGCGCCGCAGGGCAGCGCCACCTGGTGGTAGTCGCGCGGGGCGGGCAAGGGCGGGGCGCGCCACCATTCGGGGGCGATGCGGCGCGGCCCCTGGCTCCACCGCAGGCGATGCGCGGCCCCGCGCCAGCGCAGCAGCGCGGGCGGGCCATCCGGGATCGCGGCCACCACCTCGATCGGGCGCGGGCGCGCCAGCAGCAGCACCGGCGCGTCATGCGTCACCCAGCCGGGTGGGGCGGGCGGCACGGCGTCATGCGGGCCGAGGGGGGCGACCATCCGCTCCGGCCAATGGCTCGGCTGGGGCGCGGCGCGGCGCACGCGCACGCGCTGGCGCAGCCGGTCGAGCAACTGCGCCAAGGCGGGCGCGGTCTCCGACGCGGGGCGCGCCATTACCGCGAGGCTCGCCTGCTGGCCGCTGGCCATGCTGTCGCTCGCGCGGGCCTCCAGCATCAGGCGCTCGAAGCCCAGCCCGGGTTCCAGCGCCTCCAGCCGGTCGCGGAAGAGCAGGCGCAGATGCGCGGGCGCGCGGCTCGGCTGGCCGGTGGCGATCGTCACCTCCTGCACCGCGCCATCGACGCGCCAGGCCAGCAGCGCGAGCTCCCGCGCCCCGCGCCCGGCCACGCGCAGCTTGGCGCAGAGTGCCTCGAGCAGCCGGTCGAGCACGGCATCAATGCCCGCGCGGGTGATCAGCGGTTCCAGCAAGTCGCGGCTGACGCTGAGCTCGGCCGGCGGCGCGAGGGGCCGGAAGGGCGCGCGGCGCTGCCCGGTGATGGTGTCGAGCCCTTCCAGCAGCGCCGGGCCGAAGCGCCGGGCGAGGGGCCCGCGCGGCAGGGCCAGCAGGTCGCGCACCCGCCGCAGGCCGAGCCGCGCGAGGGCCTCGATCTGCGCCGGCGGCAGGCGCAGCGCCGGGCCGAGCGGCAGGGGGGCGACCGCTTCGGCGGCCGCCTCCGCCGCGATCACGGGGCTGTCGCCGCGGCAGCGGGCCAGGGCGGCGGCGGTGGCGGCGTGGCCGGCCACCGCCCCGCGCGCGGCGATCCCGGCGCGGGCCGATCGTGCCAGGGCGTCCGCGAGCAAAGCGGCCTCATCTGCCCAGAAATGCGCGCAGCCGGTGATATCCAGCAGCAGCCCATCGGGCGGGTCGGGCGCGGTCAGCGGGCTGTAGCGCTGCGCCCAGAGGGCGAGGGCCTGCAACGCTCGGGCCTCGCCCGCCGGGTCGGCCGGGTGCAGCACGAGGTCGGGCCGGATGGCCTGCGCATCGGCCAGCGCCTGGCCGGGCCTGAGCCCCGCCGCGGCCCCGGCTTGATCCACCGCCACCAGCACCCGGCGCTGGCGCGGCGCGGCCCAGGTGGCGAGCGGGCCTTCCACCGGTCCCGCACGCCGGATCAGGTCCGTGGCGAGGTCTGGCAGGTGCAGCGCGAGGAAGCGCGGATTCATCCCACCGCCTGCCCCGGCGCCGGGGCCTCCGCCTCCAGGTCGAGCCGCCCGGCGGCGGCGCGCCAGGTCACGGCCCAGGGTCCAGCGGGCGGGCCGGCCTTGGCGCGCAGCAATTCCAGCCGCCAGGACGGGTCCGCGAAGCTCTCCGCCCCCTGCAGGCCTGTGACGCGCCAGCGCGTGGTGGCGGCGCTGGGCTCCATCCGGGCGGCCTCCGGGCGCAGCAGCAGGCCGAGCCCGCCGCCCGTCTCGGCGGCCAATTGCAGCCGACGCGTGGTGGTCAACTCCAGCCGTGATTCCTCGCCCAGCGCCAGCAGCGCGCCGCTGACGGCCGGGCAGCGCAGCGATTCCTCCATGGCCCAGAGCGCATCCTCGGCCCGTGCCGCGCGCACCAGCACCAGGTTGGCGGGCAGCAGCCCATGCCGGGCCAGACCCGGGGGCCAAGGGGAGGCCGCCTCATCCCCCGTCGCGATCCACAATACGCTGCCGCCGCTGCGCCCGAGCAGCACCGCGCAGAACCCTGCCCCCGCGCCGGGCGAGGCCGCCTGCACCTCATGCAGCGCGCCCCGCGCCAGCCCGCCGCCGGGCAGGTTCAGCGCGTCGCAGACCGGGATGGCGGGGGCGAGGCCGGCGCGCGCCGCGCCCTCCAGCCGCGCCATCCGCGCGCGCAGCGCGGCCAGCATGGCGGTGCGGTCGAGCGCCGGTTCAGGGGGGG
>Ga0315900_10007826_pt1 | contig 13914 bp, 15 predicted proteins | sample LakEriMetagenome_FD_203521 | JGI IMG/M metagenome (GOLD analysis project Ga0315900, IMG submission 203521) | Freshwater fungal communities from buoy surface, Lake Erie, Ohio, United States - Buoy 12 MA114 | ecosystem: Environmental > Aquatic > Freshwater > Lake > Lake biofilm | place: USA: Lake...
CTTGAGCTTGTTCCTAGCTCTTTTCTTCAATCCTTTTGGGTTCGATGCCGCTCAATATTCCCTGATATTACTGACAGGAAGTTTATGGAGAGCGAACTTCGTTATGTATTGTATTGCGGCATCTTTTTTTGGATTGTATATTTACTTATTGAAACAATTAAATAAAAAGGTTGATGAGTGATTTAAAAATTGCGGTTATATTTGGTGGACAATTAAGAACCGGTGTTGAAACTTCCAAAAGTATATTTAATTTTTTAGGAGAGTATTTACCTAATTGTGATTTTTTTGTACATACTTGGGATATTACCACATATAAAAGAAATGATTATCACGGGTCACACTCACCAACATTCGATTGGGATGCTATAAAATTGAAAGAGGAATACCTAAATCAATTTTTAGAAATATACAAACCTGTAAAGCACGAAATTACACCGTTTTTAAAATTTAGAAAAGAAGTAGAAGATACCAAAGAATTTTCAGGTACGCATTGGATGTATTCTTTTTGGAAAGTCAATGAACTAAAAAAAGATTACGAAAAAGAAAATCGATTTAAATACGATTACGTTTTAAAAGTTAGAGGGGACCTTTGTTTTAGAATGGATGTATTTTTAAGAGAGCACATCAATCTGTTACAAAAAAATGAAAATAAAAGGTCAATATTTTTATTTGAGGATATGTACTACATAGCAACTTCGGAGGTAATTGATGAATTGGCTAATATGGGGCATCCAACAAATGGTACTTTTAAAAATATAGATGGGTTTCAGAACGATTTAAACAGAAATATTATAAAATACATAGAAACCACCTTTAATAGAATACCACAATTTCATCAATCGGAATCCGGATGCGATTACTTTTTATTAAGAAATACAGCAAAGCACCTACCATACGAAAAAATGGATGAAATGGTAAAAATATTTAATACTTATTATGAAAATCACGATTTTAATGAAAAAACTATTTAATTTAATTGCAATACTTTTAATAGGAATTGCATCTTACGGACAAGACACAGTTAGAGTAAAAAACAATGTATTTGAAACTCTTTATTCACAATCATTGGAGCAACCACTTTGGATTAAGTATCGTTCAATAAATCGACCTACAAACGTTAATAGAGGTACAATGGATTTCTATACCGAGAAGGGTATTAAGACATCAGATGCGGATGATTATAAGGCTAACATATACGATAAAGGACATGGTGCACCAGCTGCAACATTTTCTGATAATATGGTAAATCTAAAGCAAACATTCTCATATCTAAATTGTATTCTACAAGACCAATATCTTAATAGAGGTGAGTGGAGATTGTTAGAGGAGCAAGAAAGAAAATGGGATGATGTAGAAAATCTGACAGTATTAATAACAATTCATTTCGATAAACCAGTAAAAAGAATACCTACAAACGCAGCAATCCCATCTTATTTAGAAAAACACATTTACTTTGAAAAATCAGGTAAATGGAAATGTTTTGTATTTTTAAATCAGAAGCCACAATATAAGTGGGAACAATTAGAAAAAATTTGTGAACCATCAGAACACAAAAAATAGGGGGCTGGGGGAAGTGTCGTTTTGACAAAAATTTTTTGATAGTATGAGTTACCTAATTGCAAACATACCACCGATAGAAGTGCTCATTGATAAGCGCTTCCTATACGATTGGCAAACGGATGATACGGGCAAAGTAATGGGTGAAGGTGAATGGGAAAGGGGCCATTGGGTAACTGTGAAATCTATCCCAAATCGTGCTCTACTATTTGAAACCTATATAGACCGATTTGGAGCAGTGTACGATAAGTTACCAATACATGCATTTCGTTGGAGGACTCTGGAAGCAAAAGATAAGGTGTTTCCTTTGGATTTCTTACAACTTTGGGATAATCTATCATATAATATTTCCGTAATAGAGAAAAGGGTTTTAAGGGGTTGTAAAACGATTTGTACAATGAAAGACCGTTCGGAAGTAGAGGGTGAATATCTCTTTACTATTGATACAACACATTCTGAGCCGAATGAAGTGGATACGGGTTGGTCTGAAACTCCAAACGAACACAAATCATTTAATATTTGTAAATTAGATAATGGTCAATTCTGCGCACAACCAAATAATCGTTTACGTTGGTTTCAACCATCACGCGGAACGGATTTAAAGGCCGCTCCTTATTTTAGATATTCAACTGAAATTTGGAGATGCGAAGACCACGAAAAATGGAGACCATCCGAAACAAAATGGGATTACAATGAAAGGGATTGATAAACTGGCTGCTAAAGTAAATCATGCAGACAAGGTTATAGTAATAAGTTATGGCGTTTTTATGCAAGGCCAAAGCGTCAATACATTCGATAGGTGGGGTGCTGAATTTATAAGTTGGTTATCGAAACAAAAACACTACAAAGAGTATAAAATCGTTATCAATCAATCATCCGAACCCCTATCAAATGCAGGGATGCCATCCATCGCAAACAAATATATACAATCTTATAAGTGGGTATCTGAAACTTTAAAAGGATTTGATGTTTACTTAATAACCGATTCTTATGGTGATGAATTTGATAATTGGATAAGAGAACAATTTGGTTGGAAACATCTCACATATAGGTTTCACTTTGATACAACAAATTGTTTACAAAATTATATTAATAGAAAAATTAATCAACCTAATGGATTTGAAAGAGATATTTTTACTTGTAATGGTAATATGTCCGCCAAACACAGAATATTAGTAAAAAATTTATGGACAGAGATGAACTTTTGGGAAAAGTCCTATTGGTCTTTTAATGAATCTTCTAATTTTGGAGATGGTTTTTTAGATGTAAGATTGGATTTGTTCGGAATATGGAATCTCGCAGCTGATAAATTAGAGAAATGCTTTCTACATTTGATTACAGAGACTGTATCGGATAACTTTTATACAGGAACAAAAATTCGTATGGATTTTATGTCAAAAATGGGTAGAGCTCTTTCATTTCCAAGACCATTTATAGCATATGGTAATATGGGGTTATTAAAGCGGTTGAAAGAATTAGGATTCCAAACATTTGATAAATGGTGGGATGAGTCATATGATGATATTGAAGATTATGGAGAAAGAATACTAAAAATAAAAACTTTAATTTTAGAATTAAATAAAAAAACACAAGAAGAAAAATTATTAATGTGGAATGAAATGTATGAGGTATTTCAACACAATGTAAATTTACTAAAAAATATTTCTTATAATGAAAAAAGAAAAGTAGATTTGGAAATACCAAATTTTTTCAATAATTTTAAGTACGAAACATTAGAATATATGCATATGGATGAATTTAATATTGGAAATCTTTGTGTTTTTTACGATAAAAAATTTGATGGTGGTGGAACTACTTTTGGTTATAATGCGATTACTAAACCGGACATTTTGGAAAGAATCAAAGATTCGGGAAAAGTATTAGAAATATGTTCAGGCCCTGGATTTATAGGTTACACATTATTAAAACGAAATAAAGCAAGCAAATTAATTTTATCAGATATTAATTTAGATGTTGCATCTTTTATACAAAAAACCAACCAATATAATAAATTCGCTAATGTACAATATATACATTCCGATTGTTTTGACTCAATTGATAAGGTTCATAAATTTGATACGATTGTATCCAATCCACCACATTTTAAAACGGAAAGACCTGGAGGATATAGAAGTGATGAGGAACAATTAATATCATTGGATTTAGATATGGCATTTCACAAAAAATTCTTTGAACAAGTTGGAGATTATTTAAATCCAGGTGGTAAGATTGTATTGATTGAAAATTGTGATGGGGTTACGGAAGATGATATTCGTATGTTATCTAATTCAAAATTTGGGGTAGAAGTGGTTGATTATAATTCGTATGGGTGGGAAGGTAAATCTACGTTTTATACGATTATCTTATATTTATTGTAAAACAAAATGGAAAAATATTATTTTATTGTAGATGCAAAGGCACCAGCAGAAGATTCAGTAGTTAAATTTGAAGATTCAGCTAGTATGATAACCAAAGAAGCTGCCGATGCTTTTATAGCTGCAAATCAAGAAGATTTAGAAGTAGCAATCATATTGGAAGATGGTGTAGAAATCACTAAAAGATATACCGTATTAGAGGTTCAAGAGGTTGTAGAAGAATAATTTTTTAAGAAATAAAAAATAAAAAATGGCACAAGGACAGTATTGCATTGTAGATGTAACAGTAGATGGTAGCAAACCACTTGATGGGTTAGTAGGTTTAACACTTGAAGATGCTCAATCTTGGATTGATGCTAATCAAGTTGATTTGGCTGAAGTAACCGAAGAAGGACACGCTGTTAAATATCTTATTCAACCAGATAATTGGGTTGAGGTAGAAGAATAATTTAATGAGATTATCAAAAAGTTACGATTTTTACTTATTTGGATGTTCACACACTGCAAATTTTCAAACAGATTTTAGGCGTGAAATACCAGAGCATTTTGTACATGCTTTTTGTTTTGGGGGAAATTCAAACGATAAAATAATTAGAGATTTAAAATCTCAAATATACAAACTAACAAATGGTTTTACGCAAAGTGTTAGAAACGTATATTTTAACATACAATTTACCTATTTCAATAGAGCAAATTTTTTTTCTGATTTAGAAGGAAAGTATATTCCATTTCATTCTACAAATATTATGAATCAACCATTTGGTACGGAAAATGGCGAATGTAATGTAATCTATAACCAATTTTATACAGATTGGCTAACATATTTTTTTAATGAACAAAACAGACTAGAAGAATTATTAATGGAATGCCAAATTATTAAAAAATTAATGGATGATTTTGGTATAAAATATAATTGGTATTTGTGGGCTGGGATAAACAACGTAGAAACAAAAAATTCAAAAAAAGAGTTTGAAGAAAAAAAACCAATTTTTGAAGATAGATTTGAAAAATTAGGATTTCATAAATTTGATGAATTTTGGTATTTTGAAGATTATGCAATAAAACATAAAATGCGTCTTATAGATATTATTGGTGGTCCGGAAGATGAACATTTATCAGGAGAGTCCAATAAAAAGCTAATAAATACACTATTATCAATATTTAATGATAAAATATCTTAATATATAACCCATTGATTATCAATGAGTTAAAAAATATTTTCAGATTTATTTGGTAGTTTGGAAAAGTTTTCGTATATTTGGATATGCCAAACAAAAATATTCAAAGGTACATTGATTTTTACGAACAAAAACTCAATGAAGCTACCCAATGGGGTAAAAAAGGTAAAATGGGGATGGTACGTTCTACAATGAAAGATTCGGTAGAATTGTTACTTGACTTAATATGGAAAACCGAAAAGGGTGGAAAATCGAAGAAAAATGACTTTGTAAATTCCACATCAAAAAATGGATATGTACTAAAATTTCAGGTAGATAGACATTTATATACTGAAAAATTGGTTGGATTATGTGAATGTAAGGCGTATTTGGATAGATGTTTTATGGAAAGGGCAAGTTCCGACTTTGGAAGGATTAAAAACGGAGTAGACGAAAAACCTAAAACATTTATTTTGGCATTGGAAGATGCAGTTGGTAGTGAAGCATATAATTATTATATGGATGAAGGAAACATTGATAAAGTGTTTTATCTTTTGGATGGTAAAAGAAGTCCGAAGAAACCAATTTGGAAACCGAAGTTTAGAAAAAGTATAAATGTAGAAAAACTAAAAGAGTTTGTTTCATTTGTACAAAATATAAAATAGTTCTTTAAAATATGGGGATGTTTGGTATTGATTGCCATGCGAATGGTAGTACCACAAGTAGAGAAATGATACTATCTCTTAATATCGTATCGAAACAATAAATGACGAAAAGTCAACAATGACTTACAATGACCTTATGGCATTCGTAGGTATGGATTACGCTGTAGCAGCCTAATCCCTCCCGCATACATCGTGGGATTTAAAAAGAATGTACAATACGGGTCACAGGTCGGAGCTCGTTTAAAATAATTCCGAGACCAGGTTGTTTAGAAGTTTGTTTCCCACATACATCAAATTTCATATTTTACTGATTTAGAAAAATTAGATAAACTTGTGAGACGTTGGTATTATGATTACTTGGTAAGACACCGGTTCGAGTCCGGTCATCTCCACAATATCGCGTGGTAGTAGCAGCGGTAGCTCGTCAGGCTCATAACCTGAAGGTCGGTGGTTCGATTCCACCCCACGCAACAAAAAAGATTTGGTAGTTTCAAAAATTTATCTTATCTTTAATTTATTAGAGTTGAAGCCAACATTAATAAAACCGAATGTGTGAATACATACAAAGCCGGATACTCTAATAAATTTTTTCAAAAAGATTTGGCGATTTAAAAAATCTTTCTTATCTTACATTTATCAAAGGATGTAAGACCTTATAGGTGATGAAAGATACTCGGGCAATCGGATTGAAAAAAAGTTTTAAAAAATATTTGGTAGTTAAAAAAAATTATCGTATATTTATAAAACATTGGGGTTGTAAAGATTCCCCAATAAGTTCTTTAAAAGACTGTAAATTGTACATAGTAGACTCGTTCTACATAGTACACGACCGCCGCCTATGGTGGGTATAAATAAACTACGAAAGTAGGATAAAGTGAGTGTGCTTGGTTTAGTACACTTGCGGCATCAGAAATGGTGCTTGAGTAGGCAAGTGGGGTATCATTTGAGCTTTGTACGAAAGGGTAACACTATATCGGAAGAGTTTGAGTGACTGGGGATATGTAGAATCTTCGGTTGAGTTCGGAAGAACAATAAGAATAACCCATAGAATATATGTGAGAACTATGTGACTAATCATCATATACAATTGCGATATTCAATTTCAAAGTAAACTTAAAACCAAACTATCCGAAAGGACGTAAGGTAAGTTGATGTACAGGTGGTGCTGTTATTAACCTTTAATGTCGGACACCAATCCGTTTTAATGAAGTAGACTTAAAAAATGGTACTGACGATAGTACATCGAGTAGTTTAGTATTCTCTCGTCCAAAAGATGGGGGAGCTGGTTGGCAGGCCGCTACTTGAACACTCTACAAACCAAACTCATTTTTACTTTGGTGTAAAAACTATTAATTAAAAATAAGCATAAGTGCCCGCCAGTTACGGACGAAAGATGTCTACATAGTATTGGGTTGTCCAATGCCACGATACCACCGCAAGTGGTCTGTGATTGTAACGAAAAGTTTCTAACACCGCAAGTGTGAGTCTGCTCGGCAGGGTAGAAGAAATGGAGTATTTACAGAGTAGTCAGTAACTCGATGAGTGGTTAGCACAACTAACCGACATTGAACGGATACCATTCAAAAGATGGTGGATAAGAAAGGAACAAAATAATCTTTTTAAAGGCTGTTCATCCCAAGAGGTAATCTCACTCTTTTATTAGCGGAGTTAGTGTAACGATAGCACAGCGGTCTTCCAGGCCGCAGGATGTGGTTTAATTCCATGGCCCCGCTCCAATTAAGAGTTTCGTAGTCGATTTTAGCAAAGGGTTCGGATAACCGAGTTATCAAGCAGTTTACGACTTTAAAATCATAACTAAAATGAGTAGGGTTGTTAAGTTTTGTGGGGAAGTTTTACTTTTAAATAAACGTAATCGGAACGATATGATTACCGGTGCAAGTAGTAGGCCGCTACATTGAGAGAGCCGTTCCCCTCTATCTCTCATTAATAAATGGCTAATTTGACGAGGCTAGTATTAACCAGAGCATGACTTGGATGGCGTATTTTGAAGTTAGATTAGCTAAACTTAAAAAAAATTATATATATTATAAAATGAAAACCTTGACATTACATACGAATTGTTATCAACCGACACTTAAAGTGTGGGCAGGCATTAGTATGTTTAATTCAGAAATTAGAATTAGTACGTCAGGGTGTAAATGTATGTAAGTATATAGTAGATTATAGAAATTATTACATGAAAACCCTGACTCCAAAAAGTCGGGGTTTTTTGTTTATGCTTCTTTAGCTCAGTCGGTTAGAGCATTTGACTGTTAATCAAAGGGTCCTTGGTTCGAGTCCAAGAAGAAGCGCAAAATAGAAGATTAGCTCAGATGGTGTTAGAGCATTTGGTTTACATCCAAAGGGTCAGGAGTTCGAATCTCTTATCTTCTACATATTGTGGTGTAGTCTAGCGGCAATGACAGGAGACTGTAAATCTCCCCTCTTTCGAGTTCGGCGGTTCGAGTCCGTCCACCACAACGATTGGAAATATAGCTCAGTTGGTAGAGCACTGCGCTGAAGACGCAGGTGTCAGTAGTTCAAGTCTACTTATTTCCGCAGTATGACTTCGTAGCTCAGTTGGTAGAGCACCACACTTTTAATGTGGGAGTCTTGGGTTCGAGTCCCAACGGGGTCACGTTAAACATTGGAATATAGCTCAATTGGTTAGAGCATCCGTCTGATACGCGGAAGGTTGTAGGTTCGATTCCCACTATTCCAACAATCGGTCAGCAGGGGATTTGTAAACCCCATTGCGAAGACAATGACAAACACAGGTCAAAACTGATGCAATATGCTAAACCGATTATACATCCGCATGGTGAAATGGTATCATAACGGTCTCCAAAACCGCTGTTCCGAGTTCGAGTCTTGGTGTGGGTGCAAAAAATGGCTTCATAGTGAAATGGATTATCACATAACGCTACGGACGTTAGATTGTGGGTTCGAATCCTACTGAAGCTACTAAAAACAAATGATATGAAAAACTTTAACGATTTAGTATTTGAAACACATCCGAATCTAGGACATATTGGTGGAGTTCAAGCTCGTATGGATTTTGATAACGGATTTGGTGTTAGTGTTGTAAAATCAAATTTTACTTATGGTGGTGATAAAGGATTGTATGAATTAGCGGTGTTCAAAGATGGACATATTCATTATGATAACCCAGTAGCAAATGGTGATGTTGTAGGTTATTTAAGACCGGAAGATGTAACGGATGCTATGGTGGTTATACAAAAATTTTAGTTATGAGAAGAAAGATTATTTTTATAGATGTTGATGGACCTTTAGCATGGGGAACATGGGGTGATGGTAGAGTTACTCTTAATGAGACTAACAAAACTTTCACAATACCATATCCTTGGGTTGAGGAAGATTGCCAAGCACTTCAAAAGATTTGTGATGAAACAAATGCGAGTTTGGTAATTAGTTCAGATTGGAAAAAACATTTTAGTTGGATTCAGTTGAAACGCATATTTCAATACTATGGAATTACCGCACCAATTGTTGACATAACTACACATCAGGATCTATGGATGAAAATGAGTAGACCAGGCGCTGAATGGGAAAGAGCAGCTGAAATTTGTAAGTGGGTTAGAGATAACAAAGTATCGAATTGGATTTCAATTGATGATATGAAATTAGATACACAATACAAATGGATGAAACCACGTCAACCAATGTGGAGACACGTTCAGGTGGATGGTGATTTCGGATTCGGTGGAAGATTGAGAGATAAGATAGATGAATGTATTGAAAAATTAAATAGGTAAAGGCGAGTTGGTAGAGTGGTTATGCGGAGGTCTGCAAAACCTTTAACACAGGTTCGATTCCTGTACTCGCCTCTACTTAAATTGTGGGAAGGTTAGGTAACCCGTTTGGTCTCATAAGCCAGATATCCAGGTTCAATTCCTGGTCCCGCAACAACATGGTGGCCGTAGCCTAATGGTAGGGCGAAAGTTTGTGGCACTTTATGTGAGAGTTCGATTCTCTCCGGTCACACCAAAGGAAAGATGGGTGAGTGGTTTAAACCAGCAGTTTACTAAACTGCCGATTCAAAAGGTCCGTGAGTTCGAATCTCACTCTTTCCGCAAAATACCCCGTTGGTGGAATTGGTAGACACGCTGGTTTTAGGCACCAGTCCGAAAGGGTTAAGAGTTCGAGTCTCTTATGGGGTACAAAAACAAAATTATGAATATTTAAAATAAAACAAATGGAATACAAACGGCTATATGATGGAGTAAAAGTTGATTTGATTAGTTATGTAAAAGAATACATAAAAACAAAAGATAACGTAGAGATACTTATTGGATGCGATTCACAAAACTTTTCAGATAAAACGATATACGCAATTGTAGTAGCGTTGTATGATAAAGGTAAAGGTGCACATGTCTTATACAATCGGTGGAAAACTCAAAGAGAACCAACTAGAAATGTAAGATTGTTAAATGAAGTATGGTATGCAGTAGAAGCAGCAGAACATATGAAAAAAGAAGGTTTACCAAAAGTGAAATGGATTGATATAGATATTAATCCAGACCCTAAATACAAATCAAATGAAGTCCTTCGACAAGCAGTTGGTATGGTAGAAGGTATGGGTTATAAAGTTCGATACAAAACACTTGGTCCAATCGCAACTTATGCGGCAGACCATTTGGTAAAAATATAATTTGGAAATGTAACAAATTTTGTATATATTAGTTACATATTCGCTCGGTTCGTCTAACGGTTAGGACACCACCCTTTCACGGTGGTGATACGGGTTCGATTCCCGTACCGAGTACAAAGGTTGATTGGGAAGCCTTACACCTTCATTAAAAAGTTGGAATGTAAGCGAGGAGGTGTAGGAACCGAAGTAATGCCAATCGTAAAAGTAGATGTCCACGCACCCATCTTCTACTTTCCTAAATGCCCGAATAGCTCAGTTGGCCAGAGCTCCTGATTTGTAATCAGGCGGTCGTCAGTTCGAATCTGACTTTGGGCTCAAAATGGACCGGTAGTTCAGTTGGTTAGAATGCTGCCCTGTCACGGCAGAGGTCGCGAGTTCGAGTCTCGTCCGGTCCGCAAACATAATTTGGTTGTATATGCAATTAGCTCGGCAACCACTAGCACTTGAAGATGTGAAGTGATTATGTTTAATAATATGGGAAGTAATCGAAGGTGATTCTACGGTCAGTGCGCATATTCCGTAGGTAGCTGCGTAGATACATTGGTTTATCAGACGTGATACACCTTCTCATATTTTTGGGTCCATAGTTAAATGGATATAACTACAGCCTTCTAAGCTGTTGTTCGTGGTTCGATTCCACGTGGACCTACAAAATACGGGGAATAGTACAGTCCGGTAGTATGCTTGGTTTGGGACCAAGAGGTCGTAGGTTCGAATCCTGCTTCCCCGACATAAATTTGGAAATGTTGAAAAAACTTTCTATATTTAATTTAGTTCTTTAAGGATATGCCCTGGTGGCGAAATTGGTAGACGCGCAAGACTTAAAATCTTGTTCACCGTAAATGTGAGTGCCGGTTCGATTCCGGCCTGGGGCACATATTATCGTTCTTTGACATATAAGGAGATTATTATTATGGATATACTATCATTTATTTTAGGAATGTCCATTGTGGTGGTTATCGCAGTTGCGGTAGTTGCTGTAATGGCCTTTGTTAAGGTGAATAAGACTAACAAAGAAATTAACAATTTACAATTAAACATTGATGACTTGCACAGAGTTATTGGGCATGAAATCGAAATTCAAAACAGAGAACGTGATACAATTGTAAACGATATTTATCGAACAATGGATTCACGATTGGATAAACTTGAATCAAAGTTCTCTAAAAAAGACAAAATTTACGAATCATTAAACAAATAAAATAAGTCAATAGAACGATAATATAATGGGGAAGTAGCTCAGTTGGCTAGAGCACTTGATTTGCATTCAAGGGGTCATGGGTTCGACTCCCTTCTTCTCCACAATATGCCGGTGTGGCGGAAAGAGGTTTGTACAACCTTGAGACGTACCTAATCCGGAGTGGTGGTGTAACCGAAAAGGGCACCGTGTGAGTAATCAATCTCACCACCGGCACCTTATTTATCGTTGATATAGATGATATAATTGATTATCATTTATTTCAACGATTTTGGACCTATAGCTCATTCGGTTAGAGCAAATGACTCATAATCATTAGGTGCTTGGTTCGATTCCAAGTGGGTCCACTCGCGGAAGTAGCTCATTTGGTAGAGCGCGACCTTGCCAAGGTTGAGGTGGCCAGTTCGAGCCTGGTCTTCCGCTCCAATTCGCGGGAATAGTATAACGGTTATTATGCCATCCTTCCAAGTTGGATATGCCAGTTCGATTCTGGCTTCCCGCTCAAGTGGGCCTGTTAGTATTAGGCCGAAAGAGAAATAGATGTTTTTCAATTACTAAGCCCAATCATTAATTTGGTTGGGTATTATTGCCCGATGGTGTAATGGTTAGCACAACAGATTTTGATTCTGTTTGTATTGGTTCGAGTCCAGTTCGGGTAACTAACTAAAACAAAGTTTATGTCAGTATTTTTATGTTATTATTTGATTACTTTAGCTTATTGTTTGATAATGTCAGCACGTAAATGGAATAGAGACGTTCGTGCAGGTGGATTAGGAATCTCACCTGGTTTAGATACTATGGCTATTCTAATGATGTGTTGGGCATTGGCACCTGTTGATATCTTTTTGACATGGGTGAGAGTTTACAAAGAAGCCGATGAAGCAAAGAGAAGAATTGATAAAGAAAATAATTTATTCTAATATTTAAAATAGAATATGTTTAATTTAACTCAATATTTCAAAAACAAAGGTTACGAAAATAAAATTGATTTTTATAATTTAAAAAATTCAAATTTTATTGCAACACAGGTAGTTGATGTGACCGTATTTTGGTTGAACATTCTATCAAATGATAATGAAGTTGTTTATGTAGATGAAATTGTAGTAGTTTTTTATTCAAAAAATAATGATTACTATACGATTTATTTTACAAATGAAACCCATTTTTTAAATTCTTTTCTAAATTCAAAATTGGAAAATCTATTAAATAATGGAAATAAATTACATTATGTATTATCAGATTCCAGTAATAGAAATTTTTTATTGGAATTTTTTGAAAATAAATTTGAACATCAGAATTTAAAATATTCTATTGCAAATATAAACTCCGAAGTTTTTTATGAAGATGAACCATATGATTTAAAAAATCTAAAAAAAGTATCGTATATATTCACCGGAGGAAGTATAGTAAATAGAAATGGCGAAAGTTGGGTAAAAGAAAACAAAAGTAAAATTGTTTTAAGCTTTATGTATTCTCTTACATATTTTTATCATAAGTTTGGATTTTGCTATTATCAGCCTGGAGAAAATAAATTAGATATATCTAATAGAGAAAATAAAGTATTTTTATATTCTAAAAATGCAGGCCTACATACAAGTAGGACTATGTTGATAAAAAAAGCAATATCAACTGGAAAAGTTTATGAAAAAGAATATTCTGAATCGGATTGGTTTTGGTACTATGTGAATTACAATTATTATCATATGCCATTTTTTTATGATTATAATATATGTAAATTTAATATTGTAACGGAAACACAGGACCCAACAATGCATGATGAAAAAATGAATCATTTTTTAAGTGAAAAGACATTAAAAGCATTGATGGTTTCTACACCTTGTTATGTTTTATTACAATCAGATGTATATAAAGAATTAGCAGATTATGGATTTTATTTTTTAAATTCAGAATTTGGTGAATATAATGATGATAATATACCAGCGGTTGAATACCTAAAACATAATCCTAAAAAGTGGAATGAAAACTATCATAAATTTATTAATTTTTTAAAAACAGCATCGGATACCGAATTTGATGATATGTTTAAAAAAGCATATGAAAAAAGTAAAAATAACAAAGTTTTATTAGAAAAGTATTTTCAAACGAATAAAACAATGGAAATAAATTTACTTTTAGGGAGAGATGGCAGAGTTGGTTGATTGCACCGGTCTTGAAAACCGGCATACTGTAAAAGGTATCTGGGGTTCGAATCCCTATCTCTCCGCAATCCCCAAATACATTTGGTAATTTGGGGTTTTTTATTTATATTTGATTATGGAAAAGATAGAAA
>Ga0315900_10007829_pt1 | contig 13908 bp, 13 predicted proteins | sample LakEriMetagenome_FD_203521 | JGI IMG/M metagenome (GOLD analysis project Ga0315900, IMG submission 203521) | Freshwater fungal communities from buoy surface, Lake Erie, Ohio, United States - Buoy 12 MA114 | ecosystem: Environmental > Aquatic > Freshwater > Lake > Lake biofilm | place: USA: Lake...
TACCATCTGGGGTGAAGTGACCGGCGGCATGGATGCGGTGGACAAGATCAAGCGCGGCTCCGGCGGTTCCGGCATGGTGCAGGGGCCGGACCGGATCCGCAGCATGAAGCTGGCAGCGGATAACGCCTGAAGCCTGCTGTTGGTAAACGCGCGGCGCCGTGCTAAGGCGCCGCGGTGTTTGGGAGCTCGTAGCTCAGCTGGTAGAGCAACGGACTTTTAATCTGTAGGTCGAGGGTTCGAATCCCTCCGAGCTCACCAATTTGTGTCCAACCTTCTGGCCTTACCACCGCCTCCTCGCCGCTGGTTCGGAATATTGCCACAGGACGCTGCCTTCCATAGGCTTTCCCCTAAGGGATCATCGGTTGATTTCAGGCCGGCCATCATCAGCTTCGGCATGGTGCGGCATCAGGGGAAATGATTGTCATGAAGAACGCGCCAACCACGCAAATGCCCGGGGTTTATCATCGCCGCGTGGGAGACATCATTGTCACCGCCATCAATGATGGTTTTCTGGACGGCAACCTGGAAGTGCTGCGCAACATCAGTGAAGATGAGGCGCGCCAGATTCTGACGGCCAATTTCCGTCCCATACGGCGCACACAGGTCAATGCATTCCTGATCTGGTCAGCAGGGCGGATTGCCTTGATCGAAACCGGGTGCGGCAACTACATGCAGGCAAGCTCCGGCAAGATGCTGGCGAATCTGAAGGTACTTGGCGTTGATCCAGCCGATATCGAAGTGGTGATGCTGACCCATATGCACCCGGATCATTCCGCTGGCCTTACGGATACGACCACCGGCGTGACGCATTACCCAAATGCCGAATTGGTCATGCATGAAAACGAACCAAAGCATTGGTTCGATGATGCTGCGATGGCCAGAGGCACTGAGCGTGAAAAGCGGTTGTATTTCCAGGCGGGGCGGGAACAGGTGCTGCCCTATAAGGACCGTTGGCGCCTATTCCAGAAGGGTGAGGTCTTCCCCGGTGTGACCGCCATGCCGCTACATGGCCATACACCAGGCCATTCGGGATTTCTGGTTTCATCCGGTCAGGATCAACTTCTGATCTGGGGCGATACTGTCCATGTGCCGGAAATCCAAACCGCCCGTCCTGAGGTCTGCATGGCGTTCGATACCGATACCAAGGCCGCGGAAGCAACGCGCCGTCGCGTTTTTGATATGGTCGCGACCGACAAGCTTTTGGTCACGGGGATGCATTTGGATTTTCCGGGATTCGCGCATCTCGTGCAGCGTGGCAGCGGGTATCAACTGATACCGGCGGCCTGGGAACAGCAGATTTAATTGACGGAGGGCGCCATGAACGCTGCAGAGCATTTGCGTCAACGCCTCAAGGTCAGCGGCATTATCGCCGCCCCCGGCGCGCCCGATAGCCTGACCGCGCGGCTGATCGAACTGGCGGGGTTTGAGGCGATCTACATGACCGGTTTCGGCGCCACGGCGTCCAGGCTCGGCAGGCCCGATATCGGGCTGCTGACGCAGACGGAAATGACCACCCATGCGCGGGATATGGCGCGCGCGGTAGGCATTCCGATCATCGCCGATGCGGATACGGGCTATGGTGGCCCCGCCAATATCGCGCGTACGATTGAAGAGTATGCGCAGGCCGGCGTTGCCGCGATCCATCTGGAAGACCAGGTGGCACCGAAGCGCTGCGGGCAATTGGCCGGCATCAGGCTGATCCCGGCGGAGGAAAATGTCCGACGCCTACAATGCGCCATCGCGTCCCGCCTGGCCAATGGGCCGCTGATCATTGGCCGGACGGATGCCATGCCGGCGATTGGCCCGGAAGAAGCCGTGCGCCGCGCGCTGATGTATCAGGATGCAGGCGTTGATCTGGTATTCGTCGATGGCATCAAGAAAATCTCCGAGGTTGAGATTGTGGCGCGGCAAGTGCCCGGCCCCAAGGTTGTCAGCATTGTGGATGGCAATGAGACCACCGCTCTCACTATACGGGATCTGGAACAGATGGGCTTTGCTGTTGTGTTCTATGCGGTGACCGCGCTGTTCTCCGCCACGCGTGCGGTAGCCGATGCCTTGGCCGTGCTGAAGCGTGATGGCACCCCAGCCAAGGCAGCGAGCGCGATGATGAGCTATGCGGAATTCAGCGCCCTGGTTGATCTGCCGCGCTTTCAGGCGCTTGATGAAACCTACGGCTGACCCAGGTTACGGGGAAAAGGGATCACAATCATGCAATTCGGTCGTTTGGGCGTTTGGTGTTCCACGGATCGGCTGGATGCGGCCGCCTTGCGCGCCTTGCTGAACCGCGTGGAAGACCTTGGCTATGGTAGCTTCTGGTATCCGGAATCACGCGGCTATGAATCCATGGCGCTGGCAGGGTTTCTGCTGGCAAATAGCCGGAAGCTTGTGGTTGGCAGTTCGATTGCGAATATCTATGCGCGGGATGCCTTCACCGCACGCCGCGGCCTTGCCACCCTGAATGCGCTGCACGGCGGGCGCTTCGCGCTTGGGCTTGGTGTCAGCCATATCCCGATGGTGGAAGGCTTGCGCGGGCATCGCTATGAAAAGCCCATCCCCGCCATGCGCGGCTATTTGGAAGGCTTGCGCAAAGCGGGTGGTGAAGCGCTGGAAGGCCCGGTGCTGCTGGCAGCGCTTGGCCCGAAAATGCTGGCACTTTCTGGCAGTGCGGCTGATGGTGCTGTGCCTTACAATGTGACGCCAGAACACACCGCTCAGGCAGCGGCCATTCTGGGGCCGGGCAAGGTGCTGGCGGTGGAACAGAAGGTGTGCATCGAAACCGATCCGGTGCGTGCCCGCGCACTCGGGCGGCGAGAGCTTGCCCGCTACATGGCGCTGCCGAATTACGTGAATAACTGGCTGCGGCTTGGCTTTACCGAAGCGGAACTCGCCAACGGCGGCAGTGATCGTTTCATTGATGCCATGGTGCTGCATGGTGATGCGGCGACCGTGAAGGCGGGCCTGCGCGCGCATTTCACGGCGGGGGCAACGCATGTTTGCATCCAGCCCGTCACGGAAGATGGTGACACCGTGCATCGGGATAACATGCTCGCTGCGCTGGCGGATACGTGATGGCCATGTTGAAGCTTGGCTATAAGGCATCCGCCGAACAATTCGCGCCAGCGCAATTGCTGGATTTTGGCGTGCTGGCGGAAGAGATGGGCTTCGATAGCTGCTTCATCTCGGATCATTTTCAGCCTTGGAAACACACGGGCGGGCATGCGCCGAATTCGCTTGTGTGGCTCGGCGCGCTTGGCGCGCGCACGCAGCGGCTTGTGATGGGCACCAGCGTGCTGACGCCGACCTTTCGCTATCATCCTTCCATCGTGGCGCAGGCTTTCGGCACTTTGGGCGCGATGTTTCCAGGCCGTATCATTCTGGGCATCGGCACTGGTGAGGGGCTGAATGAGGTGCCATCCACCGGCCAGCCCTGGCCGGAATTCAAGGAACGCTTCGCCCGGATGCGCGAAGCCGTGCAATTGATGCGCAAGCTTTGGGCCGAAGACCGCGTGAGTTTTGAAGGACAATATTATCGCACCGAACACGCGACGATTTATGATCGGCCAGAAACCCCCGTGCCGATTTATGTGGCCGCCGCTGGCGCCATGGTCGCGAAATATGCCGGCCGCGCCGGGGATGGTTTTATCTGCACCAGCGGCAAGAAGCCGGAACTCTACACGGAAACGCTGCTGCCGAATGTCCTCGCGGGGCTGGAAGCCGCCGCTGCGCCCAAGCCCGATTATGATCGCATGATCGAAGTGAAGGTTTCCTTCGATACGGATAAGCAGCGCGCCTTGGAAGATACGCGCCATTGGGCAGCGCTGGCGCTTTCGGCAGAAGAAAAAATGTCCGTGGAAGACCCGGTGGAAATGGAGCGCCTGGCCGATGCGCTGCCGCTTGAACGCGCGGCCAGTCGCTGGATCGTTTCCAATGATCCGGAAGAGCATGTGGAGCGTATCGGCTATTACGTCGGCCTTGGTTTCCGGCATTTGGTATTCCATGCGCCCGGGCCGGATCAGGCACGTTTCCTGCGACTATATGGGGAGCAGGTGCTGCCACTGCTGCGCCGCCGCTTCACTTGAATCCGAGCCTTCAGCTTTTTGCGCTGCCTGGCCTGCCCATGGTGCAGGCGGGCGATGATCTTGTGGGTTTGCTTTCGGCAGCCATGGCGCGCGCCGGCCTTACGCCGCAGGCTGGCGATATACTAGCGGTTGCGCAGAAGATTGTGAGCAAAGCGGAAGGGCGGACCATTGCGCTTGCTTCCGTGCAACCATCGGCCACAGCGCATGAACTTGCCGAGAAAACCGGCAAGGATGCGCGGTTGGTAGAACTGATCCTTTCCGAATCAGAACGCATTGTGCGTGCGCGGCCCAATTTGATCATCGTTAAGCATCGGCTTGGCTTTGTCATGGCGAATGCCGGCATTGACCAATCCAATGTTGGTGAAGATGGCCACGCATTGCTTTTGCCGCGCGATCCCGATGCAAGTGCGGTGGCACTTTCCGCACGGCTTGGCCTGCCCGTAGTGATCACGGATAGTTTCGGCCGCGCCTGGCGTCGTGGCACGGTGGGTGTTGCAATTGGTGCGGCGGGCCTGCCGGCATTACGCGATTTGCGTGGTCTGCCGGATTTGTTTGGCCGCACCTTGATGGTCAGCATCACGGGTTTTGCAGATGAAATCGCCGCTGCAGCGGGCCTGCTGATGGGACAAGGCGCGGAGGGTCAGCCTGCCATCTTGCTGCGTGGGCTGTCCTGGTCTGGCGCGGCAAACCCTGCCGCCGAATTGCTCCGCCCCGCGCAGGAGGATCTTTTTCAGTGATTATAGCACTTTCCGGCGGTATTGGCGGAGCGAAGCTCGCACTTGGTCTTTCGCGCGTTCTGCCACCTGAGGAATTACTGATCGTCGCCAATACCGGTGATGATTTTGAGCATTACGGACTCACGATTTGCCCAGATACCGACACGCTTTTATACACGCTGGCGGGGTTGGATAATCCCAAGCTTGGTTGGGGGCGCGCGGATGAAAGCTGGGCTTTCATGGAAACGCTCGCTTTACTTGGGGGCGCGGATTGGTTTCGCCTCGGCGACCGTGATCTGGCGCTGCATGTGCTCCGCAGCCATCGTCTGGCGGCCGGCGAAACGCTCTCAGCCATTACCGATGATGTGCGTAAACGCCTCAGCATCGGCCCGCGTATCCTGCCGATAAGTGATGATCCGCTACGCACGCAAATCAACACCGATCAGGGCTGGCTGGATTTTCAGGATTGGTTTGTGCGGCTGCGCGCTGAACCTTTGGCGCGCGCCGTAAGGTTTGCTGGCGTTGAACAGGCGCGCCCGCAGCCCGTTTTGCTTGAAGCGCTACGCGCAAAGCCGCGCGGCATAGTGATTTGCCCAAGCAATCCCTTCATCAGCATCGAACCTATTCTGGCCGTGCCGGGGTTGCGTGATGCCATTGCCGCATCGGGCGCGCCGGTTGTGGCGGTATCGCCCATCATTGCCGGGCAGGCGGTGAAGGGACCAACCGCGCGCATGTTCGAAGCGCTTGGCGTCCCCCCAAGTGCCGCCGCCGTTGCTGCGCGCTATGGCGATTTGCTGGATGGTTTCGTGATGGAACATGGCGATGATGATGCAGGCATCACGCCGCGCGTGTTCTATGCGGCGACAATGATGCGCGACTTGGCCGACAAAACCGCCCTCGCGCGGCAGGTCTTGACGGCGATTGAAGCACTCAGATGAAGCCCTGGGCCATTCTGCCGGTGAAGGAGATGACGGGGGCAAAACAGCGCCTGGCACCATTGCTTTCACCGGAAGAACGCATCGCACTGATGCAGGTCATGTTGCGCGATGTGCTGGCCGCGCTTTCGGCGGCACAAGGCTTGGCTGGTATTGCGATGGTGACGCTTGATCCTTGGGCGCAAGCACTGGCGCAGCAATATGGCGCGCGGATTATCACGGAAGGCGCACGGGAGGGGCATACCGGCGCGGTGACTGCCGCAGCGTCAGTCTTACAGGCAGGGGTTGCCGCCATCCTGACCTTGCCGGGCGATATTCCCGCTGTAAAAACCCCTGAGGTCGAAGCGCTGATTGCATCGGCAGACACCTCACCCCTTTTCATCATCGCGCCAGCGCATGATGAGCAGGGATCGAATGCCATTCTGATGTCACCACCCGATGCGGTGAAGCTCCGTTTTGGTGAGGATAGCTATTTCCCGCATCTGGCGGCTGCGCGTGCAGCAGGCATTGCACCGCGAGTTCTACGCCTGCCTGGCATTGCGATGGATATTGACCACCCGGTTGATATCGCGCGCTTCGCAGCTATTCCCGAAGCCAAGGGTACGCAAACCTTAGCTTGGCTCACGCAAAACCACATTCTCAGCCGCTTGGCTTAATCGCCCGCCAATACGGCGCGCTTGCGCGGCGCGGTTTGCACCATGGGCAATAAAGGCTCGGCGCCGCGCGAAGCCTGTTCGCGTTCGCGCGTAACGGCGCCATAGGTGGTGCTACGCTGCATCGGCTGCCGTCCGATGGAAAGGATCAGGCGTTCCATCGCCTCGGGCGGGAATTCCTGGCCATGTTCAGTGCCGGCGGCGCGGCTGATGCTTTCATTCATCAACGTACCGCCCAGGTCATTTGCACCTGCTTGCAAAGCCATCGCCGCACCTTCGGGGCCCATCTTCACCCAGCTTGTCTGGATATTGGCGAAATGCGGATGAAGCACGAGCCGCGCGATGCTGTGCATCAACAGTGCCTCACGGAAACTGGGACCACGGCGGGCCAGGCCGCGCAGATACATGGGCGCTTCCATATGTACGAAAGGCAGCGGCACGAATTCGGTAAAGCCGGCGGTTTCCGCTTGCAAATCGCGCAGCACCAGCAAATGCCGCGCCCAATGCAAGGGCGCTTCCACATGGCCGAACATGATCGTGGCGGTACTGCGTAGGCCGAGCCCATGCGCGGCACGCATCACCGCCTGCCATTCTTCGGTGTTCACTTTATCCGGGCAGATGATGGCGCGTATTTCATCATCCAGAATCTCCGCCGCTGTACCAGGCAAAGTGCCGAGCCCGGCATCGCGCAAGCGCGCCAGAAACGCCGAAAGCGAAAGCCCGAGCGTGCGCGCGCCCTGATGGATTTCAAGCGCTGAGAAGGCGTGGATATGCATCCCCGGCACGGCCTGTTTGATGGCGCGGCAAATCGCCTCATAGGTGGCACCCGTATAATCCGGGTGTATGCCGCCTTGCAGGCAGACCTCGGTCGCGCCACGCGCCCAGGCTTCCTTTGCGCGGCGGGTAATTTCCGCATGGTCCAAATCATAGGCCGGGCCGCGCAGGGCTTCATGCGTCTTACCCTTGCTGAAGGCGCAGAAGCTGCAACGATAGGTGCAGATATTGGTGTAGTTGATGTTGCGATTGACAACATAGCGCACCGTGTCGCCCGCAATCGCCTGCCGCAGCCGATCCGCAGCCGCCATGACATGCGCCTGGTCCGCATCTCGCGCAGCAAACAGCGTTTCAATCGCAGGTACATCAAGCCTTTCGCCCTGTGCGGCGCGTTCCACCAAACCTGCCAGCCCTGCATCAGCCGCAGCCAATAGCGGTGCGGCAAGGCGTGGCAGAGTCAGCGCACCGGGCGACCAATCATCGCCGCGCGCAAAACCCACTGCATCACTCGCACGCAGCAGTGCGGTTGCTACACGCGGCGCAAACCAATTGCGCGGCGCACGCAGATAGGCGGGATAGGCCGGTAAGCGCTGCACCAGCACCTTGCCCATGCTCGCGGTTTTCTCAGCCAATGTCGCGATCGCAGGCCATGGCGCTTCCGGGTTAACGTGATCCGGCGTAACCGGCGAAATGCCGCCCCAATCATTGATACCGGCGGCGATCAGGCTTGGATAAGTGCCGGGTGAGAGATTGGGCGGCGCCTGAATATTTGCGTGCGCACCCAGAATGATGCGCGCTGAGGCAATGGTCCATAGCAGATCATCCAAATCGGGCTCAGGCGCCTCGGCACGCTTGGTGCGCGGCTTGGCACGAAAATTCTGGATGATCACTTCCTGCACATGCCCATAACGCGCATGGCTTTCCGCGATGGCGCGCAAGGCGTCCAACCGCTCCGCGCGAGTTTCGCCAATGCCAATCAGAATGCCGGTGGTAAAGGGAATCCGCGCTGCACCCGCTTCGTTCAATACCGCAAGCCTGATGGTCGGGTGCTTGTCCGGGCTGCCATGATGCACACCGCCTGGCTCGCAAAGTCTTTCGCTGGTGCTTTCCAGCATGATGCCTTGGCTCGCGGTCACATCGCGCAGCGCCAGCAGCTCTGCCCTATCCATCACGCCGGGATTGGCATGGGGCAGCAGCCCGGTCTCGCGCAGCACCAGATCACACATGGCCACCAGGTATTCGATGGTGCTGGCATGGCCCATTTCCGCCAAAGCCTCACGCGCCAGGCGCCAGCGCAATTCGGGCTTGTCGCCCAGCGTAAACAGCGCTTCCGTGCACCCGGCCTTGGCGCCGGCACGCGCAATCGCCAGCACTTCGTCTGGCGTCAGATACGCCGCACGTCCCGCACGGGGTTTTTCGGCGAAGGTGCAGTAATGGCAGACATCGCGGCAGAGCTTGGTCAGCGGAATGAAGACCTTGCGCGAATAGGACGTGACGCGCCCATGCCCGGCATCGCGCAAAGCAGCCGCTTCTGCCATCAATTCCGCCAGCGGCGTTGTTTCCAGCCTATCCAGCACCCTTGCCATCCTCCTTCCCCTGGCCCCATCGTGTGGGAAGGCCGCGCCAGATGCAATGCGCGGGGATGGGAGGCCCAGCATGCAGATCGGTTTCAACGCCCCAACCGCTGGCCCGCTTGCGTCGCCTGAGGCGATTACCCAGCTGCTCCAGGGCGGGGAGGCGATGGGCTATGCCTATGCGACCTTCAGCGACCATGTGGTGATCCCAACCGATATTCACGCCATCTACCCCTATTCGGATAATGGCGAATTCCCCGCTGGTGCGCGCGGCGCGCGGCACGAACAATTGACCGAGGTGATGTTCGCCGCCGCCCGCACCAGCAAGCTACGGTTGGTGACTTCCGTGATGGTGGTGCCACATCGCCCGGCGGTGCTGACAGCAAAAATCCTTTCCACCATTGATATCTTCTCCAATGGACGGCTCACGCTTGGCATTGGCGCGGGCTGGCTGAAGGAGGAGTTTGAGGCACTTGACGCGCCGAATTTCGCCGCGCGCGGCAAGGTGACGGATGAATATATCCTGGCCGCGCGGGAATTATGGACCGCGCCCGATCCGCGCTTTCAGGGCGAATATGTCAGCTTCGACAAGATCAGCTTTGAACCCAAGCCCGTGCAGCCGGGCGGGCCGCCGATTTGGGTGGGGGGCGAAAGTGGCCCGGCGCTCAGGCGCACCGCACGGCTTGGTGATGCCTGGTATCCCATCGGCACGAATCCGGCGTTCCCGCTGGATAGTCTTGCGCGCTACAAGACGGCGGTTGCCAAGCTGCGCCGCCTGACCGCCGAGGCCGGGCGGGATCCCGCCGTGGTTGGGCTGTCGCTCCGCGTGCAAAAATTCGGCGCGGAATTGCCTGCACTCGCGGGCGATGGGGAACGGCATTTATTCTCGGGCAGTGCGACGCAAATTGTGGAAGATATTCATGCACTACGCACGATTGGTGTCAGCGCGATTGATTTCAACTTTCTTGGTTCTACGGTAGAAAAAGTGCTGGGGCAGATGGAAAGCTTCCGCGCAACCGTAATGGAAAGGATCTGAACCATGCGCCTTGGCATGACGCTTGGCATGACCGGCACCATTGATATGGCGCTGGTACTGGAAGCCGAAAGGCTCGGCTTTTCCATGGTGTGGTGCGGTGAAAGCTACGGGACGGATGCCGTGACGCCCATCACCTGGGTGCTGGCGCAAACGACGAAAATCAAGGCAGGCACGGGCATTATGCAGATGCCGGCGCGCAGCCCCGCCTGCGCCGCTTCCACGGCGCTGACCTTGCAATCGCTGTCCGGGGATCGCTTTTTGTGTGGGGTCGGGCCTTCCGGGCCGCAGGTGGTGGAAGGTTGGCATGGGCAGCCCTATGGCAGCCCGCTGGTGCGCACGCGTGAATATATTGACATCATGCGCGCCATCAGCGCGCGCGAAAGGCCCCTGGAATATCAGGGCACGCATTACCGCATTCCCTATGACGGGCCGGATGCCACGGGGCTCGGTAAGCCGCTGAAGAGCATTCTGCATGGCAAGCCAATGCGTTTTTACTGCGCTTCCATTACGCCGGGCGGCATGCGCCTTGCGGGTGAAATCGCCGATGGCAATTTGCCGATTTTCATGTCGCCGGAGAAAGCCGATCTGGTGGTGAAGCCAACGCTGGACGGCATGGCGAAGGCTGCCGCACCGCGCGCCTTAAGTGATTTTGACATCGCGCCCTATACGAAGATAAGGGTCGGCGATGATCTGCAAGCCTGCCGCGATTCCGTGAAGCCGGAATTGGCGCTTTACATCGGCGGCATGGGCGCGATCGGCAAGAATTTCTACAATGACTATTGTAAGCGCCTGGGTTTTCCGGATGCGGCAGTTGCCATCCAAAAGGCGTTTCTGGCCGGGCATCGCAAGGAAGCGCTGGCGGCCGTGCCGGATGCGCTGGTGGATGAAATCGCGCTTGTGGGGCCGGCGGATCGTGTGCGCGCTCGCCTGCGTGATTGGCGGGCGGCGGCGCGTGAGGGCAAGCTTTCGACGCTGGTGCTAACGGGTGCCACGCAGGAAGCGCTGCGTCTGGCCGCCGAGACAGTGCTTTAAGATACAGAACGTATCAGTGCTGCCCAACGATCAAGCTCCGGCAGAATCTCATCGCGCTTGGCGGAAGCAAGGCTAAGTACCACGCGCGCAACGCCAAGATCGCGGTCCGCCAGCAGCGCGTCGCGGTCTTCCTTCACGCCCCAGATGGTGATGGGCAAGTCTTCCTCGCGACGCCCAGCCTCAGTGACCAATTGGCGGAATTGCGGGATCAGCGCGCCGACATCGGCATAGTGCTTGCGCACACGATGCGGCATCCAGCCATCGCCATAGCGCACCGCGCGCTTGGCACCCCAAGGAAAGGCGCCGCCGACAATGATCGGCGGGTGTGGCTTCTGGATTGGCTTTGGGCCGGTTTCCATCGGCGTGAAATTGACGAATTCGCCGGCATAACTTGGTTGGGCTTGGGTCCAGATGGCCTTCATCGCCTCAATCCGTTCGCGTGCCAGCTTGTGGCGCGTGGCGAAGACGGTGCCGTGGTTTTCAATCTCATCCTGGTTCCAGCCATTGCCGACACCAAACAGGAAGCGCCCGCCCGAGATATGATCAATCGTCGCGACAGCCTTCGCGGTCTGGATCGGGTCGCGCTGCACTACCAGACAAATGCCTGTTCCCACCAGCAAGGTTTTGGTGGCGGCTGAGGCGGCGGCCAGCGTTACGAAAGGGTCCATCACCTCATAATATTCGCGCGGCAGGGCGCCGCCGCCCGGATAGGAAGCGGTGCGCGCCAGCGGAATATGGGAATGTTCCGGCGCCCAGAGGCTATCAAAGCCGCGTTCTTCCAAGGCCACGGCCAATTCGCCGGGCGTCATGGAATAATCGGTGAAGAACATGGCGGCGCCGATTTTCATGTGATCCTTCCTCCCTGGTCAGTTGGAAGGCTGGCCCTGTGCGGCGCGGCAGGCAAGCCCTGCACCCTTGCCGAAAGCCAGGGGCGCCCCCAAAGAAGATCACGAAAGGAACCCCGCAATGCTGCCAAGCCATGGACGCTATAGCTATCACCCCTGGCGGGATCGCGTGCCCTATGCATGGCCAGGCGGGGCGAAACTTGCGGTTTATCTTGGCCTCAATCTTGAACATTTTGCCTTTGGTGAGGGGCTCGGGGCCGAATTGGCGCCCGGCGGGCCGCAGCCGGATGTGCTGAATTACGCTTGGCGGGATTATGGCAATCGCGTTGGCGCCTGGCGGCTGCTTGAAATGTTCGATGAATTCAGCCTACCCGCGACCGTGCTGCTGAACAGCGCCATGTATGATTACGCGCCCGCATTGGTCGCAGCGCATCGTGCGCGCGGTGATGAATTTGCCGGCCATGGACGGACCAATTCGGAACGCCAATCCATCCTGCCGGAGACCGAAGAAGCCGCGCTGATTGCCGAAAGCAGCGCTGCCATCGCCAATCATGAAGGCAAGGTGCCGCGCGGCTGGCTTTCCCCCTGGATTGCGGAAAGCCGCACCACGCCTGATCTGCTGGTAGAAGCGGGCTATCGCTATACCCTCAATTGGTGCGCGGATGATGCGCCGATTTGGATGCAGACCCGCGCCGGCAAGCTGCTCGCCATTCCCTACCCACAGGAGGTGAATGACATTCCCTCGATCATCGGGCGCAAGGATGGCGCAGCCTATTTCGCCGATATGGTCATTGATGATTTTGAGGAACGGCGCCGGCAGATAGCTGATGGCAAGGCGCAAGTGATGGGGATTGCGCTGCATCCTTATCTGGTGGGCCAGCCCTATCGGATGCGGCATTTGCGCCGTGCGCTGGAACATATCACCACGCGGCGAAGTGATGTATGGATCACGACTGCCGGGGCGATCTATGATCATATACTGACGCTGCCCAAGGGCAGCATTCCGGGGGAATAAGATGCGCCATCTTCTGCTTGTTGCGTTGCTGGTACTTGGTGCCTGCACTACCCAGCCTGGGCCGAATACGCCAGCCACCGTTGGGCAGGTTGATCTCGCGCGCTATGCCGGGCTTTGGCATGAAGCGGCGCGCTTCCCGACGAGTTTTCAGGATAGTAGCCGCGTGCGCTGTGAAGCGGTCACCGCGCAATATACGCTCCGCCCCGATGGCGCAGTGGATGTGCTGAACCGCTGTCGTAATGCTGCTGCCGATGGGGCGATGCGTAACGCCACCGCCATTGCCCGCAGCGCGAGCCCAGGAAATGACCGGCTGCGCGTCAGCTTCTTCTGGCCCTTCTTTGGCGATTACTGGATTATTGGGCTTGATCCTGACTATCGCTGGGCCGTGGTGGGCGCGCCGCGGCGCGATTACCTTTGGATCCTGTCGCGCGCGCCGGTGATGGCGGAGGCTGACTACGCCGCAGCGGTCGCGATTGCGCGGCGGGAAGGGTTTGCGGTGGAAAGGCTGCAACGCACGGTGCAGCCGTGATGCGCTTCAGCCCAATTCGAAGCTGGTGATACCGTAAATCTGCGCGAGCGGCAGGTCCGGTGCAGCGCCGGCATACATGCGCGCCGTTTCGAAGGCAGGCACCATGCCGGCTTCCTGCGCCATGCTGATTGCCGCAGAATTAGGTTCCGGGACATCAAGAAAAACCGGACCAGCCGGCGCCCTGGCCAGCAGAGCTGCGAAAACCCCGCGCGCAGCTTCGGGCGTTTCGGCGAAAAGCGGGCCTATTTTCGAACCTTCGCGGCAAGGTCGCAGCACACCCAGCGCTTGCACGCCCCCCGCGCCCATAAGCACAAGCGCAATATGCCCCGGCGCGGTCAGCCATTGGCGCAGAAATGCCTCTCGCGCAGCTGGAAAAAAGTGGCGATCAAAGGCAGTAATTTGCGCGAAGTGCTGCGCGGTCGCTTCCGTGGGTTGAGGCCCAGGCTGCGGTGGCATGAAGGGGGCCGCAGCGCCATACCGAATATTCCGATGCAACAGCGCAAAGCCGGATTTCCGATAATTCGCCTGCTGCGCCACCACACCATCCAGGCCAATGACGCGGCCTCGCAACCGTGCCATCGCCGCGCGCCACAAGGCCATCCCATATCCCTTGCCGCGAAAATCCGGGCGCATCAGGTAAAAGCCGATAAAGCCGAAGGCAGCGCCATAATCGGTCGCTGAAATGCAGCCAATCGGCGCATCCTTCAAAACCGCCACAAG
>Ga0315900_10007836_pt1 | contig 13903 bp, 6 predicted proteins | sample LakEriMetagenome_FD_203521 | JGI IMG/M metagenome (GOLD analysis project Ga0315900, IMG submission 203521) | Freshwater fungal communities from buoy surface, Lake Erie, Ohio, United States - Buoy 12 MA114 | ecosystem: Environmental > Aquatic > Freshwater > Lake > Lake biofilm | place: USA: Lake...
CGACCGCCACGGCGACCACCGGTGTCGGCACTGTCGCGATCAACCAGGGCACGCTGGCCGCGACCAGCAACTACATCCTGACCTTCGTGGACGGGCAATTGTCGATCACGCCGCGCCTGCTGACAGTGACGGCGAACAACCTGTCGCGGGTCTATGGCAATGCCAACCCGGCGCTGACCTTCACGGTTGGCGGGCAGGGTCTGGTCAACGGCGATCAGCTCGCCGGGGCGCTGGCGACGACCGCCACGGCGACCACCGGTGTCGGCACTGTCGCGATCAACCAGGGCACGCTGGCCGCGACCAGCAACTACATCCTGACCTTCGTGGACGGGCAATTGTCGATCACGCCGCGCCTGCTGACAGTCACGGCGGACAACCTGTCCAAGTTCCTCCGCCAGCAAGATCCGGTGCTGACCTACACGCTTACTGGCGACGTGCTAGTCAATGGCGACCTTTTGTCCGGGCTGTTGCTGCGCGATGCGGGTGAGGGGCTTGGTACCTACGCCATACGGCAGGGATCGCTGACGGCGGGGCCGAACTATACCATCACCTTTGTCGGCGGCACATTCGAGATCAACCCGCCGCCCACTCCGCCGGTGCTAACCAGTCCTGCGCTGATCGAGGCACCCTTCCTCGCGTCCGAGGAGCCGCCGATGACGTCGGAAGAGGAAGAGGAACGCTTCGGGATGGACTTCCCCGAACGGCCCGATGCGCCGCTGATTACGCAGGAATCGCTGCTTGATGATCCGGTCTCGAGCGGCGGCGATGCCTCGCTCTATTCGGGCGATGCCAATGCTGCTCCGGGCGGCGGGGAGAAGAAGTAAGATGGCCAGGACCCGCACCATGCTCCGCCATGCAATTGCACTTACTGCGGTTGCCGCAATCGGCGCGGCGATGCTGACCGCACCGGGTTCGGCCCGCACGGCGCAGGAATCCGGCCTCAGTTTGCGCGACACTTTCCCGATCGGTTCCAACGGCTTGTGCGAGGCGCAGATTCTCGCGCCTGAACCGGGCGCAGGGCTGTTTGACCGGCGCTATTCGATCATCTGCCGCGATGCCGCCCTGCCGGTCGGCACGCTGTGGGTGGTGAAGTCGGCCGAGGGCGCGGGCGGCCCCGCGCGTTTTGCCGGGTCGGATGCGACCTGCAATCCGGGCTCGGGCGGGGCCGAAGTGCCCGGCCTGACCCGTGCCCAGCGGCTCGCCTGTTCGCGGCCGGGTAGCATCGTGCGCAACGATCTGCTGGTCGGCACGCGCGGCGGGCGCACCTATGCCGCCAGCGGGCTGGCCGCTTATACCAAGGCGCTCGAACTGGGGCTTGCCTCGCTCGCCAATGACCGGGTGATGCCCGGCACGGTCGAGATCCCGCTCACCAGCGCGACCGATGATCTCGCCTTCGCACGCCAGCAGGCCGAGGCGATTTCGGCGGATCAGGCGCTGGTCGAAGCCTATCGCCGCAGCAATGCCGGCAATTTCGCCGAAGCTGCGGAATTCTTCGCGGTCTCCTCGGCCGCGCTGGCCGGACCCGGGGCGATCGAGGCGCGGCTCAACAGCGCCTTGCAGCAATCGAATCTCGGCAACTTTGCCGAAGCGCGCCGGATCTTCGCCGCCAACCGCGCCGACAGCACGGCGAGCCCGGTGCTCGCCCGCCTGCTGCGCAATTACGAGGCGATGGACGCGCTCAACCAGCGCAAGGCCCAGGCCGCGCTGGCGATCCTCGATCGGCCGGTGACGGCAAACTTTACCGACGTCGAGGACCTGCGCGCCATGCGCATCGGTGCATCGCTTGCCGGACAGCTGGCGAGCGAGAACGAGCGCATTGCCGGGGCCTTCAGCGCTGGTCTCACCCCGCCCGAGCGCGCCAAGCTGCTGGATGGCCAGCACGCCTATCTCAAGGCGACGACGCTGCGCCAGATCGGGCGTGCGGGCGAGGCCACGGCGCTCCTGCGCAAGGCCGAGGCAACGCTGGCTTCGGTGCGCGGCGGGCGGGTCGTCTCGATGGCTTGGCTGCGCGCACAGGTGCTCGGCGAGCTTGCCGAGGTGTCCGAGCGTTCGGGCCAGTCGGCCGAGGCCGAGCGCCTCCACCAGCAGGGCATCGCGCTGCTCGCGGCGACCTATCCCGATGCGCCGGTGCTCGACAGTGCGCGGGCCCAGCTCGCCGGCTTTTATGCCCGCGGCGGCCGGCGTGACGATGCGCTGGGCATATACCGCGAAATCGTGCGCGGCGCGCGCGGGCGGGCCATGCCCTCGCTGCGCAATCTGCTGACCCCCTATTTCGCCTTGCTGACCGACGGCAAATCGCCTGCCGGTGAGGCGGCGACCGATCTCTTCGCCGCCAGCCAGCTGCTCCTGCGTCCGGGCCTTGCCCAGACCCAGGCGGCGCTCGCGCGCGAGCTTTCGGGCGGGAGCGACGAGGCGGCGCAGATGTTCCGCACCGCCACCAATCTCGGGCGCGGGATCGAACAGCAGCGCATCGCCCTGCTCGATCTGGAATCCGTGCCGCAACCAACTGCCCAGCAGACCGCGCTGATCGCCACGCGCCGCCAGCAGCTCGAACAATTGCAGCAGCAGCAGGCCGAGGTGCTCGAAAAGCTCGCTGCTTTTCCGCGCTACCGGGCTGTGACGGAACAGGGCATTACGCTCGCCGATCTGCAAGCCGCGCTCAAGCCGGGCGAGGCCTATGTGAAGATGGTGACGCTCGAGCGCGATGCCTATGTCCTTTACGCCGCTGCCGATGATGTGCGGGTGTGGCGTGCCGATGCGACCCCGGCCGAACTCGACGCGCTGGTCGGCAAGATCCGCGAAAGCATCGCGGTGATCGAAGGCGGTCAGGTGCTGACCTATCCCTTCGACATCGAGCGTTCGCGCGAGCTCTATGTCCGCCTGTTCAAGCCGGTCGGCGAACAGCTGCCCAAGCTCCGGCACATCGTGTTCGAGCCCGATGGCGCGCTGCTCAAGCTGCCGATCAACCTGCTGGTCACCGATGATGCCAGCGTTACCGCCTACAAGGCGCGCATGGCAGGCAAGAACCCGGACGAATATGACTTCCGCGGCACGGCCTGGCTGGGCCGTACGACCGAGATCAGCACTGCGGTGGCGGCTTCGGCCTTCCGCGATGTGCGCCGCGCGCGGCCATCGGATGCCAAGCGCGCCTATCTCGGGCTTGGCGAGAACTCGCCGATCGGCACGGATACGCCTGGCGCTGCACGGATGCAGGCGGCGGTGGCAGCGGGCGACCGGTGCCAGTGGTCGCCCAATATCTGGGCCAACCCGATCAAGGCGACCGAACTGCGCGAAGCCGCCACCCGTTTCGGCGAGACCGCAAACGTGCTGACCGAAAATGCCTTTTCCGACAGCGCGATCATCGGGCTTGGCGATCTTGCCAATTACCGCATTCTGCACTTTGCCACCCATGGTCTGGTGACCGCACCTCAGCCGCAATGTCCCCCGCGCCCCGCGCTGGTGACCAGCTTTGATGCGGCGGCAGGTTCGGACGGATTGCTGAGCTTCTCGGAGATCTTCGGCCTACGTATCGATGCCGACCTTGTGATCCTTTCGGCCTGCGATACGGCCGGCAGCGCCACGGTCGGAGCGACGCGCGAGGCGGGGGTGACGAGCGGGGGCGAATTCGCGCTCGACGGGCTGGTGCGCGCCTTCGTGGGTGCGGGCGGGCGCACGGTGCTGGCGAGCCACTGGCCGGTGCCCGACGATTTCAACGCCACCGGGCGGCTGATTTCGGGCCTGTTTGAAGGCGATGGCCGCGAGACCGCCGAGGCGCTGCGGACCTCGCAGGTTGCGCTGATGGACGATCCCGAAACCTCGCACCCGTTCTACTGGTCGGCCTTTGCCGTGGTGGGCGATGGTGCAGCTCGTCTTGCCCGCTGATCTGCATAGGGGTCGCTCCCGATGAACGAGCCCCGGCAAGGCGCAGCATCGTCGTTCGGCTGGCTGCGGCGCGGCTGGCGCAATGTCCGCGAGGCGGGCGGGGTGCAACTGCTCGCGACCTTTGTGGTGCTGTGTGCCGCGCTGTTCATCGCCCGCTTCAGCTGGGTTCTGCCTGATGGCGCCGAGCCCACCCCGCTGACCAGCGAGGCCGAGCGCGCCTTCTATGATCTGCGCGCCTATTATGCGGCCGATATGGTCGAAGAAGACAAGCGGGTCATGCTAGTGGTCTATACTGACCAGACCCTGATCGCCGCGCGCAAACGCTCGCCGCTCGACCGCGGCCTGCTGGCCAAGACATTGCGCACGCTCGACGCGATGGAGCCCAAGGCGATCGGGATCGACATCCTGTTCGATCAGCCGCAGGACGAGGACGAGGAGCTGATCGCCGCGCTGCGCGGGATGAAGACCCCGGTCGCGGTCGCCTATGCCGCCAAGGCGACCAACCCGGACGACATCGAGTGGGAACAGCAGCAATATCTCGAACAGTTCATGGCGCGGCTGAAGGGCAGCAAGGCGCGCCCGGCGAGCATCCGGCTCGACAACACCTTTGGCGCGACCCGGCTGTGGCCCGATATCCGCAAGGGCCTGCCACCGCTGCTCGGGCGCGCCATGCTGGCCGATGCGGGTGTGCCTGCCACCGCCTTTGCCGGTTACGAAGGGGCGATCGATTACCGGCGGCCCAAGTTTGAGGAATCAGTGCTGTTCCCGCCGGCGCAGATCGATCTCTTCGTCGATCCCGACCCGGAAATCCTGCCCTTTCTCAAGGAGCAGTATGCAGGCAAATATATCCTGATCGGCGGCGATATCGTCGATTATGACCGGGTCGAGACGACCTTCACCTCCAAGACCGGCGAGGTGCCAGCGGGGATCGCGGTCCACGCCGAGATCATCGCCCAGATGCTCGATAACCGCGTGCTCTCCCCGATCCCGCCCTGGATGCTGTGGGCGATGGCGGTGCTGGTGGTGGTGACTGCCGCGCTCACCGCGCTGCTCGAATGGCCTGCGCGCCGGCTGGCCCCGTTCATGGTGGTGCTGCTGATCGCCTTCATCGGCACCCCGGTGGCGCTGCAATTCCGCGATGTCGACACCTATGGCCTGCCGGCCTTCGGCTGGCTGATCGGCTGGATCATGGCCTTCACCGCGGTCACCTCTGCCGCGCGCGCCTCGGGCGCGGTGCAGCGCAATTTTGCCGCCAGCGCGCTCGGCAAATATATCCCGCGCGACATTGCCCAGGCGATCATCGACAAGCCCGAACTGCTCAGCCTCGGCGGCGAGAAGCGCGCGATCTACGTGCTGTTCAGCGACCTTGAAGGCTTCACCAAGATGAGCCACGCGATCGCGCCGGAAATGGTGGCGAAGCTACTCAACCGCTATCTCGACATGCTCAGCCAGGTCGTGCTCGATCACGGCGGGGTGATCGACAAGTTCGTGGGTGATGCGGTGGTCGCCTTTTGGGGCGCGCCGATCAGCCGCCCGGACGATGCCGAGCGCGCCTCGCGCGCGGGCTATGCGCTGTGGCAGGCGGGCGAGGCCTTCCGCGCCGAGGTGGCGGCGATGGACCCCGATCTGCCCAAGATCGGCAAGACCCGCGTCGGCCTCCATTACGGCGAGGCGGTGATCGGCAATTTCGGCGGCGCGACGCGCATCCAGTACACGGCGCTGGGCGATTCGATGAACACCGCCGCTCGGCTCGAATCCGCCAACAAGGCGCTCGAATCCAGCATCATGGCGAGCCGCGAATTCGCCGAGGCCTCGGGGCTGGGCTGGTGGCGCCAGATGGGCCGGGTGGTGCTGCGCGGCCGGGCCAAGCCGGTCGATCTGTTTGAACCCGCCCCCGAATTTCCCGAAGCCGACCGCGCGGTGCTGGCCGAGGCCTGCGCCTGTGCCACGGGTGGAGACCGGGCCGGAGCAATCCGGCGCGTGGAAGATGTAATCGGACGACATCCGAATGATTCAGCCTTGCGTAATCTGCTAAAGCGGATGCAGGAGAGCGACGATGGAGGAACCTATGTTCTCGGCTAAAATGAAACGGGCTCTTGCGGCCCTCGCGCTCGGCGGCGCGGCGCTGGCCCTGCCGGTTGCGGCGATGGCCGGGGTGGTGGTGAAATCCACCGGTCCTTCCGCGGTGAAATATCCGGTCGGCACCAAGCTGGATGACAATGCATCGATCACGCTGAAGGCGGGCGATGTGGTGACGGTGCTGACGGCCGAAGGGACGCGGGTGATCAAGGGTGCGGGCACGTTCCGCGTCGGCGATCGTCCGCAGGTCGCCTCGGACCGTTTCGCCTCGCTCACCCGCAAGCGCGCGGCCACCCGCGTTCGCACCGGGGCGGTGCGCGGCGATACCGATGCGGTCCCGAGCAATCCGAACCTCTGGTATGTCGATGTCACCCGTTCGGGTACGATCTGCCTCTATGATCTGGCGACCGTGCGCCTGTGGCGTCCGGGGACCGAGGGTACGGCGACCTATCGCATCGCCGCTCACGGCGCAGCCGCCGGCACTGAGGTCGAGGTGACCTTCGACGACACCGTCACCGTCGCCGCGCTCGATCCTGCCCGCCTGCCGATTGCAGAAGGCACCCACTACATGGTCACCGGACCCGACGGCAGCAACAGCGCCCAGCTCAGCTTCGTGCTGCTGGCCGATGAAATCACCGCGCCCGATGCGCTGGCCGAGGCTCTGATCGCCAAGGGCTGCGCAGTGCAGCTCGAAACGCTCGGCGCCAATATGGAAGCTTCGGCAGAAGCGGCCGGTTGAGCCTTGCGCCCCGCTCGCGGGTGAGGTGTTCGGCCTGGCGCAGAAAAGCGCGGATTGCCTGTTGCATCGGGCCCGTACAATTGGGAGAAGGGGCTGGGTCGGCTTGACGGGGGAGTCGGGGTTCGGGTTTATTCCTGACGCGGCTCTACAAGCGCGGGTGTGCCGGGCTTGCTAGCCTGCACCACCTGCAATCCGGCGGGCTGGGCGGTTTGGCGGTAAGGCATCTCGGGGGGGATGGGATGACGGGAGTTGTCGCGAAACGGGTCGCTGGCCTTCTTGGCAGGCCGCAGGTCGTGCGCCTGCTCGCGGTCCTCGGGCTTGCGGTGGCCTATCCCGCGTCCACCGCGATCGGCAATCCCACCTATGAAGGCGTCGCAAGCTGCGCAGGCTCCACCTGCCATGGCCGCGCCGAGGGCAATGGCGCGGTTGTCCGGCAGGACGAGATCGCGACTTGGCAGGAACCCTCATCGGCGAGCGGCGCGCACAGCCGCGCCTATTCTGTCCTTGCCGGCCGGCGCGGCCAGCAGATTGCGGCGAGCCTCGGGCTTGGCAATGCGACCTCCGCCCCGGCCTGCCTCGGCTGCCATTCCACCTTCGCTCCGGCAGACCAGCGCGGGCCCAAGTTCACCATCACCGACGGGGTCGGCTGCGAGAGCTGCCACGGTCCCTCGGGCGGCAGCTGGCTGGCCGAACACTATGCGCTGCCCGCCACCCACGCCTCCAACGTCGCGGCCGGCATGACCCCGCTCGACAATCCCAAGGCGCGCGCCAATGTCTGCCTTGATTGCCACTACGGCTCGTCCAAGCCGGGGCAGTTCGTCACCCATGCGATGATGGCCGCCGGACACCCGCGCGTGTCCTTTGAGCTCGATCTGTTCAGCGCGCTCCAGCAGCACCACAATGTCGATGCCGATTACACCCGTCGCAAGGCCGCGCCGAGCGCCGTGCGGTTCTGGGCGGTGGGTCAGGCCGAAGCGGTGCGCCGCGCCACCTCGCTGTTCGCGCAGCCCAAGTTCGCGATGCAGGGCGCCTTCCCGCAGTTCTATTTCTACGACTGTCATTCGTGCCACCGCACGATCACCGACGGCCCGCAGCGCAAGCTGACCTTCGAGACCAATCCCGCACGTCCGATCCCCTTCGGCAATCCGCCCTTCAATGACGAGAACATCATCATGCTGCAGGCGGTAGCGAGCGTGCTGGTGCCGGGCGAGGCGACAGCCTTCCAGACCGCCGCGCGCGACTTCCACAAGGCGATGGGTGCAGGCCCCGCCGAGGCGCGCGCTGCCGCGCAGGCGCTCTCCGCGCGGGCCGGGGCCCTGTCGGACGCGCTCTCTGCCCGAAGCTATGGCGGTGCCGAGGTCTTCAAGGTTGTCGGCATGATCGCAGGCGAGGCTACGGCGCCGCGCTTTACCGACTATGCCGGATCGGTGCAGGCGGTGATGGCGATCGACACGCTGCTCAACGCGCTGGTCAAGGAAGGCCGCATCACGCAGGGTGCGGCCGCCGGAATTCGCGGCGACATCGCCCGCGCTTACAAGGCGGTTGAAGAGCCGGGCACCTATCGCCCGGCCGATTTCCGCTCTGCGCTGAAGTCGGCGGCGGGCGCGATCGGAAGGTTGCAATAGGCATGCGCTGGGGGGCGAAGACGGGCTGGATTGCAGGCGCGGCGCTGGTGCTTGCCTCGTGCGGAGGCGGCGGCAGCAGCAGCGGCGGCGGATCGACAGGGGGCGGAACCACGCCGCCCGTCACCCCGCCGACAGCGGGCGTGTTTGCCGTTCCCGCAGCGGAAAGCCTCTCGAGTGCCGAGGTCGGCCAGATCATCGCCCAGGCCGCCACCGAGGCCCGCGCGCGCGGCGCATCGGCCACCATCGCGGTGACCGACCGGGTCGGCAATGTCCTCGCTGTCTTCGCGATGCCCGGCGCTGCGGCGACGGCGCGCATTTCCTCGGCGCCCAACGGCCAGAATATCGACGTGCAGGGGCTCACCATCCCCAGTGCCGGGGCGGCGATCGCCAAGGCGATTACGGGGGCTTACCTTTCGAGCGGGGGCAATGCCTTCTCCAGCCGCACGGCGAGCTTCATCGTGCAGGAGCACTTCCCGCCCGCACCGACCACTGTCGGACTGGAAAGCGGCCCGCTTTACGGGGTGCAGTTCAGCCAGCTGCCGTGCTCCGATCTTGCTGCGCGCGCCAGCGACGGGCTGATCGGGCCCAAGCGCTCGCCGCTCGGCCTGGCGGCGGACCCGGGTGGTTTCCCGCTGTACCAGAACGGCGTGGTGGTGGGCGGCATCGGCGTGATTGCCGACGGGGCCTATGGCTTTGATCCCAACGTGCTCGACCGCGACAATGACGTGGACGAGGCGATCGCGCTGGCCGGGACGGTCGGCTTCGAGGCGCCGGTGAGCATCCGCGCCGACCGCATCACCGCAGACGGGACAAGCCTGCGTTACACCGACGTCGAATATTCCCAGATCGGCAGCGTTGTGGGCGCGACTTTTGCGGGGACTGCGGGCGCGCTTGTGCCGGTGACGGGCTATTATACCGCCGCCGGACTGATCGCGGGAACGACCTACGGCACCGAGGCATCGGGCGTGCGCGCTTCGACATCGGCCGAGTTTTCCAACCGCGATGCCTTTATCCTTACCAACGGGGCAGGGGTGAACCGCTTCCCGGTGCGCGGCGGAACCGATGCCGGCGATGTGACCAGCCCGCTGACCTCGGGCGAAGCGCAGGCGATCCTCGAGGAAGCCTTTACCATCATGAGCCGCGCACGCGCGCAGATCCGCCAGCCGCTAGACAGCCGCGCGCAGGTGACGATCAGCCTCGTCGACACGCGCGGGCGGGTGCTGGGCATCGTGCGTTCGCCCGATGCGCCGATCTTCGGCATCGACGTGTCCTTGCAGAAGGCGCGCACGGCTAATTTCTTCTCGGGAACGTTTGCCGCGAATGATCTGCTGGCGGCGGGCGGCGAAGTGCCGCAATTCGTCAGCCGCACGCGCACGTTCCTGGGCGATCCCAATGCTCTGGGGGGAGCGTTCGGGATCGCCAACCGTTCCGTGGGCAACCTTGCGCGGCCCTATTTCCCCGATGGCGAGCTGGGCCAGCCCAACGGCCCGCTGTCGCGCCCGATCCAGCAGTTCAACCCCTTCTCGACCGGTCTGCAAAGCGCGCTGGTGCTCGGCAATCTCGGCCAGCACCTTGCTTTCGTGACCAATGCCAGCGGCACGGATACCCCGCGTGGTTGCACCGGCCTGCCGCAGATCGCGGGCGGCAATTCGCGGCTGGCGAATGGCATCCAGATCTTTCCGGGCTCGGTGCCGGTCTATCGCGGCGGGCAGCTGGTCGGCGGCATCGGCGTGTCGGGTGACGGGATCGATCAGGACGACATGATCAGCTTCCTCGGCCTGCACAATGCCGGCGCGCGCGTGGGCGGGATCGGCAATGCTCCCAATGATCGCCGCGCCGACCGCATCCTGGTGCAGGTCGGCAGCCGTCAGGTGCGGCTGCGCTATGTCAATTGTCCCTTCGCGCCGTTCCTCGATACGGCCGCGCAAAACGTGTGTGAGGGCCTGTAGCGGTGTCCTCGCTGCTCCTCCCTGCCTTGTTGCTGGCGCAGGCTGCGCCGCCGCCGCCGGAGGAGATGGCGCCTCCCGTTGTGGCGCCGGGCGAGGACGCGCGCGCCAAGGACTGGGAACAGGACATCCCGCCGGTCGATCCCGAGATCATCGAAGGGCGCGAGCGGCCGGGCTACAACGCCCCGCTGCCCGAGCGGATCGAGCAGCGCAACGAGGGCGCGATCCGTCCGCCCCCGCCCCAGGCCTTCCCGACCGACCAGATCCCCATTCCCGATCGCTGGCGTCTGATCGAGACGCTGGGGCTGGTGAAGGAAAACCTGTTCGATCCCTATCACCAGAACACCTACAAGGGTGACCGCCCGATCAACCCGGACAAGGTGCCGTGGCTGCCGATCAAGGGCGATGACTGGTTCTTCGTCACCAACCTGATTTCGGACTCGGTCTACGAGCCGCGCACCTTTCCAATTCCAGTGGGGGTGCAGACCACCGAGGATCCCGACCGGATCGACGTCTTCGGCAATGATTTCTCGCAGGTTTTCAGCCAGACCTTCATCGCCGGTTTCGCGCTGCTCAAGGGTTCGACCACCTTCAAGCCGCCAGCGATCGAATATCGCCTGACGCTGGCCTACAACGTCAACTATGTCGACGTGCCCGAGCGCCGGGTGCTGTTTGTCGAGCCCTCAAAGCCCAGCCACCGGCTTGACCAGTTCCTCGGCGTGCAGGAAGCTTTCGTCGATTACCACTTCAGCCAGTTCGACAATGACCGGTTCGATTTCATCTCGATCCGCGCCGGCATCCAGCCGTTCCAGTCGGACTTCCGCGGGTTCCTGTTCAACGATCAGCAGCTCGGCATCCGCCTGTTCGGTTCGCGCGACAACAACCGCTTCCAGTTCAATCTCGGCGCCTTCTGGCGGCTGGAGAAGGACACCAACTCCGGTCTCAACGCGATCCTGCGCTCACCGCGCGATGATTTCGTCTTTGTCGCCAACGCCTATCGCCAGGACTTCCTGATCCCGGCGCTGACCAGCCAGATCACCGTGGTCTACAACATGAACCGCGAGGCTGACGACATCCAGATCGACACCAACGGCTTCCCGGTGCGCCCGGCGCTGCTGGGGACGCTGCGGGGCCGCGAATATGATGTCGCCTATCTCGGCTACAACCTCGACGGCCGCATCGGGCGGGTGAACCTGACGGGCAGCTTCTACTGGGCGCTGGGCGAGGACCGGAATTCCTTCTTCACCGATCGCCCTGCCGACATCAACGCACAGTTCGCTGCGGTCGAAGCCAGTATCGACCGCGACTGGATGCGCTTCCGCCTTTCCGGCGCCTATGCCAGCGGCGACAGCGATCCCTATGACAACAAGGAAACCGGGTTCGACGCGATCTTCGAAAACCCGGTCTTTGCGGGCGCGGACACGTCCTACTGGATCCGCCAGACCATTCCCTTTGCGGGCGGCGGGCGCGCGATCAGCGTCAATGGCCGCAATGGCCTGCTCAATTCGCTGCGCTCCTCCAAGGAGCAGGGGCAGTCGAACTTCAACAACCCCGGCCTGATGCTGCTGGGCGCGGGCGCGGATTTCGATCTGACGCCCGAGCTGCGGCTTTCGGCCAATGCCAACCACCTGTGGTTCGAGAACACCGCAACCCTTCAGGTGCTGCGCAACGAAGGATCGATCCCCAAGGATATCGGCTTCGATCTTTCGGCGGCTGCGGTGTGGCGGCCCAAGGCCAACCAGAACCTCGTGTTCCGCCTTTCCGCCGCGACGCTACTTGCCGGCGACGGGTTCCAGGACCTGTTCTACAAGCGCGGTGGCGGGCAGAAATTCGTCTCGATTCTCGCCAACGTGGTGCTGACCTACTGATGCTCAAGGCTAGCAAACTCTTCGCCCGTCATCTTGCGCTGCTGGCTGCGGCGCTGGTTCTTGCGCTCGCGCTGTTTGCGGGCGACACGATGGCGGCCGATGATGCCAAGCCGGTGAAGCGCGATTACAGCCTCGTCATCGCTCCCCCCGCGCCGCAGCGGCAATCGGTGGCGGAGATGGCGGCGAAGTCGGAAGGCTGCACCACCTGCCACGTCAAGTCCGACGCGCCGACCATGCACGTGACCCCGGCGGTGCGGCTGGGCTGCACCGATTGCCATGGCGGCAATGCCACGGTGCGCGGCAATTCCGAGCTTCCGCATGATCACCCCGATTATGTCGGCGCGCGCGACCGGGCGCATGTGCTGCCCAAATACCCCGACGCCTGGCACTTCCCCTCGTCGGCCAACCCGAAGCGCTCCTATGCCCTCCTCAACAAGGAATCGCCGGAGTTCATCAAGTTCGTGAACCCTTCGGACTACCGCGTCGCGCGCGAGGCCTGCGGGGCCTGTCACGTGCAGGCGATCGAGAGCGCCGAACGTTCGATCATGGCGACCGGCGCGATGCTGTGGGGCGGGGCGAGCTACAATAACGGCATTCTGCCCTTCAAGAACTACCTGCTGGGCGAGGCCTATACCCGCGATGGCGATGCCGCCAAGCTGACGACGCCGGGCGCGGGGCCGGACGGCAAGCTGTCGCAGGAACAGATCGCGCGCGGCGTGCTCGCAGAAATGTATCCGCTGCCGACCTGGCACGTGATCCCGCCGGGTGACGTGTTCCGCGTGTTCGAACGCGGCGGGCGCACGATCAACTCGCAGTTCCCGGAAATCGGCCTGCCCAACCCCTCGGGCTCGATCCAGCGCCTCGAAGAGCCGGGGCGGCCCGATCTCAAGCAGTCGAACCGTGGCCCCGGCACGGGTCTGCGCGTCGCGATCCCGGCGCTCAACATCCACAAGACCCGCCTCAATGATCCCTTCACCTGGTTCATGGGCACCAATGACCAGCCGGGCGATTATCGCCATTCGGGCTGCGCGAGCTGCCACGTGGTCTATGCCAATGACCGCGAGCCGCGCCATTCGCTGCTCTATGCGCAATACGGGCGCGACGGGCAGACGATCACCGTCGATCCGACCATCGCCGCCAAGATCGAGCATGCGGCGGGCTATGGCGAGCACGGCGGAGAAGCGGCCGGCGGTCACGGCGCGGTCAAGCAGCCGGGCGATCACCACGATGATCACGGGGACGCGTCTGGTCCCGGCAAGCGCGCAGATGACACGCTCACCTATGACGGGAAGCAGAAGGAGAAGGGCCACCCGCTCCAGCACGTCTTCACCCGGGCGATCCCCACCAGCCAGTGCATGAACTGCCACATGCACCAGCCCAATATCTTCCTGAATTCCTTCCTCGGCTACACCATGTGGGACTATGAGTCCGACGCGCCGTCGATGTGGCCCAAGCAACAGAAATACCCGACCGCCGAGGAAGTGCGCGCGATCACGGATCGCAACCCCGAAGGCGCCGCTCCGCGCGGGCGCTGGGCCGATATCGACTTCCTGCGCAACGTCTATGATCTGAACCCGACGCTGAAGGACACCCAGTTCGCCGACTATCACGGCCACGGCTGGAACTTCCGCGCGATCTTCAAGCGCGACCGCGAAGGCAATCTGCTCGATGCCGAGGGCAAGATCGTCGATCCCGATGATCCGGAGAAGTGGCGCCGCAAGGACGAGGGCAAGTTCGTGCCTGCCGGGGTCAACCCGGGCAAGG
>Ga0315900_10007837_pt1 | contig 13898 bp, 20 predicted proteins | sample LakEriMetagenome_FD_203521 | JGI IMG/M metagenome (GOLD analysis project Ga0315900, IMG submission 203521) | Freshwater fungal communities from buoy surface, Lake Erie, Ohio, United States - Buoy 12 MA114 | ecosystem: Environmental > Aquatic > Freshwater > Lake > Lake biofilm | place: USA: Lake...
TGAGATGCTTGTTAAACGGCACGGAATCGATTGTCTATGCTTAGATCCTTTCAATTACATCGAGCAGGATGGAGACGAGGAAAGTTCCAACGAGAGAATCGGTGGACTGCTGAGAAGACTGAAGAAATTTGCTGTTAAGAACAATGTCTGCGTAGTACTTGTGGCTCACCCAAGAAAGATGGATAAGTCTGCCAATGGTTATAATGTACCTAGGCTGTACGATATCAGCGGATCCCACCATTTCTTTAACGTTCCGGATTGGGGTTTGGCAGTACACCGCTCTTTCCAAAACGGAGAGAAGGATCCGGTAGAAGTATACGTGCAAAAAATAAAATACCACTTCCGTGGAAAATTGGGCCGGGTTGATTACGAATTCAATCGTGCAACTGGACAGTACAGCGAGGATGGGAAGTTTCACAATTTAATACACTTGAAAAATGATAGCGATATTGATGAACATAATTTGTTCAGCTCACCGGAAGCGTGGGGAAGAGGTGCTGGAATTCAACCTCAGTCCACACTACTATAAGAAACTGAAATCCAAAGAATTCAATTACCATGGATTAATAATTCCCATAGTATGCGAGGGATGGATTAAAGTAAAAGACTACTACTACTTAGAACTAGAAACAACACACGGAAATTTATTAACCAATCAAATAACATATAGACTAAAATGATAAAGGTATACGACATAGAAACATTCTCCAATTGTTTTACATACATAGATTACGATCCGGAGGATCAAACATTTAATGAATTTGTTGTCTGTGAATTCAGAAACGATCTGGATGCATTTATTGCCTACATGGATTCTCTTTTGAAAAAGAAGGCCGGAATGATTGGTTTCAATAACGTGAACTTTGACTGGCCGATAGTTAAAGCATTGTGGGAAGGACAAATTCGTACTGCTGAGCAAGTCTATGCCATGGCTCAGGAGATAACTTCCAGGGAAAAGAAACAATATGTTAAGCAAGACATACCACAATTAGACTTATATTTGCTGAATCATTATGACAATAAGGCACGTTCAACATCTCTGAAGGCACTTGAGGTTTCCTTGGGATGGAACAATGTGATGGATATGCCCTTTCATCATACTGAGAAAATCGATAAGATAAAATTACTTAAGGTGCTAGAGTACAACAAGAACGATGTACTATTCACCGCTAAGTTTTATGAGAAATGTTCTGAGAAAATTGAACTCAGAAAAAAGATAGGCAAGAAATATAATCTGAACGTTTTGAATAAATCTGATGTGGTTATCGGAGAATCTATCTTCCTTAAGTACATGAGCGAGGCCATGGGAATCCCCATGCGACAACTGGCTGAGATACGTGGTAAAAGATCTGATGTGCCTCTGAAGGATATCATATTACCTAACGTAAGGTTTGAGGCTCAAGAGTTTAACAAGTTGCTTGAACTTATGAGAGTTACAACTTCTTCCCCGCAGTTCTTGCAAAATTTTGTGGATGGGCTCGATATGCGTTCAAACGTTAATGATTTATACGATAAATTTAAGGACAACAATATTCGTGTGCAGAGAATAGCACAGCAGAAAAAGAGTTTTTCCTTCTCAGTCAACTTCGGTGGTCTGTGTTTAGATTATGGTGTGGGTGGTATACATGGTTGCATAACTCCGGGAGTTTATGTGTCCAGTAAATATAGTAAAATACTGGACATTGATGTTAAGTCTTATTATCCTAATTTATTTATACAGAATCGTTTACATCCACGCCAAATGGATCAGGATACCTTTGTAAATGTGTATAGTGATATTTATCAGCAAAGGTTAAAAGCGCAGCAGGAAAAAGATACGCTGACCTCTGATGCGTTAAAACTTGCACTGAATGGAATGTTCGGTAAGACTGGTAGTGATGTGTCATGTTTCTTCGATCCTTTTGTATTTTATGGGGTTACTGTGAATGGTCAGCTCTTCTTGTCCATGCTCGTGGAACAATTGGTTAAGAACGGAGCAGAACTGCTTCAGGTTAACACAGATGGTGTGACAATTAGCATACCTCGTAAATTGGAAGAAAAGATATTAGAAGTTTGCAGAAGCTGGGAGAAGGAAACTAAGTTAACCCTTGAGTACGCATCTTACAGCAAAATGATTATCCGGGATGTGAATAACTACATTGCTGTATCTGAGAACGGTAAGATTAAAGAGAAAGGTGCATTTGAGACCAAAAAGGATTGGCACAAGGATAACTCCTTTATGGTAGTTCCTTACGCTGTCCGTGAGTACTTTGTCAATGGGACTCCGATAGAAGATACCTTACGTAACCATGAGAACATTCTAGACTTCTGTGGTCGATATAAAGCATCTAAGGGATGGCACGTGGAATACATTTATTTGGATGGCAATAAGGAAAAGAGAATGGACTTTGGTAAGATGTATAGATACCTTCCGGTGAACAAAGGTGGGACCTCTATGAAGATAAATAAGGACGGAAGAGAACACCATCTGTGCGAAGGAATTCAGACTATACCTTATAACACAACTGAACTTTTCGATAAGTCCAACTTGAACTACCAGTTTTTTGAAAACGAATGCAGGAAATTAATCGAGACGATCAAGCCGAGTCAATTGATACTCCTATGAAGATAAATGTCCCACATTATGGGATAGATCTTCGCAGAATCTTATTTGCTCTCAAGGATGAGATTCTGACTCATGAGTTATGCTTCTCGCCTAAGATTGAAAAGAAGTTTGACAATGTAATTGTACCCACACTGCGGAGGAGATTTAAGATGCGTCCGGTACGTGACTTTATCGTTATTCATTACATCCGGGACGTAAAAGTTCCGGTTATCATGGATGGAGACAAATTGTCTGACCACACCATAGATGTAATTTCAAATTATCTGGAGCGGATGCAAGTTAATTATCCTAAACCCTAACCTTCTTCCAAACACGGATGTATCTGCCATTGACAAATTCCAAGACCGGAATCTCTTTCTCAGTTAACTTCTCCGGCTGTTTCTGTTCGTGTTTCTTAACGATGTTCTTATGGAATATCTCGCACGCTACCATGGCATCCACGATATCTGTGTTATCGACAAGATAGTTTTTCAATTCCTGAATCATTTCGAGGAACCAAATGTCCTCGGTGTATGTCTTCAGATAATCTATGAGGTATGAGTTGCCTCTTTCTGCTGTAATATCGTTCTTATAATAACCAACTGAATCATCGTCCTTCCAAAATCCCTTACCTAGGAAGATAGGTTTCTTGGCCAATAGATGAATCTTTCCGGCATCCTTGTACTTCTGCTTCACCACACCACCCCGGTTGATTTCTATCATGGCCACAGCGTTATTGTAGTACTCCTGGAGTAGAATCATATTATTAACGATCTGATCAGGATCTGAGTCCCGTTCTGCATAATACGCAACGTACCTATTGGTATCGATATCTTTAATGGCAATGGCTTGCTTAGAACCATCGCCCATGTTCTTTGAGTTAAATGGAATGGGGTCAATCCCGGCTATGTACGTATGATCTGGCTGTGGATTCTCTAAAAAGTGTATCGGACTGGTTATGGCAGCACGTTTAATTATATTGCCATCGTAGTTACGATGTAACTCGGACCGATCAATTGGTGGGCGAGACGCTAAGATAATCCTCTCCTGAGTATCGAGTTTATCCATGATCGCTTTAGGGAAAGCACCGTGACCGCTAACAGAGAAGACTTCTTGAATCTCAAGCGGATACTGTTTGATAAATGAGTTCAAATAACTTTTATCATCCAGTTTGTCTAGTGTCTCCCTTGTCTTCATAATCCATTCGGTTGCAGCCTTCTCATCGCTATACCCATTGGGACAGAAGTTCAGTATGCGTCCGGTTTCTTTTCCGTTCTCATCCAACTCCGGAGCCTCCATGATTCCTTGGTTTCCGGGAAGAAAGAGCGTAAGAATCTTCAGCGACTCAGCGTTGTCCCACAGTGTCTTAGCCAATTTCTGTCCGATTGAAGTAGCTTCACCGGCACTTCCACCGATAACGATGGGAGCCACTTTTACGAAACCCGACTTCGTACTCGCTTGAGCAGATTTATAAACCTGATCGGCCTTGGGGTGAAGCATACACTCGTCTATGAAAATATGCATAGCACGATACGCCTCGAATGCTGTTGGAGTATCAACTGTTTCCTTGGTGATGATCTGGGAGTCTAGTCCAGTTATTGTTCCGGTCTTTGTGTCTCTTTTACCAAGGTGCAGATAACCTTCTTGCCTTGTGGATACAATACCGGGCCGGGCATACTCATCAAACTCATCATACACCACACGAACCTTATCCTTGAATAAAGCCGTCAGACGCTGTTTATCTGCTGATGTAATCAAAGATGTAGAACCGGGGTAAGTCATGGCTATCCACAGCGGAATAATTCCACCAAAGACAAAGGAGAGACCGACCTCTCGTCTCTTGGTTACAAATAAATCATGATTGCTCCTACGAGCTTCCATGTAACCTTCGTAAATCAATTCGTCTATATCACGCCAAACTGGTCTCTTCTTGAAGCCTCTTGCATCTTTAACCCATCCTTGGGTAAGGGCAAAGTAGTGTGGTCCGGTTAATCCGAAACGACCCTCTAGCCAATACTCTCTTTCTTGGATCCACCACTTATCCTTCTCGCTTTTGGTAGCGTTAAGGCTCAGTCCATATTTGGACCACCATTCGTTATATTCGAACTTTGGTTTTTTCATTTACGCCCTGAGACCCGATCCAAAAATGAGCTCTCGTCTTCCTCTAGTTTATCTTCCGGATACGCTTCCAGTTTAGCAAGCTTCAGACTCTTGTTAATTTTATCTCCAGCTTGTAGCAATTGGAATAAACCCTTCTGATAAGGATCATCCAAATCGAGAACTTCATCCCGAACTTTCTGCATTAATTGCTTAGATGCTGAGACTAAAGTCCCATAGAAGTCCTTGGCAGGATCAAAGTTCTGAACCTGCAGTTTCTCTATGGCATCCTCCGGAGAAAGATTATTTTCCTTTAGGTACTCCGAGAGTTTTTCTAAGCTCGCTGATTTTTCGCTTTTGTTCTTCAATTTCTTTTTGAGCTTTGTTCGCTTCAATTGGATTATCAATGGCGGTATAATATTCCCACCACGACATTAACTTCTGAAGTTTAATAACTTCCTCTTCGATTATTTGTTTATTGCTTTTAGCCATTGCGGTAAATCAAAATTAAGTAAATCGCCTTCTTCTACATTGTAACCCATAGAAAGATAAAATCTAACCAGGTTTGAAAGAGTGAGCAGTTGATCGCTTGTCGCTGTATTACAGAGTCTGTACTCTTCATCTATTCCACCTATTAAGGCGATATGTATATCTGAGACCCTTTCCTTTAGCACATACATATAACCTTGCTCATTTATACAATGCGTAAAGATTGGTGTTCTTCCCAATCCTCCTATGTGAAATGTATCAGTGCTTAGTCTAGGCATAGATCTTTCGTGCTTATGCACTTCGCTGGGCCTCAGACTTGTTTTGGAATATGTCCAATAGATTTTCATAATCTAGAAAAATAATCAATATTTATTTTCTCCGGTTTTTTCTTCATCTTAATCTTTAGTAGAATCAGATAACCGATTAAATCCGTTATAGTATCTTCAGTTTCATCTTCCTGCAAGTTTTTAAGCCTATTTAGTTTATCATCGATACGTACCTTTAACTGTTCGGTAGCGTCTGTCTTACTGAATATGCGTACAGGATTGATAGCAGAATCCCCATACTTCCTATTCTTATCTAGTAGGAGTTGTTTAATGTCGTCACATACTGTAACGATTTGCTCTTGGGTATTACTCAGGCTCATAAAATTCTTTAGGTGGCACAAATATACATAATTCTTTTGGAACACGATAAAAAATATCTGTTCCTTGTCTATAATTAGTTTTTATTCTCAGAAATTGTTTATACTTCTCCTGAAAAATAATATCAGAAGAACACATCAAAGCAGCTCCGGTTTCTCTACATATGATCACATACCAAAACAATTCATCTTTCCACTTCTCTTTGCGTCTCAGAAAGGAAACTGTATCGAATTCAAAATCTTCTCTGTTTGTCCATGGTCTAAGAGATTTCATCTCCACTTCCCACCGGTATATTTTATCATCTTTCTCAGAAAATAAATCAATACCATATCTATTTTCGTTATCTGTTATAACGTGACCTCTTCTGACTAGGTAAGCTTTGAGCAAAGTTTTACCTATATCATCGCTGCTGTCAAATAAAGATTGTACGAATTTCATTTACGTGATATAAACACGGTAGTCAGTACGCCCAATGTAAAGGCGAAGAAAATTATCGGCCAGTTCCACACTTTCTTTTCTACCACACGACCTGGAACCTTGACTTCTAGACGAGTCGTATCTCTGTAAATAAGAGTATCCGGCTTAATGTTTACTGTAAACTTATCTTTGAACTTGGTTACGATTAAACGCTTGGTTTCAATAAAGGTATCGGTCTTAATGATAAAAGAATCTTTGTACTCAGGAACCGGAACTTTAATCTCCTTGGTGAAGGTGTCTCGGTAAACTAGCGTATCTAATTTCACACATTCCGGATGTCTGCGGAAGAATCTCTCGCACCTCTTTTGGGTATTGCACGAAATCATGCTAGCAATAATCAGGGTGAGAATGCCGATTAGAATTAGTCTGGCAATTGTTTCTTTGTACTTCATTGCACGGCAAATATAATACAAAAATTGTAAATACAAAAAACGTCTTTGAGGCTCACTGCATATTCTTTATTTATACCTGTATTTGATATATAAAATATATAAATATATCAAAAATATAAAAAATAATGTTTTCCCTTAAAATAGTAAGAGTTGACATTCACCCTCTTGGGGCATCAGCCGATCTGAATATCTTGTATTCCAGCTGACATATGATCAATATCTTGCAGGAGCCTCAAAGAACGTTATGCAAATTAATAAACGAAGTGTGCGGTTTTGGTGCACTGTTACATTTTTGTAACTTACATTTTTGTAACATGGCTTAAAAAATTAAGAGGTCACAAATTGTGACCCCTTAACCAAATCAAACACATGAAAACACAAAAGGTTCTAACAACAAAACCCGATGCAAATTTATACAATTTCGCAAGCACCGCCAGCACAAGCTGCCTGATCGCTCAAATTTGTATTGTCAGAAACCTCTAGAATCCTTGTCACATCTAGTCCTTCTAACTTATCCACAAGTTTTTCATACTCCTCTTTTGTAACGGTTTCAAAAGGGGTTTGCTGATAAGAACCCAAATCTTCCGGCAAGAAAGAGAGACCATTGTAGTGATCCTGATTATTCCACAGCCATTCTCCAACCTCGTTCCACTCATCATTCTTAATGGTTACGGTTGCAGATACGTTGTGCGTATTGTTGCCGTAGATATGACCAGGCTTAATCCACTTGTCGTGCAACTTTTTAACACGCTCCAAGAACTCAATTGCTGTCTCATCGCTACGAGTTATAGCACCTTTTGGAGCAGCTACAGGAATAGATACTACCGCTTGGCTCTGTGGCTTCATTACATCGTCCTCAATGAGATCTGGATGATAAATAGATAGGTAAGTATAGATGGCCTCGTTCTTACCGATACGCATCCTACGGATATAATACTTGTCATGCCATGCGTGTACTCCGGATGAAGTTCCCAATACCAAGGAAGAGGTTCCTGATGGTTTAACGCAAGTTACACGAGCAGCAGGGTTAATCCCGATCCTCTTAGCCATAATGATATTGGTTGCTACTGCGTACTGAGCAGCCTCTTCCAAGTTCAATTTATCAATAGCTCCGCTTGCAATACCGGTCATGCCGATGCCGAGCAGTGCTTCCTTCTCTGTTGTCTTCTTCCATATGCTTCTGAGGTAATGGAAGTCTGTGTAGCTAGCTTGCAGTGTTCCTATAACTGAGGCCCAATGCACACGATTATTCAAATCTTGTTGATCCTGAATATCACTTGCGTTAACCTCAACCAAGTTGCAGAACTGGAAAGGTTGCAGAGCAATCTCGCAGCATGGGTTCGTGCCCATATTTTCATCGTTAGAGAAATAGAAACCGGGCTCACCGCTATTGCTAAGTTCTACCTTCTTCCACAGATCCAAGAACATTTCCTTTGTAACGCTACCACCACGGATAATTACCGCACTATTGTTGGCCCGGCCACGCTGAGGATTAATCTCCCACCAATTGCCAAACTTGCAAGTGAGCATATCTTCATCATCATGATCAAACAAGGCAATCATGGCTGACCTACGAATACCACCGCTCAGTACAGCATCTGCAATGTGACACAGAATATCATGGCAATCGATTGAGGTTAACTTCTCACCATTCTGTTTACGGTCAAAGATAGCTTCGATATGGGTCAAACATATCTTTAGGGGCTCAGGACCGGGAGCAACACCACCGGAAGTAATTAATCTTTCTCCTTTAGCACGAATAGCTCTGTAATCAAAAGATGGCTTCCACGAGCTGAGACCAAAATAGGATTTAACCAAAACCTTAACAGCATCGGCCCATCCTTCAATCGAGTCTCCGATTAAATATCTACGGGTCTTCTCAGCCTTCTTAATCTCAGGCAGTTTATCTATGTTGTGTTTCTGTACGGAGTAACCAACACCGGTCCCCGAAAGAAGTAGAAACATGGTCTCGTTAAACGCACGATAGTCATCAATTGTCAGATAAGAGCAATTGAATAAACGTGTATTGTTCACCTCGATGGGTTTACCTCCGAACTGAAGGGAACGCATTGAGGGAAGAATCTGCTTGCTCAGTACAAACTTATACGCCAACTCAATAGTTTCTGCAATCTCAGGGAACTTGTTAAGATGCATCTGTTTATTGCGCTGTACTAGTTCTTCCCAAGTTTCTCTGCGGTTCAATTCCGGACGATACTTGGCATACTTAGCCCATACCGTGATGTCTGATAATATTTCGTGTTCTTTATTCATGATTAAAATGCTTTACCGTGTTTATATCCTCTCAAAGAGTTGTACTTCATTTTCAACTCGATGTGTTTTTCCAGATCTATGTTCAGTCCTCCACACAAATCAAACAGACGAATCGCTACGTCTGCAATCTCATCTTCGAAAGAGGACTTGATATTCTTTTCAAAAACCTCTTTGAACTCTACATTGGAGAAGGGAAACTCCTCGTCTATCTTGCTCATTTCTATATCGTGCAATAAGTCCAATACCACCACCTTATCGGCATGGTGATTCTTTCTTAGTGCCTCTAACGCTTCAGCTAGTTCTGAAACGATTAACATCAGCAGCTCAGGCTGATTTCTCTCTGTGTCCCAAAAGCCTTTTTCTTTGGCCATGGAATGTGCTCTATTGATTATTTCTTTCATGGGGCTGCAAATATAATCTGAGCCCCAACCAAAAAGCAAGTTAAATTTTACTTTTTTGTTGACTTTCCGTTCTGTCCGTTTCTTGAACGATTAGCAGAACGCTTTTCAATCACTAACTTACCGGATTTGGTGTGAGATAAGTCTACACCATTGGAGTGTCTCTTACCGTAAATTTTTCTTTTGCGTGCTTCACGATTTAATTCTACACGCTTTTCAATCTCGCTCGGACGATTGTTATAGGCCTTTTGATAACCATAAGATCTTCCGGTTGCCTTGGTAGTTCCCGGCTTTTTATTTTTTCCTACGATTGTATTCCTTGCCATCTGATATTACAAAGATAAGTCCGAAAATGAATAATATGATAACAATTCCGGACAACTCATACTATTTTCTAAATTTTGCCACCTTCTTTGCAATTGCTTTTGGTTGCGATACAAATTGCTTTCCGGCTTTATTACCAGCAGCCTTTGCTCTATTGGTTGCTGCCTTCTCTCCTGCTGTCAGCGATTTCCATGCTGCATCAGGTAAATATCTTTTCTTGCCTTTACTCGGAGACCCATCGCTAGTCCTCCACTTTTGTTTAGTCCACTTGGATAAGGATGTCTCAGTCTTTGGGCCCTTATATCCTCCTCCAGACTTCTTATACTTTTGTGTTGCGAGTTGTGCTTTGCGAGCTGACCATTCCCCAGGATCACCACCTTTGCTACCAGCTTTTACCTCGGCAACAATTCGTTTCCACTTGGATGGATTGGTCTTCTGTGCGCTCTTAACTCTCATCACTTCTTACCTTGGCCACGATAGGCTTTGCGATAATTTTTGCTAGTTTTCAAAGAACTGTTCTTCTTTTTGGAAACAACCCCCGGTCTTTTAACCGAGGGCTTTGGTTTCCATTTGCTTAATTCTTTTGTGGCTTTAGCTTTGGCCATTAGTTTCTTTGATTTTCTTGATGTAGTAAATCGCTGCCATGCTACCAGAAACAATTGCTACGCACGCAGCAATCATTGAGAATACTGGAAGCCATGTAGTTGCAAAAGAGATCAATGTTGCTCCACCAGATACCACCGTAAGTGAATTGGCAGCACTATCGCTTTGTTGCAGAAATGTAGGCATTACTTTTTCTTCTTTTTAGTTAGAGCTGTCCACATTTGCTTAGCTGCGGTAGCTTTTCCGATTTGTTCTGCTTTCTTAGCAGACATACCCTTTTTCTTATAAGAAGCAGCAACTTTAGAAGCTACAGTCTTGAACTCTTTACCTTTACCCTGGAGATCCTTGCCAGCAACTGCCTTCTTGACAATCATGCTGCGCTGTTTTTTAGTACCGTACATAATATCAAAGTTAATAATTGTAAAGCAATTTTCAAAATTACTTTTTCTTCTTAGCAACTTTTTTCATCATGGGCTTGGCTTTGGCATACATGGATTTTTCTTTCATTTCCATTTTCTTGCCTTCCATCTTCTCATGCTTCATCATGGCCTTTTTGCTGCCATACGTTTCCATACCACCGTATTCAGACATTTTCTTTCCGGCAGCTTTTTTCATTGGTTTTTTCATTTTATTTATTATTTATTGTTTAACTTCCTTTTTTCCATTTTTTGCTTGGAGAAGCAGTCTTGCTAGGACTCCATTTAACTTTGTCAGCCCAAAATGCAGCTGAAAGTTTTCCTTTGGCAATGTTCTTAGCGTGACGAGATTTGAATGCCTCACGCTGTCCTACAGTCTGATTGGTTTTAACGCCTTGTTGACCAAAGCGAATAGTCTTAATCTTGTCACCTTCTTTGGCAACAACGATGTGACTCTTTGTAGGATGTCCAGGCGTTCTCTTGGGCTGATTAAACCCAGAGACACCAGCTCTTTCTAATCTACTGTCCTTCTTTTTCATCTTCAGCAAAAAAGTTGGTGATAAATTTACCAATCGCACCACACACTCCAGAAATAAGCATAAGCTTAGGATTGTCTAGATTGAGTCCGGCAATAAATAGGGAAGCAGCAGCGATGCTGTCCCCGATCACACGGAATCTTTTAGGCGTGGGCGAAAAGTAATTTTTCAACTTCATTTTACGATTTCAACAGTACCGGCTCCGGTAGTCTCTTCAATCAGTTCAATTGCTTTCTCGTGGAAAAGTTCGGCCAAGTTAGGGCCAAAGAAATCGTCAGCAGTTAATTCAACTTCAGCCAAAGTAGGTAGAGTTACGTTAACAGGAGAATTTCCTGCAACATAAGCTGCTTCATCTTTGTAGTAAGTGATAAGAGCTCTTGAGAAAGGCTTGTACAACTGAATGTCAAGGAAAGCGAATGGTTGTACAGTGAATCCATCACTTGTTACAACGTCTGCATTTATTTTTAGTGCCATTTTATTTAATGTTAATATTTAATCTGAGTCCCACGGAATGTGGCCATTGCACGAATTACAGAGGTAGAACCAGCTGTGCTAGGAGCACCAAAACGAATTCGTAATGCTTCATTAGTATCGTCATTGTCTATAGCGAATGCAGAAGTAGCCATACTTGCATCAGCATTAGTAGTTCCAATCTCTTGAACACCTCCTACTAAAGAAGTAGTAGTTCCAATTCTCTTAATAGTTACTTTGTAAGAAGTTGCTGCTACGTGACCTACTACAGTAGTTCCATTTCCAGCAGAAGTACAAACAGCAACTACATCGATTATTCCAATCCATATAGCATTGGTTCCAGGAAGAATAGCTCTAAGACTTGCACCATCCAAGAAAAGTTCTGTTGCGGTAGTTCCTGTAACTTCTCTACGCCAAATTAATTCGTGTGCTTGTGCATCACCTGCTGCTGAAAATTGACCTGAAGCGTGAGCAACTTGTCCATAAGATGCAGCAACAGCTTGCAAACCACCAATAATTGAGGCATAAGTAACACCATTATTTATAGTATTACTTCTTCCTCCTGCGATTGTTGAATACTCAGCATTGGTATCAATTATGTTTGCTCCACCGCCTCCAATAAACGAATATGCAGCAGGGTTATTTGATAAATTACCTATTCTATTAGCCTCTCCTCCAACAATAACAGAATTTGTTCCGGTTAAGAAGTTCCCTCCTGGAAACGCTGCACGACCACCGCCACCTATAAATCCACCTGCACTACCCCCATAAATAGTATTTCCTTGACCTCCGCATATAGTTGCAACTATAGTTTGTTCAGCATTGATTGTGTTTCTTTGACCGCCACCAATGAATCTATTTGAAGAGTTATTTGCTCCTGTTACTGAGTTTAATTCACCGCCACATACAGTATCGTAAATAAATCCTGCAACATTCTGAATACCGCCTCCTACGAATGCGTATTGTCCTGATGCCGTGTTTATTTGACCACCGCCAACGGTTGCGTAATTTGCCGATGCTGTGTTCTGTCTTCCACCGCCAATGCCTATGTACTCACCATTTGAAGATATACTATTAGATGCACCTCCACCAATAGTTGAAAATGCTCTTGAATTATTTATGGTATTTGCACTCCCTCCGGATATATTTGAGTAGTCAGCACCATATACTATTGAGTTATTTGCTCCACCTCCAATGTGGGTGTAAGAAGCCGAACTTGAGTTTGTAAATCCGCCACCTATAACACTATATAGTCTTTCGTATGAAGCATCCCCCAGAGAGTTGCTTCTACCTCCTCCTATAAAAGAATAAGAAGAACCATTCACATTACTTAAACCACCGCCTATTACAGAATAAGAACTACCAGGATTAAATGCTCCTGTTAAAAGTGATACATTATTGCCCGAACCTCCTAAAACTGCACCGAAAAGTTGTGAAACCGAATTATTTCCACCACCACTAATTACACTATTGTTGCCCCCTGCAACTTGTGTATTTGCAGTTCTTGTTATTTGCAAATCAACTGCATTTGCACCTCTTGCATTACCGCCTGTAGCAGTTCCATCGGGAATAGCAGCCACAATAGCACCTGTACCTTTTGGTCTTATTGCAGCGTTTATATTAGTTGCTGCACCAACTGGAGTCCAAGAAGAACTAGCTTGAGTGGTAGCAGAATATGCTTCAGTCCAGAACTGAGGCCCAAGCGGAGCCCCAACGTTAACGATTTTTATAGCACGTCCACCGGCAGGATCATTTTTGGTGAGATAGTTTTGAATATCATCTACACCGTTATCAAATGTAGCTTTGATGGCACGGCCACCGCTAGGATCATTTGTAGTAAATATTGAGAGAAAATCTCCGAATGTGATTGCCATAATTCAAAGATACGAATTTTTATTCAGTTTTAAAAGGCGGTGCAGGTTTAGGAATATACGGAATGAGTGGCAACTCTTTTACCCACATACATTCTTCATTTTCGCATTGGCTGATTTCTTCAACTGATATTACCCAGTTGTCATCAGCATCCTGAATGGGGTTGAAATAGCTGTCTTCCATGTACCACTGCCCAATAAGGCTGTCTTTGTCTTCGATTGTCAGCACACCAACGTAAGTGCTGTATTGTTCGGGGGTTATGTCTTTAATAGTTATCATACGTTGCGAGATAATGATGTTTGATATGCTTGTACTGCGGTGTAT
>Ga0315900_10007842_pt1 | contig 13892 bp, 12 predicted proteins | sample LakEriMetagenome_FD_203521 | JGI IMG/M metagenome (GOLD analysis project Ga0315900, IMG submission 203521) | Freshwater fungal communities from buoy surface, Lake Erie, Ohio, United States - Buoy 12 MA114 | ecosystem: Environmental > Aquatic > Freshwater > Lake > Lake biofilm | place: USA: Lake...
GAAACAGACAGCGTGGTGAGGATAATGACACTGGCGGGTGCCAGCAGAATCCAAGGCGCCCGCGTAAGATATTCACGCCCATAGCCAACCATTGAGCCGAGCGAGGTTTCTGGCGGCTGCACACCCAAGCCAAGGAAGGACAGGCCTGACTCGAGCAAGATGACTTCAGGAAAGGCCAGCGTCATGGAGACGATCAAGGTGGAGGCAATATTGGGCAGCACATGCCGCCCATAAATCCGCCACGGCGAAGCACCAAGCCCGCGCACCGCAGCGGCGTAGCCCTGCGCACCAGCAGCCAACGCAAGTCCGCGCGCAATCCGCGCATAGCGTTCCCAGGCATGCAAACCCAAAAGGCAGACCAGTAACCCAAGGGAATTGCCAAAAAACGCGAGCACTGCGAGCGCGAGAATCAGGAAGGGCAAGGATGCGGAAAAATCTACCAGTGCCAAAACGGCTTGTTCAACCAAGCCACGAAAATGCGCGGCGAGAAATCCCAGCGAGGTCCCGACCGCCGCACCAATAATGGTGGCACCAAAGGCAATTAGCAGGCTCGTACGGATGGAGTAGATCAGACGGGAAAGCACATCGCGACCCAACTCATCAGTGCCAAGCGGATGTATCCAGCTACCACCCAAAAAAATAGGCGGCGAAAGACGGTTGCGCAGGTCAAGCGCCGTGTAGGCATAGGGCGCGATCACATCGGCCAGTATCGCAATTGCAAGCATCAGCAGCAACCAAGCCATGCCAAAAATGACCAGGGCCGGCGGCGCCGCGCGGCGCTGCTTGGGGGGCGCCGAGGATGCAGCCACGACCAGGGGCGCTTCAGGCATATCAGGCAGCCTTTCCTGGCGCCGCGCGAAGCCGCGGATCTAGCAGGCCATAAAGCAAATCAACGATCAGATTTGCGCAGACCATGGTGATAGCCACAAGCAAAAGAATGCATTGCACAACAGCAAGATCACGGTTGGCGACGGCGACCACAAGAAGCCTTCCGACACCTGGCCAGGAAAATACGCTCTCCACCACCACAGCACCGGCTATCAGCGTGCCAACCATGAAGCCGATGATGGTTACAGTTGGGATTGCGGCATTTGGCAAAGCATGGCCGGTGACAACGGCGCGCCAGGGCACGCCCTTTGCGCTCGCTGTCCGGATAAAGGGTTGCCCAAGGACTTCCAGCATGGCGCTGCGCGTGAAACGCGCCAATACGGCCGCGCCGCCAAGCCCAAGGGTGATCACCGGCAGAATGCCATGGCGCCAACTTTCCTGCCCACCTGATGGAAGCCAGCCAAGCTGCACGGCAAAAACAAGGACAAGAAGCAAGCCAAGCACAAAGGAAGGCACTGTGAAGCCCGCCACGGCGATGATCATCACAACACGATCAGCAAGGGAGTTGCGATGCAACGCCGCATAAATCCCCGCCGGTATGCCAAGGCATATCTTGATGGCCAGTGCCGGGAGGGTCAGCGCAAGGGTTGCTGGTATGCGTTCAGTGACCAGCACAATGGCATCACGTCCATCGCGCATGGATCGGCCCAGATCGCCCTGAAGAATGGCCCAGAAATAGGAGAAATACTGAACCCAAATCGGTTCATCCAACCCCCAGGCGGTACGAAAAGCATCAACCGCTTCAGGTGGCGCGTCAGCGCCCATGATGATCTGTGCAGGATCACCGGAAAGGCGCAGCACAATGAAAGCGAAGGTGACAACCATGGCAATGGTGAGCGCAGCGCGCGCCAAGCGTGATGCAATGAAGCGAAGCATTCAGGCGGCCTCCTGCCCCGTGAAGCCGTGTCCCGCGGTGACTTCCCCATGCGCGACATGACAAGCGATAAGCCGCCCATCAGCACGGGGCTTCAATACCGGCGCTTCACGCGCACAAAGGCTGTTCGCTACAGGGCAACGGGGATGAAAGGCGCAACCGGATGGCCGATCTGCCGGGTTGGGTGGATCGCCCTGCAGCACCATGCGCTGGCCCGTGCGTCCCGGATGTGGGATGGCGGATACCAAGGCGCGTGTATATGGATGCGCCGGATCGTGCAGCACCGCATCGGGTTCTCCTTCTTCCACGATGCGGCCCAAATACATGACAGCGACGCGATGGCTCACTTGCCGAACGGCGCGCAGATCGTGGCTCACAAAAAGCATTGATGTCCCGAACTGCTCCTGCAGATCCAGCAGCAGATTCATCACCTGCGCCTGGATGGAAACATCAAGCGCGCTGATCGGCTCATCACACACCAGCACGGCGGGGTCAGTCGCCAGAGCACGCGCGAGCACTGCGCGCTGGCGTTGACCGCCCGAAAGCTCATGCGGGTAACGCGCGCCCTGATCCGGCCTAAGGCCCACAGCGCGCAGCAGCGCCTCCACGCGGGCGGTACGTTCAGAAGCTGCGCCGATGGCGTGAATGTCGAGTGGTTCTGCGATTTGTGTTGCAATCGGCAATCGGCGATCCAAGGCACCCAGCGGGTCCTGAAACACCATTTGCATGCGCGCGCGCAGCTTCCGCCAGGCTGTGCTGCCGGGTTGCGGCATGGTGGCGCCTTCAAAGCTGACACGCCCCGCATCAGGCATCTCCATGCCAAGCACCAGCCGACCCGTAGTGGATTTACCGCAGCCAGATTCACCGACCAGGCCCAGAGTGCGTCCCCGCTCAAGCCGGAGCGAGACCCCATCCACAGCGCGCACTTCAACCGCTCGGCCAAAAAAACCACGCCGCATCTCATAGCGACGCACAAGGCCCTCGGCTTCCAGCAAGACGCCGCCGGGCTTCATGCTGGCACGCTTTCAAACTGTGCTGCAGCTTGCGTTAACCTAATGCAGGCCGCGCGATGATCCTGGGCAAGACCATGCAAGTCAGGCATTGCCGAATCGCAAGCGGCAAGGCGGGACCCACAGCGCGGCGCGAAGGCGCAACCTGGCGGCATGGCCCAGGGTTCAGGTACGCCGCCCGGTATGGCAGCAAGCCGCGCGCGTGGCCCATCCATCGGCGGCAGAGCGCCAAGCAGACCTTGTGTGTAAGGATGCGCAGCGGCGGCAAATAGCCGCGCAACCGGGGCTTCTTCTACGATGCGGCCGGCATACATGACAGCAACGCGGTCACAGGATTCCGCGACAACGCCAAGATCATGGCTGATCAGCACAAGCGCCATCCCCAATCGCCGCCGCAAGCTTTGTAGCAATTCAAGAATCTGCGCCTGAATCGTGACATCAAGCGCCGTGGTTGGTTCATCGGCCACCAGCAAATCGGGTTGCCCTGCAAGGGCGATGGCAATCATCACGCGCTGGTTTAGCCCGCCGGAGAGTTCATGCGGATAGGCGTCTAGGCGCCTCGCGGCATCCGGGATACCAACAAGATCCAGTAGCCGCTTGGCTTCGCTGCGCGCCGCTTGTCCCGTCATATTCCTGTGCAGAGCGAGCGCTTCCGTAATCTGCCTGCCGATCCGATGCACCGGGTTGAGGCTGCTTGCCGGGTCCTGAAAAATCATGGCGATACGTCCGCCACGAATTTTCTCCAGCTTCGCAGCCGGCGCGCCGATCAATTCCTGATCGTCAAGCATGACACTGCCGCTGATGCGTGCCTTGGTCGGCAGCAAGCCGAGCGCAGCAAGCCAGGTCACGGATTTGCCGCAGCCGCTTTCACCCACCAAACCTACGGCTTCGCCGGGACTAACGGCAAGATCAATACCGCGCAGGGCAAAGGCGCCATCAAAGGCGACTGTCAGACCCGAAAGTCGCACCAGCGATGTCATGCGCCAACACGCAAATTACCGGGGCCAAACATCATCGCCCAGCCTGACGAAGCGCGCCACGCAATATCACGACGCTTGGCGGTAAAGGCGGCCGCGTGGTGCAGCGTGATATAGCCAGGGTCTTCACGTTCGACGAGCGTGAGCAAGCGACGGAAAAGTTCGCGCCGGCGCGTGAGATCAGTTTCTGCTTCCAAGGCGGCAGAGACCTTGTTGAAATCCTCGCTCGCCCATTCGCCGGTACGCTCCGCCTCTGTCCGCGGCCCAAAGGCGCGCAGAACGCCTGCCACAGGATCGCCAAAGACTGAGGTATTGGACCAATCCCTGACCCCGCGGCCCGGTGAACGTTCGGTCACCTGGGCGAAATTCTCCTTCATTTCAATCACGACATTGATGCCCACGCTTCGCCACATCTCCACCATGATCTGCGCATTGGCGACCTGATTCGTGTAATAGTTATTTAACAGCCGATAGGGGATAGGCTGTCCCCGGTAATTGGCTTCTCGCAGCAGGCGTCGTGCTTCGGTGGGGTCGAAGCGCGGATTCTCCCAATCCGCCAGAAACATCTCCCCATAGCTTTCCATTTGCATGCCACGTGGGATCTTCGTTCGCCCGGCCCAAAGTGTATCCACCAGCATTTGGCGATCAATCGCATGGGTCATCGCACGGCGCACCCGTGTATCCGCAAGAACAGGGTTGGTCTTGTCGAAGGCAAGCTTGCGGATATTGTTGATGGGGCTTCCCAGAACCTCAAAGCGTGGATTGCGTTCAACCACCGTGATCAGGTCCGGCGGCACATCACAGGCGAAATCATATTCACCGGAGAAAAGCCCATTAATCCGTCCGGAAATCTCCGGTACTTCAACAAAGCGCAGACGCCGAGCCGGTGGGCGCCCACCCCAATACTCATCATGCGCTTCAAGCACCAGCGAGGTATCAGGGCGGAACTCAGCAATCCGGTAAGGACCAGTGCCTATCGGCGTACGGCCCCAAGCAAGCCAGCTTTCGGAACGCCCAAAGGCAGCGCGTGAGAGGATAGCGCCAACGCTTTGAGCGATACGCCCTTCGAGTGTCACATCAGGGGTCCGATTAATGAATCGAATGGTCTGGCGATCGAGAACCTCAATGCGTTCAAGGCCTGGATAGGTGCGCCGCCCGACCGCGATCACCTCAGCCGGCGGTTCCTTGGTAGCCGTACCTGCCAAAACCGTACTCTGCCCCGCCCCCGTGGCGCCCTGCGTGCCAAATAGCCGCTCATTGAAGGAAAATACCACATCCTCGGCTGTCAGGAGGCTGCCATCATGAAACTTGACATTAGGTCGCAAGCTGAGGTCGAGCGTGCGTGCATCAACGCGTTTCCATGAAGCTGCCAAGCCAGGGACCAGCGCCGCGTTATTGAGCCAATCCGTACCGATCAGCTGCTCCGCATAAAGGCCATGGATACGAAAGCCCACATTGGATTGCTCGCGCGGTGGTTCGAAGGTATTCGAATTGGACAGGCGCTGGACTGCAATGGTGAGGACGGGACGATTATCAGACTGGGCAAGCGCAGGCGCGGCCAGTAGCCCCGGCGTCAGAAAGCCTGCAGTTCCAGATAGCAATGTACGACGGCGCATCATTGCATCAGTTCCCGAAATTACCAGACCGGAAATCCATCGCGAAGGCAGGGCTCGCCTTCCAGCCAGTATCACGCCGTTTCGCTGTGAAGGTGGCGTTCTGATGAAGCACCGAAAAAGCGGGATCTTCACGCTCTGCGATCTCAAGCATACGGCGGAACACAGCGCGCCGCCGGGCGCGATCCGTGCCGGTCTCTAACTCACTTGAAAGGCGATTGAACTCTTCATTGGTCCACTCGCCAACCTGCTGCTGCTGGCCGCTTGGCCCGTGTTGGTTGACGATGGAAGAAACTGGATCATTGAATGGTGCACTATTCGACCAATCGCGTACCGCACGAGGCGTCTCGCGAGAGAAGATCTGCGCCCAATTCTCGCGCATTTCGATCTGTACATTGATTCCGGCCTGGCGCCACATCTCCACCAATACCTGCGCGGTGGCGTTCTGATTGGTGTAGTAGTTGTTCAGCAGACGATAGGGGATGGGATCGCCGCGGTAATTGGCTTCCCGCAGCAGGCGGCGCGCCTCATTCAGATTGAAGGCAGGTACAGACCAATCGGCATGGAACATCTCACCATAGTACTCCCATTGCAGACCTTTCGGCACCACCGTGCGGCCGGCCCAAAGACTGTCCACGATTGCTTGCCGATCAATGGCATGAGTCATGGCGCGACGAACCCGCGGATCCCGCAATTGCGGATGGTTCTTGTCAAATACGGTCAGGCGATGATTGAGGATGGTGCCACCCTGCACTTCAAAGGCCCGGTTGCGTTCAATGCTGCTGATTTGATCCGGCGGCATGTCGCAAGCGAATTGATACTCGCCCGACAGCAAACCATTGATACGAGAAGCAACTTCTGGCACTTCCACAAAGCGTATCTGGCGGAGTGGCGGGCGCCCGCCCCAATATTGATCATGTGCTACAAGCGTCAGCGACACATCGGGGCGGAATTCCGTTACCATATAGGGTCCCGTGGTGATGGGCTTACGCGCCCAATCAAGCCAGCTTCCTGCTTCCATGAAACCACGGCGCGAGCAGATATCGCTGCCATAACGCGCAAGGCGGCCCTCCAAAGTGACATCGGGCGTCCGATTGATAAACCGTACGGTGTAGCGGTCCATAACCTCAACTTTTTCAAGCGCAGGCCAGATCCGGCGCGCAATGGCCACCACTTCGGGTGGAAGTTCCTTACCCTGAGGGCCTTGGCCTGGGATCCGTGTGAATAATGTGCCTGTCGCGGGGGCGGCTGGTGTACCCGTGCCAAACATGCGTTCGGGACCGAAAGAGAAGGCCACGTCTTCCGCGGTCATTTCATCGCCATTATGGAAGCGCACGCCACGGCGCAAAGAAAGCTCCACCGTTCGGTCGTCAATACGCCGCCATTCAGTGGCGAGGCCAGGCCGAGGCTCAAGATTGCCAAGCCAATTGCGACCAATCAGCCCTTCCCAAAGCGAGGTGAAGAAAACACGTTCCCCGACATTGGATTGTTCACGCAATACCTCGAGCGTGTTGCTGTTCACAATCTTCTGTACCGCAATGGTAATGGCCGGGCGCTGATCGGTCTGCCCAATGGCAAAACGTGGCAGCGCGACCAGGGCCGGCGCGACAAGCAAATGACGACGTAGCATGGCGGTTCTCCTGATGGGGCTTATCAAGCGGGGCGAGCAGAAGTGTTCGGCAGGATGCGTTCTTCAAGGCCTTGCGGCGTGGCGCGGTAATGCGTGAGCGTCTTCTCCGCATGGCGCATGCGCTTTGACAACGCCTTCTGCGCGTATTCCTTCACGCGCGCCGCATAGACGGGATCCTCAGCGAGGTTCGTGAATTGGTGCGGATCGCGCTTCAGGTCGAAGAATAGCGGGGGAAGAGCTGCGAAATGAACGTATTTGAAATTGGTGTCCTGCACCACGCAAAGAGCGCATTCATCCATGGAGAGGCCAAGCGCAGTTTCGGGTTGCGAGTAATGCACATCACGGAAATCATATTCATAGAACAGTAGATCGCGCCAATCCTTGGGCGCCGCATGATCCAGCAAAGGCAGCAATGAGCGTCCATCGGCATTGCGCGGCGCGGCGCCACCAAGCGCTTCAAGAATGGTGGGCATTACATCGACGCTTTCCGTGAAAGCTCCTTCGATTGCGCCAGCGCGCGTGTTGCGCCCAGCATCTTTGACCACGAGCGGGATACGGAAGCTCTCGTCAAAATAGCCGACTTTACCAAGCAGCCAGTGATCACCAAGCTGTTCACCATGATCCGAGGTAAAGATGATCATAGTGTTGTCCCACTCGCCATTCTCCTGGAGCCAAGCGAAGACACGGCCAAGGCAATCATCCACTTCCGTGATCAGGCCGGCATAGGTGGCGCGCATTTGGTGAATTGAGGCTTCGTCAAGCGTGCTCGCTGCGCCGCCGGCGCCATGGAAGAAGGAACCCTGCTTGATATCGCGCAGATAGTGCTGAAGTAGCGGATGCTGCGCCGCTTCATCCTGCCAATTGGGTGAGCGTATCGGCGCTGGCATGTCGGATGGCTTGTACATCGCATGATACGGCGCGGGTGCAATGAAAGGGGGGTGCGGTCGGTAATAGCCAAGATGCAGGAACCAGGGCTTGCCGTTACGCCCCTTCAGATAAGTGAGCGCACGTTCGGTGAAATAAGTGCTGTCAGAAAGGGCGGCAGGAATTCGGCATGGCCTGTCGGTAACGCCGGGCACGGACTCCTCGCCTTCCGGCAGCCAGATATCCTCGCGCCGCGGGGGCAATTGGTAGCCTTGATGGGCGAGCCAGCCGAAATACCCATCCATGCTTGGTTCAAAAGCACCAACGCTCCGAAAGCCATCCATCAAGTCGCCGAGCGTTGTGAAGCGAGGGTCCCGGGGGCCAGAGGTACGCGGATCGGGCGTGGTCGTGGTATAGCCGATCAACGCGGGATCATAGCCGATCAGACGCAGCTGCTTGGCAAGGTTTGTGTGGCGCGCATCTAGCGGCACAGTGTTCTGCACCGCGCGGTGGTTCATGAGATAGAGCCCAGTCAGCAGGCTTGCCCTGGCCGGGCCGCAAGGAACTGTATTGGTCACATGATTGCGGAAAGTCACCCCTTCGCGGCACAGACGATCAAGGTTCGGGGTACGTAGGAAATTCGCACCAAGGTGCGGGACAAAATCCGCGCGCCATTGATCAACAACAATAAGTAAAACGTTTTTTGGGGGTGACATCGGATTGCCTTGATTGAATTTTTAAACCCGACGCAGATGGGTACAGGTCGATGTTTTCAATGACATGACGATTATGCGTCATCTTCATGACGTATTTACCTGTCAGGCGGCGAGGTATCAGAAAAATTGCTGGACCGCCGAGATAGCAGGGTATCCTTATTTCAATTAAAATACCCCAATTTTTCATAGGCGTGTCATAATTTCGCGGCACTAATCAGCATCGTTGTTCATCTTTTCGGGGATCTGAGCCGTTCCCTCATTTCCATGAGAAATGCGCTTTTTTGGAGTTCGCCGTGTCCGAAGCCCAGCTAGCTAAGTCTGAGAAAAACCAGCATCCCCACGACGCGGCTTTATTTTTTCGCCGCTGGCTGTCCAATCCGCTTCAAATGGGTTCCATCATCCCCTCCTCACCAAAGCTTGGGCAGCTCATCTCCATGCAGATAGACAAGCGGTCAAGCTCGTCCATCCTTGAATTGGGTGCCGGCACAGGCGCAATCACCAAGAGCCTGATCAATTCAGGTATCTCACCAGGGCGTATCGCAGTGGTGGAGATTGTTCCCGAGATGGCTGAGCATTTAAGGACAAAATTCCCCGAAATTTCCGTCCTTCAGGCGGATGCCTTCGATCTGCCAACCCGATTGTTGCAAGACACTCTTGGGGAGATAGGCACCGTCATTTGTGGCATTCCACTCGTTCTTTTAAGCGAAGCCAAGCAACGACAATTCATTCAGCAGGTCGAAGCGGTCGCCCCCGAGCGTGGGTTCCTTCTCTATACATATTGTTTCACTTCGCCCTTGCCCTACCGAACCCTCGGCCTTGAGGCGCGGCGACTTGCTTGGACACCGCTAAATTTTCCACCTGCTAGTATTTGGCACTACTGTCCGAAGAAATGAGAGACTACGGTACCACGACCCTGAGTGGATGGGTAAATGGCACTATATGGATGGGTAAGGAACCTGCCTCATCACCATCCGCCTGCACAGGCAGATCGGCACCAAATACCTGAATATCATAACCACGTTTCAGAGAGATACTCGAAAGGTAGGGAAGCCGACCCAGGCCAAGCGCGGCGGCATGCTTTAAGGCGTCCATAAAGTGGTTCTGCTGTAGGGAAACGACGTGAAACTGCGCCTCGCGCGGATCGGCTTCCGGTGCAATTTGAAAGCGTCCAGCATAGTAACGGCCCTTGGTCACAATTAATCCTGACGCTTCCACTTCATTGCCATCAACTTGTACTTTGAAGGATCCAAAGGGATAGCACGTCAGGTCGCGCATGGTTTGAAGTACATAGGCGCCCTTTCCAAGGACGCGCTTAAGGCCAAGCGGTAAATGATGTACCACAAACGAATCTAACCCAACGCCTACCATCTGGATAAAGAGGCGATCCTTTAGGCTACCTCGCTTCAAAATACCCGGATAGACGTTGGTACTGCGGCCCATGAGAAGCGCACGTGCGGCTTCTCGCGGATTGAGTGGGACAGCCATTTCTAAGGCGAAGACATTCGCGGTTCCAAGTGGCAGAATGCCGAGCATAGCTCTGGTTCCCGCAAGACCAGCAGCCACCTCTGCGATGGTGCCATCTCCGCCTGCTGCGACGACAATGGTATCTTCTTCAGCGAACATCCGAGCGAAATTTTCAGCATCACCGCGCGCGCTGGTTTCCAGCAGCTGAAACTGAACACCAAGCCCGTACAATAGATCAAGCGCGGCATGAAGCTTAGCACGCCGCCGCGCACCTGCTGAAGGATTGAATATAACGACAAGGTTCTTGGGCATAGCCGCATATCAAACCAAGCGAGAATTACTAATTCATTGTGATTCGGCGAAAGTTTTGTGAAAGTCTCTAAGTCGCAATATTTGTCATGGAAGATTCATGCCCCAATACTTCTGGCTGAGGTAGCGCAGTTTTGACTGTAACAAGGAGCGGCGTGTCCGATTCGCATCGTCACCCGCTTCCTTATCAGGAGCGTCGATCATGACCCTCGCTTCAGCGCCCCGATGCTACCGCACCATTTTTCTTTCTGACATTCATCTTGGTCTGCGAAGCTGTCGAAGTGACTCCCTGGTAGATTTCCTGCGTAGCGTCCAGTGTGAGAAACTTTATCTGGTGGGGGACATTATTGACGGATGGCGTTTGCGGCGTTCCTGGTACTGGGATAGCCATCATGATGAGGTCATTCGCCTGATCCTGCGTATGGCGCGCCACGGCACTGAAGTGATCTATGTCCCAGGTAATCATGACGAACTTTTTCGGGATTGGCTTGGTCTTGAGATTGCGGGCGTAAGGCTTGCACGAGAAGCTGAGCATATCGCGGCCGATGGCCGCCGCTTTCTAGTTATTCACGGCGATGAGTTTGATGGGGTCATTCGCTATGCCAAGTTTCTCGCTCATCTAGGTGACTGGGCTTATGACGCCGCCCTAACAGCAAATCGCTGGTTCAATTTCCTCCGGCGCCGACTTGGCTATCCTTATTGGTCGCTCTCTCAATGGCTAAAGCGACAGGTAAAGGAAGCGGTGAAGGCCATTGATCGTTTTGAAGCAGCCCTTGCCCAAGAGGCGAAATCACGCGGTATGGATGGCGTCATTTGCGGCCATATCCATCATGCCGAAATGCGCATGATCCACGGCATTCTCTACATGAATGATGGTGATTGGGTGGAGAGCTGTACGGCGCTGGTGGAACACCCGGATGGACGCTTTGAATTACTCGATTGGTCGCACCGCCAAGCCACTTTGCTTAAAAAGCCGTTGCCTGCGCCCGCGCCAGAATTGATGGCTAAAATTCTTCATGGAGCGGGTTGAGCCCATGCGTATCCTGATCGTCAGCGATGCGTGGTTTCCGCAGGTCAATGGCGTGGTGCGGACGCTTTCGGTGGTTTCCGAAATACTCGCTGCAAAGGGTGATACCGTGGAGGTGATCGGGCCGGATCGCTTCACAAATATACCCATGCCCGGCTATGCGGAAATTCGCCTTGCCATCGCGCCTAAGCAACGCCTCGCAAAGCTAGTCGCAGATTTTGCACCTGAGATAATTCATATAGCGACTGAAGGTCCGCTTGGGTGGGCCATGCGTGCACTCTGCCGCCGTAACAAGTGGCCCTTCACCACGGCTTTCCACACCCGATTCCCGGAATACCTTGAAGCAAGAACCCGCATCCCTGCGGATTGGTCCTGGCGCCTCATGCGCCGCTTTCATGAGGCTGGTGAGGGGACTTTCGCGGCTACCCCATCCCTCAGACAGGAACTCGGTAAGCGCGGCTTTACAAAGATACGATCCTGGACACGCGGCGTTGACCTGGAGAGATTCAATCCGGCGTCGCGTGATGACTGGTCAGGCCTGCCGCGTCCCGTCTTTCTTTGTGCGGGTCGTGTCGCGATTGAAAAAAATATCGAAGCATTTCTGGCGCTTGACTTGCCGGGCAGTAAGGTTGTGGTTGGCGATGGTCCCGCCCTGCCAGCGCTGCGGAAGAAGTACCCCGATGTGACCTTCACCGGGTACCGTGAGAATGGTGCGCTCGCGCGGTCCTATGCAGGGGCGGATGTCTTTGTTTTTCCGTCACGTACGGACACCTTCGGCTTGGTATTGCTGGAAGCCCTTGCGAGCGGCACCCCGGTCGCTGCCTTTCCCGTGACAGGCCCTATTGATGTCATCACTGATGGGCAAGTCGGGGCCTTGGATGAGGATTTGCGTGCAGCCTGCATGAGGGCGCTGGCCTGTGATCGAGCAGCCTGTCGTCGTTACGCCGAGGCCTGGTCCTGGGAGGCTTGTGTGGCCCAATTCAGAGACGCGCTGGTACCGATCCGCTAGCCGGGCGTCTGTCATCGTTTCTTCATAGCCGCGTCACACAGGCATCACGCGATTGGGTCACACCTTCACGGTACCTCTGAGGAGTCCCCCCATGCTCAAACGTCGCACCGCCCTCATGTTTCCTGGCCTGGCGATAATGGCTTCAAGGACGCACGCGCAAGGCGATTGGCGCCAACAGGTGACCGAGATCCGCTTCGGCATGATCTCTGTAGAGAATGAGCGGGACGCAATCGCGCGGCTCCAGGGCCTTCAATCCTACATGACGCGCGAATTGAGGACTCCTTTCCGTGTCTTCAGGGGTTCTGATTACGCGGCCGTGGTTGAAGCCATGCGCGCAGGTCACTCAGAGCTCGCCTATCTTGGTCCAGCTTCTTATGGCCTTGCACGGCGCGTGATGGGTGAGCGGGTGGTGCCGATCTTCCGTTACATCGATAATGAAGGCATGGAAGGCTATTACAGCGCCATGATCGTAAAGGCGGACAGCCCCATCCGCCGATTGGAAGATATGCGCGGCAAGACGCTTGGCTTCAGTGATCCGAATAGCACATCAGGTTTCCAGGTGCCCGGTTGGTTTCTGCGCCGCCAGGGCATGGACCCTGCCACCTACTTCTCTCGTACAGGCTTCACCGGCAGCCATGAACAAGGCGTTATGGCTGTCATCAATGGTACCTTTGATGCTGCCGTTCTTGCCTATTCTAATGAGCGCCGGAACACCTTCCAGCGCATGGTGGAAAAAGGCATGATTCCAGAAGGCGCAGTGCGCGTCATTTGGAAGTCCCCCCTGATACCGAATTCACCTATTGTTTTGCGCATGGATTTACCCGAGGGCTTCCGGCGTGAGGTTATTGCCGCTTTCACAGCACTACCCGACAGCGATCCTCAGGCATTTCGTGATATGTCGTCTGGCGCCCGCGGTATGGCGCCCGCCAAGCATGAGGATTACCTGGATATCGTTGCCATTCTTGAAGAGAATGCAGCGCGTCGGCGGGAAAGGCGTTCCTGATTACTTCCCCCGTAATAATCGCTGCGGAAGCACGCTGGCGTGCGGCCAGGGCTGTGCGACAGCGCGCCTGGTTCTTGGGTATTTTGCTGCTGGCACTCGCCATTGCGGTCTCGGCGTGGCTGGGTGAAGTCAGTATTGTGCGACTTTGGCGCGGCCTTCCCTTAGCGGGTAACTATATCGCGGGCACCATACCGCAGCTTAGGCTGGACCATTTCCTGGACGATCTTGCGTATTGGATGTGGGGCTTTACGGAATGGGTGTGGCTGCTCGCCGATACGCTATTGATTGCCTATGTGGGCACTGTCTTGGGCGGCTTGATTGCCCTGCTGCTGTCCTTTCCTGCCGCTGCCACGCTGGCACCCGCTTGGGTCGTTACCCTTATGACCGCCGACAATCAAGCTGAGAGAGCAGCGACAATCAGGATGAGAAAGCGCCATTGGGGGCGGACCGTAGGGAGGGCGTAGCCCGACCGGAGGGCTGCCCCCAATGGCGCTGGGCTTTTTTAAGG
>Ga0315900_10007844_pt1 | contig 13888 bp, 10 predicted proteins | sample LakEriMetagenome_FD_203521 | JGI IMG/M metagenome (GOLD analysis project Ga0315900, IMG submission 203521) | Freshwater fungal communities from buoy surface, Lake Erie, Ohio, United States - Buoy 12 MA114 | ecosystem: Environmental > Aquatic > Freshwater > Lake > Lake biofilm | place: USA: Lake...
AGCGGTTGCCTCCGGCATAAGGCGCAATGGCTGCATTAAACAACCACAACTCCTCGCCCTTCGGCCCGGCAAACGCATCAGCAATATTTACTTTGCCTGCACGCAGCGATTTAACCTCGGTTCCCGTCAGCACCAGCCCGGCTTCGATTTCCTCCTCAATTGCGTAATTCGCAAAGGCCTTGCGATTGTTCGCAACAGTCATGGAGGAAGATGGTTCTTTGCCAGCCATATGTGCTTAGGGTTCGCTAATTAAGATGAAAAAAGTGTTTAAATCAAGCGTAAATTTTTTAACACATCGGTCATCGCTTTTTTCGATGCTTCACTAAGGCCAGCAAGGGGAAGACGCAAATCCGGCGCGCACTTACCCATGAGTGAAAGCGCAAATTTAACCGGCACCGGATTAGTTTCAATGAACACCACATCGTGCAGCATGACCAGCGGATCATGCAGCGCGAGCGCGCCCACATAATCGCCTTTCAGGCACGCATTCTGAACCGCCGCGCAGGCACGCGGCGCCACGTTCGATGACACCGAAATACAGCCAACGCCGCCAGATGCGTTAAATGCCACCGCCGTCATATCTTCACCGGAAAGCAGGGAAAGATTTTTTTTCAGTTTTGCGCGCAGCGTGTAGGGCCGCGCGAGATCACCCGTTGCATCTTTCAGCCCGACAATGCGCGGCAGATCAGCGAGTTTTGCCAGCGTATCATCCGTGATGTTAATGCCGCTACGGCCGGGAATGTTGTAGATCACGATCGGAATATCCACCGCATCGTGAATGGCTTTGTAGTGCGCATAAAGGCCGGGCTGCGATGGCTTGTTATAGTAAGGCGCCACAATCAGTGCACCATCCGCACCGGCTTCTTTGGCGTGGCGCGTGAGGGTGATGGCTTCTTCGGTGGAGTTGCTGCCAGTTCCGGCCATCACAGGCACCCTGCCCGCCGCCGCTTCGACACACAGCGCCACCACGCGGTTATGCTCCTCGTGAGAAAGCGTCGGCGATTCGCCGGTCGTGCCGCAGGGCACCAGCCCGTGAATGCCCTCGGCAATCTGCCACTGGACTAACTCCTGAAACGCTTTTTCATCCACCTTGCTACCCGCAAAGGGAGTGACAAGCGCCGTAAATACACCCTGGAACATGGTTGTTAGTTGATGGTTGATGGTTGATGATTCTTGGTTTTATCGCAGAATCTTCTATAATCAAATTGACTTACAAGCAACTAGCAACTAACAACCAGCAACCAATGTCGGGGAGTAGCGCAGTCTGGTAGCGCATCTGGTTTGGGACCAGAGGGTCGTAGGTTCGAATCCTATCTCCCCGACCATCCTTCAATTTTTGATGCCTCTGCGAACTCCTTGAAGGGGGAACGCATTGTGTATTCTAGTTTTTTTCCTCTGAGGCGTAGGTTCTGAAATATTAAATTCCAGATCTCTCACTTGTGGCGAGCATCCGAACCTTGGGAGGGATAAATGGCTCTGGCTGCCACTTTTACTGATTTGGCTCCTCATTAGCAGAAAAGCAATAGCACACAATTGCAAATATTGATTTTAATTAATTATTATTGCTAATAAGCTCAATGTAGGATATAAATTACATTGTAAAATCAGTTTTATGTGGAATGTGAAATATGTCATTTGTCTCGCAAGAAGAACAAAGAAGACGGCTTCGTGAAGCATCAAAGCGCTTAAGTGATAAGCATAAATTTTTGGGTGACTGCCTTCGCATTATAAGGCATTCGCAAGGAATTGATCTTGATCATCTACCTAAAAAAATAGACTTAACGGCAAATCAAATAAGATCGATTGAAGATGGGAATATTGATGACAGCAATATCAATGAAGTAAATCAATATGTGGCTGTGTTAGGCGTATTGAATGAAAGAGATGCCGCGATAAAAGCGATGTCAGTTATTAATACAGGCATGGCGTCAGAACTCAGTACATCGGTCTTTGACAGCATGCCAGCCCTTGGTGAGATGATAAGAAAAGTTCGCGAAAGCCATGGCATAACGCAACAAACTTTAGCTGAAAAAGCTGGCCTCTCAAGAGCCGCTATTGTAGAAGCGGAGAAAAATTCGAATACTGGTGTTGAAACATTAAACAAGATAGCGGTTGCCTTAGGCGGCACCCAATCGAATGCCAACCCCTTAGCAAGTTTAATGTCTATGTATTTAAATACCCAAGCCGTTTCGAAAGAACGTGGAAAAACTCATTAAGCTGTATTGGCAATTCATTATGTAAAAAGTTAATGACTTACCCTTTCTACAATTCCTGGGATATGCATATACTTCCTTGCAATCCACATCTGCAAAATCAGTAGCCTACGCTCGTTGCAGGTTCTGAACCCATCCACTAAGTCCGACCATCCTACGCCCTTACGGGCTTCGGATGGCGGAGCCATTACACGCCGCTTTGCTTCTCCAGCCTTTTTGCGCGGATGATGGAAGCGACCACCGCCGTGCCGAGAATCAGCACAATCACGGTCAGCGAGATCGCGGTTGGGATTTTATAATGGTGCATGAGCAGCATTTTGATGCCGACGAAAATCAGCAGCACCGAAAGCCCCATCTTGAGATAGTAGAATTTATGGATGAGGCCGGCGAGCATGAAATACATCGAGCGCAGGCCGAGAATCGCAAAGGCATTCGCCGTGAACACAATGAATGGATCCAGCGTCACCGCGAAAATCGCCGGGATTGAATCCACCGCGAATACTAAATCCGTCGCCTCGACCAGCATGAGCACCAGAAACAGCGGCGTGGCGATCCATTTGCCGCCTTCTTTCACCCAGAATTTATTGCCACGGAAATCCGGCGTCATCGGGATGTATTTTTTGACCAGCTTCACCACCGGGTTTTTGCTGGGATCATATTGCTCGTCTTTCGACATGGCGAGCTTGACGCCGGTAAAGAGCAGAAACGCACCAAAGATGTAGATAATCCAGCCATATTCTTTCACCAGCTCGCTGCCCAGCCAGATCATAACGCCGCGCATCACCAGCGCACCAAGAATGCCCCAGAACAGCACGCGGTGCTGGTATTTCAGCGGTACCGAGAAATAGGTGAAGATAATGGCAATCACGAACACGTTATCCATCGAAAGCGATAGTTCGATGATGTAGCCGGTGAAATATTCCAGCCCTTTCTGCGGCCCGAAATGGCTCCACACCCAGCCACCAAACATCATGGCGAGTGACACCCAGATAGCCACACGCACTGAGGCATCCTTAAATGTCAGCCCCTCTTCTTTTTTCTTTGTGACGCCGAGATCGATCATGATCGCGGTGATGAGGAACGCAACAAACGCGACCCAAAACCACACGCTGACACCTGTTGCTGCTTCTGTCATTGCCTGTTCCAAAGTAGACTCCATACACTATTGTGATTTTTAAATAGGCGACCTATATAGTCGGCTAAATTTTAAAATAAAGGATAAAGCGATATGAGCTTTCAAGATAAGCTGTGCAGTGTGTTGGAAAAACCACGGGCTGCTTAACTATCGCCAACCAACTTCTTATTGTCATGCTCGGGCCTGACCCGAGCATCCATCAAAGTATTTTATTTCAATAAGATGGATCCTCGGCTCAAGGCCGAGGATGACAAGGAAACAGGTCGTTATAAAATTAATTTGCTATATCGCCAACCGGCGGCGCCAGCGGCACCATCAGAATCTTATCGATGCGCCTCCCATCCATGTCCACCACTTCAAAACGATAGCCGTAACACTCGCAATATTCACCCACCGAGGGCGCATGACCCAGCGCATGCATGACAAAACCCGCAATGGTTTCATAATTTCCGTCGGTGCGTATCTCTTCCAACCCTATGGCAAGCTGAACCTCGTCGATGGGCGCTGAACCATCGATCAGCCATGATCCATCACTGCGGCGGGTGATGATCGGCTCATCTTCATCGCCATAATTCGAGGGCATAAGTCCGACAATCGCCTCCAGCACATCGGACGTGGTGACAATGCCAATCGCCGCGCCATATTCATCCACCACCACCGCAATATGCGCCGAAGATGCCTTAAAAAACTCAAGCACCTTCAGGCACTTGGTTCCTTCCGGGATGAAGGGCACCTGTTTCAGGTGGTCGAGGATATGCAGGTCATCCGAATAGGTGAGCGCGGCATCGAGAAGCTCTTTGGCCTGCACGACACCGATCACCGTCGTGATATCACCGTCCACCACCGGATAGCGCGAGTGGCCGGCCTGATGAACCTTTTCACGCACATCCTGAATGGAATCTTTCAGGTCGATAAAGGTAACATCGATGCGATGCGTCATAATGGATTCAACATTGCGATCACCAAGGCGGATGATGCGGTTAAGCATGTCATGCTCTGTTTTTTCAATCGCGCCGCTGGCCTTTGCTTCCGCGATCATGGCTTTGACTTCCGTTTCCGTGACCTTTTCCTGCTCGCGCCGAATGCCAAAGAGCGTGAAGAATGCATTAGCCGACCCTTCCAGCAGCGCCACAATCGGCGTGCAGATAATCGATAGCGCATGCATCGGCCCGGCGACAATCATCGCCAGCGACTCCGGCTTAGAAAGAGCGAACTGCTTGGGAATCAGCTCTCCTATCACCACCGAAAGGTAGGTGATGACCGCGACCACCAGAATGATCGCAACCAGCTCGCCATGCGGGTAAATGAACGCTATATCATCAAACTGCGGTGCCAGCTTATCGGCAATCTCCGCGCCGCCATACGCGCCCGCCAGCGTGCCAACCAGCGTAATGCCCACCTGAACCGTGGAAAGAAAACGCCCGGAATCCTCAGCCAGCCTCAGCGCCAACGCAGCGCGCTTATTGCCCTGCTTCGCTTTCTGGCGAAGCAGCGGCTTGCTGCTGGAAACAATCGCCATCTCCGACATGGCGAAAAAAGCATTCAGCGCAAGCAAAATAAGAATTACAAACGCTTCAAAACCTATCATATTTTTGTCTGGTTTTTTTCATGGCAGCCATCTATTTACGCCACCACGTCATCACTACAGCATTGATAACGCGGTGAATAGCCCTAAATAAACGGCATTCAATCACACGTATAAAAGGATTATTATGTCAGTTCAAGCCAAGCTGCGCGAGATGGTGGAAAAACCACTATTTCAAAAAACCATTATCTTTCTGATTATTGTTAACGCCATCACGCTCGGGCTCGAGACCTATCCTGAGGTCATGGCGAGCTACGGCGCGCTGCTGACTGGACTAGACCGTGTGATCCTTTGGATCTTCGTCGCTGAGCTGCTCATGCGTATCACCGCTTACGGTCTCAAGTTTTTCAAAGACCCGTGGAACCTGTTTGATTTTATCATTGTCGGCATTTCATTGGTGCCCGCGCAGGAGGGCTTTTCGGTGCTACGGGCACTTCGCGTGCTTCGTGTGCTGCGGCTGATTTCTGCTTTCCCGCGCCTGCGCTCGGTGGTGCAGGGCTTGGTTGGCGCCATTCCCGGCATCGCCTCCATTGCGCTCATCATGATGCTCATTTTTTATGTCTTCGCGGTGATGGCGACCAAACTCTACGGCGCCGCCTACCCCGAGTGGTTCGGCACGCTCGGAAACTCGTTCTTCACCCTGTTTCAGATCATGACACTCGAAGGCTGGGCGGATATGGTGCGCCAGATTATTACCACCCATCCGAACGCGTGGATTTTCTTTGTGATCTACATCCTCGCTGCAACGTTTACAGTGCTCAACCTTTTCATCGCCGTCATTGTTGAGGCGATGCAGAATGAGCACAAAAAACATGAGCAGGAGATGGAAGATACCGAGCGGCAGATTTTAGAAGAAGTGCGAGAACTGAAAGCGCTACTGCAAAACAAAAAATAATTATCAGACCCTGTTTGATCTAGACTATTTCTGTATCATTATTTTCCTTCATAGACAGTTTTTTTAACCGATAATTAATGGATTGGGAATAGATAGAATAAATAAATATTCGCAGGGAGGCAATGTATGCGCGATAATGGCCCGGTTACACAACGCGAAGTACTGATGAGTGATGGCTCAATGATCGTCTCAGTGACGGACGATAAGGGCAGAATCAAATCTATTAATAAAGACTTTGTGGATATCTCCGGCTTTACGCGCGAAGAGCTGATTGGCCAGCCTCATAACCTTATCCGCCACAGCGATATGCCGCCCGAAGCTTTCGCCGATATGTGGCGCGATCTCAAAGCCGGAAAGCCATGGAGCGGCTATGTCAAAAACCGAGTCAAAAACGGCGACCATTATTGGGTGCATGCCAACGCCATGCCCCTGATAGAAAATGGGCAGTTCATTGGCTACATGTCGGTGCGCAACAAACCACGGGCAGACGTTGTCAAAGCCGTTGAGGGGATTTACCGCAAATTCCGTGAAGGCAAGGCCGGAACACTTAGTATTGAGCATGGTCAGGTCATTGATCGCAGCCGCGCGGCTACCCGTCGTCGCTGGCTGGGAGGGGTGGGAAATCAGATCTTTGTGATGGGGCTGCTGCTGACTGCAGTGGTTCTCGTCAACGCGCTCATAGGCCTTTACTCTAACCACAGATCCGTCCAATCGCTTCACTCGGTTTATGTCGACCGCACCGTGCCTGCAGGCCAGATCGGCGAGATACGAGGACTTATCTATGAAACCACTCTGGCACTCAGCCAGCTTTCATCAGGCAATGGCTCTGGTGCTGCCGTCACTGAAGAAACAAAAAAATCGATAGCGAGAATAGAGACGGTTTGGAAAGAATACATGGCGACTACCTTGACGCCTGAAGAAAAGATAATGGCAGATGATTTTTTTAAAACCAAACAAGACTATTTGCAGCTATTTGTTACTCCGGCTTTACAACTTATCGCTGAAAACAAGCCATCAGAGATTGCAGCTTTGGTCGCTCGTCACAATGATTTGATTCATAAAGTCAAGCAACAGACCAGTGACTTAACCAAAATCCAGCTTGATGTTGCGCAGCAGGAGTATGAGGCCGCAAAAGCATCAGAAATTGTGTCGCTGGCGATCTCGATTGCTACATTGGTCGCCTCCATAGGCATTGCCATTCTTACCACGAAGCGGATCAAGAGCGCATTACAACAAAGACTCAGCTACATGAACCAGACCCTTACCTCGATTGCTAATGGCAATTATAAAACAGAGATCGACCAAGGAACCGATGAATTTCAGGAGATCATGACGCGAATCCGGGCGCTGCAAAACAGGCTTGCTTTTGCTGACTATGAAAAGATTGAACTTGAAAACGAAAAGAAGCAGGTTCAGGCTCGCATGGCTGGCGACTTTGAACAAAGCGTTAAATCGATTGTGAATGTCGTTGCAGCAGCGGCTACTGAACTAGCGCAAACGGCCGAAAGTATGGTGAAAACCGCACGTGATAGCTCGCAGAAAGCATCGCATGCCAGTGGTGCCGCTGCCAGTACCACAGCCAGTGTTCAATCTGTTGCGGCGGCGTCCGAAGAGCTTGCCGCTACCGTGAAAGAAATTTCTTCTCAGCTGCAAAAGACCACAGGACTGGTGCATGAATCACAGGAAAAAGCACGCAATGCAGACAGCGTCGCAGCAGCGCTCAACGAGGCGATGAGCAAAGTCGCCGCCGCGATGGATATGATTGCCAGCATCGCTGGACAGATCAACCTGCTGGCACTGAACGCAACCATTGAATCCGCACGTGCGGGTGAGGCCGGCAAAGGCTTTGCCGTGGTGGCCAGCGAAGTGAAAAACCTCGCCAGCCAGACGGACAAAACCACCCAGGAAATTCAGCAGGTGGTGGAAGACATGCGAAGTGCAGCAACCGATATCATCGCCGCACTTAAAGATATTGGAGGCTCGGTCGGCTCAATTTCTGAAGCTACCTCCAGCGTGGCCTCTGCGGTCGAGGAGCAGTCTGCTACAACGGGCGAGATTTCTAAAAACATGCAGACCGCCGCTTCCAGCACGCAGTCAATTGCTGACAGCCTGAGCGATGTGCAGACCTCGTCGTCGCATGCCGGGTCGGCCTCTGAACAGATGCTTTCCGCCTCGAAAGAGCTTTCCAAACAGGCAGAAGAGCTGAATACACAGGTAGATAATTTCCTGCGCCGCGTCCGCGCCGCGTAGGAAAGTCTTACAGTGCTGGACTTGGATTAAAGCCTCTGGCCGCCCAATCTCTTTTCGGCTTAGTTTTGGCTGCGCCCGCTTGCCGGAAATCACTGATGTAGTTTTTGAAAACGTGAAACCCACCGTATCATCCGCTAAGCGGATCAATGCTTTCTGGTGTTCCGAGAAAAATTGCAATTTATCATATATTGATGAAAGTGGTGGAGGCGACAGGAATCGAACCCGCGACATTCTGCTTGCAAAGCAGACGCTCTACCAACTGAGCTACGCCCCCACATTCATCAACAGGCGTCTGCTTTTAACAGACGCTCCGGCTCTAAAGCCTTCGCTTGGGCGCTCTACCAACTGAGCTACGCCCCCACATTCAAGAGCAGGCGCCTGCTTTTAACAGACGCTCCGGCTCTAAAGCCTTCGCCTACGCGCTCTATCCTCCTACGCTAAAGCTACGGAGGACTTTGCCAGCTGAGCTACGCCCATACATCAATGCAGAGGCGAGAAATTAGACATCTCAGCCAGATAGTCAAGCGGTTTATTGCTCGATAATACGCGTCAGGCGTTTGATGGAGTCTTCGAGCTTATTATAGATCGTTCCTGCGGCTTTATGCAGGTCGTCATATTGCTCTGAAAGCTCGCGCATGGCCTGATTCAGCTGCTCGCGCTCAACCTTCAGCTCTTCGTTTTCACGCTCGAAAAGGGTCAGCTGGCCAAGCTCATGCTCTTTGTAGGAATGTTCGGCGCGGTTTGCCGCCTGAAACTGCCCCAGGCGCTCCTCCAGCGCATCCAAGGCGCTGACAAGCCGCTCCGCCGCCTGCGCCAGAGCTTCGCTGGATTCGTTTTTTTGGTTGAGAAGTGACTTCGCCTGTGCTTGAACCATAACTCCTCCATCCTAGCATCGGTGGTCATAATGTCTACAGCCTCAATTGCAGCCCAATCGTTACCCACCTCTTCCGCTTCCCATCAGCACATGGCCAATGCCATTCGCGCCCTGTCGATGGATGCGGTGGAGCGCGCCAAATCCGGCCATCCCGGCATGCCGATGGGGATGGCGGATGTCGCCACCGTGCTGTTTTCCGAATTTCTGAGATTCGACCCGCAGCACCCGCTCTGGCCTGCGCGTGACCGCTTTATTCTCTCCGCCGGCCACGGCTCCATGCTGCAATACGCCCTGCTCTACCTCACCGGCTATCCCGACATGACGCTGGACGAGATCAAACGCTTTCGCACGCTGGGCGCCAAAACCGCCGGCCACCCGGAATTTGGCCATGCCAGCGGTATCGAAACCACCACCGGCCCGCTTGGGCAAGGTCTGGCAAACGGCGTCGGCATGGCGCTGGCCGAGCGGATGATGGCGGCGCGCTTTGGCGATATCGCCGAGCATTTCACCTATGTGATTGCTGGCGATGGCTGCCTGATGGAAGGCATCTCGCAGGAGGCCATTTCGCTCGCCGGACACTGGAACCTGAGCCGCCTCATCGTGCTGTGGGATGACAACAAAATCTCCATCGATGGCCCCACTTCGCTTGCCACCAGCGAAGACCAGCTGAAACGTTTCGAGGCCTGCGGCTGGGATACTCAGTCGGTTGATGGGCATAACCCGGATGAAATCCGCCGCGCCATGAGCAGCGCGCAGAAGAGCGACAAACCCTCGCTGATCGCCTGCCGTACCAAAATCGGCTATGGCGCGCCGACCAAAGAAAATTCAGAAAAATGCCATGGCTCGCCGCTGGGCAAAGAAGAAATCGAGGGCGCGCGCAAGAAACTTGGCATCACCTATGGTGAATTTGACGTGCCGGCCGATGTGCTTGCCGCATGGCGCAGCATTGGCAGCAAAGGCCACCGCGCTTTTCATGAGTGGTCAAACCGCTATAGCGCCATCGATGCAGCAAAGCGCGCCGAATTCGAACGTTTGCAGCAGCGCGAGCTGCCCGAAGGCTGGCTTCATAGGCTGAATGATTTTAAAAAGCAGCTGGCCGACAAAGCGCCAAGCGAAGCCACCCGTAAATCATCGGAAAATGTGCTCAGTCTCCTGAGCGAATCTATTCCCGAACTCATCGGCGGCTCGGCGGATCTCACGGGCTCAAACAATACCAAAACCAAAAACCAATCGCCACTGGCGGCTCGCCAGTATGGCGGCAGCTATATCTATTACGGCGTTCGCGAACACGCGATGGGCGCGATTATGAACGGCCTTGCGCTGCATGGCGAGTTTATACCCTACGGGGGTACCTTTATGGTATTCACTGATTACTGCCGCCCCGCCATTCGTCTTTCCGCACTCATGCAGCAGCGTGTGATTTATGTGATGACGCATGATTCCATTGGCCTGGGCGAAGACGGGCCTACGCACCAGCCGGTGGAACACCTCGCCAGCCTTCGCGCCATGCCGAATGTGAATGTATTTCGCCCAGCCGATGCCACGGAAACACTGGAATGCTGGGCGCTCGCGCTGGCCGCAACAACAACGCCAAGCATCCTTTCGCTCACGCGCCAGAACGTGCCGGCGCTGCGCACCGCTTACACGCCAGAGAATCTCTGCGCGCGCGGCGGCTATGTGATTCGCGAGGCGGAGGTAAACGATAGTGCGCCGGTCTATACGCTGATCGCCACTGGCTCGGAAGTGGCAATCGCAGTGGAAGCAAAAAAACTGCTGGCCGAAAAAGACATCGCGGCCAAAGTGGTTTCCATGCCGTGCTGGGAGCTATTCGACCAGCAGCCGGAAAGCTACCGGAGGCAAGTCCTCGGCACTGGCCCGCGCATTGCCATCGAGGCGGCCAGCGGCTTCGGCTGGGAGAAATATCTTGGCGAAAAAGGCGTGTTCATCGGCATGGATGGCTTCGGCGCCTCTGCCCCCGCCCCCGATTTATACAAGCATTTTGGCATCACTGCGCAGGCTGTAGTGGATGCCGTTATGAGGTTTAAATAATGACTCTTCGTATTGGTATTAATGGACTCGGACGCATTGGGCGGTGTGTGCTGCGCGCCATTTATGAAAGAAATGATAGTGATATTGAGCTGGTAGCCGTCAATGGCCCGGCCGCGATCGAAACCCACGTCCATCTTCTGAAATATGATTCAGTGCATGGCCGTTTTGGCACCAAGCTGGAAGCTGACGGCGACGATGTGCTGCGTATCGCCGGCAAACCCGTCAAACTCACCCGCCTGAAAGACCCGGCGCAGATACCCTGGGGCAGTATGGGCGTGGATGTGGTGCTGGAATGCTCCGGCAAATTCAATAAGCGCGAAGAAGCAGCGAAGCATCTACAGGGCGGCGCCAAAAAAGTGCTGATTTCCGCACCGGCGGAAGATGCCGATAGCACGATTGTCTACGGCGTGAACAACGCCATGCTGAAAAAAGACCATCAGGTGGTCTCGGTTGGCTCCTGTACGACCAATGCCTTAGCGCCTATTGCTAAAGTGCTACATGAAGCGTTTGGCATTGAATCCGGCTTCATGACCACGATTCATGCTTACACCGGTGATCAGAATCTCGTCGATAATTCGCATAAGGACTTACGCCGCGCGCGCTCGGCGGCCATGTCGATGATCCCGACCTCCACCGGCGCGGCCAAAACTATCGGCCTGATCATTCCGGAGCTTAAGGGCAAGCTCGATGGCATTGCGATACGTGTGCCGGTGCCGAACGTGTCGCTTGTGGATTTGAGCTTCACCACACTCAAACCCGCCACCAAAGATGCCATCAACGACGCACTGAACAAAGCGGCTGAAACTGATGCCCTCAAAAATATTCTCCACATCTCGCGCCGGCCGCTGGTGTCGATTGATTATACCCATACCCCGTATAGCAGTATTGTCGATATCACTGGCACCTACATGACGGGTAAGATGGGGCGTGTGGCTGCGTGGTATGATAACGAGTGGGGCTTCTCCTGCCGCATGCTGGATGTAGCCAAGCTGTGGGGCAGTTTATGATGGTTTGTCATCCTGCGAGTTGCAAAGCAACTGCGCAGGATCTCATATTAAAAAATAGATCCTGTGCTCTCGCTTTCAGCGAACCACAGGATGACGGAGCGCTATGAGCAACTTTCTTCGCCTCGACGATGTGAGCTTTTCCGGCAAGACGGTGCTGCTGCGCGCGGATTTGAACGTGCCGATGCAGGGCGGCAAGGTCACCGACGACACGCGCATTGTGCGCCTGAAGCCCACCATCGATTACCTGCGCAGTAAAAAAGCAAAGATTGTGCTGCTGTCGCATTTTGGCAGGCCGGAAGGTAAGTTTGTGCCGGGCATGTCGCTGGCACCGCTGGTCGACCCGCTGGCAAAAGCATTTGGCGTGGCGCAGGTGAATTTCGGTGTGGACTGCATTGGCCCGGCCGCTGCAGAAGCAGTCAAGAAAACCAAGGCCGGAGAAATTCTCCTGCTTGAAAACCTCCGCTTTCACCCGCAGGAAGAAACGGGCGATAAAGCCTTCGCGCGCGACCTTGCGAGCCTTGGCGATGTGTTTGTCAACGATGCGTTTTCCTGTTCGCACCGCGCGCATGCCTCCATCACCGGGATTGCTGAACATGTGCCCACGGTGGCCGGCCGCCTGATGGAAGAAGAGCTTTCCCAGCTTTCCGCCATTTTCACGCAGCCGAAAAAGCCCATCACTGCGATTGTCGGCGGCTCTAAAGTCTCCACCAAGCTCGACCTGCTGAACAACCTCGTCAAAAAGATGGACAGCATCATCATTGGCGGCGCGATGGCGAACACCTTCCTTTATGCGCAGGGTTTTAAAGTAGGCGCTTCGCTGCATGAACCAAAGCTGAAAGCAACCGCGCTGAAAATCCTCAAAACCGCTGAAAAACATGGCTGCCGCGTGCTACTGCCCACGGATGTGGTGGCGGCGAAAGCATTTGAAACTCGATCTTCCTGCGTGGTGGTGGATGTGGACGAGATTCCAGCAAGCGCGATTGCGATTGATGTGGGCCCGGCCAGTATCCAGCTTTTTTCTGAAGAAATTGCCCGCTCCAAAACCGTGGTGTGGAACGGGCCAATGGGAGCGTTTGAAATCAGCCCGTTCGATGCCGGAAGCATCATGCTCGCACGCGTCGTCGCCAAGCTCACGCGGCAGAAAAAAATCCGCTCCATTGGCGGCGGCGGCGATACGGTCTCGGCGCTTTCGCACTCAGCGCTTTCCGACTTCAGCTACATTTCCACCGCTGGCGGCGCGTTTCTGGAGTGGTTGGAGGGCAAGGATCTGCCGGGGGTGAGCGCACTATCCAAGGCAACTAAAAGCAAAATGACCGTGAATAAATAGGGAGGCAACATGAACGCTATGGCAAAAATGAAAGAGGTGAGCAGCATGACACCACAGGTGAAAAAAATAATGTCCTACTATGAGGGCATGAATAGCGGTACGGCTGAAAACCTCGCGCGCATCCTGATGCAGGGCAAACTCGGCGGCACTGGCAAGCTGGTGATCCTGCCGGTGGATCAGGGCTTTGAACACGGCCCCGCCCGTTCGTTTGCCAAAAACCCTGCGGCGTATGACCCGCATTATCATTATCAGCTGGCGATTGACGCTGGCTTATCTGCCTATGCCGCGCCGCTTGGGTTTCTGGAAGCCGGGATGGACACGTTTGCCGGAAAAATCCCAACGATTCTCAAAGTCAATAGCTCCAACTCGCTGACACCCAAAGCCTCTGCGCCGAACCAGGCCGTCACCGGCTCGGTAAAAGAAGCGATTCGCCTTGGCTGCTCGGCGATCGGCTTTACGATTTATCCCGGCTCGGCCGAGTGCCTGAATATGATGGAAGAAATCCGCGAGATGACGGAAGAAGCTAAGGCCGCCGGGCTGGTGGTCGTCATGT
>Ga0315900_10007846_pt1 | contig 13886 bp, 13 predicted proteins | sample LakEriMetagenome_FD_203521 | JGI IMG/M metagenome (GOLD analysis project Ga0315900, IMG submission 203521) | Freshwater fungal communities from buoy surface, Lake Erie, Ohio, United States - Buoy 12 MA114 | ecosystem: Environmental > Aquatic > Freshwater > Lake > Lake biofilm | place: USA: Lake...
CCTCCGAGACCGTGACGCTGGCCATGACTGATGGCCGCACGGTCTACTACCTCTGCCGCATCATGGGTTCGCACCCGCTGCAATACGCGATCCCGGTCGGCTCGCCGCGGCCGATGTACGCGACCGCAGCGGGCAAGGCCCTGCTGGCGCATTTCCGCCCTGAGCAGTTGCGGGACTATTTCGACAAGGTCGAGTTGCTGGCGCTGACGAAGAACACCATCACCGATCGCGGCGCGCTGGAAGCGCATCTCGAAACCTGCCGGGCTCGCGGCTATGCCACGGCCGAGGGCGAGACATCGCTGGATGTGTTCGGCCTTGCCGTGCCGATCTTCGATGCGGAGGGGCAGGCGGTCGCCGCCGTCAACCTTGGCGGGCCGCTCTCGCGGCTCAAGGATGGGCAGGCGCGCTACGTCCCGGCCGTCGCGGCAACGGCGCAGGCCATCGCGCGCGACATCAGCCAGTTCGGCGTACGGCTGAGCCGATCGCCCGTCGCGATCCTGCGCCAGGAGAAGGGCCGGCGCGCGAAGTAGGCGCCGCGCCGATCAATTCGGCTCAAGAATGACCTTGCCGAAATGGCGCGATTCCTCAAGGATCTGATGCGCCAGGACGGCCTCTTCCAGCGGCAGGACCTGATGGATGATCGGCTCCAGCCGGCCCTTCGCCACCAGGTCGAGCACGTTGAGGATCTCCTGCTGCGTATAGGCCTTGGAGCCGACGATCTTCACCTCGCTGCGGAAGAAGGGGATGATGTCGAGGGCTACGACCTCACGCGCATGACCACCGCAGACCAGCATGCGGCCATTCGGCGTCAGGCATTTCACGCTGTTCTCGAAGATCTCGCCGCCGACATGCTCGAAGACGAGATCGACGCCGCGGCCCTCGGTCAGTTCCAGCACGCGCGCGGCCAGATCCTCCGTGCGGTAGTTGACCAGCGCCGTGACGCCGTAGGCGCGCGCGCGCTCCAGCTTCGCATCGCTGCCGGCGCAGGCGATGATGTTGGCCCCGGCCATGCGCGCGACCTGCACGGCGGCGCTGCCGATCCCGCTGCCGACCGCGTTGATCAGCACCGTCTCGCCCGGCCGCAATTCCCCGCGGTTGATCAGCATGTGCCAGGCGGTGCCGAAGGCGATCTGCGTCGCGGCCGCCTCTGCGAAGCCCACATTGCTCGGGATGCGGATCAACTCCGTCGCCGGTGCGGCGATGTACTCCGCATAGCCGCCCGGGATCTCGAGGCCGGGGCGCTTCGTCTGCGTGCACATGTGGTCGCGTCCGGTGCGGCAATAGAGGCATTGGCGGCAATTCTGCCGGGAGGAGACCAGGACGCGGTCACCCACGCGGTAGCCATCCACCTCGGCCCCCAGCGCCGCGATCTCGCCCGCGATCTCGCGTCCCAGGATGTGCGGCAAGGGGATGGGCAGGCGCGAGAGGCCCTGCCGGACGTCGATGTCCAGATGGTTCAAGGCGCAGGCCCGCACGCGGACCAGCACGCCGTGCGGCCCCGGATCGGGCTCGGCCATGCTCTCGCATCGCAGGACGCTGCGATCACCGAATTCGTGAAACCGGACCGCTCGCATGCGCAGGACCTTTCGCTGTGGGTCGCGACGACGGTCGACGCTGCCGGAAGACAGCGCGCCTAGGCGTCGTCGGATGCGTCGAGACAGCGCAGGCGCCTTGCGGACCGTGGCTCTTGCCCATCGCGCGGCGAGGTTAGGCGGCGATCCGTCGGTGGATCAAGCGTCGCGCCCGGGCTGGGCTTGAGGGCGCTGCCCCCGGATCCCCGTCAGGCCGCGACCCGCAGCGGCCGCTCGCCCTTCGCCCAGGCCGCGCAGGCGCGGCCGAAGGCCTCGAAGATCGCGCGGCTTCGCGAATCGTGCTCCCAGTCATATTCCGGGTGCCACTGCACCCCCATCGCGAAGCCCGGCGCATCGGCCACGCGCACGCCCTCGATCGTCCCGTCCGGCGCCCAGGCCTCGGCGATGAGGCGTGGCGCAAGCCGCGCGATGCCCTGGTTGTGCAGTGAATTCACCGGCACGGCCTCGGCGCGGAAGGGCGCACCCGCCGCCGCCCAGACGCGGGCAAGCTGGGCATCGGCGGCGAGGCGCACCGCATGCGCCTTGCCCACCCGCACGCCCGGCAGCTTCTGGTCCGAGGGCGTGGAGTGATCCAGCCGCCCGGGCAGGTCCTGGATCCGCTGGTCGAGCGAACCGCCCAGCGCCACATTCAGCTCCTGGAAACCGCGGCAGATCGCCAGCACCGGCAGGCCGGCGGCGATGGCGGCGCGGATCAGCGGCAGGGTGGTGGCATCCCGCTGCGGGTCCTCCGGCGTGCCCTCGGCATGCGGCGGGCCTTCATAATAGGTGGGGTGCACGTTGGAGCGGCTGCCGGTGAGCATCAGCCCATCGAGCCGCGGCAGGATCTCCGGCACCAGCGCCTCGCCGGCGGCGGGCAGCAGCACCGGGATGCCGCCGATCGGGCCGAGCGACACCCGCACATAGCTGTCGGAGGCCGCATGGTTGGGCGTGGCAAACAGGCCGAAGGCCTTCACGCAGCAGGAGATGCCGATCATGGGACGCATGGGGCGTGAGAATCGCCTCCGTCTGTGGCAGGATCAAGACGAATTCATCACCCCGCCCCGCTTTTCGCGCAGACCCGCCCGTCCTTCTGCACAGAACGGTTGCACCGGCAGCGCGGCATCGCACAAAAGGGACGGATCTGGAGGAGCGAGCATGGTCGGACGGCGGGACTTCGTGGCGGGAATGGGCGCGCTGGCGCTCGGCGGCAGCCAGGCCCAGGCACAGGCCGCCTGGCCGGAGCGACCCTTCCGCTGGTTCGTCGGCTACCCGCCGGGCGGGCCTTCGGACATCTTCGCCCGGCTCATCGCCGGCCAGATGGGCCCGCGCCTTGGCCAGAACGTGGTGGTGGAGAACCGCCCCGGCGGCGGCGCCGTGCTGGCGAGCGAGGCTGCTTCGCGCAGCCCCGCCGATGGCTACACCTGGCTGCATGTCGACAACGGCATCCTGGTCTACAACCCGGCACTCTATGCCCGCCTGCCCTATGACCCGGATCGCGACCTGACGGGCGTGGGCTTCATCGGCCGCTTTCCGCTCTACATCGTGGTGCGGCCGAACAGCACGGCGACCGATTTCGCCGGGCTGGTCGCGGCGTCGCGCGCGCGGGCCATCACCTATGGCTCGCCCGCCGTCGCCTCCCCGCACCATCTGGCGATGGAGCTGGTGAAGCGCCGCAGCGGCCTCGCCGCCGAGCACGTGCCCTATCGCGGCGGCCCGGCCGCGATGCAGGATTTGCTGGCCGGCAATGTGGATGCGGTGATGATCGACACCGCCACCGGCACGCCCTTCATCCGCGATGGCCGCGTGCGCGCGCTGTGCGTGCTGAGCGAGGCGCGCAGCGCGCTGTTTCCTGACGTGCCGACGCTGCGCGAGCTCGGCCATGACGCCGTGGCCTATGGCTGGCAGGGCATGAGCGTGCCCACCGGCACCCCGGCGCCGGTCATCGCCCGGCTGGCGGAGGAGATGGTGCGCGCCATGCAGTCCGATGTGCTGGCGGGGCGGCTGCGCGACCTGGGCATCGAGTACCAGCCCTGGACGCCGGCCCAGTTCGGCGCCTTCGTCGCGGCCGAGAACGCGCTCTGGCGGCCGCTGATCCGCGACCTCGGCATCCGGCTGGATAGCTGAAGGGCGGGCGGCGAAGGCCGCCCGGTCAGCGACCGAAGATCGGCTCCAGGAAGCCGGGGCGGCGCGGCTGGATGATCGGCGTCTCGCCATCCGTCTGCTCGCGGCCGAGAGCGGCGTTCTCGCGCAGGCGCTGCGCCTCGCGCTGCGGATCGACGGTGATGCCGGGCTGCGGTGGCGTGCGCCAGAACATCATGCGATCCACCACCCCGGCATCGGGGCGATCGAGGCGCAGGCTTTCCTCATCCACGCGGCGGCGAATGCTGTCATCGGCCGGCTGGCCCGCCTGGGCGAGCAGCGCGCGCTCGGCGCCCGAGGGGGCCGCGGCCGTCGCACCGGCGCCACCGCCGATGATGGCGGCCCCGCCGCGCGCGACATCCTGCGGCCGGGCCGCGCCGGGCGTGGGGGTGGGCAATTCGCCCAGCCGCGGCGGCACGGAGAGCGGCGCGCGGGTGGTGACCTGGAATTCGTCCGGCGCATCCCGGGTAAAGCCCAGGGTGCGGGAGGTGTTCTCGCCGCAGCCGGCCAGGGCCAGCAGCAGCGGCAGGATCAGAAGGGGGGCGCGGTGCTGGGTCATGGGGCACTTTCCTTAGCCCTGGGCGATGGCCGGAACAAGGCGTCGCCGACAAGGGCGAGGACGCCCACCACAATGGCGGCGTCCGCCACGTTGAACACATACCAGTGCCAGCCGAAGGCATGGGCGTCGAAGAAATCAGCCACGGCGCCGAAGCGGGCACGGTCGATCACATTGCCGATGGCACCCCCCACCACGGCGCCGAGCGCCAGCGCCGTCAGCCGGTTCTCGGCCCGGGCCATCCAGCGCAGCAGGATGGCGGCGATGACCAGGGCGATGCCGCCGAGCAGCGCCTGCGACCAGGGGTTGTCGCCGGCGAGCAGCCCGAAGGTCACGCCGCGATTCCACACCATCGTCAGGTCGAAGCCGAAGGGGCCCAGGGCGACCAGCGGAATATGCCCCACGCTCGGCAGGCCGAGCACGAACAGCATGTACCATTTCGACGCCTGGTCGGCGGCGAGGACCAGGCCAGCGACGATCAGCCCGATGCGCAGCATCAGCCGGCCACGACCGCTTCGCCCACCACGGCTTCACAACGCCGACACAGCGTCGGGTGGGCGGCGGAGAGCCCGACCTCCGGCAGCACCTTCCAGCAGCGGTCGCATTTGTGGCCGGGTGCTTTCTCGACCTTCGTGGCGAAGCCGACCGTGACCTGGGAGACGATCAGCACTTCCTCCCACTGCGCCTGGGTGATCAGCGCGGCGGCGGTATCCTCGAGCGTCACCGCGGCCTGGAGCGAGGCGCCGATGACCTTGGCAGTGCGCAGCGCCTCGAGTTCCGTGGTGACGCCGCCGCGGATTTCGCGAATTTTTCCGAGTTTTTCGCCCAGCGCATCGTCGCGCCATGCCGCCGGAATGGTCGGCCAGAGTTGCAGATGCACGCTGCCCTGCTCTTCGGGGAAGCGCGCCAGCCAGGCTTCCTCGGCGGTCGCGACCAGCACGGGGGCGAGCCAGGTGGTGAGGCAGCGATGCAACTGGTCAATCACCGTGCGCGCGCTGCGGCGACGCAACGAGTCCGGCGCGTCGCAGTAGAGCGAATCCTTGCGCACGTCGAAATAGAAGGCCGAGAGGTCGGTGGCGCAGAAGGCGTGGATCTCTGGGAAGACGCCCGACCAGTCATGGTCCGCGACGGCGCGTTGCAGCCGCGCATCGAGTTCCGACAGCCGGTGCAGCACCCAGCGTTCGAGTTCCGGCAATTGCTCATGCGGCACGATCTCGGAGTCCGAAAAACCATCGAGATTGCCGAGCAGCCAGCGCAGCGTGTTGCGGATGCGGCGGTAGAGTTCGGCCTGCTGGTCGAGGATCTTCTTGCCGATCCGCTGGTCCTCGGTGACGTCGGTGTTCATCACCCAAAGGCGCAGGATGTCGGCGCCGAAATCCTTCACCACATCCTGCGGCGCGGTGACGTTGCCGAGCGACTTCGACATCTTCCGCCCCTGCTCGTCGAGCACGAAGCCATGCGTCAGGATCGCCTTGAAGGGCGCGACGCCGCGCGAGCCGATGCTCTCCAGCAGCGAGGAATGGAACCAGCCGCGATGCTGGTCCGAGCCTTCCAGATAGAGGTCGGCGGGGTAGCTGAGCCCACGCTCGGGGGTGAGCACGAAGGCGTGGGTCGAGCCGGATTCGAACCAGACATCGACGATGTCCATCACCTGCTCGTAATCCTCGGCGCGACGTTGGTCGCCCAGGAAACGCTGCGCAGCGCCCGGCTTGTACCAGGCATCGGCACCCTCGACGCGGAAGGCGGCGACGATGCGTTCCATCACGGCCGGGTCGCGCAGCGGCTCGTTCGATTGCTTGGAGACGAAGACCGGGATCGGCACGCCCCAGGCGCGCTGGCGGCTGATGCACCAATCGGGGCGGGCGGCGATCATGCTGCCGATGCGGTTGCGGCCCATATCGGGGACGAAATGCGTCTCGGCAATCGCCTGCAAGGCCTTCTCACGGATGCGGCCCTCGCCATCCATGGCGATGAACCATTGCGGCGTGGCGCGGAAGATCACGGGCTTCTTGGAGCGCCAGCTATGCGGGTAGCTGTGCGTGAGCTTGGACTTCGCCACCAGCGTGCCGGCTTCCTCGCAGGCGGCATAGACGGCGTCATGCGCCTTGAACACATGCAGGCCTTCGAAGCCCGGCGCGAAATGGGTGAAGGTGCCGTCGTCATTCACCGTCTCGGGGATCGGCAGGCCATGCGTGCGGCCGAGGTTGAAGTCGTCCTCGCCATGGCCGGGCGCGATGTGCACGAAGCCGGTGCCCGCCTCGGTGGTGACGAAATCGCCGGCGAAGAGCGGCACGTCGAACTCATAGCCTGCCCCGCGCAGCGGATGCGCGGCGAGTGCGCCGGCCAGTTCCGCGCCCTTCAGCACGCGCTTGATGCTGTGCGCGCCGAGGCCGGCATCCTTCTCGAATTGCGGCAGCAGCGCGAGGCCGACGAGCAGGAACTCGCCCGGCTTGAGGTGGCTGCCCTCGGCCACGCCCTCGACATGCACCAGCGCGTAGTCGATCTCCGGCCCATAAGCCACCGCGCGGTTGCCGGGGATGGTCCAGGGCGTGGTGGTCCAGATCACCACGCTCGCACCCACCAGATCCGCGTGCCCCGCCTTGTGCAGGCGGAACCGCGCCCAGAGCGTGGGCGAGATGTGGTCGTGATACTCGATCTCGGCCTCGGCGAGGGCGGTCTTCTCCACCGGGCTCCACATCACCGGGCGCAGGCCGCGATAGAGCGCGCCATTCATCAGGAACTTGCCGATCTCATCGGCGATCACCGCCTCGGAGGTGAAGTCCATCGTCGCGTAGCGGTTCATCCAGTCGCCGGCGACGCCGAGGCGCTTGAACTCCTCGCGCTGCACGTCGAGCCATTTCGCGGCATAGGCGCGGCACTCGGCGCGGAAGTCGAGGACGGGAACCTCGTCCTTGTTCTTCTTGCGCGCGCGGTATTCTTCCTCGACCTTCCACTCGATCGGCAGGCCATGACAGTCCCAGCCGGGGACGTAGTTGGCGTCGCGCCCGGCCATCTGGGCGGCGCGGTTGATGACGTCCTTCAGGATCTTGTTCAGCGCGTGGCCGATATGCAGCGGGCCGTTCGCGTAAGGAGGGCCGTCATGCAGCACGAAGGGCGGGCGGCCCTTGGCCTCGCTCCGCAGGCGGTCCCACAGGCCCATCTGCTCCCAGCGCGCCAGCCAGCCCGGCTCGCGCTTCGGCAAATCGCCGCGCATCGGGAAGTCGGTCTTGGGCAGGAAGACGGTGCCGCGGTAGTCGCGGGTGGCGTTCGTTTCGCCGGAAGGGGCGCCAAAGGGGGCGTTTGTCATCGGGGAACTCTCGGCAGGTGCGGCAGGGGCGGCGTGGGGGTGGGCCCGGCCCTCAGGCGAGGACCGGGCGGCGAATTCGCGAGAGGGCCGCACCACGGGACATGACCGCCATATGCGGATGCCGCCCCGCCAGGGTCAAGCGTCAGCCTTTCCAGGCGTGGTCGCGCGCGCTACCTCTGCCGCAGGAGGAGATCCCCGATGACAGCCCTTGCCGACGAAGCCGCCCGGATGCTGGAAGGCGCTGCCCTGGCCGCGCGCCAGGCCGCCAAGGTGCTGGCCGTCGCCCCAGGGCCGCAGAAGGACCTCGCTTTGCGGGAGGCCGCGGCCGCGCTGCGCGCCCGGGCGGAGAGCGTGCTCGCCGCCAATGCCGCGGATCTGGCCGCGGCACCCGACCTCACCCCCGCCTTCCGCGACCGGCTGACGCTGAACCCGGCGCGGGTCGAGGCCATGGCGCGCGGGATCGAGGAAATCATCGACCTGCCCGACCCGGTCGGCCGCGTGCTGGCCGAATGGACGCGGCCCAATGGGCTGGTGATCAAGCGCGTCGCCCAGCCGCTCGGCGTGATCGGCATGATCTATGAGAGCCGGCCCAATGTCGGCGCCGATGCGGCCGCGCTCTGCCTCAAGGCCGGCAGCGCGGTGATCCTGCGCGGCGGGCGGGAATCGCTCCACAGCGCCAGCGCCATCCATGCCTGCATGGCCGAGGGCCTGCGCGCCGCCGGCCTGCCGGAAGAGGCGGTGCAGACCGCGCCCACCGCCGATCGTGGCTTCGTCGCCGCCATGTTGCGCGCCGCGGGGCTGATCGACCTCATCATCCCGCGTGGCGGCAAGGGGCTGGTGACGCGGGTGCAGGAGGAAGCACGGGTGCCCGTGCTCGCCCATGCCGAGGGGCTCTGCCACACCTACATCCACGCCGCCGCCGAGCCCGCGATGGCGCGCGCCATCCTGGCCAATGCCAAGATGCGCCGCACCGGCGTGTGTGGCTCGACCGAGACGCTGCTGATCGACGCCGCCATCGCGCCCAGCCTGCTGCCGCTGCTGGTCGCGGACCTCGCCGCGCTGGGCTGCGAATTCCGGGCGGATGACCGCGCGCGCGCGATCCTGCCCGACCTGCCCGAGGCGACCGAGCAGGATTTCCGCACGGAATGGCTGGCGCCCATGCTCTCCATCCGTGTCGTCGATGGGGTGGAGATGGCGCTGGACCACATCGCCCGCTTCGGCTCGGAGCATACCGAGGCGATCGTGACCGCGGATGCGGCGGTGGCGCAGCACTTCCTCGACGGCATCGGCTCGGCGGTGGGGCTGTGGAACGCCTCGACGCAGTTCTGCGACGGCGGCGAGTTCGGCTTCGGCGCGGAGATCGGCATCTCCACGGGCCGGCTGCATGCGCGCGGCCCGGTGGGGCTCGAGCAGCTCTGCACCTATCGCTACCAGGTGATCGGCACGGGCCAGATCCGGCCATAACGACAGGGGGATTGCCATGCGCGGCCTGCTGATCGCCATCGTTGCCTGCCTCGGCGCGCTGCCAGCCGCCGCTGCCTGCCCCCCGGTGCCGGAGGTCGCGCGCCTGGCCGCCGCGATCATCGAGCGGCGGGCGGCGCCGATGCCCGATCCGCGGATGAGCCTCGCCGACGCCACCTGCGCGCGGGACCGGCTGGTGGCGGTGCTCGCCCAGCCCTGGGGCGACCAGGTGGGCTGGAAGGTGGGGCTGACCAACCCGGCCGCGCAGGCGCGCTTCGGCGTGCCGCATCCGGTGGCCGGCGCCATCTTCCACGGCACGCTGCGCGCCGCTTCGGGCGCGGAATTCCCCGCCGATTTCGGCCATGTCCCCGCGGTGGAGAGCGACCTGCTGGTGCGCATCCGCGATGAGGGCGTGAACGAGGCGGGCAGCGATCCCGTGGCGTTGCTGCGGCATATCGACGCCGTGATCCCCTTCATCGAGTTGCCGGACCTGGTGTTCCGCGGCGAGGTGCCGTGGTCGGGCGCCCTTCTGCTCGCCATCAATGTCGGCGCGCGCTTCGGCGTGCTGGGCGAGCCCATCCCCGCCCAGGCGACGCCGGAATTCGCCGCCGCGTTGGCCGCCATGACGGTGACGCTCAGCGACGACACGCGCGAGCTTGCGCGCGCCCCGGGCAGCGCGCTGCTGGGCCATCCGCTGAACGCCCTGGCCTGGCTGGTGGCGGATCTGCGCGCCCAGGGGCGGCGGCTGCGCGCGGGCGAGCATGTCTCGCTGGGCGGCTTCTCGCCGGCGCTGCCGGTGCAGGCGGGGCGAAGCTACACGGCAACCTATAGCGGCCTGGGTGCCCAACCCATCAGCGTCACCGTTCGCATCAGGTGACGATCAACCCGCGCGGCGATCGTCGGCGGCGCCGCATCGGCCTGCTCGGCGGCAGTTTCAACCCGGCGCATGACGGCCACCGCCATGTGGCGGAGCGCGTGCGCCGCGCGCTGCGGCTGCATGAGGTCTGGCTGATGGTCTCGCCGGGCAACCCCCTGAAGTCGCGCGCCGGCATGGCGCCGCTCGCGCAGCGCCTGGCCTCGGCGCGGCGCATCGCGGATGGGCGGCGCATCGTCGCGACCGACATCGAGGCCGCGCTGGGCACGCGCTACAGCGTGGCGACCCTGGCGGCGCTGCGGCGGCGCTTTCCGCGCGTGCGCTTCGTCTTCGTCATCGGCGCCGACAATTTTGTGCAACTGCCGCGCTGGCAGAACTGGATGCGGCTGGCGGCGCGCACCAAGATCGCGGTGCTGCCGCGGCCGGGCTGGACACGCCGCGCCTTGGCGGGCCATGCCGCGCAACGCCTCGTGCGGCATCGGCGCCGGCCCGCGGCGCTGCTCGAGGCCGGGCCGCCGGGCTGGGCCTTCGTGCCGGCGGCAGAGCATCCGGCCTCGGCTACCGCGATCCGCGCGGCGATGCAGGCATGATGCGCATTCTTGTGCTACAGCGCGACAAGCCAGTTCATGACAGGAGGCGGCCATAGCCCGCACGCCCAAGACCCCCAAGGACACCGAGGGGACGACCGAGACGCCGAAGCGCAAGCCCGCCGCGAAGGCGAAGGCTGCGCCCAAGGCCGAAGCGAAGCCCGCGGCCAAGCCGAAGGCTGCGCCCAAGGCTGCCGCGAAGCCGGCTGCCAAGCCGAAGGCCGCGCCCAAGGCTGCCGCGAAGCCCGCCGCCAAGCCTAAGGCCGCGCCCAAGGCCGCTGCGAAGCCCGCCGCCAAGCCGAAGGCCGCGCCCAAGGCCGCCGCCAAGCCCGCCGCCAAGCCAAAGGCCGCGCCCAAGGCCGCTGCGAAGCCCGCCGCCAAGCCGAAGGCCGCGCCCAAGGCCGCTGCCAAGCCGAAGGCTGCGCCCAAGGCCGCCGCCAAGCCCGCCGCCAAGCCGAAGGCCGCGCCCAAGGCCGCTGCGAAGCCCGCCGCCAAGCCAAAGGCCGCGCCCAAGGCCGCCGCGAAGCCCGCTGCCAAGCCAAAGGCTGCGCCCAAGGCCGCTACGAAGCCCGCCGCCAAGCCGAAGGCCGCGCCCAAGACTGAAGCGAAGCCGGCCGCAAAGCCAAAGGCCGCGCCCAAGGCCGCTGCGAAGCCGGCCGCCGAGCCGAAGGCCGCGCCCAAGACCGCCGCTCCGCGCCCCAAGCGCGCCGCCGGCGCCAAGCGGGAGAAGGTGGCACCCGCGCTGCTCGACCGGCTGGTGGAGGCCGCGCGCCGCTCGCTCGATGAGGACAAGGCCGAGAACATCCTCATCCTCGATGTCACCGGCCGCGCCGACTATGCCGACCGGCTCGTGATCGCCACCGGCCTGGTCGATCGCCAGATCCAGGCGATGGCGAACCACCTCGAAGATGCCTTCGCGAAGGAAGGGCTCAAGCTCAACCGCAACGCCATCCAGGCCTCGCCCGACTGGGTGCTGATCGATGCCGGCGACCTCGTCGTGCATCTGTTCAAGCCCGAGGCGCGGGCGATGTACGGGCTGGAGCGCATGTGGGGCCCCGACAGCCCCGCGCCGCAACTGCCGACCGAGGCCGATGTCCTGCCCGATGACGGCTCCGTGCCCGAAGCCGGCATCGAGGACGACGATGAATGACGGCGCGCGCCAAGGGCGCGACGAGTAGAGCCTTCACCCTGCTCGCCATCGGCCGCATCAAGGCCGGGCCGGAACGCGCGCTGTTCGAGCAGCACGCCGCCCGGCTCCGCCCCGCGCCGGTGGTGATCGAACTGCCTGAGGCCCAAGGGGCCAACGCCGCCGAGATCCGGCGGCGCGAGGGGGCCGCACTGCTCGCCGCCCTGCCCGCCGGCGCGCTGGCCGTGGCCCTGGATCTCGGCGCGCCCGCGCCCTCCAGCGAGGCTTTTTGCGCCCTGCTTACCCGGTGGGAGGAAGCGGCCCGGCCGATCACCTTCGTGATCGGCGGGGCGGAGGGGCTCGACCCCGCCGTGCTGGCCCGCGCCGAGCACCGCCTCTCGCTCGGCCCGATGACCTGGCCGCATTTCCTGGTGCGCGGGATGCTGGCGGAACAGCTCTTCCGCGCCCAGGCGATCCGCACCAACCACCCCTACCATCGAGCGTGGCGACCAAGCTGATGCCATCCTCCGCTGCGGCGGAGGATGGCATCAGCTTGGTTTTTTCTTGCGCCCTCAAGCGCCGGGCGGCCGCATCCGCGGCCTTGGCTACGCGGCACTTGCCGCGGCGGCCATTCGGCCGCTCGCCCGCCTGTGGCGGGCGCCTCCCCCCGGCCATGCGATGTGCTTTGGGCGCTTGCGCTCCCGGGCCTTTTCGCGGCGCAATATGGCGGAACACGCCGGAGTGCCGCCCATGAACCGCCGCCAGATCCTCGCCGCGCCGCTGCTCGCCTCGGGGCTCTTCGCACCCGCGGCGCGGGCCCAGGGCGCCTTTCCGACCCGGCCGATCCGCATGGTCGTGCCCTGGGCGCCCGGTGGCGCCACGGGCAATGTCGCGCGCATCGTGGGCGACGCGATGACGCCGCATCTCGGCCAGCCCATCGTGCTCGACCACCGGCCCGGCGCGGGCGGGGGCATAGGCTCCGACAATGCGGCGAAGAGCCCGGGCGATGGCTACACGCTGCTGATCTCGGGCGCGGGCACCTTCTACCGCCCGCTGGTGGAGCGCGACACGCCCTTCAACCCGCAGCGCGATTTCGGCTTCCTCGGGCTGATCGGCGTCGGCCCCTTCGCGCTCGTCACCCGCAACGGCCTGCCCACCAATATCAGCGAGTTCATTGCCTATGCGCGGGCGCGACCGGGCGTGCTGAACTTCGCGACCTCCGGCCAGGGTGCCACCAGCCACCTCGCCACCGAGATGTTCAACCGCACCGCCGGCATCACGGCGACCCACGTGCCCTATCGCGGCAGCGCGCCGGCGATGGTGGATCTGATCGGCGGGCGCGTGGACTATTTCTTCGATGCGCTCTCCACCGTGCTCGAGAACGCCCGCAACGGTCGCATCCAGCTGCTCGCCGTCACCACCGCGGCGCGCGCGCGCCAGGTGCCCGATGTGCCGACGATCGGCGAGGCCGCGCTGCCCGGCTTCACCGCCACGCCCTGGTGGGGGCTGAACACGCCCGCCGGCGTGCCCGCGCCGGCCATGGCGCGGATGTCGGAGGCGCTGCGCCAGGCCCTCGCCCAGCCGGCCGTGGTCACGGCGCTGGAGGGCCAGGGCGTGATCGCGCAGTTCCAGACCCCGGCCGAGTTCGAATCCTTCGTCTGGGCCGAGAATACGAAATGGTCCCAGACGATCGAGGCGGCCGGGCTGAAAGTCAGTTGACCTCGCGCCCGGCGCCCCCCACTTCGCGCCGGGATGATGGAATATCGCCCCTCCCTGTCGCGCAAGCTCGCGGGTTTCGCGCTGATGTTGTTCAGCATGCTCGGCGCGATCCTGCCGATCCTGCCGGGATTCATCTTCTTCGCCCTCGGCCTGTTCGTGCTGCGCCACCAATACATGTGGGCGCATCGCGGCATGGCCTGGGCGAATGGCCGCTGGCCCGAGACGACCGGGAAGCTCGAGGCGATGGAGGGGCGCATGGTGATGCGCATGAACCTCGCGCGCGACGCAATGCTGAGGCCCTTCCGGCGCGGGTGACGCGCTGCACCGTTGGGTGCAGGCTCCCTTTCCGATGATGCCTGTGGCCATTGCGCTCGGGGTGGCACAGACCATCGCCTGGGCCTGCACCTACTACCTGCCGGCGGTGATCGCCGCCCCGGTGGCCGAGGAACTCGGCCGGCCGCTCTTCCATGTTGTAGCGGCCTTCTCCGTGGCGCTGCTGGTCTCGGGCTTCTGCGCGCCGGCGGTGGGCCGCGCCATCGAGGCGCG
>Ga0315900_10007847_pt1 | contig 13886 bp, 15 predicted proteins | sample LakEriMetagenome_FD_203521 | JGI IMG/M metagenome (GOLD analysis project Ga0315900, IMG submission 203521) | Freshwater fungal communities from buoy surface, Lake Erie, Ohio, United States - Buoy 12 MA114 | ecosystem: Environmental > Aquatic > Freshwater > Lake > Lake biofilm | place: USA: Lake...
TCGCCTAGGGTGCGGCGCACCATTCGAACGAGTGTTTGAGACAAAAGGGAAAACGCCAGATGCGTGAAGCCGTCATCGTGTCCTACGCCCGCACCGGCCTCGCCAAGGCGGGCCGCGGCGGATTTAACGTCACCCCGCCCATGAGCATGGCCGCCCACGCCATCAAGCATGCGGTCGCCAAGTCGGGCGTCGACCCGGCCGACATCGAGGACTGCTACCTGGGCAACAACGCCCACGGCGCAGCCAACATCGGTCGCCTGGCGGCCCTGCTCGCCGGCATGCCGGTGACCACCGGCGGCGTGACCATCAACCGCTTCTGCTCCTCGGGCCTGCAGGCCATCGCCATGGCCGCCAACTACGTGCGCGCCGACGGCGCTGATTGCGTTGTGGCCGGCGGCGTGGAGAGCATCTCCATCCCGAGCGGCGGCATGGGCGGGGCCGGCACGGTTGATCCGAAGCTGATGGACATCGCCCCGGCGATCTTCATGGCCATGATCGACACCGCAGACATCGTGGCCAAGCGCTACGGCCTGAGCCGTGAGTACCAGGACGAGTACAGCCTCGAATCCCAGCGCCGCACGGCCGCGGCCCAGGCCTCGGGCAAGTTCGCGGACGAGATCGTCCCGATGGCCACCAAGATGAAGCTGGTCAACAAGGAGACCAAGGAAGAGACCCTGGTCGACTATGTGGTCGACAAGGACGAGTGCAACCGCGCCGACACCACCCTGGAAGGCCTGGCCAAACTGGCCCCTGTGAAGGGCGAAGGCAACTTCGTCACCGCCGGCAACGCCAGCCAGCTGTCGGACGGCGCCGCCGCCGTGGTGGTGATGGAAGCCAAGGAAGCCGAACGCCGCGGTCTCGAGCCGCTGGGCCGTTTCGTGAGCTGGGCCGCCGCCGGCTGCGAGCCTGACGAAATGGGCATCGGCCCGGTGTTCGCTGTGCCTCGCCTGCTCGCCCGCCAGGGCCTGAAAGTCGACGACATCGACCTGTGGGAACTGAACGAGGCCTTCGCGTCGCAGTGCCTCTACAGCCGCGACAAGCTGGGCATCGACCCGGCGAAGTACAACGTCAACGGCGGCTCGATCTCGATCGGCCACCCCTTCGGCATGACCGGCGCGCGCTGCACCGGCCACCTGCTGCAGGAAGGCCGTCGTCGCGGCGCCAAGTGGGGCGTGGTGACCATGTGCATCGGCGGCGGCCAAGGCGGCGCCGGCCTGTTCGAGATCTACTAGGCCCAGACAGGCGATCCGGCCCCGGGCTTTGCAGCCCGGGCCGGGTAAGTCCCTGAACGTACTGCAGCGAGGCAGGATGGACCGGAGGGTTCGTCCTGCCTTTGCTTTGCGCGAGCCTCCGGCCTTGGCGGTTCATTAACCCGCCGGGCGCAAGCTTCGCGCATCGACTCCAGGGGAGCCTCCGCCATGGCGGTCAAGGCCGTCTTCGCCATCGCCGCCGCCGCGGCTGTCGCCATCGCCCTGTTGCTGCCCGTGCCGGGCCAGCAGTCGCAGGCGAAGGTGTCCCGGATCCAGACGGTCGCGGTCGGTCAGGGGTAGGCTCTCCCCAGCGACAGACACCCCGGCGTCTGTCCCGATCTGCCCGCTATCGGTTCACTGTCATCCCGGCCGCAGGGCGAAGCCCGGAGCGCCGGGACCCAGCAGTGGTCGAACGGCATCGGCTGGGTCCCGGATCGCCTGCGGCGTCCGGGATGACCGGAAAGCTACGCCCCTTCTTTCGGCTCGGCGCTCAGCGGGAAGGCGCAGCCCTTGAAGACGACGTCGCCTTCCCGAAGCTCGGCCGTGTAATCGTACTTGAGGTCGCTCATGCCGTCGCTGCAGGGCGCCTTGCTCACCACAAGCACCACCGGCGTGGTCCCGGCCTGGGCGGTCCAGGTGGCGGTGGTCCCGGACGTTCCCAGCGCGGCGTTGGTGGCCACGACCTCAGGCGGCTCGGGCCGGGTGATGGTGATCGTCGTCCCCTTCACATCGACGCGCCAGAACGGCTCGGTTCCCCGGGCGCCGAAATCGACGGCGTAGTCGCTCGCCGGTTCAGCCGGCGCAGCCGGGGCCTCGGCGGGCGCGTCGGCGGGCGGCGGCGCATCGGCGCCCCCGGGCGCCTCCTGCGCGCAGGCGGCGAGAATCAGGGTGGACAGGGCGGCGGTGAGCAGGACAGCGGTGCGGGACATTGGGGCGCTTCTCCTCGAATGGTCGCGGGCAGGTTAGACTCGTTTCGCGATGAGTCGGAATCCTCCCCTCGGTTTCCTGGAATTCTTCGCCGGAGGGGGCATGGCCCGGCTCGGGCTGGGCGAAGCGTGGTCGTGCCTGTACGCCAACGACTTCGACGCGGTGAAGGCGGCGACCTACCGCGCCAACCACGCCGACGCCGCAGAGCACTTCCGCCAGGGCGACGTCTGGGCGGTTCAACCCGCCGACCTGCCCGGCCGCGCCGACCTGGCCTGGGCCTCCAGCCCCTGTCAGGACTTCAGCCTCGCCGGAACGCGGGCCGGGCTGACGGGCGGTCGGTCATCGGCCTTCTTCGGCTTCTGGCGACTGGTCGAGGCGCTGAACAGCCAGGGCCGCGCCCCGCGCGCCATCGTCATCGAGAACGTCGTCGGACTCTTCACCTCGAACGGTGGCAAGGACTTCGAAGCCCTGTGCGCGGCGTTGGCCGGTCAGGGTTACCGCTTCGGGGCGCTGGAGGTCGACGCGTCCGCCTTCACGCCGCAGAGCCGGCCCCGCGTCTTCGTCATCGCCACGCTTGAGGCCGCAGGCTCGCGGACCGGCCGCTGCGGCTTCCACAGCAAGGCCGTGGTTCAGGCCCATGACCGGCTGCCCGAGGCCCTCAAGGCCTCGTGGATCTGGTGGGACCTGCCCGCCCCGCTGGCCCGCAACACCGACCTGTCTGCGCTGCTGGAGGACGACGACGCCGTGGTCTGGAAGCCGCAGGCCGAGACCACCCGTCTGCTGGCCCAGATGACGCCGCTGCATCGCGCCCGGCTGGACGGGCCCGGCCGCACGGTCGGCGCCGTCTATCGCCGCACCCGGGCAGGAACGCCCCAGGCCGAGGTGCGCACCGACGGCCTCGCAGGCTGCCTGCGCACCGCCCGGGGCGGCTCCTCTCGCCAGACCATCGTGGTGGCGCAGGACGGCGTCATACGCTCCCGGCTGCTGACCCCGCGCGAGGGCGCCCGGCTGATGGGCCTGCCCGACAGTTACGTCCTGCCGGCCGGCTCGACGGCGGCCTTCCATGTGATCGGCGACGGCGTGGCCGTTCCCGTGGTGCGCTGGCTGGCGGCGCATCTGCTGGAGCCGCTGCTGCGAGATTCCCTCACGCCGCTCGCAGCCGAATGAGCGCTGACATCCCCCCTGGTCGGTTCTAGGGTCCAGCCCAACAGAACACGCTCCCGCCGGAGACCACCCATGACTACCTATGACGCCGCCCGCTTCAAACGCGCTGGTCGCGGCCGCATCTACGACAGCATCATCGACACCCTGGGCGACACGCCGCTGATCCGGCTGCCCAACCTGACCGCCGAGCTGAAGCCCAGGGGCGAGGTGCTGGCTAAGCTCGAGTTCTTCAACCCGATGGGCTCGGTCAAGGACCGCATCGGCGCGTCGATGATCGAGTGGCTGGAGGCCAAGGGCCTGCTCAAGCCCGGCGGCTCCATCGTCGAACCGACCAGCGGCAACACCGGCATCGCCCTGGCCTTCGTCGCCGCAGCCAAGGGCTATCCCATCGTGCTGGTCATGCCCGACAGCATGTCGATCGAGCGGCGCAAGATGCTGCTGATTCTCGGCGCTCGGCTGGAGCTCACCCCCGCCGAGAAGGGCATGCGCGGCGCCGTCGCCCGGGCCCAGGAGCTGCTGGAGGAGATCCCCGGCTCGGTGATGCCCCAGCAGTTCGAGAACGAGGCCAACCCGCTGATTCACCGGGTCTCGACCGCCGAGGAGATCTGGAACGACACCGCCGGAACGGTCGATGCCGTGGTCTCCGGCGTGGGCACCGGCGGCACCATCACCGGCGTCGGCCAGGCGCTGAAGGCCCGCAAGCCGTCGCTGCGCATGATCGCCGTCGAGCCCGAGGCCTCCCCCGTCCTGTCCGGCGGCGCGCCGGGCGCCCACAAGATCCAGGGCATCGGCGCCGGCTTCGTGCCGGGCATCCTGGATCGCGGCGTGATCGACGACATCGTCAAGGTCAGCAACGACGACGCCTTCGAGATGGCCCGCAAGGCGGCCCGCACCGAGGGCCTGCCCGTCGGCATCTCCTCCGGCGCCGCCCTGACGGCGGCCTTCGACCTGGCCAGCCGGCCGGAGTACGCGGGCAAGGTGATTGTCACCATCATCCCCAGCTTCGCCGAGCGCTATCTGAGCACGGCGCTGTTCGAGGGCCTGTAGGATCGGGGACATGCACTCCAGTGCGTGTCCCTCGCCGCTTCGAAGCTGATGGGTACGCTTACTGAAGCACATGTCCCCGGCTGGAGCCCCCTGTGACCGACGTCTTCACGCCCGAGAAGCGCTCGTCCGTCATGCGGCGGGTCAAGGGGCGCGACACCGGGCCGGAGAAGACCGTCCGCCGGCTGCTGACCGCGCTGGGCGCCCGCTACCGCCTGCATCGCAAGGACCTGCCCGGCAAGCCGGACATCGTCATGCCGGGCCGGCGGCTGGCGCTGTTCGTCCACGGCTGCTTCTGGCATGGCCACGACTGCGCGCGCGGGGCCCGTGTCCCGCGGCAGAACCGCGACTACTGGCTGGCCAAGGTCGGCCGCAACCGCGCGCGAGATGAAACCTCGACGGCGGCCCTGCGGGCGGCCGGCTGGCGCGTCGAGGTGGTCTGGGAATGCGAACTGACGGACGGGGCGGGTCTGGGTGAGCGGCTGAGGGCGATGCTGGAAGCCAAACCCTCCATGTCATCCCGGCCGTAGCGGAGCGGAGCGCCGGGACCCAGAGGCGGTCGCGCGGCACAGGCTGGGTCCCGGATCGCCTGCGGCGTCCGGGATGACAGTGATTGGGTTGGGGGACATGTCTTCCTGTCCCTCGACAGCTTGGGACGGTGTTGAGGGGCAGCTACGCTGCGCGAGGCAGTCCCTACGCCGCTTCCACGGCCCGCGCCGGAGTCGCCGAGAGCGCCGCGTCCAGCGCGGCGTACAGCTGCGCCGGTTCGATCGGCTTGGCGACATGGCCGGTCATGCCGGCGGCGCGGCAGGCCTCCCAGTCGCGCTCGGTGGCCGAGGCGGTGATGGCGATGACCGGGACGAACTGATTGGGGCCGGGCCGGGCGCGCAGCAGACGGGTCGCCTCGCGGCCGTCCATGTCGGGCATGTAGACGTCCATCAGCACCACGTCGAAGCGCTCGCGGGCCAGCAGCTCCAGCCCCTCCTCCGCCGAGCCGATGGTCACCGGCGTGATGCCGAGCGGGGCCAGGACCAGGGTCAGGGCCTGACGGTTGACGACGTGGTCGTCGACGACCAGCACCCGGGCCTCGACAGTCTCGGGCTCGGCCGGCGGGGCGGCGGCCTCCGCGGCCTGCAGGGTCAGGTGCAGGGTAAAGGCGGCGCCCTCGCCCGGCGCGCTGGTCGCGGTCAGATCGCCGCCCATCAGTCGGGCCAGCTCGCGGCTGATGGCCAGGCCCAGGCCCGAGCCGCCGTGGATGCGCGCGGCGCCCGCCTCGAGCTGCTCGAAGGGCATGAACAGGCGGGCGACCTTGTCGGGCGTCATGCCGGGGCCGGTGTCGGCCACGCTCAGCGAAAGGGCCCAGCCGCCGGGCCCCGGGACGCTCTCGATCCGCACGGTCACCGAGCCGCTGGCCGTGAACTTGATGGCGTTGGACAGAAGGTTGTTGAGCACCTGGTTCAGGCGGGTCGGATCGCCGACCACACGGGCCGGCAGGGCCCGGGCGCCCTCGACCCGCAGGCGCAGGCCCTTCTCGCGGGCCTGGGGCCGCCACATCTTCAGCGCATTGCTGACGGTGGCCCGCAGGTCGAAGGGGATGGCCTCCACCTCCATGCGGCCAACCTCGATCTTGGACAGGTCCAGCAGGTCATCCAGAAGGGCGCGCATCATCTGGCCGGCGTGGCCGATCAGCCGGGCCGGCGCCCCGGCGGACGCGCCGCCATTGCGCTCCAGCTCGGCGGCGCCGGCAAGGATGGCGCTGATCGGGGTGCGCAGTTCGTGGCTGATGGCGGCGACATAGGCACTCTTGGCCTCGACCGCGGCCTCGGCTTCGGCCCGGCGACGCTCGGCTTCGGCCTTGGCTTGATCCTCGGCGCGGCGGGCGTCCTCGCTGGTGATCCAGGCGCCGATGATGTTGAGCATGATCAGGCCAGTCGCGATCATCATCGTCGCCAGCAACGGACTCGGCACCCGGCCGACATCCGTGAGCGGCATGGCCAGCAGGAACAGGCCGTAGGGCACGGCCGACGCGGCGAAGGCGATCCGCGAACCGCGGCTGAGCGCGATGACGTTGGTCATCGCCCCGGCGATGACCGACACGCCCAGGGCCGGGCCATAGACGCCGGCATTGCCCCAAAGCGCCACGCCCACGCCCCCGAACACCAGGGCGCTCGGCATGAAGAGCACAATGGCGACATTGGCGGCCGCGGCAGCGCTGTCCAGCGGCCGCGCCAGCAGGCGCGGACCGATCCAGGTCTCGAACATCTGGACGACGAGGTAGAGGGCGAACCAGAGCCACATGGCGGGCCAGCCCATGGCGAAATGGAGGCCGGCGGCCATCAGAACCGCGGTCAGGACCCGCGACGGCAGATGGCGACGACGCGCCAGCACCGCCGCCCGCAGTCCGAACCTGTCTTCCGCCTCGCCCGTCGACATGGTTGTTCCCGTTCTTTCCGGGACGATGCGGTCGGCGTTCCTAAGACTCAGTGAAAGAACGTCGGTAGGCGGCCCATTCTGGGCGCCCCTCGCCTGCCCGGCCTTCAGGGCGCCTCGACCACCACCTCGGTCTTCACCGAACTGGCGATGAAACAGTCCTCGTGGGCGGCGTGGTGCAGGGCGTCCAGCGTCGTGGCGTCAGGAGCAGCGCCCTTGAAGACGATTTCCGGCCGCAGTGTGACCCGGGTGAGGGCGATCTTGCCCTCGGCGGTCTTGCGCATGACGCCCCGGGCCTCGTCGCGGTAGCCGGTGACCACGTAGCCCGCCTCACGCGCCTTATGCAGGAAGGTCAGCATGTGGCAGTTGCTCAGCGCCGCCACCAGCAGCTCCTCCGGATCGACGGCCGAGGGGTCGGACCACGGGGCCGGCACCACGCTGGGCGACGGCGAGCCGGGGATGGTCACCCCGCCATCGAAGGCGATGCTGTGGGCGCGGCTATAGCGGCCCCTGAGGAAGTCCTCGGGCTCGGCGGTCAGGCTCCAGTCAATGGTGGCGACGTATTGGGCCATCAGCGGGCCTCCGTCGCCCGGCAGACACCGCCCAGGAGACCGGCCCTGTAGGTGAAGGTGAGCCGTCCCCCCGCCGCGAGCGCGCGAGGAAGCCGGCAATCGCTGTAGTCTTCCCGGCCGTTGGGCAGCAGATGGAGCGGGGTTTCGGTCCACAGGTTGAGCCTCGGCCCGACCAGGGTCGAGGCGGATACCGGGATGCAGTTCGTCTCGCCGGGCGACAGCCGCGGGAGCGGCGCCTGCCAGACCGGCTCGCGCGCGGTCGACCTGGCGCCGTTCCCGGCGGTGACGACGACGCTCCGGCTTCGACCGTCTCTCAGCCGCCCCAGGATCGTCTGTTCGGATGCGTTGATGACGCAGACCTCGGCGGGGACGTCGTCCAGCATGGCTGTGGCTCCCTGGGAAAACAGGCGGGCTCCAGCCTGGCGCCATCGCGGGCGGAAAATAAGGCGCCGTCGAAGTCCGCGCGCCCGGGCAAACCTATGACGCCGCTGGAGCGCTTCGCCCGGGCCGGAGCCGAAACGCCGGCCTAGAGGGTCCGGGCGATCAGCACCTTCATGACCTCGTTGGCGCCGCCGTAGATCCGCTGGACGCGGCTGTCGCGGTACATCCGGGCGATCGGGTACTCCGCCATGTAGCCGAAGCCGCCGAAGAACTGCAGGCAGCGGTCGATGATGCTGTTTTCCAGGTCGGTGACCCAGTACTTGGCCATCGAGGCCGTCGCCGCGTCCAGCTTGCCCTTCAGGTGCTGCTCGATGCAGTGATTGACGAAGACCCGGGCGACGGTCGCCTCGGTCTTGCACTCGGCCAGCACGAACTGCGTGTTCTGGAAGTCGAGGATCGACTTGCCGAACGCCTTGCGCTGCTTGACGTAGTCGATGGTCAGGGCCAGCGCCCGCTCGATGGTGGCGATGCCCTGGACGGCGATGTTCAGGCGCTCCTGCGGCAGCTGGCTCATCAGCTGGAAGAAGCCGTGGCCCTCACCCTCGCCCAGCAGGTTGCTGGTCGGAACACGGACATCGTTGAAGAACAGCTCCGAGGTGTCCGCGGCTTCCATGCCCAGCTTGTCGAGGTTTCGGCCGCGCTCGAAGCCCGGCGCGTTGTCGGTCTCGACCAGGATCAGCGAGGTGCCGCGCGCGCCCTGGGTCGGGTCGGTCTTGCAGACCACGATGATCAGGTTGGCCGTCTGGCCGTTGGTGATGAAGGTCTTGGAGCCGTTGATGACGTACTCGTTGCCGTCCAGCCGGGCGGTGGTCTTGATGCCCTGCAGGTCGCTGCCGGCGCCCGGCTCGGTCATGGCGATGGCGGTGACGTACTCGCAGGTCGCCAGCTTCGGCAGCCAGCGGCGCTTCTGGTCCTCGGTGCCGTAGTGGAAGATGTAGGGCGCGACGATCGAGTTGTGCAGCGACAGACCGAAGCCGTCGACGCCCTTGGCGCCCAGCTGTTCCATCAGCACGACTTCGTGGCGGTAGTCGCCGCCCATGCCGCCGTATTCCTCGGGGATCGACAGGCAGGCCAGGCCCGCCTCGGCGGCCTGGGTCCACATGCTGCGCTCGACGATGCCGTCCTCGCGCCATTTCGCCACCCGGGCCTCGGGAGCGTACTCGTCGAAGAATTTGCCGACCGCGTCCTCGAAGATGACGATGTCCTCTTCGGCCAGGGCCGGAAGACGTTCAACCTGAAGCGCGCTCATGATCAGAAGGCCTCCGCGGGCAGGGCCATCATGGTGGCCGACCCGGTCTTGAGTTTGGCGAGGTGGGCGCCGGTTTCCGGCAGCACCCGCTCGAGGAAGTAGCGGCCGACGGCCACCTTGGACGAATAGAAGGGGTCGCTGTCGCCGCCGGCGATCTTCGCCAGCGAGACCTTGGCCATCAGGGCCCACATGTAGGCCAGGCCCGTGATCCCGAAGAGATGCATGTAGTCGGTGGAGGCCGCGCCCGCGTTGTCCGGGTTGGCCAGGCCGTTCTGCATCAGCCACATGGTGGCGTCCTGCAGCTGCGCCTTGGCGCCGGCCAGACCCTCCAGGAACGGCTTCAGCTCGGGGTCGGCGGCGTTGGCCTCCACGAAGGCGTCGACCTCGGCGAAGAAGCTCATCACCGCCCGACCGCCATTGGCGGCCAGCTTGCGGCCGACCAGGTCCAGCGCCTGGACGCCGTTGGTTCCCTCGTAGATCAGGGCGATGCGGCAGTCGCGCAGGTACTGGCTGGCCGGGAAATGCTCGGTGAAGCCGCTGCCGCCGTGGACCTGCATCGCGTCGACACAGACCTTGAAGCCCTTGTCGGTCAGGTAGCCCTTCAGCACCGGGGTCAGCAGACCCATGTAGTCGCCGGCCTTCTGACGGACGGCCTCGTCCTCGTGGCCATGGGCCAGGTCGCCGTGCAGGGCGGTCCAGAACAGGAAGGCGCGGCCACCCTCGATCATGGCCCGGCTGTCCATCAGCATGCGGCGCACGTCGGGGTGGACGATGATCGGATCGGCGGGGCCGTCGGGATTCTTCGGTCCGGTCAGGGAGCGGCCCTGCAGCCTGTCCTTCGCAAAGTCACGGGCGGCCTGGTAGGCGGCCTCGGCCTGGGCGATGCCCTGCAGGCCGACGCCGATGCGGGCCTCGTTCATCATGACGAACATGATGCGCAGGCCGCTATTCTCCTCGCCGATCAGGTAGCCCTCGGCCTCGTCGTACTGCATGACGCAGGTGGCGTTGCCGTGGATGCCCATCTTGTCTTCGAGGCCGACGCATTTGACGCCCTCGTTGCGGGCCCCGACCGAGCCGTCGGCCTTGGGGAAGAATTTGGGCACGATGAACAGGCTGATGCCCTTCACCCCGGCCGGTGCGCCCTCGATGCGGGCCAGCACCAGATGGACGATGTTGTCGGCCATGTCGTGCTCGCCGGCGCTGATCCAGATCTTCTGGCCGGAGATGCGGTAGGAGCCATCGGCCTGGGGAACGGCCTTGGTGCGCAGCAGACCCAGGTCCGTACCGCAGTGCGGCTCGGTCAGGTTCATGGTGCCGGTCCACTCGCCCGACACCATCTTGGGCAGGAAGGTCTGCTTCTGCTCGGCCGTGCCGCCGGTATGGATGGCCGAATAGGCCCCGTGCGCCAGGCCCGGGTACATCGAGAAGGCCATGTTGGCGCTGCTCGACATCTCGCTGAACGACAGGTTCACGACGTGCGGCAGGCCCTGACCGCCATAGGCGGTGTCAGAGCCAAGGCCCGTCCAGCCGCCGGCGCAAAGCTGCCTGTAGGCTTCCCTGAACCCGGTCGGGGTGGTGACCGTGTGGTCCGGATGCCAGGTGCAGCCCTGCTTGTCGCCGACGCTGTTCAGGGGCGCCAGCACCTCGCCCGTGAACTTCGCCGCCTCCTCGATAATCTGCTCGACGACGTCCATGGAGGCGTCGGCGAAACCGGGAAGGTTCGCGTAGCGATCAATCTCCAGCACGTCGCGCAGGAGGAACACGTGATCGCGGGCCGGCGGCTGGTAGGCCATGGGCGCTCCGTTCAGGTCGGGGTCTGGTTGTGGTCGACGCCGCCTACTTGGCCGCGACCGGCTCGGCGTGTCCGTCGAGACGGGCGCGCAGCATCTGGTCGTAGTCGGCGGCCTTCGGCAGAAGGTCGGGACGCTTGTCGGCCAGGTGCCGCTCGAGGCGGGCGCAGGCTTCGTGAAGCTCGGCGATGGCGCCGTCGATGTCTTCGCGCTGCTGCTCGAGGACGACGATCTTCTCCTTGAATTTCTTCAGGGAGTGGGCGTTCTGGGCCATGACTTCGTCTTCTTCGCCGTAAAGCTCGAAGATCTCGCGGATTTCCTGCAGCGACAGGCCCACCCGCTTGCCACGCAGGATCAGGATCAGCCGCGCACGGTCCTTGTAGGAATAGACGCGGTTCATGCCGTCGCGGGCAGGGGTCAGCAGGCCCTTGTCCTCGTAGAAGCGCAGGGCGCGCGGCGTGGCTTTGAATTCGGTGCAGAGCTGGCGGATGGTGAAGGTCCGCTCGGGGCGACGCAGTTCGGTCGGCATTTTCTAGTCCTCCCTTGGCTTACGTTTTTCTCGTTGGGCACGAGGTATAATGCCCTTTACGTCAACGTCAAGCATCGCGATGCCGTGATCCTTGACCGTCCGCGCGCTTGACGCGGCGGGACGGATGCGGGAACTGCCGAGGGCTCACCCCCGAAGGATGACCACCCTGCTGCTATCGCCCGTCCAGATCGCCTTCATCCTGCTGATGCTCGTGACCGTCACGGGCGCGGTGATGCGCGGCGGCCCGATCGAGCGACGGGGCGCTGCGCTGTTCTTCATCGGCTGGACCGCCACGCTGATCGCCCAGGTCGTCACCTTTGGCCTGACCGAGTCGCTCGCCCTGTTCGGAATCGATCTGGCCATCCTGGTCGGTCTGATCGCACTCAGCTGGAAGTCACCCAGGCCCTGGCCGGTCTACGCCTGCGGCTTCCAGGCGATGACCCTGGTCATTCATGTCGCCGGCTGGGTGGACCAGGACCTGGACCTCGCCTTCCGGCAGAACTTCCTGGCCCTGATGAGTTTCGCCGCGACCCTGGTGCTGGCGATCGGTGCATGGATTCGTCCCAGGCCGGTGTAGATCAAGGTATACATTCCTATCTTGCTGGACTATTTTCCTAGCTCCATCTGAGCAGGCCTCGCCATGTCGCGCCCGTCGCATTCGCAGATCTGGACCGCCATCGACCAGCTGGCGGCCAGGTTCGACATGACCACATCGGCCCTGGCCAAGGTGGCGGGGCTGGACCCTACCAGCTTCAACCGGTCCAAGCGCTTCTCCAGCGACGCCGACGCCCGGCCGCGCTGGCCCTCTACCGAGAGCCTGTCGAAAGTGCTGGCGGCCACTGGCGTCAGTTTCGGCGAGTTCGCGGCCATGGCCGAGGGCGGCGGGACGGCGGGCGCCAAGGGGGTGCCGCTGATCGGTTTCGCCCAGGCCGGCGACGACGGGTATTTCGACGACGCCGGTTTCCCCGTGGGACAGGGCTGGGACGAGATCGACTTTCCGGGGCTGGCCCGCGATGGCGTCTATGCGCTCGAGATCAGCGGCGACTCCATGGCTCCGGTCTATCGCGAGGGCGACCGCATCGTGGTCGACCCGACCGGCGGCGAACCGCGGCGGGGGGACCGGGTGGTGGTGAAGACGACCTCAGGAGAGGTGCTGGCCAAGGAGGTGGCGCGCATCACCGGCAAGGCCGTCGAGCTCAAGTCGCTGAACCCGGACTATCCTGGCCGCACCCTGGAGCGGAAGGACGTCGCCTGGATCGCCCGCATCCTCTGGGCCAGCCAGTAGGCGGACAGGCGAAAGGGCCGGCCCCTCGCGGAACCGGCCCCTCGCTGCTCGTCGGCGGGACGAGCTAGTAGCCGTAGCCCGTCTGCTGGTAGCCGCCGTTGACCGGGCGGATGTAGCCGGCGTGGACGTAGCCGATGCCGACGCCGTCGCGGCTGACCAGCACCCACTGGCCGTCATTGGCATAGGCCGCGGCCTGGAAGGTCTGGCCGCGTCGCAGGCTGCCCACCCGCGCGGTCGAGGTCGACGGGCCGGCCCGCAGGCTGACGTTGGTCACGGCGATCATCCGCGCGTTGGTCCGCTCGAAGCGGGCCGGCAGGACGTAGTTGGCCAGACGCTGGCCATCCCGCGCGTAGACGCCGCGGCTGTTGTCGTCCTTCGTCTGCGACCTGCAGCCGATGTAGGAGCCGGCCGCGGCGCCGAGGCCGGCGCCGACCACCGTACCGGCGGTGCGCTCGTTCCTGGCCACCTGGTTGCCGACCAGACCACCCAGCAGGGCGCCGATCACCGCGCCGCTCTCCTGCTTGGAGCCCGGGGCGTCACAACGGAAGACGCCCGCGTTCTGGGCGAAGGCCGTCGCGGGGACGGCGGCGGTCATGGCGGCGGCCACGGAGAGGGCCAGACCGACCTTGGCGATCCTGCTGCTGGCGTAAGTCATGGGTGTTCTCCTTCGAACGGTTTCAACGAGCCGATACCCGTCGTTGAGGAGAACCCTAGCGGGCCGAGCCTGAACGCGATCAGGAGCGCCCTGTTATGTTCGGTTCAGGCTTGCAGCAGCTTTGAGGCAAGGCCGTCCTCGATCAGCTGGATGGTCCGGTCGAGGCCGAAGATCGCCGCGAAAGAGCCGAAGCGCGGACCCTGGCTCTGGCCGAGCAGCACTTCATAGAGGGCCTGGAACCAGGTGCGCAGCGGGTCGAAGCCACCCGCCTTTCCGGCTTCATAGACCTCGTTCTGGATCAACTCGGCGTCCTGGCAACCGGCCGGCAGCGCCCGGAAACGCGCCAGCAAGTCCTCCATCGCCGCCCGCTCCTGGTCGGTGGCTGCGCGGAACGACTTCGTGGGGGCGACGAAGTCCTCGTAATAGTTCATCGCGTAGTCGGCCAGGCGATCGAGCAGCGGCTCGCTCTGCGGCGTCGCGCCCGGGATGTAGCGGGTCAGGAAGCCCCAGAGCACATCCTTGCTGGAGGCGTTGCCGGCCGAGACCAGGT
>Ga0315900_10007850_pt1 | contig 13884 bp, 10 predicted proteins | sample LakEriMetagenome_FD_203521 | JGI IMG/M metagenome (GOLD analysis project Ga0315900, IMG submission 203521) | Freshwater fungal communities from buoy surface, Lake Erie, Ohio, United States - Buoy 12 MA114 | ecosystem: Environmental > Aquatic > Freshwater > Lake > Lake biofilm | place: USA: Lake...
ACCTCATGGACACCGCCCCCGAGGCGGCGGCCATTCGCGCCCTGCACGCGCGCAACCTCAAGGTGTCGCGCGAGAAGCTCACGATGTACCTGACGGGCTGGACGGGGGGGCCGCCGCTCTACGAACAGGCGTACGGGCATCCCCGCCTGCGCATGCGCCACCTCCCGTTCCCGATCGCCAGCCGCGAGCGCGACGAGTGGCTCTGGTGCATGGACCGCGCGCTCGACGGGCAGCCGATGCCGGACGAGGTGCGCGCCTTCCTCCGCGAGAAGCTCCACGCCCTCGCCGACCATATGCGCAACCGGCCCGACGCGCAGGTCGGGCCCGACGACCTCACCCCGGGCTGAGCTCCACCCGGATCGCCCGCCACTTGCCCTGGCGGAATCGCCACACGGACAGCGTCGCCCGCGTCACGTGCCCCGCGACGACCGCCAGCCAGATGCGCCACGCCTCGAGCCCCACCGTCGCCTCGAAGAGCGCGCACAGGCCGAGCGGCACGATGATCTGCGAGACGATCGAGATCGCCAGCGGGCTGCGCGTGTCGCCCGTGCCCTGCAGCGCCCCGGTGTAGCTGAGCGCGACGGTGACGAAGCACCCCGACACCGCGAGGTAGCGCAGCAGCGTCACCGCGATGCCGGCCGCCTGCGGGTCGGTCATGCCGAAGACGCCCAGCAGCAGCCGCGGCACGAGCACGAACGTCGCCCCGATCACGACCGCCACGGTGAGCCCGATCCGCGCCGCCGCGCCCGCCGCCGCCGCCACCCGCTCGGGCTTCCCCGCCCCGAGGTTCTGCCCCGCCACCGTCGCCGCCGCCCCCATGAGCCCCACCGACGACCAGGTGATGAACGAGAACAGCTCCACGTAGCCCACCGCCCAGGCGGCCTGCGCCTGCGCGCTCAGCGCGAGCCCGCCGATGAAGCGCAGCAGCAGCACGCCGGCGACGTTCATCGCCACGCCCTGCACGCCGGCCGGCAGGCCGAATCGGAACAGCTCGCGGATCACCGCGAGATCCGGCCTCCGGTGCGCGAGACCCGCGAACGACACGACCCATCCCCCGCGCCAGAGCTGCACGAGCGCGTACGTCGCGACGAGCGCACTCGCCAGGCAGGTGCCGATCGCCGCCCCCGCCGTGCCGAGCGCCGGGATCGGCCCGAGGCCGGGGATGAGCACGACGTTGAACGCGACGTTGAGCACCGTCATCGCGATGCCGAGCCGCAGCGGTGTCTGCGCATCCCCGGCCGCGCGCATCGCCCCGCCGAAGAGGAACTGCAGCATCAACCCGGCACTGCACACGAACATGATGCGGAGGAACGGCAGGGCCTCCGCCTTCACCGCCGCGGTCGCGTGCACGAGGTCGAGCAGCGCCGGCGAGAGCAGCCAGCCCACGGGGGCCAGCACGACGAGGCACAGGACGATCGTCGTGAGCAGCGCCTGATAGACGACCCGGTTCATCTGGCCCTGGTCCCCGGCGCCGGCGGCGCGAGCCGCGAGCACCGCCATACCGGTGAACAACGAGCCGACGAACGTCATCACCACCAGGAAGATCTGCCACGACACGCCGATCCCGGCGTTGGCGGTGAAGCCGACGAAGTGGCCGACGAGCGCGTGGTCGATCACCCCCTGCAGCCCGGCGATCATGTTCTGCAGCATCGTCGGCCATGCGAGCTTGAAGACGGCGGCAGCGACTGGCCCGTCGACGATCGAGCGGTCGAGGGTCCTGGGGCGGGGCGGCATGTCGGAATGCTAGTGCCCGGACCGTCCGGCCGGTGGGCGCCGCGCGCGCACCAGCGCCTTGCCGCCGCGCCCCCCTCGCCGTTGCTTCTCCACCCATGCGCATCGTGGCCGGCGCCTGGGCGGGACGCGACCTCCATTCGCCGCGCGACGCGCGCGTTCGCCCGACGGCCGAAGCCGTCCGCGCCCGCTGGCTCGACTGGCTGCATGCGGACCTGCAGGGCGCTCGCGTCCTCGACCTCTTCGCCGGCACCGGCGCCCTCGGCCTCGAGGCCCTGTCGCGGGGCGCGGCCACCGCCGACTTCGTCGAGACGCGGCCGTCCAGTCTGCACGCCCTGCGCGCGAACATCGGCGTCCTGCGCGTGAAGGCCCGTACCCGCGTCTTCGTCAAGGACGCCATCCACTTCGCCGATGCCCTCTCCGAGGGGCGCTACGGCGTCGCGTTCGCCGATCCGCCGTACGAATCCCGGCAGCTCGACTGGCTCGTGCGCATCTGGCAGGCGCGCGCCTTCGCCCCGGTGCTGGCCGTGGAGCACGCGCGCGGGCATGCCCTGCCGGTCGGGGGCGAGCGTCGCGACATGGACGAGAGCACGGCGATCACCGTCTTCCGCTCGGCCCGCCAGCCGTGATCGGGACCGCCGCCGCGCCTCCCGCTTTGGCGGAACCGTCCGCCCGGTCCCGGGCTATCTTTCCCGACGCATGAGCGTCAGCACGCCCCCGGACCCGCACGCGGTCGATGCCTTCGAGGCGGAGATGCTCCGGCATCTCCCCGACGTCGTCCGCTTCGCCCGCTCCCTCACCAAGGACCCGGCCGACGCCGACGACGTGGTACAGGAGACCTACCTGCGCGCCTTCCGCGCCCGGGAGACCTTCATCCCCGGCAGCGACGGGCGCCGCTGGCTCTTCACGATCGCCCGCAACCACTTCCTGCGACGGCGGGAGCGCGAGGCGCGCATGGTGACGCTCGACGGCGAACCCGAGCTCGACGCCGTGGCCACCGTGCAGGCACAGGCCGCGGCGAAGTCCGTCGGGGTGGACCCGCGACTCGAGCATCCCGACCTCGCGCCGGCCATCGCGAAGGCCATCGCCGAGCTCCCCGAGCCCTTCCGGCTCGTCGTCGCGCTCGTGGACGTGGCGGGACTCGATTACGCCGAGGCCGCCGAGCAGCTCGGCATCCCCGTCGGCACCGTGCGCTCGCGCCTCTTCCGCGCCAGGCGCACGCTGCAGGAGCGGCTGCTCGACCACGCGCGCGACGCCGGTTTCCGCGTCGCGGTTCCGCAGGAGGCCCCGTGACCGTGCACGTGCATGCCGAGTGCCTTGCCGTCGTCCGGGCGATGTACGACTACCTCGACGAGGAACTCACCGCCGAGCGCCTGGCCGAGATGCAGGGCCACCTCGCCGCGTGCGCGGGGTGCCGGGAGCACGTCGAGATGGCCCGCTGCTTCCTCGCCCGGCTCTCCGCCCTGCCGGTGGACGAACAGGACTGCGCCGCGCTGGCCGAGAGGGTGCGGGCGGCGCTCCGGCGCGAAGCCGGGCTGCCGCCGGCCTGACAGGACGCTGAGAAAGCCGGTATTCCGCGGGCGCTTCGGTATGCCTCCCCGTCAGGCAGACAGGTCGAAACTGGACTGGAGCGGTGTGGCTGGCAGCGGCAGGAAGGTGAGCTGAGGTACGCCGCCGAGGCTGTCATGGCGGCGCTCCATGTTGTAGGTCAGCAGCCAGCTCTTCGTCTCAGCCCCCGGGGCGCACCGTGGACGCGACGAGCTGATCAAGCACGGCCAGAAGCCCCACCGCGGCCGCTGGGCGGCCACGGCGGTCCGCGCAGCGAGACCGCGGCGTCCTGTTCGGTCCGATCGGCTGGCGGCGTGTCGTCGGCCGCCCGCGAGAGGCCGGCAACGTGGCACGCGCGCACGACCGACAGGCCGTGCGTCGTCACCAAGGTCAGCGCCACCTGCCGCCTCGCGGGCGACCCTGCCGCTTTCGCGAGCGCACGTCCTTGATGGCCGTGTTCTCGAGGGCCAACTCGGCGTACATCCGCTTCCGCTTGGCGTTCTCGGTCTCCCGCTCCTTCAGGTGCTTGAGCTCGGCACCCGTGACGCCGCCGTACTTCTGCTTCCAAATGAAGCACGTGGCCCGGCTGTTGCCGTGCTTCCGAATCACCTCGGCCACGGGGAGTCCCCCCTCCCCGGCCTTCAGGATCTCCACGATCTGGGACGCGGCGAATATCGGCCGGCGCACAGCCCCTCCTGATGCACCGCGCCAGTCTGATTCACGATGTCTGCTGCGGGGGGAAGCTTGCGAATATGCGAGAACGCTGGCGTCACACGTGAGGGGACGCCAGCGTTCTCCGCATCCTGTCAGGGGTCCAGAAAGAACCGATTCACTCGAATATCACCAGCTTTGATCATGGCATTGTCAATGTCCGTGTTCTTCACAGAAGGATGAGAAGAACTCTTTGCAGACGGAAAGACGGCCGAGAAGTTGTGCGCATCCTTCATCATCAGTTGAATCCGGACCCGCAAGCCGACAGGCGATGATGGATATCCTGCGTACCCTTGTGTGAACTCAGGCAGAAACCGAAAACGACCATCCGCATCGGTGAGACTCTCTTTGGTCACACCGTCTCCTATTGATGTGTATTTCACCTTGGCTCCGGCAATGGGTATGCCGGTTGACTCCTCGAGAAATCGTCCCTCGATCCCCGGCGCCGAGATCAGTCTTGTCCTGCAACTACTGGCGGTCAGCAGGATCAATGGAGCTAGCGAGGCAATCGCCAGTTGTCTGGTAAACGGGTTCATGTCTGCCTCCGATGAAGGACTGATGCAGCTGTACTACCCTACTTGTCCGACGCTTGAGAGGTACGGCGTGACGGTACCCAGTGGGGGGCGGTCGCGGCGGCGCGCTCCTCGCACTGCAGCCGGCGCTTTCACTCGTCGCACGACGGGCGGTCCATCGTCGGCTTCCGACCGGCGCTGGCCACGCTGCCGAGCGCTTCAGCGAGCTGCCGCACGCTCAGGCGCTGCCGCGCCAGCTTCGCCGCGGGATCCTGGGTTGCCATGCGCTCCGGTGTGCTTGCCATATGCTGACCCTGCATGGCTTGAGCTTGCAGGCCGGGGGCAGTGTCAAGCAAGATCCCCGATTGTACAGCTTGACTCCGCAACCGGGGGCAGTGTCCGACAAGCTCTCTGGTCGTACACCCCGAGCAGATCGTGCAGGCCCTCCCGCAGACCGAGAGCGGCGCGCCGGTGGCCGACATCTGCCGGAAGACAGGCGTCACGGAGGCCACCTGTTGCCGGCTCGAGCGCACGATCAGCCGGTATGTCTCCCGTCGGCCGCCCGACACGGCGATGCGGCGCCGCGAGCATGAGCTGGCGGCGGCCCGGCCGGCGTTCGGGCAGAACCGCCCGTACGTCCTGCTCCGGCGGGACGGGCTGAGCATCACTCGCTGGAAGACCGAGCGGCGGTACCGGAAAGATGAGCTCGCGCTCAAACCCGGGCAGCGGTGCCGCTGCCGGACCGCCCAGCCGCGCAAAGGGCGGGCGGTGGTCACGGGGCCCAATCAACGGTGGGCGCTGGATGTCATGCACGAACCCGGCCCTGTCGGCTTCAGGGGCGGCTGCCCGACGGCGCGGCAGACATCGGCGGTGCCGACGGTCCGAGCTGGTCCCGCCCCTTCTCGAGGTACGGGATGCCGCGCACCATCCACGCCGGCGCCGGCTTTCCCTGCAGCTTGTGCGCGAAGAACTCGAGCATCTTGCGGTCGATGTCCTTCTGGTTGGCGCGCTTGGTCGGGTTGTGATCGTCGCCGTTGTAGACCACCATGTACGCCTCCTTCCGCAGGCGCCGCATCGCCACGTAGAACTCGATCCCCTGGTACCACGGCACCGCCCCGTCGGCGTCGTTCGCCATGAAGAGTACCGGCGTCCTGACGCGATCGAGCTTGAACAGCGGCGAGTTCTCGATGAATCGCTCGGGGTACTGCCACAGCGAGCCGGCGATGCGGCTCTGCCCCGCCTCGTACTGGAACGCGCGCGCCAGGCCGCTGCCCCAGCGGATGCCGCCGTACGCGGACGTCATGTTCACCACGGTGGCGTTCGGCACTGCGGCGGCGAACAGGTCGGTGACGGTGATGATGTACGCCGTCTGGTAGCCGCCCCAACTCTGGCCGGTGATGCCCAGCCGACGACGGTCCACGAAGCCGCGCTCGACCAGCGAGAGCACCCCGGGGATGATGGACTTCGCGGCGCTCGGCCCCGGGAAGCCGTCGGTGTACGCGATGTCCGGCATGAAGACGAGGTAGCCCTCGGCCGTGTACACCAGCGGGTTCACCACGTTGCGCCCGCTCGGCGAGACATAGGCGTGCAGCCCGTCGGAAAGCTGCTCGTAGAAGTACGTGACCATCGGGTACTGCCGCGACGGATCGAAGCCCTCCGGCTTGTACAGCAGTCCCTGAAGCGGCACGCCGTCCTGGCTCGTCCACGAGACCAGCTCGACGCTGCCGCGCGGGTACTCGCCCCCCTGCGGATTCGCGTTCGACGCCTGCACCAGCTGCCCGAGCGACGCCCCTGTCCAGAGATCGGGGTATTCGCGGTAGGTCTGCTGCGTCAGCACGTACTGGGTCGCCTTGCGCGCCTGCTGCAGGCCGTTGTAGGCGCGGTCGCCCCACACGAGGCGCTGCGGCGGCGTGGTGCCCGAAAAGGAATCGGTGAGATAGCCGCTCGCCTTCGTGGCGTTGTCGAAGCCGCGCAGCACCAGCGGCTGCGCCGGGTCGAGGAAGCGGTCGTCGGGATCGAGGTCCACGACGCGATACGTCACGTTGGCGCGACGGCCGGCCGAGTCGGTGAGCGTGCGCGGGGCGGCGACCCCGGTCGGGTCGGCCTCCCAGACGTCGTACCGGTCGTACACCAGTACGCGGGCGTCGCCCGTCGTCCAGCCGCCCAGCCCGTACGGGGGCGGCGTGTCGGGATTGTCGAACGTCTCCTCGTCGAAGCGGACCCCGGGGATCCGCGCCGTCAGCGCGATCGTCCGCCGGGTCGCGACCTCATACGCCCGCCAGCCGTCCTGCCAGTAGGTCACGAACCGGCCGCCCGGCGAGAGCTGCGCGCCGAACTCGACCTTCTTCGCCACCGGGGTGCGGGCGCCCGTCCGCGGATCGAGCACGTACACATCGCTTCCGCCGTCGCCCCAGAATTGCTCGATCGCGTACTGCACGGGATTCAGCGCGAGCACCGCCCGGGCGTCGTCGCTCACCTGCACCAGCGTCAGCGAGTCGCTCCCGAGCCGCACCACCTGGTTGCCCTGCGGGTGATACAGGGCCGTCCATGTTCGGTTGCGGTCCCGCGCCGCGTCCACCTTCTGCTGGGGCTGGATCCTGGTGTCGTTCCAGTGCCAGAGGTCGTACACCGCCTTGTCGGCGAGTGAATCGGCCGGCACGGAGTCGGGAATCACCGGCGCGAACGGGAACACCAGCGCCGCGCCGTTCCGCGTGAACTCGAGCCGCCCGCGGTCGGCGATGCGCATCGTGTCGCCGCCGATCGCTGCCGCGACGACGCGTCGCGCCGGCGGCGGAGCGGCACCCCGCCCGCCACCGAGGGTCGCGTGGTAGAGCGCGTAGCGGGGCTTGGCCGCCGTGGAGTCGTCGCGGTCGGACACGAAGGCCACTTGCGTCCCCGCGCGATCGAACGCCAGCAGCTTGTAGTTGCCCTTGCCGGTGGCGAGCGCGGTCGTCGCGCCGGTGGCGAGCGTGCGCACCCATGCCCCGTCCTTCGTACCGTCGCTGCCGGACGTGGTGTAGCCGAGGTACTGCTCGGCCTCGTCGAACGCGAACGCCGTGACGTCGGCGATGCGCACCTCGGTGTCGTCGTCGAGGCGGCGCAGGACGAGGGTGGTGCCGGGCACCTTGCGCGGGCCGGCCGCAGAGGCGCCGTTCGGCTGGCCCGTCGCATTGGCCGGCGCGGCCGGCGCGGCCGGCGCGGCCAGCGCGGCGGCGGAATCGGCCTCGAGCAGATAGGCGAGGTACCGGCCGCCGTCACGCGCGAGCTGGAACGACTTCACGCGCGGTACACGGGTCATGACGCCGTCTGCGGTGCGGACGACCACCAGCGACGCCTTCGGCGGGTCGGTCGGCCGCGGCCGTGCCTTGGCGGCCGCGTCGAAGTCGGCCCGCGGCGCGAACGCCAGGAACGCGGCATGGCGCGAGTCGCCGGTGAAGCGGATCGGCGGCACCGAGAACGATGGGCTCGAATCGAGGCCCGCGGTGATCACTACCCGCAGATTCGGTCGCCCCGTCCACCCGCGCGGGATCCGGTACTCGGCGGCGCCCTGCGTCGCGCGGATCCGCGCCTCGCCGTCGCCGAGCACGGGCGTCTGCGTGTAGGCGAGGTACCGGCCATCGGGGGAGAGCGTCGCCCCCTGCACCGAGTTCCAGGTGTCGTACGTGTCCTGGGTGATCGGGCGCTTGGCTTGCGCCACCAGGCCGGCGGGGAGGCCGGCGAGGAGGCCGGCGAGGAGGCCGGCGAGGAACATCGCAGCCAACACGGAACGGAACGTACGGGGCATGGTGCGAACGCGAGGGAAGAAGGACGACCGGTGCAGGTCACCGCGCCAGGATCCGACGGCACGCCGACGGCAAGCCGACGGCAAGCCGACGGCAAGCCGACGGCAAGCCGACGGCAAGGCGATGAACAACGCGCGGCCCGACGCAGGGGTTGAGGCATCGCTGCCGGGAGCATCCGGCGATAGCATTGGCCGATGACCGGAGCCGCCGCACTCTCTCCTGAAGGCCGAACCTCCGGCGTTCGTTCCGCGCTCCTCGGCGCCGCGTTCCTGATGGCCACGAGCGCCATCGGACCCGGGTTCCTGACCCAGACGGCGGTCTTCACGCAGCAACTGGGGGCGAGCTTCGGATTCGCGATCCTCGCGAGCATCCTGGCCGACCTCGGGGCGCAACTCACGATCTGGCGCGTGATCGCCGCCGCCGGCCGGCCGGCGTCGGCCGTGGCCGACGCCGTGAGGCCGGGCCTGGGTGGGCTCCTCGCGACGCTGGTCGTCGTCGGTGGCCTCGCCTTCAACATCGGCAATGTCGCGGGAGCGGGCCTCGGGGTGTCGGTGGTGACCGGACTCGACGTGCGCGTGGGTGCCGCGTTGAGCGCGGGCATCGCCGTGCTGCTGTTCGTCGTGCGCGAGGCGGGGCGGGCAATGGACCGCTTCGCGGTGGCGCTCGGTTTCGTGATGGTCGGCCTGACCTCGTGGATCGCGCTCGCGACGGCGCCGCCGGTGGCGGAGGCCGTGCGCCGCACGTTCGTGCCGACGACGCTCTCGCCGCTCGCGATCACGACGATCGTCGGGGGGACGGTGGGCGGCTACATCACGTTCGCGGGGGCGCACCGGCTGCTCGCGGCCGGCGTCGCGGGCGTCGCGGCGATCCCCGACGTGACGCGCAGCGCCGTCACGGCGATCGGCGTGGCGTCATTGATGCGCGTGGTGCTCTTCCTCGCGGCGCTCGGCGTCGTCGCCGGGGGCGCGACGCTCGATCCCGCCAATCCCCCGGCGTCGGTCTTCGCGTTCGCGCTGGGTGAACCCGGCCGCCGCGTGTTCGGCGTGGTGATGTGGTCGGCGGCGATCACGTCGGTAGTGGGGGCGGCGTACACGTCGGTGAGCTTCCTGCCGGCCGCGCGACGCGAGGGGGCCGCCGAGCGGCGGTGGATCATCGGGTTCATCGTCGCCTCGACGACGGTCTTCCTCGTGGTGGGCCGGCCGGTGGCGGTACTCGTGGCGGTGGGGGCGCTCAACGCCCTCGTGCTGCCGGTCGGACTGGTGGCGATGCTGCTGGCGGCGCGGCGGCCGGCGATCGTCGGTGCCTACGCGCATCCGCGCTGGCTGGCCGCTGCCGGATGGGTGGTGGCCGCGGCGATGGCCGCGCTGAGTGTGCGAGCATTCGTGGTGGAACTGCCGGGGTTGTGGCGATAGGGCCCGACGGACGGGATGACCTCCCGCAGCCGATGCGCCGGCGCACGCATTCGCGATGGCACGCCGTCGGCCTGCGAGCCGTCGTGCTCGGGATGGCGGGGATCGTCGGCGCCGCATCTGCGGCCGCCGCGCAGCCGGCCGGCGGCGTGACGCTCTCCGGGCGGTTGCAGGACGCCGACTCGAAGGCCCCCCTGTCCTACATGACGGTGCAGCTGCTGGCCGCGAAGGACAGCGGGTTCGTGGCCGGTCGGCTCACCGACGAAGCCGGGGGCTTCAGCATGTCCGGGCTCAGGAAGGGGAGCTACGTGCTGGTGGCTCGGCGCGTGGGGTATCGTCCCTTGTGGCAGCCCGTGCGGATCGGGGAACTGAGCCCGTTCCTCGACGTCGGTCCGGTGGCGTTGCACCGCGTCCCGCAGGCCCTGGCCGACGTGGTGGTCACCGCGGCGGCCGACGGTGTCGCCGAGACCATGGACCGGAAGACGTTCTCGGTGGGTGACAACATCAGTCAGGCCGGCGGCTCGGTCCTGCAGGCGATGTCCACCGTCCCCGGCGTGACGGTGGGCCAGGACGGCAAGGTGCTCCTGCGCGGCAGCGACAAGGTCGTCGTGCTGATCGACGGCAGGCAGACGGCGCTCACGGGGTTCGGGTCGCAGGCGGGGCTCGACAACCTGCCGGCGTCGGCGCTCGAGCGCATCGAGGTGATCAACGCCCCCGGCGCGCGGTACGACGCCAACGCCAGCGCAGGGATCATCAACCTCGTGCTCCGGCGGGAAGAGCAGCGCGGCCTGAGCGGCAGGGTCGGTCTCACCGGCGGCGCCGGCGCGCTGTGGATCAAGCGCAGGAACCTGCCCACCATCCGGCCGCAGTTCCAGCGGACGCCCAAGGTCAATCCGTCCGCGTCGGTGAACTACCGTACCGGCACCACGAACCTCTTCCTCCAGGGAGACTGGCTGTACGCGCCGACGCTCAACAAGAACGAATTCGCCACGCGCACCTACGACGACGGCACCGTCATCGAACAGCAGGTCAAGCGCAACCGTGAGACGAGCTTCGCCACGGTGACCGGCGGGGTGGACCACGCGTTCGACGGGCGCAACTCGGTCCGCGTCTCCGGGCGCTTCGGCCGGGAGAAGATCCTCGACGAGGGCGACAACCCGTACTTCGGTCCTGCGCGGCAGACCCGCCTCCGCCTGTGGCAGTTCCTCGAGGACGAGGTGAAGTACACGGCCTACGGCAACGCGGCCTTCGTGCACCGATTCCCCGGGGCCGGCCATGCGCTGACCGTCCATGCCGGCTGGTCGTTCCACCGCGAGGACGAGCGCTATGCCTTCACGAACACGCTGCCGACCGGCGTGGGGCGCGACTCGTTCGCCCTGCTGTCCGACGAGCGCGTCTGGAACGTGGACGCCGACTACGTGAAGCCGCTGCGGCAGGGCCGCCTCGAGCTCGGGCTGGCGGGCCGCTACCGCACGATCCCGGCGAACATGCGCTTCTTCGCCGGGGTGAACTCCGTGATCGACAGCACGGCCGGCGGGTGGGCGCTGTATCGCGAGGTGATCCCGGCGGCGTACGGCACGTACGTGTACGAGACGTCCCGGCTCGAGCTCGAGGGCGGCATCCGGCTCGAGGGCGTGGACGTCGCCTACGACGTGCAGCCCGCCCATCCCACCTACCGGAGCGACGGCTACCGGTATCTGCAACCGTTCCCGAACGTCCGCGCGGCATGGAAGCTGGACGACGCGCACAAGCTGTCGCTGTTCGTGAACCGGCGGGTGGATCGCCCCAACGAGGTGGACATCCGGATCTTCCCCAAGTACGACGAACCCGAGCTCATCAAGGTCGGCAACCCCGCCCTGCAGCCCCAGTTCACCACGACCCTCGAGCTGGGCTACAAGGCGTCGTGGCGCGGCGGCTCCCTGTACGGGGCCGCGTTTCACCGGGTCGTGGACGGGACGATCACGCGCATCACCACGCGGGCGCCGGGGAGCCCGATCCTGTACAACGTCTTCCAGAACGCCGGGCGGAGCCGGGCCAGCGGAGCCGAGGTCGCGTGGCAGGGGTCGCTGACCCGGCGCGTCGGGCTCGACGCGAACGCCAGCGTGTTCGAGCGGACGTTCGACGCGTTCACGGTGCTCAATCGCTACCCGGTGCCGGTCCTCCACTCGGCCGCGCGGGAGCGGCTGGTCTCCGGCAACGCCAAGCTGAACGCGACGCTCACCGCATCGGCGGGGTGGCAGGTCCAGTGGACGAACACCTATCTCGCACCGGACCTGCTGCCGCAGGGCCGCATCGGGAGCCGCTACAGTCTGGACGTCGGCGCGAAGGCCACGATCCAGCGCGGGCGCGGGGAGATCGTGGTCAACGCGACGGATGTGCTCAACACGAACCAGGCCCAGCGGACCATACGGGGAAATGACTTCCGGATGGTGAGCACGGACTTTCTGGAGACGCAGGTGGTGCGGGTGGGGTACGGGCTGAAGTTCTGACGTGATCGAGCGGCGCTCGTCCGCGAGGCGCGATGCCCTACCGCCGCGTCGCACCGCGAGCATCGTCCCGCCCCGCCGGGAGGCGCGCGGGCCAGCGGACGATCGCCGGCATGCGGATACCGCCCTCCCACGTCGTCCACTTCCGGTTGAAGAAGGGGCCGTTGTCCGACGGCCACTCCCCGCCGTTACCGTTGGTGTAGATGACGAGCGTGTTCCGCGCGAGTCCGTGCCGCTCCAGCCCGGTGAGGGTCTCCCCCACGCCGCGGTCGAGCCGCTCGACCATCGCCGCGTAGTCGGCCCGGGTGCTCGTGGAATTGTCGGACGGCTGCAGGAAGCGCGCGTTCCCGACCGCGACGCTCGGTACGCCCGGCCGCTGGAAGGGCCAGTGCGGCGCGTTGAACGCGACATCGCGAGAGAACGGGGTACCGGCGTGCCGGCAGATGAAGTCCACCGCCTTCGCCGTGACGAGGTCCGTCGTGTAGCCCTCGACCGACACCCGTTCGTCGTTCGCCCAGAGGTCGGGCTGGCCGCGACTGTCGGTGTGCCGCCAGAAGTCGTGGTACCCGCTCGACCGTAGATCGCGACAGCAGCACCAAGTCGCTCGCCAAACGCCGGCCGTCTCGGCATCCTGCCAATCCGTAAACCTATGGCTTCTTGCCGTAGATCACGTAGGCCGCGCCGGAATTAGCGCCGTTCACATCGGCCATCTGCGCCCCCACGATGAGGTCGTCGACCCCGTCGCCGTTGACGTCGCCCGCCGCCGAGAGGGAGAAGCCCGCATTGTCGCCCGCTGCCACGCCGGCGATCCGGAAGCCGTTGGCGCCGGTGAGGCCGGAGAGGTTGAGGGTCGCAGCGAACCCGCCCGCCTTGCCGAACACCACATAGGCCGCGCCGGACTGCGAGCCATTCGGATCAGCGTTGAACGCGCCGACGATGAGATCGGCGAAGCCGTCGCCGTTGATGTCGCCGGCAGCCGAGACGGAAGAGCCCGCATAGTCGTCCGCTGCCACGCCGGTGAGCCGGAAGCCGTCGGCGCCGCTAAGGGTGGAGACGTCCAACGTCGCCCCGAATCCACCCACCTTGCCGAACACCACATACGCCGCGCCGGAGTTCGAGCCGCTAAAACCAGCGTTAGAGAACCCGACGATGAGGTCGTCGATCCCGTCGCCGTTGACATCGCCGGCAACCGAAACGTCCCCGAAGTTGCCGTTGCTCGATGTGTTGATGATCCGGAACCCGGTCGTGCCGTTCAGGGTGGAGAGGTTGAGGTTTGCTGCAAATCCACCGGTCCGGCCGAACACCACATACGCGCCTTCGTCCGACCCCACGATGATGTCGTCAATGTTGTCGCCGTTGATATCGCCCGCGCCCGAGACCGACTGCCCAGCCGAGGAATATGCCGGCGCGCCGGTGATCCGGAAGCCGTTAGGGCCGGTGAGGCTGGAAGCACTGAAGGCTGGTGCAAATCCGCTGGCCTTGCCGAACACCACATACGCCGCGCCGGAGTTGTAGCCGGACGCATCGACACCCCAAGCCCCCACGATGACATCATCGAAGCCGTCGCCGTTGATGTCGCCCGCGGACGAGACGGACCAGCCCGTGTGGTCTTCCTGCACTATGCCGTTCAACTGGAAGCCGTTGGTGCCATTCAGAGTGGAAAGGTTGAGGTTCGCCGTGAACCCGCTGGCCTTGCCGAACACCA
>Ga0315900_10007853_pt1 | contig 13882 bp, 15 predicted proteins | sample LakEriMetagenome_FD_203521 | JGI IMG/M metagenome (GOLD analysis project Ga0315900, IMG submission 203521) | Freshwater fungal communities from buoy surface, Lake Erie, Ohio, United States - Buoy 12 MA114 | ecosystem: Environmental > Aquatic > Freshwater > Lake > Lake biofilm | place: USA: Lake...
CGGACTTCGACTTGCGCTTCATGTTCGCTGGATCCGTCCTCAGTGCATCTCGACGCCGCCGCTGACGTTCATCGCCTCGCCGGTCACGTACGCCGCGTCGTCGGAGCACAGCCACGCGCAGGCCGCGGCGGTGTCGGCGGCGAGGCCCACCCGGCGCAGCGGGATGCGATTGCGCATGTCCGCGAGATACGCGTCCACGCTGGGGAAGCCGCGGAACTTCGCGAAGTACTCGTTCTGCACCGCACCGAGCCCGGTCGTGACGTGGTTCGGGCAGATCGCGTTGACCGTGATGCCGTGCGGCCCGAGCTCCATCGCGGCGGTGCGCGTGAAGCCCACCAGGCCGTGCTTCGACGAGGTATAGGCCGCCATGTGCATGTGGCCGGACTTGGCGGCCTGGCTCGCGATGTTGACGATCCGGCCGCCGCCGCCCTGCGCGATCATCTGCTTCGCGGCGTGCTTGGTGCAGAGGAACGCGCCCATCAGGTTCACGTCGAGCACCGCCTGCCAGCGCTCCCTGGTGACCTCGAGCAGCGGCTCCATCAGGAAGCCGATGCCGGCGTTGTTGATCAGGACGTCGAGTCGCCCGAAGGCCCCGACGGCGGCGGCGATCGCCGCCTGCACCTGGTCCTCGTCGCGCACGTCGAGCGGCACGCCGATCGCGTCCGCGCCCTGCTCGCGCAGCCCGCGGACGACCGACTCCATCTCCTCGGTCGTGCCGATGTTCCCGGACTGCAGCAGCGCATCGGGCCGGCCGAGATCGGTGACGACGACGCGACAGCCCTCGGCGGCGAGCCGCTGCAGGATCGCCTCGCCGAGCCCGTGGTGGCGACCGGACCCCGTGCAGAGGGCTACCTTGCCTTCGAGTCTGCGCATCGCGTCTCCGGCGTCGTGTCGCGGCGGCCCGCACTATGCCGCAAGGGCCTGCGACCCGCCAGACGGCCGCTCACCGCCGTGCGGTCACGCGGTCGCCCCAGCGCAGGCACGCCACGCGCCGCGACCCGGTGGCCGCCTCGAACGCCGGCACGTCGCGCGCGCACGCCTCGACCGCGACCGGGCAGCGGGTGCGGAACACGCAGCCGGACGGCGGCGCGAACGGCGAGGCGACTTCGCCCGCGGCGAGCGGCGGGCGGGCCCGCTCGACCCGCGGGTCGGGCACCGGCACCGCGTCGAGCAGCAGCCGCGAATACGGGTGCAACGGGTCGGCGTAGAACTCCTCGCTCGGCGCGAACTCCATCGTGCGCCCGAGGTACATGACCAGCACGCGCTCGCACAGCCGGCGCACCACCGCGAGGTTGTGGCTGATGAACACGAGCGCCGTGCCGTGATCGCGCCGCAGTTCGCGCAGCAGCTCGACGATCTGGCCCTGCACCGAGACGTCGAGCGCGCTCACTGGCTCGTCGCAGACCACCAGCTTCGGCTCCAGGATCATCGCGCGCGCGATGCCGACGCGCTGGCACTGGCCGCCGCTGAACTCGTGCGGATAGCGGTTGTGGAGCTCGGGCCCGAGGCCGACGCGCGCCAGCATCCGCCCGACCCGCTCGCGCACCGCCGTCCGGCCCAGTTCCGGGCGGTGCACCTCGAGCGGCTCGGCGACGGACTGGCCGATCGTCAGCCGCGGGTCGAGGCTCGCCAGCGGGTCCTGGAACACGATCTGTAGGTCGGCGCGCAGGCGCCGCAGCTCGTCGCGGCGCAGCCGCGCGAGATCGCGGCCCTGCCAGCGCACCTCGCCGCCGGCGAGCGGCACGAGTCGCAGCAGCGCGCGGCCGAGCGTGGACTTGCCGCAGCCGGACTCGCCGACGAGGCCGAGCGCCTCGCCGGCGCCGAGCTCGAAGCTGACGCGGTCCACCGCGCGCAGCCGGCCGCGCCCGGTCGCGTAGTCCACCGTGACGTCGCGGACCGAGAGCAGCGACTCCGTACTCACGGCGCACCCGGCGCGCCGTCGACGGCGGCGGGCCCGGCCAGCGGCCGGTGACACGCCACCGCGTCCCGCTCGTCCCCGACCAGCGCCGGCGCGACGGCGCAGTCGGCTGCGGCGCGCGCGCAGCGCGGCCGGAACGCACAGCCCGCCGGTGGGCGGCGCAGGTCGGGCGGCGCGCCCGGGATCGTGCCGAGCGGCCGGTCCGGTCGCTCGTCCACGCGCGGCATCGCCGCCAGCAGCCCCGCCCCGTACGGATGCCGAGGCGCTGCGAACAGGCGGTCGGTGGTCGCACGCTCCACTACCCGGCCCGCGTACATCACCGCGACGCGGTCGCACAGGCCGGCGACCACGCCGAGATCGTGCGTGATGAGCACCAGCGCCGTGCCGAGTTCGCGGCGCAGGTCGCGGAACAGGTCGAGCACCTGTCGCTGCACCGTCACGTCGAGCGCGGTGGTCGGCTCGTCGGCCACCAGCAGGTCGGGGCCCGCCGCCAGCGCGATCGCGATCATCGCGCGCTGGCGCAGTCCGCCCGACAGCTCGTGCGGGTACTGGCGCAGGCGCGTCGCCGCGTCGGGCACGCGCACGCGCTCGAGCCAGTCGCGGGCCTGCGTGCGCGCCGTCGCGCGATCCACCGTCGCGTGCGCGCGGATGGTCTCCACGAGCTGCGTGCCGATCGTCAGGTGGGGCGCGAGCGCCGTCATCGGGTCCTGGAACACGGTGGCGATCCGCCGGCCGCGGACGGCGCGGAGTTCGCGCTCCGGCAATCCCAGCAGCTCGCGGCCCTCGAGCCGCACGCTGCCGGTGGCCCGGCCGTTCGCGGCCAGCAGCCCGGTCAGTGCCAGCGCCAGCTGACTCTTGCCGGACCCCGACTCGCCGACCAGGCCGACGCATTCGCCGCGGTCCACGACGAGATCGACGCAGTCCACCGCGCGCACCTCGCCGTCCGGCGTGTCGAACCGGACCGAGAGGCCTGCGACGCGCAGCAGCGGCTGGTCAGCCCTCACGGGGATCCAGCGCGTCGCGCAGGCCGTCACCGAGGAAATTCAGCGCGAGTACGATCGCGACGAGGCAGGTGCCGGGCACGAGCAGCAGCCACGGCGCGTTCTCCATCTCGGCGGCGCCCTCGGCCATCAGGTTGCCGAGACTCGCGAGCGGCTCCTGGATGCCGAGGCCGAGGAACGACAGGAAGCTCTCGACCAGGATCATCTGCGGCACCATCAGCGTCGCGTAGACGATCACCGGGCCGGCGAGGTTCGGCACGACGTGTCGCCACACGATCCGCGCGGGCGGCACGCCGGCCGCCACCGCGGCCTCGACGAACTCCCGGTGGCGCAGGCTCTGCGCCTGGCCGCGGACCACGCGCGCCATCGTCAGCCAGCCGACCGCGCCGATCGCCACGAACACGGTCGCCGGGTGACGGTCGAAGACCACGGTCAGCAGGATCACGAAGAAGATGTACGGCAGCGAGTACAGCACGTCGACCGTGCGCATCATCACCGCGTCGACGCGCCCGCCCGCGTACCCGGCGGCCGCACCCCACGTCACGCCGATCGCGAGGCTGACGAGGGTGGCCAGCAGGCCGATCGCGAGCGAGACGCGCACGCCGTGCAGCGCGCGCACGTACAGGTCGCGGCCGAGCGGGTCGGTGCCGAGCCAGTGCGAGTTGGCGAACGTCGGGCCCACGCCGACGTGGTCCCAGTCGAGCGCGTCGTACGACCAGGGGCTCAGCGACGGGCCGACGAGCGCGAGTACGGCGAGCGCGCCCAGCACCCAGAGACTCGCGATCGCCGCACGGTTGCGCGCCAGCCGCCGGCGCGCGTCCGCCCACAGGCTCCGGCCCGCCGGCACCGCCTCCGCCGCGACCGCGCTCACGACCGTCCCCGCTGCCGCACGCGCGGATCGAGCACGCCGTAGAGCAGGTCCACCGCGAGGTTCAGCGACAGGATCAGCGTCGCGTAGACGATCACCTTGCCGAGCACCAGCGTGTAGTCGCGGTTGAGCGCGCCCTGCACGAGGTAGCGTCCCATCCCCGGCAGCCCGAAGATCGTCTCGACGACGAGCGAGCCGGTCAGCACCGCGGCGGTCGCGGGCCCGAGATAGCTGAGCACCGGCAGGAACGCCGGCGGCAGCGCGTGGCGCCAGAGCACCGCCGCGGGGGACAGCCCCTTCGCGCGCGCGGTGCGCACGTGCGGTAGCCGCAGCACCTCGAGCACGCTGCCGCGCATCAGCCGCGCGACGTACGCGAGCGTCGGCAGCGCGAGGGCGATCGTCGGCAGCAGCAGCTCCCGCGCGTCGCCGGACCAGCCGCCGACCGGCAGCCAGCCTAGATGGATGCCGAACACGAGCGCGAGCAGCGGCGCGACCACGTAGACCGGCACCGCGATGCCGAGCACCGCGACGCCCATCACCGCGTGGTCCACCGCGGAGTTCTGTCGCAGCGCCGCGAGCGCGCCCAGCGGCACGCCGAGCCCGACCGCGAGCAGGATCGCCATGCCGCCCAGCGCGAGACTGACGGGCAGGCCGGTCGCGATCAGCTCGTTGACCGTGAAGTCGCGGAGCCGCATCGACGGCCCGAGGTCGCCCCTCAGCAGCGCCCCCAGGTAGTTGGCGTACTGCTCGTGAAGCGGCCGGTCGAGCCCGTAGGCGCGCTCGAGGTTCGCCTTCACCTCCGGCGCGAGCGCCTGCTCCTCGTCGAACGGTCCGCCCGGCGCGAGCCGCACCAGCACGAACGCCAGCGTGACGATCAGGAAGAGTGTCGGGACCGCCCCGAACAGCCGGCGGAGCGCGTACTGCAGCACGCGGCGGCCGGGTGCCGGCTCAGATGCGCTCGGTCAGGATGAACTGCGGCGAGTCCGCGAACTCGCGGAACTGGGCGGCGACCTGGCGCATGGTCTCGACGGCGACGTCCTGCCGGAAGCGGTCCATGTCCCGCACCTCGATGACCTCGACGTACGCGTACGGCGACGGCGCGCCGCTCAGCAGGCCCTGCGCCCGGAACACGTCGAACGAGGCGATCGACGGCAGGCCGCGGACGATCGGCAGGTCCGTGGACTTGGCCCAGGCCTCGTACTGCTCGACCGACGCACCGGGCTTGAGGTTGAACAGCACGATCAGGGTCGGCATCGGTCGGGTCCTTGGGCGAGCGCGCGGGCAGAATAGAGGCCGCCGGAAATCGGTGTCAACGCGGAGACGAACCATGCCCTTCTCGATCCTCGGACGCGACGCGCCGGGCAGCGACGCGCCCCGTCGCCAGCATCTCGACGCCCATCTCGCGCACGTCGAGCGCGTGATCGACCGGATCCTGGTCGCGGGCCCGCTGCGCGACCCGTCGAGCGGCGCCACCGTCGGCAGCCTGCTGGTCGTGGACGTGCCGGACGCCGCCGCGGCGCGTGCCTTCATCGAGGCCGATCCGTACTACGCGGCCGGCGTGTGGGACGAGATCGCGATCGAGGCCTTCTCGCCCGCCGCGGGCACGTGGGTCGGCGGACTGGCGTGGAAGCGGCGCTGACCCGGCCGCCGGAAAAAAAGAAGCGGCAGGCACGTCGCCGTGCGAGCCGCTCTTCCATGCGCCCCGCGCGCACTGGCGCTGCGGGACGCTCCCCTCGCACTCCGCTTGGACGTTGTGATTGTGCGCGGAGCCGTTTCCCTGACCGGCGCCGAACGTAGCACCAAGCCGCGAAGGGCCGCAAGCACCCCCGCGCGGCGGAGCGCCGGCTCGCGCGCGGAACGCTGCGGTGCGCCGCGCCCCTCGCGCGTTCAGCGCCCGAGCCCGAGGCTCCCGGGATTCATGAGCCCCCGCGGATCGACCGCCTGCTTCACCCGCGCGAGCCACGCGCGCGCCGACGGCGCCAGCCCTTCCTGGTAGCGATAGAACTTGCCGATCTGGAAGCTCACCGCGCCCGACTCCATCAGCACGCGGGCTATCTCCGCGCGAATCTCGGCGACCTTCGCGCGCGCCGTCGGGTTGGCCGGGTACGCAGGAAGCTTCGCCAGGTAGCCCGCGTCGAGCACGCGCTCGTGGAAGGCCTGGCGCTCGTCCGGCCAGTAGAACACCGGCTCGACGAGGATGCCGCGGTCGCCCACGGTACAGGACAGGTAGCCGTGATCGATCTGCAGCCGCTCGCAGTCCGCGCGGTGCGCCTCGAACACGGCTTCGCAGGCCGCGTACAGCGCCGGCGCCTTCGACAGCGGCACGGTGCCGTGCACGGGCACCCACCGCTCGCCGTTGGGACCCAGCATGCTGGTGACCTCGCCGAACGGGTTCGCGCGCATCACCTTCGGAATCGTGTTCTCGACCTCGCGACCGCGCGCGCCGACGATCCGGCGCGCCAGCGCGGCCCGCGCGGCCGCGTCGTCCGCGTCGCGACCGTCGAAGCTCGCGTGCATCGAGAACTGCACGTCGTCGAGGAAGCTGCGGCCCGCCATCACGATCTTGGCGCCGGCCTTGAGCGCCGACAGGCCGCTGCCCGCGGCCTTCATCACGTTGCCGAGCGCCTTGGCGTCCGCCGCGAGGCTCGTCCGCTTCATGCGCTGTTTCTGCAGGCCGGGGTCGAACGCGAAGCACTCCGAGGCGAGGTCCGCGCGCGCGAGGTCGGCCATCACCGCGAACAGCGTGTCGGCGTCGTCGAAGCCGAACGACAGGTGCTCCGTGGCGGCGGGCACCGGCACGAGCTTCAGCGTGGCGCGCGCCTTCACGCCGAGCGCACCGCAGTCGCCGGCGAAGAGTCCGGTCAGGTCGGGGCCGAACTGGCGGAAGAACGGCTCGCCGCGGCCGTTCGCGTGCGCGCCGGTCGCGAGCACGCTGCCGTCCGGCAGCACGACGTCGAGGCCGAGCAGGCTCTCGGCGACCGGACCGTAGCGACCGGAGCCGAGGAAGATGCTGCCCTGCGACAGCGCGCCGCCGATCGTGGACCGCAGGCCCGACAGCGGCCCCCAGTACGGCGTGCGCAGTCCGTGCGGCGCGAGCGCATCGTGCAGTTCCTTCCAGGTCGCGCCGCACTCCACGGTCACGTAGCGGTCCTCCGCGTCGATCGCGACGACGCGGTTCAGCGCCGCGAGATCCAGCGTGATCGACTCGGAGCGCACGGGCAGGTAGCCGTCGGTGTACGACATCCCGCCGCCGCGCGGCAGCACCGCGAGCCCGGCGGCGGTGGCGATCCGGACCGCCTGCGCGAGCGCCTCGACCGACGCGGGGCGCGCCACCGCAAGCGGCGGCGGCCCGGCACCGTAGACGTCCTGCGCATAGAACTGCCGGTCCGCGTCGTCCAGCAGCACCGAGTCCGCGCCGAGCGCGGCGATCAGGTCGGCGACGGCGGGATGGAGACGCGGCGCGGCGGGGCTCGTGGCCATGGGGTTCTCCGGGTCGTGGCGGCGTCGCGCAGTGTTCACCCGCCTCCGCCGGCCCGCAAGCGGAGGACGCTCGTCGTCCCGTCCTGCGGGCGTTGCGCCGCCTGCTGAGCTCGACCGGCGTCTCGCCCCGGCCGCGCCCCGCGGCCATCCGCACCGGAGTACCCATGACGACCGTCCGCGGCCGCCGTGCCGTCCTGGTCCTGCTGTTCGCCACCGTCGCCGGCTGCGCCGCCGGTTCGGCCCTCTACGCACCGCGCGACGTGGTCGCCGTGGCCCGCGCCGAACTCGAACTGCAGGACCCGACCGACCGCCGGGTGCCCCTGCGGGTGACGTGCCCCGAGACCGGCACCCGCCTGCCGATGGTGCTGTTCTCGCACGGCGCCTGCAGCTCGAAGGACGACCACGACGCGATCCTCGACGCCTGGACGCCTGGGCGGCGGCGGCGACGGCGTCGCCGCTAGTGGATCGCGTCGGCGTCGCGCAGGCTCTGGAGCATCGAGGTGCGCACGAGGAACTCCCGCGCGCGCGCCGGATCCGCCGCCGTCGCCATGAACTCCGCCTGCCGCTTGCGCTGCAGGTCCGGGTCCTTCTCCTCCATCAGCTTCTTGTTGCGGATCGTGTGCTCCTGCACGAAGCGCACGCAGATCGTCCGCCGCTGGCGCTCGTACAGGTCGAGCAGCGACTCGTCGGCCGCGCCGGTCAGCACGTCGTGGAGCTTCGGCACGAGGTTGAACACGTCGTGGAGGCCGCCGTTCATGCCCATGCCGCCGAGCGGGTTGTTGATGTGCGCGGCATCGCCGGCGAGCAGCACGCGACCCACGCGCCACTTCGCGGCGACCCGCTGGTGCACCCGGTAGAGCGTGCGGTGGCCGATCTCGTAGTCGCCCGGCTTGTCCACCAGGTGATGCAGGCGCTCCTGGATGAACGCGTCGGACAGCAGGTCTGCGTCGCGTGCGGCGGGATCGGTGGGCACCAGCACGCGCCACAGCGTCGGCGTGCGCAGCAGCACGCACCATTCCTCTGGGTCGGAAACGTAGTTCACGTAGGAAAGCCGCGGGATGGCGGTCGCGAAGTCGAAGGGCGTGCTGACGACCAGGAAGCGCTCGGGGTACGTGAAGCCCTCGAAGTCGACCGCCAGCGTCTTGCGCACGCGGCTGTTCGCGCCGTCGGTGCCGACACAGAAACTGCCGCGGAACGACTTGAAGCCCTCGGTCGGCGTCTCGGCGTGCACGGTGACGCCGTCCTCGTCCTGCGTCACCTGTTCGACGCGGTGGTCGAAACGCACCTCGACGTTCGGCTCCTGCTTCAGCATCTCCACGATGGCCTGCGTCATCTTGAACTGCTCGCACTGGAGCCGGTACGGATGACGCGTGAGATCGCCGAGCGCCGCGAGGTCGAAGATGGCGGCCTCGCCGGTGCGACGGTCGCGGTACTGGTAGTGACGCGCGACGAGCCCCTGCGGGATCAGTTTCTCGGTGACGCCGAGTGAGTCGAGCATGTCGAGCGTCGGCGGGTGGAAAGTGCTGGCCCGGAGGTCGACGGGCAGCCGAGCTTCGCCCTCGAGCAGCACGACGGGAATGCCGCGCCGCGCGAGCCAGAGCGCGGCCGTGCAGCCCGCCGGTCCGGCACCGGCGACGATGACCGGCGCGTTCGTCGCATTCGTCATGGTGTCTCCTGGGGACGCGGCGATCATCCCAGCGCGTCGAGGACGCGCCCAAGCCGCGCCCCGGCGATGTCCGCCTGTTGGACATCGCGGATTCCTGCACTGGACGCCGCCCGCCGCCCGTTCGCACGCCGCGCGCGACCGGGGCGCACCGACGGTGCGCCTCGTGGGCGATCTGAAGCGCGCCCTGGATCCGCGCAACCGACTGAATCCAGGGGCATTGGGACTCCAGGACTCGACCGCCGCCAGGGCCCGCGCGAGCCCTTCGCGCAGCCTGCCGCGGTTTGACACCGGCCCCCCTTTTGCATAGCTTGCCGCGTCGCAAAAAAGCGAAAGGTCACGGGCCCCGCCCGGCGGTGCGACGCACGTTGCGCCCCGCCCGCGCCGGGCCGGGCCGACGGAGCACAGCCGAATGCGCAGGATCATGGTTTGCGTGAAGCGGGTGGTGGACTACAACGTCCGCATCCGCGTGAAACCCGACGGCACGGGCGTCGTCCTCGACGGCGTCAAGATGAGCGTCAACCCGTTCGACGAGATCGCGCTCGAGGAGGCCCTGCGCATCAAGGAGCGCGGCGAAGCGGACGAGGTCGTGGCGGTGTCGATCGGCCCGGACGACGCGCAGCAGCAGCTGCGCACCGCGCTCGCGATGGGCGCGGACCGCGCGATCCTCGTGAAGACCACCGACGTCGTCGAGCCGCTGGCCGCGGCGCAGGTGTTCCTCACGCTGGTGCAGAAGGAACAGCCGCAGCTCGTGATCCTCGGCAAGCAGGCGATCGACGACGACGCCGCGCAGACCGGCCAGATGCTCGCCGCGCTGTGGGACCGCCCGCAGGCCACGTTCGCCTCGAAGGTCGAACTCGCGGGCGCGGCCGCGCTCGTCACGCGCGAAGTCGACGCCGGCCTCGAGACGATCGAGGTGGACCTCCCCGCCGTGGTCACCACCGACCTCCGCCTCAACGAGCCGCGCTACGTGAAGCTGCCGGACATCATGAAGGCGAAGAAGAAGCCCCTCGACGTCGTGGAGCTGGCCAGCACCGGCGTGTCCGCCGGCGAGACGCTCAAGTCCGTACTCGTCGAGCCGCCGAAGCCCCGCTCCAAGGGCGTCATGGTCAAGGACGTCGCCGGACTGGTCGACGCGCTGAAGAAGAAGGGTCTCCTCTGATGGCCACCGTACTGATCGTCGGCGAGCACGACGGCTCGAAGCTCAATCCCAGCACCGCGCGCTGCGTCACGTGCGCCGCCCAGATCAGCGGCGCCGAGGTCCACGTCGCGCTCTTCGGCGCGGATCTCGCGGCGGTCGCGCCGCAGGCCGCCGCCCTCAAGGGCGTCACGAAGGTGCTGAGCGTCGCGAACCCCGCGAACGCGCACCCGCTGGCCGCGGTGCTCGCGCCGCAGGTCGTCGCGCTCGCGGGCCCCTACACTCACGTGCTCGGCCCCTCCACCACCTTCGGCAAGGACCTGATGCCGCGCGTCGCCGCGCTGCTCGGCGTCCCGCAGGTGTCCGACGCGATGAGCGTCGACGGCCCCTACAAGTTCAAGCGCCCGACCTACGCCGGCAATGCCATCGTGACGGTCGAGGCTCCTGAGTCCCGCAAGCTGGTGGCGACCGTGCGTACCGCGTCCTTCGAGGCCGCGCCGCAGGGCGGCCAGGCGGCGGTCGAGGCGGTGGCCGTGTCCGTGCCGCTGCCGACCCACACGCGCTTCGTCTCGGTCAGCGCCGCGAACTCCGACCGGCCGGACCTGCAGACCGCCGCGAAGGTGGTCTCCGGCGGCCGCGCGCTCGGCAGCAAGGAGAACTTCCAGCTCATCTACAGCCTCGCCGACCGGATGGGCGCGGCGGTCGGCGCCTCGCGCGCCGCGGTGGACGCAGGCTACGCCTCGAACGAGCTGCAGGTCGGCCAGACCGGCAAGATCATCGCGCCGGAGCTCTACGTCGCGATCGGCATCTCGGGCGCGATCCAGCACCTGACCGGCATCAAGGACGCGCGCACGATCGTCGCCATCAACAAGGACGCCGAGGCGCCGATCTTCGAAATCGCGGACTACGGCCTCGTTGGCGACCTCTTCCAGATCCTGCCGGAACTCGAGAAGAGCCTCGCCTGACGCGCATGGACGAGCCCCGCGCGTCGCTCGACGCCCTGCTCGCGGACTACTACGCGAGGTTCGGCGCGTTCGACGTCGCGGGAATGAAGGCGCACTGGGACACCGACGACCCGGAGCCCGTCTATCTCGCGGAGGAGATCGGCGGGTTCCTGCACGACTGGCCGTCGATCGAGAAGTACTGGGACGACACTCGGCGCGGGCTCTCGCGCCTCGCGGCGCGTCACTGGGACCTGCGGGCCCGACGCCTCGGCGACGATCTCGCGATCGGCACGTGGCGTATGCACTGGGACTGCCACGTCGTCGGCCAGCCGAAGCCGGTCGGGGGCGAGGTGCGCGTGACCGCCACGTTCCGGCACCTGGAGTCGGGCTGGAAGCTGATCCACTACGTCGAGGCCCCGTTGGCACCCATCGTGTACGTGCGGGCACTGTACGAGCAGCAGGTGACCGCGGGCTTCGCGACGAGCTCCTGAAGATTCTCGAAGAACGTCGCAACTTACTTCTCTAGAACCGCTTTTCCGGCGTACCTCAAGTGGTTTCGAGCTCCGACACCGACCCGTCCACGCTGCCGCGCCGCGGCTACGTCAATCTCGCGCACGGCCAACTGCACTACCGAGTCGCCGGCTCCGGGCCACCGGTCGTCCTGCTGCACGATTCGCCGCGCAGTTCCGCGATGCACGTCGGCCTGATGCAGTCGCTGGCGGACGAGTTCACCACGATCGCGCTGGATACGCCGGGCTACGGCAACTCGTCGCCCCTGCCGTCGGAGCCGCAGCCCGAGATCGCCGATTTCGCCCGGGTGCTGGGCGAAGCCCTGGACGCACTCGGCCTGCCCCGCTGCCCGGTCTACGGCTTCCATACGAGCTCCAAGATCACGCTCCAGCTCGCGGTCGAGCGGCCGGATCGCGTCGCGAGCGCCATCCTGGAAGGGCTCAGCCTGCCACCCGGGCCGCCCGATCCGGCATTCGTCGCGCGCTACATGCTGCCGTTCGAGCCCACCGCCGACGGCGGCTACCTCGTCGCGCAGTGGACCAAGGTCCGCGACCTGCATCGCTTCTTCCCGTGGTTCCGCCACGAGACCGCCGCACGGTTGCCGCTCGACCAGCCCGACGATCGCGCGCTGCATCGCTACGGCCTCGACGTGTTCCTGGCCGGCCCGCACTGGTCGAGCGCGTACTCGGCTGCGATGCGTTACGCGGCGCTGCCGGCCGTCGCGCGGCTGGCGACCCCGACGGTGTTCATGGCGCGCGCGGACGACGTGCTGTTTCCGTACCTCGAAGCGCTGCCGCAGCCGCTGCCGGCGGGTTGCCGCATCGAACGGCTGCCGGCCGACGTGGACGCCTGGCGCGGGCGGCTGCGCACGCTGTTTCGCGAGTTCGCCACCGACGCGGCCGCGGCGCTCGCGCTGCCCGACCCGCTTGCGGGCGCGAGCGACGAGCCCCGCTACGGCTACGTCGAGCGCGCCGCGGGGCAGGTTCGCGTGCGTCGCTACGGTCGCGGGCCCGGCCGCCCCGCGCTGCTGCTCCACGAGACGCCGGGCGGCGCCTCCGCGGTGGCCGCGCTCGCGACCGCGCTGGCCACGGACCGGACCGTGTACGTGCCGGACCTGCCGGGCACCGGCGAATCCGATCCGCTCGCCGCGCCGGACGTGGACGCCTACGTGGACGTGCTTCGCGACGTCGCGGACACGCTGGGCCTGGCACAGTTCGACCTCGTCGCCGAATTCACCTCGGTGCCGCTCGCGATCGAGCTGGCACGCCAGTGGCCCGACCGCGTCGCGCACGTCGTGCTCGACGGAGCTTGGCTGCTGACGGCCGCGGAACGGCGCGAACTGTGGCGCCAGTACTGCCCGAGGCTCGCACCGCGCGCCGACGGCGCCCACCTCGTCGCGCTCTGGCAGCGCCTGCGCGACCAGGAGCTGTCGTGGCCGTGGTACGACGGACGGCGCGCAGCGATCCGCACGCGCGAGCCGCAGTTCGATGCGTGGCACCTGCACGGCCAACTGCTCGACGCGATGCGCCAGCTCGAGCACTATGGCGACGCCGCGATCGCGGCCTTCGACTATCCCGTCAAGGAACGTCTCGAGGAAGTGCACGTACCCGTGCTGCTGCTGCGCGCGGACGGCGACCCCCGCTACCAGTGGACCGATAAGGTGGCGCGCAAGCTCGACGCCGCGCGAGTGCTGCCGCGCCCGGCCGATGCGGTCGCCCGGGCGCAGGCGTGCCGCACGTTCCTCGACGCCGATTGAGGCGCGCGGCGCGCTAAGCGCTCCAGGCCCGCGCCAAGAGCAGCACCGCGAGCGTCAGCATCGCGAGCCACGTCAGCAGGGTGCCGAAGAAGCGGCCGGGCGAGCGCCCGGGACTGCGGCTCAGGCCGAACGCGTGCGCCACGCGTGCCGCGACGAACGCCGCGCCCAGCGAGTGCAGCACGGGCGCCGGCGCCGCCCCACCCAGTTCCGCCGCCAGCAGCAGCAGCAGCGCGAGCGGCGCATACTCGACGAGGTTGCCGTGCGCGCGGATCGCCTGCTGCAGTTCAGGTACGCCGCCGTCGCCCAGCCCGACGCGGTGCCGCATCCGCAGCTTCGCGATTCGCCAGCCGAGCACGATCAGCAGGAAGGTCGTCAGGGCCGCGTAGAGACCGGTGATCGCGCCGTTCATGCCGGCCTGCCTCCGCGTTCTGCTGCGACCGGGTTCGTGCGCGGGCTCATGCGCGCTCCGGTGCGACGCGCACGAGCGCCTTGCCGAAGTTCTGCCCGCGCATCAGCCGACAGAAGGCCTCGGGCGCCTGCTCCAGCCCGTCGGCCACGTCCTCGCGCCACCTGAAGCGGCCGTCGCGGATCCAGCCGCCGACGA
>Ga0315900_10007854_pt1 | contig 13880 bp, 8 predicted proteins | sample LakEriMetagenome_FD_203521 | JGI IMG/M metagenome (GOLD analysis project Ga0315900, IMG submission 203521) | Freshwater fungal communities from buoy surface, Lake Erie, Ohio, United States - Buoy 12 MA114 | ecosystem: Environmental > Aquatic > Freshwater > Lake > Lake biofilm | place: USA: Lake...
GGACCTGATCGGCCGGCTCGTCGACATCTTCCAGCCAGACGAGTGCGCCAATTACTTCAGATCATGCGGATATGAGCCGGAATGAACGGAAAACGCTCTAAACAGGCACACGCACCAGCAGCGTCACTTCCGCATCGCTGAAATCCAGCGCATCCAGCCCCGGCGCATAGAGGCACTCGCCCGCCCCGGCCCGCGCCCCGCCATCGCTGGCGGTAACGCTCCCCGCCAGCGGTAGCGCCAATAGCGCGCTGTCAAAGCTTGCGCTGGTCGCAGCGTCAGGGGCGCCCACGATCCGGTCGAGCCGGAAATAAGGGCCATCTACCAGCACCGCGCCGTCTTCGATCCGGCGGTGATGCTCGGCCCCGTAGGGCTCGCCCTTGGCCACGGCCAGCCCGCGTTCGAGGTGGAGTTCGCGCGGGCGGCCATAGTCATAGAGGCGGAAGGTGGTGTCGCTCGCCTGCTGCACCTCCACCAGCGCAAGGCCCGGGCCGATCGCGTGGACCGTGCCGGCGGGGAGGTAGAACAGATCGCCCGCACACGCCGGATGCCAGACGAGCAGCTGCTCGATCGTGCCGTCCCTGGCGGCCGCGGCGATCTCTTGCGAGGTCACATCGCGGGCAAAGCCGATTGCCAGCCGCGCATCATCCTCGGCATCGAGCACCAGCCAGCATTCTTCCTTGCCCGCCTCCCCCGCCAGCGCCTGCGCATCGGAGGGGTGAACCTGCACCGAGAGCTTTTCCGAGGTGAAGAGGTATTTCACCAGCACCTGCGGCAATTCGGGCGGGGGTTCGAACCAGATTTCCCCGATCCGCTCGCCCGCAGGCGCGACGAAAGGCGCAGGCAGGACGTCGCGGCCCCAGACCTTGTCGACCATGCGGGTGGGAAGCTGGCGCGCGGCAGGCGGCGGTTGGGCGCTCATTGATTGATCGCTCCCGGCAGTTTCCCGACCAGCTGCGCGCCTTCGCGCGTGGTCACCAGCACTTCGTCCCCCGATACGATGATGCACAGATCCTTGAGCCCCACCGCCGAGATGCGCGGGCCGTCGGTCAGGGCAAAGACCCCCTCGCAACCCACCACATCGACCGCGCCGCCGCCGCTCACCCGCTTGATATTGCCCGCCGCATCGCCGGTCTCCGCCAGCGCCTCGGCCAGCGCGGCCCAGGTGCCGATATCGGACCAGCCCATGTCGGCCGGCACCATCGCCGCGCGGGCGGTGTTTTCCATCACGGCATAGTCGATCGAATCCCCGGCAATCGCGGCAAAGGGCGCGGGCGCGGGGTGGAAGCGCCGCCCTTCAGAATGGCCGCCCGCCACCGCTTCGCGCACCCGCTGCGCCATGTCAGGGCGATGCGCGGCCAGCTCTGCCATGAGGTGGCCGGCACGGAAGGCGAAGATCCCGCCGTTCCAGCTATATTCGCCGCTCGCCAGATAGGCCTCGGCCCGGGCAAGATCGGGCTTTTCGACGAATTGCCGGATCGCAAAGCCGCCCGCCAGCGGCTCGCCGCGCCTGAGGTAGCCATAGCCGGTATCGGGCCGGTGCGCGGCAATGCCGAAAGAGACCAGATAATCCTCCCGCGCCAGCGCCGCTGCGGCCAGCGCGGCTGCGCGGAAGGCCTGCGCGTCGGCGATGTGATGATCGCTCGGGCAGACCAGCATCACCGCATCATCGGGCAGCAGCGCGGCGGCCAGCGCAATCGCGGGGGCGGTGTTCTTCGCACAGGGCTCGATCACCAACCGCGCATCGGGATTGTCGCCCAGCTGGGCTTCGATCAGGGCCGCATGGGCCGCGCCCGCCACCACCATCGGCGCGGCAAAGCGGGAGTCCCCGGCGACGCGGGCGAGGGCCTGCTGGAACAGGGTCTCATCGCTCACCAGCGGCAGGAACGGCTTTGGCAGCGCCGTCCGGCTGAGGGGCCACAGCCGCGTCCCGCTGCCGCCGCACAGGATCACCGGATGGATTGCGCTCACGCCACTTGCCCCTTTCGTCTGCCGTCGTTCGCTATCCGATTTGCCTGCGCGAGGCCAGTGGGCCAGCCCGATTGGACCCGGGATGGAGGCATCAGAACCACCGCTGCCGCCAGTAGAACGGCGCGGCGACGGGGCGGCCTTCGCGGTCCGTCGCCGGACGGAAGCCGAGCCGGCTTTCGACCAGCCGGCAGGTAATCCGGTCCGCCTCGGGATCGGGGCTGGGGCGATAGATGGTGCAGCCCTGCGCGCGGCCCTCGGGGGTGACGATGACGCGCACGATCACCTCCGTGCCCGCCCGCACCGCCCGTCCGCCCGGGGGCACGGGAAAGTCGCGGGCATTGTCGATCGAGCCGGAAATATGCACCGGCTTGCTCACCGCGACCCCGCCGCGCCCGCCGCCGCCATTGCCGCTGCCGGTGCCGAGCCCGCTGCCCGCCGCTCCCGTGCCATCGCCCGCCGCCGCTGCGCCCGACTGGCTCGCCGTGCCGGTCGAGGAAGCGCGCGGGCGCGGGGGTTCGGGCTTGAGATCGCGCGGCGGCGGGGGCTGCGTGACCGGCTGGGGCACGGCATCCTTGCCGGGATCGCCCTGCGCGCCCTCGTCCGGCTCGGGCTGGTTTTCGGGCGGCGGTGGTGGCGGCGCGGTGACGGTCACCATGAAGGCCGAGACGACGCTGTCCTGCACCTTTGCAGTCATATCCGGCGCGAAGGCGCGGGCGAGGCCATAGAGCGCGAGGATGTGCAGCCCCGCGATCCCCGCCAGCAAGGGCAGGCTGGGGCGACGGCGCTGGTGCTGGCGCTGGAAGCCCCCGCCACCCTCCGAACCGGCCGTCATTGCCATCCTCTCCCGAGCAAAATTCCCTCCATTCTGGCCCAAGTTCCCCCGGAAAGAGGCGCGGGATTCCTATAGCACAGCCACGGATATTGGCGATGGAGTGCAAGGGGAGCGCAAGGATCAACCCCGCGAGTGACCGTTTCGGCGCTGCCGGGCGTGAAGCCCCGGACGGCATCAACGACACCGCCCTGCGGATTGGCGGGAGCATGCTTGCGCCCGGTGGCCCTCCGCGCGCGGTCGTGCCGCCGTCTGCCGATGCGCCCGCCCCCTCGCCCCCCGCCCGCACGCCCCCCGCCAGCCTGCCCGCACGCATCGCGGGACTGCTCCGGATCGCCTCCGGCCCGCTTGACCGGCGCGCGCTGATCGTCTCGCTGGCGGGGGCCGGCCTCTATCTGCTGTCCGGCTGGGCCAGCCTGCTGCTCGCCATGGCAGGCGATACGGTCACCCCGGTGTGGCTGCCCAATGCGCTCGCTGTGGTGCTGCTGCTGCGCGCAAGGCTGGGGCATGAATGGCTGTTCCTCGTGCTGGCGCTGCTCGCCAGCCTCGGGTCCAATGCCGTCGCGCAGCAGCCCTGGCCGATGGCCGCGCTCATCTCGCTCGCCAATGTGATCGAGATCGCCGTGGTGCTGGCGCTGACCCGCCGCGCCGATGGCGGCGAGGGCGACATGACGCGGCTGGCGCAGCTGGCGCGCTTCGTCTGGGCGGGCGGGCTGGTCGGCCCGCTGGTCTCGGGCCTGCTGGTCGCCCCGCTGATGGGCCCCGATTGGGACACGCTGCGCGTGGCGCTGATGACGTGGTTCCTGACCGACAGCATGGCGATGCTGCTGGTGGTGCCCGCGGGTCTGCTGCTGATCGACCGGCTGCGCGGCACCCTGCCGCGCGCACCCGCGCAGGCGGCGGAAAGCACTGCGCTGATGATCGGCGGGATGACCTGCGCGCTGCTGGTCTTCAGTCAGGCGCAATATCCGCTGATCTTCCTGATCCAGCCGATCACCCTGCTCCACGCCTTCCGGCTCGGCAGCCTCGGCACGGCGATCCATGTGACGGGCGTGGCGCTGGTGGCAGGCGCGATGACCTGGGCGGGGCTCGGCCCGATTGCCGCAGTCTCGGCCGGGGGGATCGGGCAATTGCACCTGCTCCAGGCCTTCATCGCCGCCAATTTCCTCACCGGGCTTCCCGTGGCCGCGATCCTTGCCGGGCGCGACCGGATGGTGGCCCAGCTCGAAGCGGGCAAGCGGCAGGTCGACCTGCTGGCCGACAACATCACCGATGCGGTGCTGCGCTATGGGCTGGATGGCACCTGCACCTATGCCTCGCCCTCGGTGCGCGAGGTGCTGGGGGTGCCGCCGGAAATCTTCGTGGGCAAGCCGGTGACCGACCGCCTCCACCCCGAAACGCGTGATCGTGCGGTGCTGGCGCTGGGGCGGCTGCTCGATGGCATTTCCGACAAGGAGCGCGTCACCTATCGCCGCTTCAAGGACAATCCCGATGGCACGCCGGTGTTTCTGGAGGCCGATTGCGCGATCATCCGCAATCCCGATACCGGCGCGCGCGAAGGCGTGGTGGTGGCCGCGCGCGATGTGACCGAGCGGGTCGAGCTCGAACTCCTGCTCACCCGCGCCCGCCGCCATGCCGAGAACGCGGCCCAGGCCAAGTCCGAATTCCTCGCCAATATGAGCCACGAGATCCGCACCCCCATGAACGGGGTGCTGGGCTTTGCCGAGCTGCTGCTCCAGGGCGAGCTCGATCCGCAGCAGCAACGCTATGCCGAAATGATCGTCCAGTCGGGGCGCTCGATGATGATGCTGCTCAATGACGTGCTCGATCTCTCCAAGATCGAAAGCGGGCAGTTCAGCATTGACGAGGCGCCGGTCGATCTTGACGCGACCCTCGCCGAATGCGCCGCGCTGCACCGGCAGGCAGCGGAGAAGAAGGGCCTGTCGCTGGCCTTCGCAGGCGATGAAGCGCAGCCGGGCCTGTGGCTGCTGACCGACGGGCTGCGCCTGCGCCAGATCGTGCTCAACCTTCTCGGCAATGCGGTGAAGTTCACCGAGGCCGGGGCGATCCGGCTGCACTGGCAGCTGCACGGGCGCGAGGTGCGCATCACCATCGAAGACAGCGGCATCGGCATCAGCGCCGGGCGGCTGGAGACGATCTTCCAGCCCTTCATCCAGGGCGAGAGCGATATTGCACGGCGGTTCGGCGGCACCGGGCTTGGCCTGTCGATCAGCCGCCAGCTCGCCAGTCTGCTCGGCGGGCGGATCGAGGTGGAGAGCACGCCCGGCGAAGGTTCGCGCTTCACCCTGCTGCTGCCCGCGCGCATCGCCGCGCCGCCCGCCCCGGATGCGGAGGATGCGCCCCCCATGCCCGGCCCACTGTCGCTGCGCAGCCCCGCGAGCGGTGAACCCGCGCCCGATCTGCCGCGGCCCTCGCGCATCCTGCTGGTCGAGGATCACGACATCAACCGCACGCTGGTGACCGAGATGCTCGAACGCTGCGGGCAGGAGGTCGCGATCGCGCATGACGGGAACGAGGCGATCGCGATGGTGATCGATTCGATCCTGCGCGGCCAGCTCTATGATCTGGTGCTGATGGATGTGCAGATGCCGGGCTGCGATGGCTATGCCGCCACCCGCGCGATCCGCGCCGAGGGGATCGGGCCGGACGTGCTGCCGGTGGTGGCGCTGACCGCCAATGCCTACCCCGAGGATATCGCCGCCGCCCGCGCCGCCGGGATGCAGGCCCACCTCGCCAAGCCGATTGCGCTGGCCCAGCTGGTGCGCGCGTTGCAACGCTGGCTGCCGACCACGATTGTCGATGATCCGCCGGTGGCCGCGGCGGCCCGCACGGCAGCGGCGGCAGCCGCCGCCTCGCTCTCGCCGCGTCTGGTCGCCCGCTGGGAGGCGCGGCGGCACGAGGCGGTGGAGGCAGTGCGCGGCGCCCTGCGCGACGGCACCCTCGCCGCGCCGCAGGCCCAGCCGCGCGCGGCCGAGCGGCTCGCGCTGCTGCTGCACAAGGTCGCCGGCACCGCAGGCATGTTCGGCGAGGCATTGCTGGGCGAAGGGGCCGCCGCGCTCGAACGGGCGCTGGGGCCGGAGAACGCAGGCGATCAGGCGGACGGGCAGGCGGGCGAGACCTGCGTCACCCTCGCGCGCGAATGGCTGGCGCTAGCCGATCGCCCGGCCGAGACCGAACCGCGCTCCGCCAGCCGCGCGGCGGGCTAGCGCAGCGCGTCCCGCGCCCAAAGAAAAAGGGCGGCCCGTTGCCGGACCGCCCCCTTTTCATGTGTCGCGGTATCTGTGCGATCAGAAGCGCACGCGGACCCCGAAGCGCACGCCCCACAGCGAACCATTGAGCTGGGTCGCTTCGTTCGGTGCACGGAAGTTCGAGTAACGATACTGCGCGCAAGGCTGAGCCGGGGTGGTGGCAGCCGTGGTGCCGCCCGCAGCGGTAAGGCACTGCACGTTCACAACCGCCGCGGTGTAGGGGAAGCCGACCTGCTGGATGGTGCCCCAGTCGCTGTTGATCAGGTTCAGCACGTTTTCGACGTCGGCCATCAGTTCAAGCTTGCCGCCGAACACGAACGGAACTTCCTGACGCAGCGAGAAGTCCAGCTTGTGCACCCAGGGGGTCTTGCCGATGTTCTTTTCGGCAATTTCCCCCTGATAGTCGGCCAGCTCCGAGTTCAGAACGAAGTTCTGGAACGCGGCGAAGGTCGCAGCCGAATCGTACACCACGCGGGTGTCGGCAGTCTGGCTGCTGACGTCCGGCACATAGAGCAGACCGCGGCTACCGCGACCGTTCACACCGAACACCGCCGAACGACCGTTGGTGGTGTCCTGGAAGGTGTGGCTGTAACGCTGGCCCGAACGCAGGTTGTAGAACAGCTCGACGCGGGTGTTGTTGTCACCGAACAGCTCGGCGTCATAGCCCGCGACGAGGCGGAACTGGTGATCGCGCTGGTAGTTGGCGATGCCCTGTGCCGCAAAGTTCGGATCGGTGAAGGCGGTGTTGGTGTAGTTCGAGAACGCCACCGACGAGGTGCCGGGGTTCTGGTCTTCCACGTCCTGGAAGGTGTAGGCACCGTTCAGGAAGAAGCCCGAGGTCCAGCGCTTGTTGAAGCGGGCCACCACGTTCCAGCTGTCACCGAAGCTGGTGTTGGTGAGCAGCATGTCGGTGTTCTCGCCAGCCGCGGCCGGCAGCACATTGTAGCGCGGACGACCATCGGGAAGCGTGCCGACCTGTTCGACCGAACGCAGGTCGGTCCACTCGAGCGCGTTGTTGACCTTCGAATAGACCACGTCGACGCCGAAGTTCCAGCCATCGCCGAGGAAGCCAAGGTTCGCTTCGTAATCGACCGAGCCGGAGAAACGCCACTGCGAGGGCGCTTCGAAGTTCGGATCAAGCGCGTTGGTCGGCGAACCGGCGAATCCGGCACGCTGGACAGCGGTGATCAGCGCCTGCGGCACGCCCGGGCCACCGCTGACGTTGTTCAGGGTCGCCGCACCGAGCGTCTGCACCTGATCGTTGGTCAGACCGAGGACAGCCTGCTCGGGGATCGTGAAGGTGCCGTTGGCGTTACGACGCACGCGCACCTGCTGGAGCGTCGGCCCGGGGTTCGAGAAGTTGTTCGAAATCCAGACCAGCGGGTTGCCGCCGCCAAACAGACCGGCCGAACCGCGCACCTGCAGGCGATCGGTCGGCTTCCAGTTCAGGCCGAAGCGCGGCTGGAACAGGTCACGCCCGTTGAGCGTGGCGGTGTTCGCGAAGCCGAAGCGGTTGAGGAAGAATTCGTTGAAGAACGGACGATCCGGCGAATCGAACAGATCGTAACGCACACCCGCCACAACGGTGAGGGTATCGGTCACGTCGATCGTGTCCATGATGCCGAAGGTCCAGCTGTTGTTCTGGAATTCGGCCGCCACGGTGTCGATCCCGCCGCGCAGCGGCACAGCGTAGTCGAGTTCGTTGGCACGACGCGCCTGGAAATCGGCGATGCTGTCAAACAGCCACGCACCCGAAACGCGCTGGGCGAAGAGGTTGCGCACGTCCTGACGGCGACGCTCGGCGATCACCTTGACGGTGTGGTTGTTGAGCTTGAGCGCGGCCTGGAATTCGATGTTCAGGCTCTGGCTGTCGAGCTCGTTGGCCTGACGGCTGATGTCCGGGCCGAAGTTGATGCGCTGCTGGCCGGGCGAACAGACCTGCGGGGCCGAACCGTTGGCCGGCGCGCCGGTTGCCGGCGGAGCCGGGTTCACCGGATCGAGACAGACCTGGAACTGGCCGAATTCACGACCGCCGAACGGCACCTGCAGACGCACGTAATCCGCATAGGACACGCGCAGCTGGGTCGAGAAGCTGTCCGACCACTGGTTGTTCGACTGGATGATCCCGAAGTGGTTCTTCGCACCCTGGTTGTAGTTGTTCGACAGCAGGTTGAAGGTCGGGTTGCCGTTGCCGATGTTGGCGATCTGGCCGACACCGGTCTGGCCCGCGAGCTGCGCGCTCTCGTTCCAGATGTAGGTCGCGCTCAGACGGTGGCCGTCCGCAACGTTCCAGTCGAGCTTGGTGATCAGCTTGTCGTCACTTTCAACGATGTCGCTGGCAACGCCGAGAGTGTCGTAGTTGTAGACGGTCTGCGCGGTGCTGTTGACCAGATCGATTTCGGCATCGGTGATCCCGAGCTGGCTCGGATCGACGTCGGCCGGGACGGTGTCACGGGTGCGCTCGTAGGTGACCGCGAAGAACAGCTTGTCCTTGATGATCGGGCCGGTGACCTGCGCCACGTAGACCTGCGAATCGAAGGCCCCGATACGGGTCAGATTGTCCGCGCGATCACCGCGCAGATCGTCGTTCTGGTAATAGGCCGCACCAAGGAAGGTGAAGTTGTTGCCGCCCGACTTGAGCTGGGTGTTGATCGCACCGCCCTGGAAGAAGCCCTGCTGGATATCGACCGGAGCGACTTCGACCGAGAATTCGCCGATCGCATCAAGCGGCACCGGGCCGCGCGAGGAGACGAGACCGCCGGATTCGAGACCGAAGGGGTCACCGAAGGCGACACCGTCGACGGTGAAGCGGTTGAAGCGGTTGTTCTGCCCGGCGATGCTGATCGCGCCGTTGTTGGTGGCGTCGAGCGTCACCAGCGGATCGCGCGCAGCAAGGTTGCGGATGTCGCGGTTGATGTTCGCAACGCCCGCGATGTCGCGCGCGGTCAGCACGGTGGCCGCACCGGTGCCGAGCGTGATGGCCGAACGCTGACGCGCGCCCGAGACGATGATGGTCTTGCCGGCATCGGCCAGCGAGACAGCGATACGCTGCGCCTGGCCGGCGGCGAGGAAGCCGATTTCCTGCTCGGCCGTTTCGTAGCCATCGGCGGTCACGCTGACGGTGAAGGGGCCGCCCAGACGCAGGCCGGTGGCGTTGAAGCCGCCCGAAGCGTCGGTCGTCTGGGTCGAGGTGGTGCCCGAGGGCACGTGGGTCACGGTGACCGTCGCACCCGCGATCGGAGCGCCCGACTGGTCAAGCACTTCACCGCGAACGGCCGAAGTGGTTTCCTGCGCGAAGGCGGGGGTGGCGACGAAGGTGGTGGTGGCGGCAAGGCTGACGACGCTTGCGGCAAGAAGATACTTAAGCTTCATGAAAGTAGCCCCTGGTGACGAATGGAGAGAGAGGAAAAAACTGGTGGCCTGCTTAGGGCCGCGTGACTGCGGCAAAGCGACTGTTCTGTGACAGTTTGATGAAACCAGCCGCGCCCATAACGCGTTTCCTCGGAGAGCGTGACGTCAGGCGCACAAAATGGCCTGCAAAAATGCGGTTTCTGCGCGCAGGTGTGGCTTTGCTGCAACGCAGTATGCGCCCTTGTGGCGGATCGGCACCGCCCCTGCGGGCGGCATGGGCAGGATTCAGGCGAGATTGATCTCGCGCAGGCGCTGCATCAGGAAATCATGCGAGGTGATCGGCGGCATCGGCGGGGCCGAGTCGCTGGCATCGACGCATTCCGGCAGGGCCTCGATCAGGAAGTCGGGCCGGAAATGCAGGAAGAAGGGCATCGAGTAGCGCGAGCGCCGCGCCGCTTCCCCGCGCGGATTGACGACGCGGTGCGTGGTCGAACGCAGGCGGCCATTGGTCTGGCGCTCCAGCATGTCGCCGACATTGATCACCAGCGCGCCCTCGGCCGCCGGGATCGGCAGCCAGGTGCCGTCCCTGGTCAGCAGTTCGAGCCCGGCTTCCTCGGCCCCGAGCAGGAGCGTGATGGTGTTGATGTCCTCGTGCGCGGCGGCGCGGATCGCCCCTTCGGGCGCGCCTTCGCCCAGCGGCGGATAGTGCAGCAGGCGCATCACCGAATTGCCGTCCGCAACGCTCGCGGCAAAGAAATCGCGCGGGCGGCCAAGGTGCAGCGCGATCGCTTCGAGCACCCGTCCACCGGCCTTTTCGAAGGCGGCGAAGAGCGCGCTCATGGTCTCCTTGAAGCCCTCGATCTCGTCCGGCCAGACATTGGGCGCCATGAATTCGGCGAGCGGGTGGCCGGGCGGCAGGCTGCGACCGACGTGCCAGAATTCCTTCAAATCCATCACCGCGGCGTCCTTCGCCTTTTCGGTGCCGAACGGGGTGTAGCCGCGCGCGCCGCCGCCGCCTTCGATCTTGTAGGCGCGCTTGACGCTATCTGGCAGGGCAAAGAAGGCCTTGGAGACCGCCTCGGCCTCCTCGATCAGGCTTTGCGGGATGCCGTGATCGCGCACGACGGCAAAGCCGTATTCGGCAAAGGAACGGCCAAGCTCGTCGGCAATGGTCTCGAGCGGCTGGGCGAGCGAAACGGAGGCAATGTCGGTCATGAGGCGTGGCCTTACACCCGCGCCCGCGCCCCTGCCAAGCGTTTCGCTAGAGCGGCAGGAACAGCCCCGCCAGCGCCGCGCTCATCAGGTTGGCAAGGCTGCCTGCCGCCAGCGCCTTCAGCCCCAGCTTGGCGATCACCGGGCGCTGGTTGGGGGCAAGCCCGCCGGTCACCGCCATCTGGATCGCGATCGAGGAGAAGTTGGCAAAGCCGCACAGCGCAAAGGTGATGATCGCCTGGCTGCGCGCGGTCAGTTCGCCGTTCTTCATCGCCCCCAGATCGATGAAGGCGACGAATTCGTTCAATACGATCTTGGTGCCGAACAGCCCGCCCGCGATCTGCGCCTGCTGCCAGTCGCCGATCCCGATCAGGAACATCACCGGGGCGAAGACATAGCCGAGCAGCTTCTGGAAGCTGAGGCCGGCAAACCACGCCGCCGTCTCGGGCGAGAGCGGCGCGCCGATCCCCGCGGCGAGATTGACGATCCCGCTGCCGGCCCCGGCCAGCATGCCGTTCGCCAGCGCCACCAGCGCCACGAACACCATCACCATCGCCCCCACCGCCACGGCGAGCTTCACGCCGGTCTGGGTGCCCTGGGCTGCGGCTTCGATGATATTGGCGGGGCGCTGGCCTTCCTCGAAGGTCTCCGCCGCGCTCACCTCGTCGGCCTTGGCGCCGCCTTCGACCAGCGAGGCCGGGCCGACCGCGCTGATGCGCGCCTGCGGGAGTTCGATTTCCTGCCCGTTCTCGTCATACATGACGACGCGGGTCGCCTCGGTCAGGGCATTGGCCTTGCCGCGCGCGCGCTGCACGGCGGCGGTGGCGACCCCGAATGCCTGCCCCGGCGCAGCGAAGGGCGCATCGTCGGGCATGATGATCTTGGCCATCAGGATCCCGCCCGGCGCCGACATGAAGGCGGCTGCGAGCAGGAAGGGCACCGCCTCCTCGCCAATGAAGCTGGCATAGGCGGCAAGGATCGTCCCCGCCACGCCGGCCATGCCGACGCTCATCAGGGTGAACAGCCCGGCCGGCGACAGCGCGGCGAGATAGGGGCGCACCACCAAGGGGCTTTCCGACTGGCCGACGAAGATATTGGCCGCTGCGCCCAAGGCCTCGACCTTGCTGATGCCGGTGACAAAGCCGATCGCTCCGCCCACCCAGCGCACCAGCCGCTGCATGATGCCGAGGTGATAGAGGATCGAGACAATCGCGGCGAAGAACACGATCACCGGCAGCGCGCCGATGACGAAGGTGTTGGCGAAGGGGTTGTTCTCCATCGGCCCGAACACCGAGGTGATCCCCACCTTGGAGAAATCGAGCAGCGCGATCACCCCGCGCGACAGCCCGCCGATCACCGCCACACCGGCATCGGTGCGCAGCACGATGAGCGCGGTGAAGGCCTGCAACGCAAAGGCCGCGCCGACCACCCTCAGGTTGATCTTGCGCCGCGCCGAAGACAGCGCAACCGCGATGGCGAGGATGGCGATGACACCTGCAAGGCTCAGCAGGATAGGCGTGATACTCTCGTTCACGGCAGCGAATTGCCCTTCATCTGTCTGGAAGCGACCTGATCCCCCATACGCGTCCGGCGCCCGCCTGCCGCGCAATCGCGCTTGGGGTGGCAGTTTGCGCGGACAGTTGCAAGCGGCGATGCATGTGGCGGCATGACATCTTGGTGACAGGCCGGAGGCATGCGCTTTTCATTTGCCCCCGCGCTGGCTACGCCTCGCAACATGAACGACACGCCCGCCGCACCCGCCATCGCGCCCTTCGCCGAACGCCCCGTTACCGCCGTGGCGCTGCCGCTCGGCATGTTCGTCTTCACGCTGCTCTATGGCGGGATGACGGTGCTGGCCGGCGTGCTGGCCTACAAGCAGGTGCAGCTGTGGCCGACGAGCCTGTCGGTGGAGAGCGGGATCTTCCCCTTCCTGCTGCTGGTGGTGATCTCCTCCACCCTGTCGCAGCAATACGGGCGCGATGCGGCCAAGCGGATCGTGTGGTGGGGCTTCCTGCCGCTCGGCCTCTCGGCGCTGCTGATGCAGCTGGTGCTGGCCCTGCCCGCTTCGTCCGAGATGATCGCCTTCCGCCCGGATGATCTCGCCGCCTTCGAGCGCGTCCACGCCTCGACCTGGCGGGTGTGGATGGCAGGCCCGGCCTCCTACATCACCTCGCTGCTGCTCAACATCTGGATCTTCGACCGGCTGCGCGGGAGCGGGACGGGCGAGAGCACCATCGGGTTGATGGTGCGCGGGGCGATTGCCTCGGCGCTGAGCCAAGCGGTGGATTCGGTGATCTTCATCACGCTGGCCTTTTACGGCGAGTTCGACATCACCGATCTGATGATCGGGCAGGTGCTGGCCAAGGTGTTCCTCAGCCTCGTGCTGGTGCCCTTCCTCATCACCTTCGGGGTGAAGGGCGCCGAGTGGCTGGACCGCCGCGCGGGCTGAACCCTCAGCCCTTGGCGGCGATCTTCCGGCGGCGGTTGCGCTGCACGATATTCAGCAACTCCACCCCGACCGAGAAGCCCATCGCGGCGTAGATATAGCCCTTGGGCATGTGGAAGCCGAAACCGTCGGCGATCAGCACCAGGCCGATCATGACGAGGAAGGCCAGCGCCAGCATCACCAGCGTCGGGTTGGTCTCGATGAAGCGCGCCAGCGGGGTCGCGGCGAACAGCATGATCGCCACCGTGATCACCACCGCCGCGACCATGATCGGCACATCGTCGGTCATGCCCACCGCGGTCAGGATCGAGTCCACCGAGAAGACCAGATCGATGGCAATGATCTGCACGATCACCGCGCCGAAGCTGGCGGTGGCGGCAGCCGCCACGCCCGGGGTCTTGTCGAGCAGCTCGCCGGAAGGGTCATTCGGCTCCATCGAGTGGTGGATCTCCTTGGTCGCCTTCCACAGGAGGAACAGCCCGCCTACCAAGAGGATCAGATCGCGGCCTGAAAAGGCGGTCTCGAAGCTGGCCTTGTTGGTGCCCTCCATCGGCGGACCGACGATCCCGAGATCGAACAGCGGCTGTTGCAGCGTGACGATCCAGCCGATCAGCATCAGCAGGCCGATGCGCATCCCCAGCGCCAACATCAACCCGAGCTTGCGCGCGCGCTCCTGCTGATGCTCGGGCAGCTTGTTCGACAGGATGGCGATGAAGATGAGGTTGTCGACCCCCAGCACCACCTCCAGCGCAATCAGCGTGAGCAGCGCCAGCCAGGCGGCCGGATCGGAAAGCAGAGCGATGAT